>ENA-OPRS01000944-OPRS01000944.1-human-gut-metagenome-genome-assembly--contig:-NODE-944-length-14845-cov-2.743002_pt1 | contig 14845 bp, 11 predicted proteins | sample MGYA00241795_ERZ501881 | MGnify/ENA primary metagenome ERZ501881 (study PRJEB25962, sample SAMEA2042440) | human gut metagenome | biome: human gut; feature: human-associated habitat; material: faeces... | reverse complement strand
AGAGCTTCTTTGGACAGACCCAGGAGCAGGAGAGCGAGAGCCTCGGCTCCGGCATCATTGTCCAGCAGTCCGACACGGAGCTGCTCATCGCCACCAACAACCATGTGGTGGCCGGTGCCCAGGAAATCGTGGTGAGCCTGCCTGACGGAAAGACCTATAACGGAAAAGTGCTGGGCACCGACCCCAATACGGATCTGGCGGTAGTGAAAATCGATGCAGATGAGGAACTGCCGGTGGCGGAATTCGGGGATTCTGATTCTCTGATGGTGGGGGAACCGGCCATTGCCATCGGGAACCCCCTGGGCATGGAATTCCGGGGCAGTGTCACCGCCGGGGTGATCAGCGCCCTGAACCGGTCCCTGGACATGGGTGAACGGCGGTTCCGGCTGATCCAGACCGATGCGGCCATCAACCCGGGGAATTCCGGCGGGGCCCTGGTGAACGCGGACGGTCAGGTGATCGGCATCAACAGTGCCAAGATTGCCGCTTCCGGGGTGGAAGGCATTGGTTTTGCCATTCCCATCAACGAGGCCAAGCCCATCCTGAAGGAACTGGCGGAAAAAGGACGGGTGGTCCGGCCTTATCTGGGGGTCAGCCTGCTGGATCAGACCCTGGCCAAACGGCTGGGCATCGATCTGGACCTGAGAGGAGGGCTGTTCGTCGTAAAGATGTTTCAAGACGGTCCTGCATACCGTGGAGGCATTCGTCCAAACGATATTATCGTTAAGTTCAACGGTACTAAAGTGGCTTCTGTAGCCGATCTCCGGGATGCCCTGGGCAAATGTCAGGTGGGACAGCAGGTGCCGGTGACCATCCTCCGGGGAGATGAAGAAGTGAACAAGACCGTCACTCTTACGGAAATGCCCCAGCAGAGCAGCCAGCAATGATCAGGATCACCCTGGCCTGCGCAGGCAAACTGAAGGAAAAGTACCTCCGGGAGGCGGAACAGGAATTCACCAAGCGGCTGGGCGCTTACTGCCAGCTGGAAACCCGGTGCATCAACGAAGAGAAGATGCCCGATGATCCGTCCCCGGCGGTGAAGGAACAGGTGCTGGCCCGGGAAACGGACCGGATCCTGAAGCTGATCCCGGAACACAGTTTCGTCATCCTGCTGGATCTTACGGGGAAGGAAATCTCTTCCCCCCAGCTGGCGGAAAAAATGGAACAGTGGATGGTGGAGGGGGTGAGCCATCTGACCTTTGTGATCGGAGGTCCGTTTGGCTACACCGACGCCCTGCGGAAACGGGCGGATTTCCGGTGGAGCTTCTCACCGCTGACCTTCACCCATCAGATGATCCGGATCCTGCTTTTGGAGCAGATCTACCGGGCCTTCAAGATCATGCGGAAAGAAAAATACCATCACTGAAAAAGACCGGACTGGAACCTGCAGGTTGTGCGGAATCCGAGAGGGACCAGCCCGGCTTTTTGGAAAACAGCGGATAGCGGGAGTGCTCCCGGTTATCCAGCAAGGGGAGTGGAAACATGGAAAAGGCAAAAGTGTATTTTACGGATTTCCGGTGTCCGGTGGGCACCAGTGCACTGGAGAAGCTCCAGCGGCTGTGCAGGGCAGCCCATATGGGAGACATTGACTTCCAGGGGAAATTCACCGCCATCAAGATGCATTTCGGGGAACTGGGGAACCTGGCCACCATCCGGCCCCAGTATGTAAAGGCGGTGGCGGACCTGGTGAAGGAATGGGGCGGCAAACCCTTCCTCACCGACTGCAACACCCTGTATCCCGGCAGCCGGAAAAATGCCCTGGACCATCTGGACTGTGCCGCCATCAACGGGTACAACACCATTACCACCGGCTGTCAGGTGATCATCGGGGATGGCCTCCGGGGCACGGATGAAGTGGAAGTGCCGGTTCCCGGCGGGGAATACATCCAAAAAGCCAAAATCGGCCGGGCCATTATGGATGCGGATGTATTCATCAGCCTGGCCCATTTCAAGGGCCATGAAGCCACCGGCTTCGGCGGTGCGGTAAAGAACGTGGGCATGGGCTGCGGCAGCCGGGCCGGGAAAATGGAACAGCATTCCTCCGGCAAGCCCAAGGTGGATGAAGAACTGTGCCGGGGCTGCGGCCGGTGTGCCAAAGAATGCGGCAGCGATGCCATTTCCTATATCAATCACAAGGCTCACATCGATGAGGAAAAATGTGCCGGATGCGGCCGCTGCATCGGGGCCTGCGGGTTCGACGCCATCCAGAGCGTCCAGTGGGATGCCAATGAGCTGCTGGACCGGAAAATGGCGGAATATGCCCTGGCCGTGGTCCATGGCCGTCCCTGCTTCTATATCAACATGGTGATGGATATTTCTCCCAACTGTGACTGCCACGGGGAAAACGACGCACCCATCCTGCCCAATATCGGCATGTTTGCGTCCTTTGACCCCATTGCCCTGGATCAGGCCTGTGCCGATGCCTGTCAGAAGGCCCAGCCCCTGCCCAACAGCCAGCTGGCGGACCACTTGGCCCAGAAGGACTGGGAATGCCACCACGACCACTTCCTGGACAGCAATCCCCGGGTGGACTGGGCCACCACCCTGGAACACGGAGAAAAGATCGGACTGGGGACCAGAGCATATGAACTGGTTGCGCTGAAATGATCAGAGAGGGTACTGCGGCCATAGGCGGTACCCTCTTTTTATCCATCTGGAACCCTCCGGACAAATAGAGTACAATAGGGGAAAAGGAGGTGGATCAGATGGCACTTTATGCCTTGGGAGATCTCCATCTGGCCTTTCAGCGGCCGGAGAAATCCATGGATGCCATGGGGCCCGTCTGGGTCCGCCACGAGGAAAAAATCTGGAAGAACTGCCAGGAACTGGTGCAGCCGGGGGATACCCTGGTGCTGGTAGGGGATCATTCCTGGGGACGGAAGCTGTACCAGTGCCGGGAGGACCTGGACTTCATTGCCAATCTGCCGGGACGGAAGATCCTGATCCGGGGGAACCATGACATGTTCTGGGAAGCTCAGAAAACCGACGCCCTGAACCAGGAGTATGCCGGAAAACTCTTCTTCCTCCAGAACAATTTCGCAGCCTACCGGGACTATGCCCTGGTGGGGACCAAGGGATTCACCTTTGAGGGACCCTTTCTGATCAACCGGTTTACCGGAGAAGTGCTCAGCTGGGACCAGGAGGCGGAAAAACACGCTCAAAAACTGGTCCGCCGGGAAGCCATCCGTCTGGAGGATTCCTTCCGGAAAGCCCAGGACGCGGGGTACCGGAAGTTCCTGGTGTTCCTCCACTATCCTCCCACCAATATCCTGGAAGAGGAGAGCATCTTTACCCGGATGGCGGAGAAATACGGAGCGGAACAGGTGATCTATGCCCACTGTCACGGAGAAGCCCAGTTCCAGGACAGTATCCTGGGGCTCCATAAAGGCATCCGGTACCGGCTGGTCTCCGGAGACTACCTGGATTTCCGGCCGGAAAAGATCCTGGACTGAAAGTTTTTCAGATTGAATATAAAAAATACGGGAAAATCAAAAGTTTTTAGTTTCCATGTTAAAAACTTTTGATTTTCCTACTTTTTTTTAGGAAAAAGTAAAAAAATCCCTTGCATTTTTTTGCCCTCCGTCGTATACTAAGAAAGTACTCTTTGAGAGAGCAAAGAGAGTTACTCCGGGATGGTGTAATGGTAGCACAGGAGATTCTGGATCTTCTAGTCTGGGTTCGAGCCCTAGTCCCGGAGCCATTTTTTTATCTTGGCGCCATGGTCAAGCGGCTAAGACGTCGCCCTCTCAAGGCGAAATCACGAGTTCGATTCTCGTTGGCGCTACCAGGTCAATACGTGGGAATCCCCTATGGGCCATGCACTCGTGAGGATGGAACTGCATTATATAAAAGACAGACGCTCCCTTTGGGGAACGTCTTTTTTGTTTGTGAGAAAGGAGAAAGACATGAAAGGAAAAGCCTGGGCCAGGCTGCTGGGACTGCTGCTGGTTCCGGTGTGCCTCCTGTCCCTGTTCAGCGGCCAGGTGCCCGTGTCTCCCCTGGGGCTGTTCCAGGGAGGATGGAGCCCTTTGGAAGTAAATGTGCTGTGGAATCTCCGGCTGCCCCGGCTGCTGCTGGGCCTGGGTACGGGAGCGGCTCTGGGGGCTTCCGGCACGGTCCTCCAGGGCATCTTCGGGAATCCCCTGGCGGATCCGGGAATCCTGGGGGTCACCGGCGGGGCTTCCCTGGGGGCGGTGGTGATGCTGCTCACTGGGCTGCCCCAGAAAAGCTACTGGTTCCTGCCCCTGGGGGCCTTTGCCGGGGCGGCCCTGGCCTCCTTTCTGGTGGGGCTCCTGGGCAGCCGGAGCCATGACCGGGTGAAGCTGCTCCTGTCCGGGGTGGCGGTGAGCCTGTTCTGCGGGGCCCTGACCGCCGGCTTTCTCAGCTTTGCCCCGGACGCTGTCATGCGCCAGTACTTTTTCTGGACCCTGGGGAACCTGGGAGTGGGCACCTGGCTCCAGGTGAAGCTGCTGCTGCCGGTGCTGGCAGGGGTGCTGGCCGTCCTGTGCCTTTGGGGCCGGCAGCTGAATGTGCTGAGCCTGGGCGAGGAACAGGCCCTGTCCCTGGGAATGGATGCCCCCTTCTGGCGGAAACTGCTGCTGGGGTGGCTGGCCCTTCTGATGGGACTTGGGGTATGCGCCGGAGGGAACATCGGTTTTGTGGGGCTCCTGGTGCCTCACTGCCTCCGGCTGCTGGCCGGACCGGACCATCGGACCCTGCTGCCGCTCAGCGCCCTGGGCGGGGGTCTGTTCCTGGTGTTCTGCGACAGCCTGGGCCGGCTGCTCCTGCCGGGGGGAGAGATCCGGGTGGGGATCATTACAGCTCTGTTCGGGGCCCCCTACTTCCTCTGGCTGCTGTGCCGGAAAAAGTGACAGTTATGGTATAATGGAACCAAAGGAGTGTGATATCCATGCGGAAAGATTTTGGCGCAAAGCCCCTGACCTATCCTCAGCCGGTGTACATGATCGGGACCTATGATGAACAGGGTGTGCCGGATGTGATGAATGCGGCCTGGGGCGGCATCAGCAATGATACGGAGATTTCCTTCTGCCTGGCCCGGACCCACAAAACCGTGGCCAACCTGAAGAAAACAGGAGCCTTCACCGTGAGCATGGCCACGGAAGACCAGCTGGCGGCCTGCGATTACCTGGGACTGGTTTCCGGGAACAAGGTACCGGACAAAGTGGCCCGGGCCGGATTCCATGTGGAGAAATCCAGCCGGGTGAATGCCCCCATCATTGCGGAACTGCCCATGGTACTGGAATGCCGGGTAAAGAGCTATGATGAGGAAAACGAGCGGCTGGTAGGCGAGATCCTCAACGTAAGCGCTGACGAAAGCATCCTCACCGACGGGAAAATCGACCCGGCCAAACTCCGTCCCCTGGTGCTGGATCCGGTGAACCACACCTATCTGGTGGCGGAGCGCGCAGTGGGCAAGGCTTTCGCCCACACGGAAGCGCCGGGAGAAACAAAATAACATTTCAAAGCCAGCGGTGCTGGCTTCCTTGGGCCGTTGACTGTTGACGGCTGACCGCTGACCGGGGTCTGCTGCATTGGCAGCAGGCCTCCTATTTTTTCTCTTGATTATGCCGCATCATAGTGATATAGTATACACTATATCGAGGATATAACCGCCAATAGCGTAGAGTAAAGGAGCGATATTATGGATAAATCCAAAGCATACCTGTTGTGGTTCGAACAGCTGGAACGGAAAGATGTGGACATTGTAGGGGGCAAATCTTCGTCTCTGGGGGAAATGACCTCCAAGACTGATGTGCCGGTTCCCTACGGATTTGCCACAACCGCCTACGCCTACCGGTACTTCATCAAAGCAACCGGCCTGGAAGAAAAAATGCGCAGCCTGCTGGCCAGCCTCACCGATGTGGAGGACAATGAACAGCTGAGCACCGTGTGCGGTCAGCTCCGGGCCGCCATCATGGAACAGGAAATGCCCCAGGATCTCCAGGATGCCATCCGGGAAGCCTACGGGGAACTGGCGGCCAAGGTGGGGGAAGCCCAGCCCTATGTGGCCGTTCGCTCCAGTGCCACTGCAGAAGACTTGCCCGACGCCAGTTTCGCCGGCCAGCAGGATACCTATCTGAACGTCCAGGGAGCCGACAGCGTCATCGCCAAGGTGAAGGAATGTTACGCTTCCTGCTTTACGGACCGGGCGGTGTACTACCGGGAAAAACAGGGTTATGACCATCTGTCTCTGGCCCTTTCTGCCGTAATCCAGATGATGGTGTTCTCCAAGGCCGCCGGGGTCATGTTCACGGTGAACGTGGCCAACGGGGACGACAAAAACATCATGATCGAAGGAGCCTGGGGCCTGGGCGAATATGTGGTAGGGGGCATCGTCACCCCGGATACCTACATCGTATCCAAGGATGACATGAAGATCCTGTCCGCTACCGTCAACGAACAGGATGTGATGCTGGTCCGGAAGAAGGGCGGGGATACGGAAGAAGTGCCGGTGCCGGAAGCCGACCGGAAACGCCAGACCCTGACCAACCAGCAGATCCTGGAACTGGCCGGATACGCCAAGAAAATCGAAGCCCATTACGGCTGCTACATGGATATGGAATGGGGCATCGACGAACGGGACGGGAAGATCTGGATCCTCCAGGCCCGTCCGGAAACCGTATGGTCCCGGAGAAACAAGGAAAAGAAGGCGGCGGAAAAAATGGAAGAACAGGATACCAAGAGCGCCAAGGTACTGGTGAAAGGCCTGCCGGCCAGCCCGGGCATGGGCTACGGCAAAGTCCATGTAATCAAGGACCCCTCCGATATCGATGAATTCAAGGACGGGGAGATCCTGGTCACGGAAATGACCGCGCCGGACTGGGTGCCGGCCATGAAGAAGGCCCAGGCCATTGTCACCGACAGCGGCGGCATGACCTGTCATGCTTCCATCGTTTCCCGGGAACTGGGCATCCCCTGCATCGTGGGCACCAAGAGCCGGGGCACCGCAGCCACCAGCCTGCTCCACACCGGAGATGAGATTACCGTGGACGCCTCCAACGGGGTGGTGTTCGCCGGCAACCTCCAGGTGAAGAAAGCGGCAGCTGCCGCAGCACCCCAGACCCAGATCGTGGCCCAGGAAACCTTCCCGGTCACCGGCACCAAGATTTACATGAACCTGGGTGACCCGGCCCTGGCGGAAAAATACAGCAGCCTGCCCTGTGACGGCATCGGCCTCATGCGGGAAGAATTCATCTGGACCACCTACATCCATGAACATCCCCTGTATCTGATCCAGTCCGGCCATCCGGAAAAAGTGGTGGATGCCCTGGCTGACGGGTTCCGGAAAGTCTGCGCCGCCATGGCACCCCGGCCGGTGACTCTCCGGTTCAGTGATTTCAAATCCAGCGAATACCGGGATCTGAAAGGCGGGGAAGCCTTCGAACCCCACGAACCCAGCGCTCTTCTGGGCTGGAGAGGAGCCTCCCGGTACTATGATCCCAAATACACCGCCGCCTTCCGGCTGGAAATCGCCGCAGTCCGTAAAGTCCGGGAAGAATACGGGCTGAAGAACCTGAACGTGATGATCCCCTTCTGCCGCACCGTGGACGAAGCCCGGAAAGTGGTGGAAATCATGGCGGAAGAAGGACTCCACAGAGGGCCGGACTTCAAGGTATGGCTCATGGCGGAGATCCCGGCCAACATCATCCTGGCGGATCAGTTCAACCAGTTCGTGGACGGCTATTCCATCGGGTCCAACGACCTGACCATGTTGACCCTGGGCTGCGACCGGGACAACGATGTGATCTCCCACCTGTTCGATGAACGGAACCTGGCGGTGAAACGGGCCATCCGCCACCTTATCGATGTGGCCCACCGGGATGGGAAGACCGTGTCCCTGTGCGGCCAGGCTGCCAGCGTCTATCCGGAATTCGCCGCCTTCCTGGTCCAGAGCGGCATCGACAGTATGTCCGTAAACCCGGATGCGGTGAAATTCACCAAAAAGATGGTGGCCCAGGTGGAACAGCGGCTGATCCTGGACAAACTCACCGGACGGGGCCGGAACCTCCACGAGGAAGAACTGGCCTGGTAATAAAAAGGGGGTGTGAATTCTTTCACACCCTCTTCTTGCACCCTGTTGCTTTTTCTTCTATAATGAGACTGAATCCAAGGGAAAGGAGATGAGTCCCATTCCTCTCAGTGCTAGACAGCGGAAAATTGCGGAAATCGTACGGCAGGAGGGCCCGGTGGCCGGGGAAACCATTGCCCGGGAACTGGGGCTCAGCCGGGCGGCCCTCCGGTCCGACCTGGCCATCCTGACCATGAGCGGCATCCTGGATGCCCGGCCCCGGGTGGGGTACTACTACACTGGCAAGAACACCCTGGGGCTCCTCCAGGAGGAACTGTCCTCCGTTACCGTGGAAGACATCAAATCCGTCCCCATTGTGGTGAGCAGCGAAAAAAGTGCCTATGATGCCGCCATTACCATGTTCCTGGAAGACGTGGGTACCGTATTCGTGGTGGAAGGGCCGGAAGGACTGCTCCACGGGGTGGTGTCCCGGAAGGACCTGCTGAAGGCGGCACTCAACCCCGGGTCCGACCTGCACCAGCTGCCGGTGGCCATGGTGATGACACCGCTGAGCAAAATCGTCACGGCCACGCCGGAGGAACCGGCGGCTTCGGCAGCCCGGCGGCTTATGGACCACGAAATCGACTGCCTGCCTGTGGTCCGGCCTCTGGATGAGGATCCCCGGCGGCTGAAAGTCCTGGGACGGGTGACCAAGACCAACTTTACCCGGCTCCTGGTGGAGCTGGCGGAAGGAAAGGGAGGGAATTATCATAGCTAAAGCACCGATCATCTATGCCATCTCTGACTCCATCGGAGAAACTTCGGAATCCGTGGTGAAAGCCACCACCAGCCAGTTTGTCCAGGAGAAATTCGATATCATCCGGGTGCCCTACGTAAAGAGCGTGGAGCAGATCGACAAGATCCTCACGGAAGCCAAGGAACAGAATGCCATTGTGTGCTACACCATCGTGTCCCCGGAAATGCGGAAGGCAGTGGCCCAGAAGGCCATTGAACTGGATGTGGAAGTGGTGGACATCCTGGGTCCTGTGCTGAAGGCCATCGAGAAGACCTCCGGGCTCCTGCCCAAGAACCAGCCCGGCCTGATCCATGCCCTGGACCATGAATACTTCAAACGGGTGGCGGCGGTGGAATTTGCCATCAAGTACGATGACGGGAAGAACCCCTGGGGACTGGCCAAGGCGGACCTGGTGATCATCGGGGTGTCCCGGACTTCCAAGACCCCTCTTTCCATGTACCTGGCCAACAAGCAGCTGAAGGTGGCCAACGTGCCTCTGGTGCCGGAGATCCCGCCTCCTGAGGAACTGTTCAAGGTGCCTTCCAGCCGGATCATCGGTCTTTTGATCGACCCCTACAAGCTCAACGAGATCCGCTGTGCCCGGCTCAAGGCCATGGGGCTCACTGACGGGGCCAACTATGCGGACATCCACCGGATCCAGGAGGAACTGGAATACGCCCGGGCCATTATGCAGCAGCTCCACTGCATGATCATCAACGTGTCCAACCGGGCCATTGAGGAAACCGCCAGCCTGATCCTGGAATATCTCCGGAAACGTTTTGACTACGAATCCTGAAAAGGGATTTTGTCAAGAGGAAATTTCTGTATTAGCAGGAATTTCCTCTTTTTTGTCGAATACATACAGTACTGCAGGAGTGAAGAAGGAAGGATCCCATGGATGAACTGAAAGAAAAAATGACCAATTTCAAAGAGCAGGTGCGGCAGGCCGCGGATATCCTGGCCATCGTTTCCGAAACGGTGAACCTGAAGCGCCGTGGCACCCAGTACTGGGGCTGCTGTCCCTTCCATGGGGAAAAGACTCCTTCCTTCAAGGTGGATCCGGCCCGGGGGCTGTTCCACTGCTTCGGCTGCGGGGCCGGGGGAGATGTGTTCTCCTATGTGATGAAGCGGGACAATCTGACCTTCCCGGAAGCCCTGAAGCAGCTGGCGGAGAAGTACGGGATCCCGGTGCCGGAACGGGCCAAATCCGCCCGGGAAATCGCCCGGGAAAAGGAAACGAAAGAAGTGCTGGCCGCCAACGACCTGGCTTCCCGGTTCTTCCACTCCTGTCTGGTGAACACCCGGTACGGGGAGCGGGGGATCCAGTACCTGGCCGGCCGGGGCATCGGGAAGGACATTATCGAGTCCTTCGGCCTGGGGCTGGCCCCGCCGGATTTCCAGACTCTTTCCACCGCCCTGGAAAAACGGGGGGTGACGGAAGCCGTGCTGCTGAAGGCGGGGCTGGTCAGTCCCAGGCAGCGGGGCACCGGAGTCTACGATAAATTCCGGGCCCGGGTAATGATTCCCATCCGGGATCCCCGGGGCCGGGTGGTAGGCTTTACCGGCCGGATCCTGGACAAGGACGCCTCCCCGGCCAAGTACATGAACACCCCGGAAACCCCCTGGTTCCACAAGGGAAATCTGCTGTTCGGCCTGGATCGGGCTTCCGGCCCCATCCGGAAACGGCAGCAGGCCCTGATCGTGGAAGGACACATGGACGCCATCAGCCTCCATGCCGCCGGCATCGACTGGGCGGTGGCCTCCATGGGTACGGCTTTTACGGACCATCAGGCGGCCCTGTTGAAGCGGCTCACCCCGGAAGTGGTCTTCTGTTTCGACAGCGACCGGGCCGGACGGGCGGCGGCCATGCGGGCCATTCCCCTGGCCCTCCAGGCCGGGCTCAAATGCCGGGTGATGCATGTGACCGACGGGAAGGATCCGGACGAATTCATCCGAAAGGAAGGCAGGGAAGCCTTCGAGGAACTGCTGAAGAATGCTAAACCGGGCATGGACTACCAGATGGATACGGTGCTGGGAGAATGTGATCTGGAGACTCTGGGAGGCAAAGTGGAAGCGGTGGCCAAAGTGCTGCCCCTGTTCCGGGACTGCCAGAGCGACGTGGAAGTGGGGGAACGGATACGGGATCTGTCCCGGCGGCTGGCCATTGACGAAGGGCTGATCCAGAGCGAATACCGGAAGCTGACCCAGGGTCAGTTCGGGGGCCGGAGCTACAATCCGGAATGGCTCACCCAGCGGCAGGTGAAGGTGACCAGCCCTACGGAACAGGCGGAACGGCTGGTGCTCCGGGCTTTCCTGGAAGGAATCCCGCCCCGTCCGGGCCAGGAGGGCATCGCCCATCTGGAATCCTTCACCACCCCGGCCCGGCAGGCCATTTTCACCACCTTCCTCCGGATGGTCCAGGAAGGGACCTACCGGGATCCCCGGGACCTGTTCCCCCATCTGGAAGAAGAGGGAGCGGCAGAACTGACGGGGATCCTGAGCCTCAATGTGGAAAAGGGCACCCTGCCCTCCATCCTGGAGGACTGCCTCCGGCGGCTGCAGATTGCAGCCCTGGACCGGGAATATGAAAAACACAGCCAACTGGCGGAAAAATATGAAAAAGAGGGAAATGAAAAATTTTTGCAGGAATTAGAAGAATGTCGGCGAATAAAATTGGAGATAGGAAAATTGACAAAACCGGTATGAAGCCGGGAAATGCAGATTTTTCTCATTTGAAAGAAAGGAGGGAACGCCCCAATGACTGAAAAAGAAAAGAAAGAATTGGAGCCGCAGCTGACTGCCACGGCAGCAGAGAAAGGACAGAGTGAGGCCCAGCCCACGGCAGTGGGGAAAGCCAAGGCTGCTCCCAGAAAGAAGAAGGCGGCAAAAACCACGGGAAAGGCGGGTTCAGGAACGAAAACCAGAAGCAAGGCAGGCAAGAAAGACAAACCCAAAACCGCGGCGGAATACCTGGCGGAATTCGAAGCGCTGGCCAAAAAGAATCACGGCGTTCTCACCTACAAGGAAATCCAGGACCGGCTGCAGAACGAAGACACCGTCTCTGTAGATGAGATGGATGCCATCTATTCCAAACTGGCTGAAAAGAACATTGAAGTGGTGGATGACGGAGCCGAAGATGAGGAACCGGAAACCATCGATGAAGACGAACTGAAAGTGGACGAATCGGAACTGGCCAACCTGTCCGTTCCGGAAGGGGTCATTGTGGATGACCCGGTCCGCATGTATCTGAAGGAAATCGGCCGGGTGCCTCTTTTGGCCGGGGATGATGAAATCAAACTGGCCAAACGGGCCGACAAAGGCAACCAGGCCAAAGTCATCCTGAAAGGGGACAAGCCGGACGGGGAATTCCCGCCGGTGAACAAACGGCTGTCCATCGGCAAGCTGCTGGACGAGGCCAATGAACTGCTCACCAGAGAAGGCATCTGGGTGGACAACCGGAGCGTTTCCCTGACCTACCGGAAGGCCCAGCTTCTGTCCAATACGGATCACATCCTGGATACGGAAGACTACCAGAACCTGGTGAAGGCTTTCACCATGGACGAAAAGAAGCGGCTGAACCGGCTGCTCCAGGAAAACAAATACAAGGTGGCCCATACGGTGAAGTCCGTCCACCCGGACGATCCGGCGGAAGAAGCCGAGGAAAGCACCCTGGGGACTCTCCAGGAACTGTTTGCCGTGATCGACGACAAAGCCCTCCACCAGAAAGTGGATGAGGAAACCAAGAGCAAGATCGAAGAAGCCAAAAAACGCTTCAGCCGTCTCCTCCACCGGATGGAATTCTGCGGGGACAACGCCAAGAAATGCCTGTCCGAAGCCAACCTCCGGCTGGTGGTCAGCATTGCCAAACGGTATGTGGGCCGTGGGATGCTGTTCCTGGATCTGATCCAGGAAGGGAACCTGGGGCTGATCAAGGCTGTGGAAAAGTTCGATTACAACAAGGGATTCAAGTTCAGTACCTACGCCACCTGGTGGATCCGGCAGGCCATTACCCGCGCCATTGCCGATCAGGCGCGCACCATCCGCGTCCCGGTGCATATGGTCGAGGTCATCAACAAGGCGACCCGCTGCAACCGCAAGCTCGTACAGGAGCTGGGCCGTGAGCCGACGCTGGAGGAGATCGCCGCAGAGCTGAACCTCCCGATTGAAAAAATCATCGAAGCCAACCGCACCGCAGCCGATACGCTCTCTCTCGATATGCCCGTCGGCGATGAAGAGGATACGACCATCGGCTCCTTCGTTGAGGACGATAATACCCCTGGCCCTGTCGATGCAACGTCCAACGCCATGCTCTCCGAGGCGCTGACCGAGATTCTCGGCACACTGACCGAGCGTGAGGCGGACGTGCTGCGTATGCGCTTCGGTATGTACGACGGCCGCACGCACACGCTTGAGGAGGTCGGTCAGATCTTCGGTGTTACGCGTGAGCGCATCCGTCAGATCGAAAACAAGGCCATCCGCAAGCTTCGCCACCCGTCCCGCGCAAAAAAGATCAAGGATTTCTATTGCTGATATCCCCAAACGCCCTTGCAGAATGCTGCGAGGGCGTTTTTGCTCCATTTCTGCAACCAACGCGCGCAAATTCCGTCTTAGATAGTATCAGGAAGAATCAGGAGGGAAATTCCATGCGAACAGTACGAAGCACGATAGCTCTGCTCCTTGCGTTTCTTTTGGCCGCCGCGCTTTGCGGCTGTGCTGCTTCTCCATCAGGCGGGCAGCTTGCCAGTACCCCCGGCAGCGGCCCTGCCAAACCGGTCGACGCAGCGGATTTCATGTCCTACGCAGGCCCGGTTTTCCCGCTGACGCTGGCGCAGGCGGAGCCTGCGCTTTCCGCCGACCGGGAGGTATTGCTCGACTGCGCGCCCTATGCCGAAGAGAATGCCGCCGCGATCACTGTGGCAGATCGGTACACGATCCGCAATGATTCCGGCGAAGACTGCACCGTGACGGTGCTCTACCCCTTCGTTTCCAGCCTCAGTGACCTCGATTCGCTCCGACCGTCGCTTACGGCAGATGGAGCTGCCGTGCGGAGCACGCTCTATCCCGGCGCGTTCCCCGGCTGGTTTGGTCCGGCCAGTGCTGAGCCGGAGCTTGCGGAGGAACGCTGGAACATTCGACACGCGGAAAGCTGGACGGAGTACCAAACGCTGCTGACCGGCAGCTATCAGGCTGACGCGCTTGCGCCGAAGACGCTGCCGGAGCAAACCGTCTATGTCTATTCCTTTACCGCATCCGGCGAAACGACGGCAAACGCGGCGACGCTGGCTATCACAGTTGACGCAGACCCGGAAAAGACGACGATCCTGACCTATGGGATCAACGGCTATGGCCAGAACGAAGCGACAGGCCAGCCGCAGTACAGCTATTTTACAAGGGTACATAATCAGACGCTGCATCTGCTTGCCGTGCTCGGGCAGGATCTGACCGGCTGCGCCATGCAGGGCTATACGGACGGCAGCTGCGAACAGGGGAAGGAGCTGGATACGCTCGAAGGAACCGTGACGCGCACGGAACTGCCCCTTGCGGAGCTTCTGCGGCAGATCGCCGCCGCGCAGCTCGGCGCGGACGCCTCTGCCGAAGAGGTAAAACGGCTTGTAGCAGCCGCCGCGGAGCTTTTGACGCAGTACGGCGTCTGCTCCGCCACACCCGCCGAACGTTACAGTGAGGGCCGGCTGGACGATCTGCTCCAGGACGCGGAAAACGTTCAGCGTGTCTGCTATGCCGCAGCGGAGATCACCATCCCGGCAGGCGGCACGGTCTGCGTTGAAGCTGTTTTCCGCAAACCGCACAGCTTCGATTTCTTTGGATTTTATAATGAATTAGTTGACGGTTATGGAATTATGACAACCGGAAGCGCTTTGACACTGCAAAATCAGACCGCGCGTCTGGATACGCACGGTCTGGTTACGATCTATGGGCAAAATTTTGAGTTTGACGGACAGGGGAACGCTGTTCCGCTGTCCGCGCAGACGGAATATTACTATCTCAATCTGACAGCCGGT
>ENA-OPRS01000942-OPRS01000942.1-human-gut-metagenome-genome-assembly--contig:-NODE-942-length-14851-cov-3.687483_pt1 | contig 14851 bp, 14 predicted proteins | sample MGYA00241795_ERZ501881 | MGnify/ENA primary metagenome ERZ501881 (study PRJEB25962, sample SAMEA2042440) | human gut metagenome | biome: human gut; feature: human-associated habitat; material: faeces... | reverse complement strand
GCGAGATGTAATGAATTAGTGGGTTTCTGACAATATTTTTATAAAAAATTTTCTTAAAAAACATACTAACGAAGTATATATCATGAGTTAGTATGTTTATCTTAAAATTTTCAGGTTAAATAAAAATTTTTCGATAAATAATCTCAATAATTATAGTTGACATATACCCGTATGGGGTATATTATACATCTTGTGAATAGAACATACCCCACTATGGTATGTTGCAATCACAACAGATAAATATAATAAAGCGTTTATCAGACACAGAATATAACAACCAGACTAAGGAGGAATAATGGAAAAAGAATGTTGCTGTCATAAGACAAAAGAACGCGATGCCAAGGAATATAAAGACCTCTGTAACAGGCTTAGCAGAATTGAAGGTCAGATAAGAGGGATTAAGGGAATGGTTGAGAAGGACGCATACTGTATTGACATTCTTAATCAGGTATCGGCAGCCCAGTCAGCACTTAACAGTTTTACGAAGGTGCTCTTAGATAACCATATCAAGAGCTGTGTAGTCCAAGATATTAAAGAAGGCAAGGACGATACGGTAGAAGAGCTTGTTAAGACAATCGGCAAATTCATACGCTAGAATTTGCACAAGGTAATGAAGTATAAAAGGAGATGCATAATATGGGAACAGCTATAATAATCGGCATATTAGCAATAATAGTAGTAATTGCAGTTATAAGCAGTGTTAAGCATATGAAAGGTGAAGGCGGCTGCTGTGGCGGTGGTGGAGATACTGTTGCGGAAGAGAAGAAGACACTTGATAATCCTGTAATTGCTGTTAAGACTGTAGATATTGAAGGCATGCATTGTGAGAACTGCAAGAACAGTATTGAGAGATCTGTTAACAAAATTGATGGTGCTTCATGCCAGGTTAATCTTAAGAAGAAGCAGGCAACTATAGAGGTTGACAGAGAAATTGATGATGCTGATATAAGAATTGCAATTGAGAGACTTGATTTTAAAGTGACAGGAATAACAACTAACAGCAAGGAGAAGTAGTGCGATATGGAACAGTACAATGTTACAGGAATGAGCTGTGCAGCGTGTCAGGCAAGAGTTGAGAAAGCTGTCAGCAATGTGCCTGGAGTGGAAAGCTGTTCGGTAAGTCTTCTTACTAATTCAATGGGTGTTGAGGGAACTGCAACCCCAGATGTAATCATTAAAGCTGTGGAAGCTGCGGGATATGGTGCATCAGTTAAGGGGGCAAAGAGCAGCAGTCCTTCAATGCAGGAGCAGGAAGATGCGCTGGCAGATAAGACAACCCCTGTTTTAAAGAAAAGATTAGCAGCTTCAGTTATATTTCTTGTTGTGCTTATGTATTTCAGCATGGGACATATGATGTGGGGCTGGCCGCTTCCGTCAGTACTTGAAGGAAATCATGTGGCTATGGGTCTTATACAAATGCTGCTTACAATAATAATAATGGTTATTAATCAGCATTTCTTCATAAGTGGTTTTAAGGGCTTGTTACATCGTTCACCTAATATGGACACACTTGTTGCGCTTGGATCAGGAGCAGCATTTGTGTGGAGCACATATGCACTTTTTGCCATGACAGACTGTCAGGTGAGAGGTGATATGGTCGGTGTAATGCACTATATGGATGAATTCTATTTTGAGTCAGCGGCTATGATTCTTACACTTATAACAGTAGGGAAAATGCTTGAAGCCCGCTCTAAGGGAAAGACGACCGATGCATTAAAGAGTCTTATGAAGCTTGCTGCCAAGACTGCGGTACTTTATGCAGATGGGCAGGAAACATGCGTCCCTGTTGAACAGGTTATGACAGGAGATGTATTTGTTGTAAGACCGGGTGAGAATATACCTGTAGATGGTGTCATCATTGAAGGTAACACCGCAGTTAATGAATCAGCACTTACAGGAGAGAGCATTCCTGTTGATAAACAGGAGGGAGATCAGGTAAGTGCAGCAACACTTAATACATCAGGATATATAAAATGCAGGGCAACAAGAGTTGGAGAAGATACAACACTTTCCCAAATAATACAGATGGTAAGTGATGCGGCTGCAACTAAAGCACCTATTGCAAAGATTGCTGATAAAGTTTCAGGTGTATTTGTGCCTGCGGTAATAATAATAGCAGTTATAACAATAGTAGTATGGCTGTTATGTGGCAAGGACTTAGGATTTGCACTTGCGAGAGGAATCTCAGTGCTTGTAATAAGCTGTCCTTGTGCGTTAGGGCTTGCAACTCCGGTTGCAATTATGGTTGGTAACGGAGTCGGAGCAAAGAACGGAATTATGTTCAAGACAGCTGTTTCTCTGGAACAGACAGGCAAGATGCAGACAGTTGCACTTGATAAGACTGGTACTATTACAGAGGGTGAGCCAAAGGTTACAGATATTATAACAAGTGATAGAATCCCACAAAATGAACTTATTGCTATAGCATATGGTCTTGAAAGAAAAAGTGAACATCCACTTGCAAAGGCAGTTGTTAATTATGTTGAAGAGAGTGGCGATAAGAATTCATTTGCAGAAGAAGTGACTGACTTTAAGGCAGTTGCTGGTAACGGACTTAAGGGAATGCTTGATACAAATGTAGTGGCAGGTGGTAATCTTAAGTTCATTTCAGAGTATTGTAATATCTCTGATGATTTAAGGAACAAGGCTGATGACTTATCATCAGAAGGGAAAACACCACTTTTCTTTGCAAGAAATAACAAGCTTCTTGGAATAATAGCTGTTGCGGATACTATCAAGAAAGACAGCCCAAAGGCTATCAGGGAACTTCAGAATATGGGAATCAGGGTTGTGATGATTACCGGAGATAATGAAAGAAGTGCGAAGGCAATAGGAAAGCTTGCCGGAGTCGATGAAGTTATAGCAGGAGTACTTCCTGAAGGAAAAGAAAAAGAGATAGCAAGACTTAAGGAGCAGGGAAGTGTTATAATGGTAGGTGATGGAATTAATGATGCACCTGCACTTACAAGAGCTGATATAGGTATTGCAATAGGAGCCGGTACAGATGTTGCAATAGATGCGGCAGATATAGTTCTTATGAAGAACAGGTTATCAGATGTTCCTGCTGCTATAAGACTTTCAAAGAGAACACTTACCAACATACACGAGAATTTGTTCTGGGCATTCTTCTATAATTGTATAGGAATCCCTCTTGCAGCAGGTGTGTGGATACCAGTATTTGGATGGACACTTAATCCAATGTTTGGTGCAGCAGCTATGAGCTTATCAAGCTTCTGTGTAGTAACTAATGCATTAAGACTTAATCTTATAAAGATATATGATACAGGAAAAGACCACATTTATAAGAAAAAGTCTAGCAAAAATAAAAATAAAACGACAAAAGGAGATAAAACTATGACAAAGACTATGAATATTGAGGGTATGATGTGTGGACACTGTGAAGCTGCAGTTAAGAAGGCACTTGAGGCTGTTGATGGTGTAACAGAGGCAGTTGTAAGCCATGAGAACGGAACAGCAGTTGTTACACTTTCTAAGGAAGTTGATAACGATGTATTAAAAAAAGCTGTAGAGGATAAAGATTACAAAGTAACAGCAGTCAAGTAAGAAATATAATGAATAAGAATAAAGCTATAAGCTGCAAATGTATGTGATACATTTTAAGGTATGGAAAGCCCTACGTGATACAAAAGTGTCGTGCGGGGCTTTTTCAATGCATGGTATTTTTTATAACTGATAGTTGAGTAAGCTGTTTAATAATGTTAATATTATGTATACAGATTATGGGTATGGGAGATATGGGAATATGAATATTATGTATCTGTCTCTTTATGGAGTTGCGGCTGTGGTACTTGTCGTGGTGTTTATAAGAACATGTCTTGAGCGGGATAAGATGACACGGATAGTGTGTCTTACAGAGATGCTTGCTCTCATATGCATTGTGACATATTCGGTCAATTTTATCACAGATAATTACATGGCAATGTCGGTGGCAACAAGCATAATGATGGCAGCACAGGATTTTGCACTCGTTGCGCTTTTAACGTATACAGGCATATTTACAAGGCTTGCAAACAGGATAACCAGAACTGCAGTTGTTTTGTGTATATTTGCGGCAATGGTTGATTCAGTTGTATTTATAATTAATATATTTAATGAAACGGCATTGAAATATAGTCTTAATAAATGTGGCGGAGTCTATGTTCTTGGCTATGAAGGCGAGCTGTGGTTTGGTATTCATGCGATTATGAATATGGTTATTGTAGCATTTATAATTGCACTGCTTATTATCAAATGCATACGTATTCCATCAGCATATTGGGGAAGATATATATTTACGGCTGCCGGGCTTATTGTTATAATTGCTTTTAAATATATATTCATCATGAAAGCTGTTGACTTAAGGTTTGACATATCAATTTTTCTATATGCACTTATGGGAACAATGGTGTACTGGAATACTTTCTGGTATTCTAAGAAAAATATGCTTACAGTTACGCATGAAATGATAATTGAACATATGCAGATTCCTGTAGTACTGTTTGATTATGAGGGGATTCTTGCAGATTTTAATTCTTCAATGAAGGATGTTGCAGGTAATCTTGAATACGATAACAGGGAACAGAATATTGAGTGGTTTGTCAGGGAGAATGACCTGCCTGTTAAACCTGGAGAGGATACATTTGAATGGAAGCATAATGACAGAATATATGACTGCAGGATTGAGAGACTTTCAGATGAAAAAAACCGACTGCTGGGTACTATTATTGTTATGCAGGATGTGTCGGAGTTAAAGAAGGCTTATGCTGAACTTGAAAATATGGTTATTTATGACCAGCTTACAGGAGTTTACAGCATGTACAGCTTTATGGAGCATTGTAAACAGTATGATGAATATAATGGCAGCGTTGCTGTAGTTGTCTGTGACATTAATCATTTGTCAGATATTAATATACAGTATGGACAGAAAGCAGGTAACCAGGCACTTATAAATGTGGCTGGTGTGCTTAAGAAGATACTTATGGACAGAGCATATATTGCAAGAATTAATGAAGGTAATTTTGTTGCAGTAATGAAGAATGTCACGGATGCAGAGGCTGGTAAAACATTTGAACAGATAAAGAGAACAGTAGAAAAAGAGTGCAATAATGGAAAGTTTGGTGTTACTATAGAATATGGTATTGCTATGAGAAAAGCTTCTAACAGATGGATAATGGATATTGTTCATGAAGCGGTTAATAATATGAGAGACAGGAAAGGCAGATAATACACATGAAGTTTGATGGTGTTAAAAAAGTTGATGAAGGAAGGTTTATCAGCAGATACGATCTCTATTATACAACTGAGGATGACAAGAAAAAGGTCTACGAGATTATCAGCAGAAACAAGGATATAAAGACGCTAGAAGATATAAGAAATGAAAAGACGGACGGAGTTGTTATTGTTGCAACTGATGAAGCGGATGAACATATTCTGATTAATAAAGAATATAGAATGTCAGTAGGAGATTATGTGTATAATTTTCCTGCAGGGCTTATTGATGAAGGTGAGACTCCTGAAGTGGCGGCGAAGCGTGAGCTTAAGGAAGAGACAGGGCTTGACCTTATTGTAATTGAAGACAAGCTTTATGACAGCTACAGTGCAATAGGATTTTCCAATGAGACAAATGCTGTGGTTATCGGAAAAGCATCTGGAGATTTTTCGCCAAGCACTTCAACGTTTGAGGAGATTTCGGCGGCATGGTATTCAAAACAGGAAGTAAAAGAGCTTCTTAAGGATAATCATTTTGCAGCGAGAACACAGGCATTTTGCTATATGTGGGCGAGAAATAAATAATAAAGAGGCAGGATATGTTTAGAGGAAAAAGAATAATTTCAGGAATTATGCTGGTGCTTATGCTGGTTAGTTTTATTGGATGTAAAAAGACTTCCAAAGCAGCAACATTTACATATGAGGAGAATGCTGCCGGTAATATAGTTATAACTGGACTTACTGATAAGGGAAGAGCAGATGCAAAGGTTATTGTGCCAGCTAAGATTGATGGCAAGAAGGTTGATGGAATAGGCAGTGGTGTATTCCGTGATGATACGACTGTTACTGATGTTGTTATATCAGATGGGATAAGTTATATAGCTGAAAATGTATTCTTAAGCTGCTATAATCTTAAAACAATTGAGATTCCGGAATCAGTTAATTCTATTGGAACTAATGCATTTACAGATACACAGTGGGAGTATGACCAGCTTGCAGATAACGATGAGATTATTGTTAATGGTGTGTTATGCAAGATAAGCATAGATAGTGGAACGTATAATATTCCGGATGGTGTAAGGACAATTGCTTCGGGAGTATTTTATAATAAAGATGGTCTTACACAAATAAATATTCCTGACAGTGTGGAAGTAATTGGGGCATATGCATTTGCTGGCTGCAAGGGACTTAAGGAAGTTAAACTGCCTTCAGGCATTAAAAGAATTGAGTATGGAGCATTTTCTGATATGAATATCAGTGAGATTGTTGTGCCAAAGTCAGTAGATTATATAGGAAATGAAGCATTTGAAGGAATTGAGAATGTCGTAAAACGATAAGGAGGATGGCTTATGATAAAGAAGAAAAGCAATTCTTTTCTATCATGTGATAGAAAGACGTCTGTTAATGTTGTTATGTGGTGTCCCGATGAGACAGAATATGACGAGCCTGTTGCGGTATTACAGATATGTCATGGGATGATTGAGTATATTGACAGATACGACGGATTTGCAAGATATATGGCAGAGAGAGGCTTTGTTGTTGTTGGTAATGATCATCTTGGACACGGAAAGTCAGTATGCACGGATGATGATCTGGGATTTTTTAAAGATAAGAATCCAGGAGAGGCACTTGCAAAGGATGCACATCATCTTACAGTTCTTATCAAGAAAATGTATCCTGGTATTCCATATTATCTTGCAGGACACAGCATGGGGTCGTTTGTTACAAGAAGATATATATGTGATTATGGATATGAACTTGATGGAGTTATTGTAATGGGAACAGGACACCAGCCGGCACCAATGGTTTTTGCCGGAAAGGTGCTTGCTGATGTAGTAAGACTTATAAAGGGGGACCGTTACAGAAGCAGACTGATATCTAAGATTATGTTTGGTGCTTATAACAAGCACATAAAGAATGTAAGAACAGTCAATGACTGGCTGACAAGAGATGAAGCGGTTGTTGATGAATACAATGCCGGAAAACTGACAACATTTATGTTTACGGTTAATGGTTACAGAGGACTTATGAATATGATTCTGTATGTAAGAAAGCCGCGCAACATAGAAAGAATTCCTAAGAATCTGCCGATGCTCATGATATCAGGACTTGATGATCCTGTGGGAGAATACGGCAAGGGCGTTTACAGGGCATATAATTCGTATCATGGTCACATTGATGATATTGATTTAAGACTTTACGAGGATTGCAGGCATGAGTTGTGCAATGAACTTAATAAAGAAGAAATATATGAAGAAATATATGGCTGGATTATGAACCATATGAGTAAGTAGGTTAATAAAAGCGGAATGGAAGTTTCAAACCATTCCGCTTAATTATTTATTGATTATAATCTGATAGTGGTGTACTTAGGAATGCATGCAATTCCTAATGCGTAAGGACCCGTATGGCAGCCAGAGATAATACTGATTCTTGTCTTGAAATCTTCGCGTCTTTCGAGAAGCTTTACACCAAGCTGTGCTTCAACATCATCTCTGTACTTTTCAGCTTCTTCCAGATTAGTGCAGTAGCCAACAGTGATATCCCAGTTTTCAATCGGCATTCCCTTTGATTCAATGTATTTCTGAATCATGTCAATAACATTAGATTTACCCTTGTTTCTTGTTCGTGTAAATCCACCAAGTCCGATTTCTCCTTCTTTCATAACGATGATAGGACGGAGACTTAATTTGCTTGTGATTGTAATTGCAGTCTTGGCAAGACGTCCGCCTTTACTTAAGTATTCAAGTGATTCTGTTGTAAACATTATTCGGCCATCGTTTCTTAAAGCTTCAAGAACTTTGATTGTATCCTCATATGAATATCCAGCTTTTCTCATCTGGAGAGCCTGATATATGAAGAGTGAAAATGATGCTGAGTTAAGCAGTGAATTAATAACTGTAACCTTAGCATCAGGATGATCTTCTAATATAATGTCCTTAGCTGTGCAGGCTGAGTTATAAGATCCTGAAAAGTATGATGTAATTGTACATACAATAGCAGGTCTGCCAGCTTCCACACTTGGCATAATAGCATCAACAAAATCCTGTACACTTGGAAGAGATGACTTAGGAAATGCACCTTCGTCTGTCATTCTTCTATAGAATTCATCATGAGTAATGTCATATTGTTCTTTAAGATAATTAACACCATCAAAAGTTGTGTAGAGCGGTACAAGCTTAAGATTGTGTGTCTCTGCATATTCTCTAACAATATCGCAGGCTGAATCAGTGATTATATCAAACATAATATATATTATCCTCCGCGTTGTAAAAACGATTTGTTTTGTTAATTGAGATGATAACACATAGTTTTCAAAACCACAATACATTAATATTAATATTTTATAAAATATAAGTTTGTAAAATTAAAAAATTGTTGTATAATCAATTTGTATGTATATTTTTTCGAGCGGAGGAAATAATTAATGAAGGTATGTGCATTTCTTACAGATGGTTTTGAAACGGTAGAAGCACTTGCAGTTGTAGATATATTAAGAAGAGCGGATATTAAGAATGATATGATATCAATAACAGGTGACATTAATGTTAAAAGTGCTCAGGGGGTAATTGTTCAGGCTGATGAGCTTTTAGATGAATATGTATTTGAAGGAGATGAGCTGTTATTCCTTCCGGGTGGTCCGGGTCATAAGTCATATTATGATTGCAAGGATTTACTGGAACTTCTTAAAGAATACAATAAGAAGAATAACAGAATAGCAGCCATATGTGCAGCACCTTCAATTCTTGGAAATCTTGGATTACTTGAAGGGAAGAAGGCAATGGCTTTCCCAGGCTTTGAAACGCAGTTAACGGGGGCAGTTATAATAACAGCACCGGAGAGGGTAGTTACAGATGGTAACATCACAACATCGAGAGGAATGGGTACATCTCTAGATTTAGGACTCGAGCTTGTAAGACTTATTAAGGGAGAAAAACTTGCAGAGCAATTAAGGACTTCAACACAATATATATAATAAGTTTATTTTATGCGAGAGGAACTTTTAAAGATGGAATATGATAATTACGATGAGGATGCAATACGCCGCAGCAGAAAAAGAAAATCACAGTTGATGAAGAAGAAAAGACAGAAGATTTTAAGAAGAAGATTTATTATAATGGCAGCTGTAACATTTTTAATAGTGCTTGCAGTAGTTATTGTGAATATAACATCGGGGCTGAGAAAAACATTGGGTCAAAAAGCGGCATTTGCTTCTGATATAACAGATGAGACACAATCAGAGATACTGATGCCAACAGAAGCACCAACAGAACCGCCTCTTATATATGCACAGATGGCAGAAGATTATCAGGATTTGTCAGCTGATGCACAGATAGCGTCGCCTTATGCAGCATTACTTGATGTCAATAATCATAGAATAATAGCAGGGAAACTTGCTGATACTAAGATTTATCCGGCTTCAATGACTAAGGTAATGACACTTATTGTTGTATCAGAGAATATAGATAAGATGCCCAAGACTTATACATTTGGATTTGAGATGCTTAACAGACTTTACAGGGAAGAAGCGTCTGTTGCAGGATTCCTTGAAGGTGAGACAGTAGATGTTGAAGATCTTATGTATGGACTTGTGCTTCCATCAGGAGCTGATGCAGCCGAGGCACTGGCTATAATGGCAGCTGGCTCTAATGAAGAATTTGCAAAGCTTATGAATGAAAAATGTAAAGAGCTTGGACTTAAGTATACACATTTTACTAATCCGACAGGATTATATGATGAGGAACAGTATACAACTCCATCAGAGATGGCAATGATTATGGAATATGCCATGAAAGATGAGACCAGAGCCAAAGTACTTGGAACATATCAGTATAAGACTAAAGCAACAGCACAGCATCCGGAAGGAATACAGCTTACAAGTACAATGTATTCAAGAATATATGGCAATGAAGCACCTGGAGTACTAGTAAAAGGTGGTAAGACAGGATTTACCAATGAAGCAGGAAGCTGCCTTGTAAGTTATGCTGTAACTAATAAAGGTAATGCGTATGTTTTCTGCACTGGAGGAGCAACATACAGATGGGCACCTGTATATGATGAGATATATGTATATAAGAACATAATTCCGGCGTCAGCCAAAGATTTAGAAACAGAAACAACGAAAATGTCTCCTAATAATTAGCAACCAGAATATGTCATAATAATTAGTATTAACGGACACATAATAACATCAAGACGTTAAGTTATGGCGCCATAACTTTTCGGCTTAAACCTAAAAATGTGTTTAATAAGGAGGCTTATTATGGCTAAATCAACAAGTTCTAATTATAAGACTAAGAAGGAAGCACAGAATGCACTTGACAGATTCAAGATGGAGGTTGCTTCAGAAATTGGTGTTAACTTAAAGGATGGTTACAATGGAGACCTCACATCAGCAGAAGCTGGTTCAGTTGGTGGTAACATGGTAAAAGAGATGATCAGAAGACAGGAAGAGCAGATGAGCGGTAAGTAATTGCGGGATGCTCACAACTGAATACGAATTATCTTAAGTGATAAATGGGCTGTAATCCGAATGTTTATTAGTAAATATAAGGTTTGCAGCCCTATCTTTTATTTTTTTAAAATAGTACTGGTAATCTAAAAACAGTTGTGTTATAATTCGTGGGTATGTTGTACGATAGTAACAATACATAGTTCATAGGAGGATTAATTTATAATGAGTTTCACAGTTGAGAATTTAGAAGAGAAGAATATGGTTAAACTTGTTATTGAGTCTACTGCTGAGGAATTTGAGGCAGGTCTTAATACTGCATATAATAAGAATAAGAGCAAGATCAGCCTTCCTGGTTTCAGAAAAGGTAAAGCACCTAGAAAGATGATTGAGAAGATGTACGGTGCAGAAGTGTTCTACGAAGATGCTGCTAATTCAATTATTCCAGATGCTTATGCTAAGGCTGCTGATGAGTGTGGTCTTGAGCTTGTTTCTCAGCCAAAGATTAATGTAACACAGTTAGAGGCTGGAAAGCCATTCATTTTTGAAGCTGTTGTAGCTACTAAGCCAGAAGTTGAGCTTGGACAGTACAAGGGCGTTGAAGTAACTAAGGCTGATACAGAAGCAACAGATGCTGATGTAGAAGAAGAATTAAAGAGAGTTCAGGAGCAGAATTCAAGAACAGTAGCTGTAACAGACAGAGCAGTTAAGGATGGCGATAATACAGTTATTGATTTCGAAGGATTTGTTGACGGTGTTGCATTCGAAGGTGGAAAGGGAACAGATTACCCACTTACAATCGGATCTCATTCTTTCATTGACACATTTGAAGATCAGATTATCGGTATGAATATCGGTGATGAGAAGGAAATCAATGTTACATTCCCAGAAGAGTATCATGTAGATGATCTTAAGGGTAAGCCAGCTATGTTTAAGGTTTCTGTTAAGGAAATTAAGGAGAAGCAGCTTCCAGAGCTTAATGATGAATTCGCTCAGGACGTATCTGATTTTGATACAATTGCTGAATATAAGGATGATTTAAAGAACAAGATTGCTGACAGAAAGTCAAGAGAAGCTAAGGCTAAGCAGGAAGACGAAGCAATCGCTAAGATTATCGAAGACTCTAAGATGGATATTCCAGATGCTATGGTTGACACACAGGTTAACAGAATGGTAGAGGATTTTGCTCAGAGATTACAGCAGCAGGGCTTATCAGTTGAGCAGTACTTCCAGTATACAGGAATGACTGCAGATAAGATTATGGAAGAGATGAAGCCAGAAGCTGTTAAGAGAATTCAGTCAAGACTTGTTCTTGAAGCAGTTGTTAAGGCTGAAAATATTGAGACTTCAGAAGAAGATTTTGAAGCAGAGTTAAAGAAGATGGCTGAGACTTACAAGATGGAACTTGATCAGATTAAGGAATTCATGGGCGACTATGAGAAGAAGCAGATTAAGGAAGATCTTGCAATCCAGAAGGCTATAGAAGTTATTACAGGATCAGTTGTTGAAAAATAATTGAGGTTGTAAGAAACATTTTAGTATATTGGAGGTTGTGTAATGAGTTTTGTACCTTATGTCATTGAACAGAACAGCAGAGGCGAAAGATCGTATGATATATATTCACGTCTGCTTAAAGACAGAATTATATTCTTAGGAGAAGAGGTAACAGATGTTTCTGCTAATCTTGTAGTAGCACAGATGTTATTCCTTGAGGCAGAAGATCCAGGCAAGGATATACATTTCTACATTAACAGCCCAGGAGGATCAGTATCAGCAGGTTTTGCTATATATGATACAATGCAGTACATCAAGTGTGATGTTTCTACAATCTGTATTGGTATGGCTGCAAGTATGGGTGCATTCCTTCTTTCAGGCGGTGCCAAGGGAAAGAGACTTGCTCTTCCTAATGCAGAGATTATGATTCACCAGCCATCAGGCGGTGCAAGAGGTCAGGAAACTGAGATCAGAATCGTTGCTGAGAATATACTTAAGACAAGAAATAAGTTAAATGAAATACTGGCAGCTAATACTGGTAAGTCAGTTGAAGAAATTTCACGCGACACAGAGAGAGATAACTATATGACAGCACAGGAAGCTGTTGCATATGGACTTATCGACAGTGTTGTAGAGAAGAGATAATAATTGCTTATGATAAGGAAGATGCCTGCAGATAATACATTTGCAGGTGTCTCCCTTGTTTTTGTGTGATAAGCGAACCTTTATTTAAAGGATTTATAGTGATTTGGAGGATAGTATGGCAGGCAGAAATATTGACGAGAAGCTTAGATGCTCATTCTGTAATAAGACACAGGATCAGGTTAAAAAGCTGATTGCAGGACATAATGGCGTTTACATTTGTGATGAATGTGTAGAAATATGCAGCGATATCCTTGATGAAGAGTTTGAAACCGAGGCAGATGAAAAAGAAGTGGTTGATGGAATGAATATCAACCTGCTTAAGCCGAAGCAGATAAAAGAATTCCTAGATGATTATGTTATAGGACAGGATGATGCAAAGAAGGTACTTGCTGTTGCTGTATATAATCATTATAAGAGAATAATGTCACAGGCTGATTTGGATGTAGAGTTACAGAAGAGTAATATTCTTATGCTTGGACCAACAGGTTCAGGAAAGACATTCCTTGCACAGAATCTTGCAAGACTTCTTAATGTACCTTTTGCAATTGCTGATGCGACAACTCTTACAGAAGCCGGATATGTAGGCGAGGATGTTGAGAATATCCTATTAAAGCTTATTCAGGCTGCAGATTATGATGTAGAAAAAGCTCAATATGGTATTATATATATTGATGAAATAGATAAGATTACTAAGAAGTCAGAAAATGTTTCTATAACAAGAGATGTATCTGGAGAGGGTGTACAGCAGGCACTTCTGAAAATTCTGGAAGGAACCGTTGCAAGCGTACCTCCTCAGGGAGGAAGAAAGCATCCGCATCAGGAACTGATTCAGATTGATACGACGAATATCTTATTTATCTGTGGTGGAGCTTTTGAAGGAATTGATAAGATTATAGAGACCCGGATCGACAGAAAGTCGATCGGATTTAATGCAGAGATTGCAACAAAGCATGAATACGATATGGATGTGCTGCTTCAGGAGGCACTTCCTCAGGATCTTGTGAAATTTGGTCTGATCCCGGAACTGGTGGGACGACTTCCTGTGACAGTGTCACTGGATCTTCTGGATCGGGATGCACTGATCCGTATTCTGACAGAACCAAAGAGTGCGATCGTAAAGCAGTATCAGAAGCTGCTTGAGCTGGACGGAGTGAAGCTTGAGTTTGATAAGGATGCACTGCTGGAGATTGCCGATACGACTCTGAAGCGTAAGACAGGAGCCCGTGGTCTTCGTGCAATCATGGAAAATATCATGATGGATACGATGTTTACAGTCCCATCTGATGAGACAATTAAAGAATGCCGGATCACGAAAGAAGCAGTTCTCGGAACAGAACCGCCAAGATATACGCGTGACGGCGAAGAAAGAAAGTCGTTCCTGACATCAGAGAGTGCATAAAAAAGGCGGGCGTGATGGCGAATCCCATCCACCCGCTTTTTTTACGCATGGTAGTCTGTAAGAGGAGAAGAATAGATTCAAATAGAAGGACATAAAAATAAGAACGGAGGAAAAGAAATGGACAGCGTAATGAAAAGCCTTCCGATGGTCGCTCTGAGAGGACTGACGATCATGCCGGAGATGGTCGTACATTTTGATGTGAGCAGAGAACGCTCGATCACTGCGGTACAGCAGGCAATGATGGAAGATCAGAAGATTTTTCTGGTTGCCCAGAAATCCATAGAGACAGAAGATCCGGGACAGGAAGATGTATACAGTATCGGAACAGTTGCCACAGTCCGGCAGGTCATTAAATTGCCGAAGAAAATTGTGCGGGTTCTTGTCTCAGGAGAACAGAGAGGAAGATTGACCGGGATCAGTGAAAAAGAACCGTATCTCAAAGCGGAAGTTGAACTTTTGGAAGAGACAGATTTTGGCATAGAGGATGAGATACAAAAGGAAGCGATGGCACGAAACCTGAGAGAGGTTCTTACGGAATATGCGGACAAAAGTGGAAAAATGTCCAAGGAGGCAGTGAAAGAACTGATTTCGATCGAAGATCTGAAGAAGCTGACCAATGAGATTGCCTGCAGTGTACCATTTTCATATACGGA
>ENA-OPRS01000934-OPRS01000934.1-human-gut-metagenome-genome-assembly--contig:-NODE-934-length-14900-cov-3.876726_pt1 | contig 14900 bp, 14 predicted proteins | sample MGYA00241795_ERZ501881 | MGnify/ENA primary metagenome ERZ501881 (study PRJEB25962, sample SAMEA2042440) | human gut metagenome | biome: human gut; feature: human-associated habitat; material: faeces... | reverse complement strand
GTCTGTTACGGGGGCATAGCTCAGCTGGTTAGAGCGCCTGCTTCACACGCAAGAGGTCACAGGTTCGAGTCCTGTTGTCCCCACCACAGTTTGACATAAGGCTATTCGAGGATTCGGATAGCCTTGTTGTTGTAATTATCTCTTTGTGTATGCGCTCAGCAGAGATCCACTGAACGCATCAACAAGGAGATAACTCCTTGATTTTGCTTGTTTGACCCAGATCACAGGATACTTTCTCCACCGGTTGGGAGTGGCGGCTGACAGTTGTCCAAGCCGTTGACATATCCACCGGGTGTTGATCAGGCTGATGCCTTACCCATCTCCATCAGGCAACGTGTTGCAGCACGTTGGCTCGCTCGCACGGAAGTCGTGGTCATGGCGCAGCTCTTCAGTGAGATTTTGTATTCTCTCCTGTGCTGGTATTCAGTTGTTTGGTGCGTAAAGGGTCGGCTGTCCGGCCCACTGCGCATATCTGCCCTGAAGGCGATATTTATGTCAGGGTAACAAAAAAAGGACTACGGATAGCGTAACACAATCCAAAAGTCCTTGAAATTCGGCTGACTTCATGGTATGATTTTATCACGCCATGTTTTAGGCAGAAAATCTCCGAGAGTCTTTGAGGATAGTGGCTGCTATCTTCCGAGATGAGAGTCCTGATGGGAGTTGGCGCTCCTATTGGGACTCGCTGGAGTTTTTTTATTTTTAATATACGGGTTTATTGTAATCTTTTTTAGGCAATTTGTCAAATAGAACTTTTACCGCCTTTTTTGGGGCGGTTTTTTCATTTTCCAAAGATTCCTTCCTCCCTTCCCCTCTCTTGATTTACGAAAGTGGGAAGGAAGAAGGAAGGAAAGATACTAAGGTCAATCTAATTAAGGTCTATATATATAGGGTAAAATTCTTTAACTTCTTGAAGTAAAGAAATTTAACCTTTAGAAGTAAAGAATTTTAACTTCTTGAAGTTAAGGACGTGACCCTTTGACCCAACAGTAACACTAATTACCCGTCGCTTTATTTTTAATCGCTCCTGCCAGAAGTTGGCTAAACAGATTCTCTTTTATGGGATTTTATAAATGCAATTTCTCGTTGCCATTGTATCTTTCCGTATTGTCCGAAATTTGCTATTGACTTTCTTGACTAAAATTGATATTTTAGTTGTTGTAATTTATCTATTTTGATATTTTATTTCAACTTAAATCGGTATCAACATCAGTATAGATGTGTGAATACTAATCTATTACAGAAAGGGTGGTTTTTTATGAAGATGAATCGTGTACGGAGGGTTCACGCTTCCTAACCCTCCGAATAAAATTTTGGAGGAAAGATATGGAAAATCAAATTACAGTCAGCAAGGCAACTCAAAATGAAAATTGGCAGGAATTACTGCACCTGGAAAGTGGCTATCTTCGGGAGATTGGTGAACAACCGCTTACGGAAGAACAACAGGCGCAACTTTTCCAAGCTATCCAAGAAAGTAGAATTACATTCTTCCTTGCGAAATTTGGGAAGCAGATAGTTGGAATATGTAGTGTTGCCCGTCACTTTTCCACCTTTGCTTGTACTGACACGGGTGTATTTGAGGACTTTTATGTAAAGTCAGAATTTCGCAAGAGAGGTATTGCAAGGGTACTTGCCCGAGCTGCTCAGAATTGGAGCAGTGAGCAAGGGCTTTCAAGTTTGACCGTCTGCTGTGCTCCTTGCGATGAACAAATGTATCAGTCACTCGGCTTTGATACTCAGCTTGGAAAAACCTATGCGAGAATAATGTAATTGTCAGATCTACAGGTATCTTTTCCCAAAAGAAGGGGCTGCTGCAATATGTGATGCAGCAGCCCCACTTTTGTTATCCTAAGCGTCAGCAAAGGATTTTTGTCTCCACAGGATAGTTTTTCCCCCTTTGGGGCAACGATTCCCCTGCGCTCTCTGCCAGGGAACAATCCTTTGTTTTTCCATTTACTCTTCCACTGCATGAAACGCAGAACAGCCATTACTTCACTTTCCGGTAGAAGGTAGCCCTGCTCATACCCAATCGCTTGCTGGCCTCCGTGGCAGTGATCTCCCCTTTTCTCCATAGCTCAACTACATCATGGAAAGCAGGATTCACAATGGGTTTTCTGCCCTTATACTTTCCTTGCTGCTTGGCAATGGTAATTCCTTCCTGCTGGCGTTGCAGAATATACTCCCGTTCCAGCTCGGCCACGGCGCCAAACACCGTAAGCATAAACTTGCCCGTGGGGGTTGTGGTATCAATGGCTTCTTTCTTGGAAACAAACTCCACTCCCTTGTCACGCAACCGCTCTATCAGTTCCAATAGGTCCCGGGTGTTACGGGCAAACCGGCTGATAGATTCTACGATCACCGTGTCACCCCGGCGGACGTACTCCATCATCTTCTTCAGTTGGGGCCGGTCTGTGCTCTTGCCGCTGGCTTTATCAATATACAGTTCTTCCACACCTAACTCCTGCATCATTACCTCTTGACGCAGGGTGTTTTGTTCTTGGGTGCTCACCCGGATATAGCCAATTTTCATTCAAATTCATCTCCAACTGTATCAATAGGGTGGTGTTAGCACATGATACGCCTCATAATTCTAAAACGCACCCTAATGATACACATTTTCACTGTCTCATATGGGTATAGCCTATTGAGTCACTTGCCCTCCAGGAGGGAGAGCAGAAATAATCTTCCTTCTGGAAGCGCTGCTAATTGCACCACTCCGCAAATATTGTATTTCAGGTTACAAACAATGTCAATTTCGTGCGTTGTATCTTGGCGGTTCACCATGAAACGCTCAGTTATTTGGCGTTCAATCTGTCCCAAATAAAACACAAAAGGGACCCTCGAAAGGGTGTCTCACTAAGGGATTTTATTCCTTGGGAAAATATCGGCATAGTTTGGAGAAATCCGGCTATGCCGATTTTTTCTGTTCTTGGGGCAATTCCACTGCACCGATGAAATTCCAATGGATAAGGATTGTTTGCTTTTTCGTCCGTGTGCCAGGCACCTTTTCTGGCTTGAACACATCGATGCGCTCTACCAAGGCACGGATGATTTCGGCATCCAGTTCCTTGACCTCTGTGTACTTTTTGACCTGGGTGAGGAAGGAATCAATGTTCAGCCGTTGCACCTTCGCTTTAGAAATGTCCTCCTTCAGAACAAGCACTCTGGCTTCAAGATCTTTCTGTTCCTGCTCATAGGTGGCAGTCATTTTGGCAAAGCGATCATCGCTTATCTTACCATCGATGTTATCCTCGTAGAGCCGTTGGATGATTTCGTCCAGTTTGTGGATGCGCTGTGTGGATTGCTCCAATTCTCTGGTACTGTCACGCAGCTGCTTGCTGAGTGCTTTTTCGTTGTTCTTGGTGAGTAACTCTACAAATTCGGATTCCCTGTTACGAACGAATGCGAGCATCCGATTGATCTCCGTGAGTAGAATCTGCTCTACCTGGACATTGTGAATTTGGTGCGATGAGCATTGCCCCTTGCGTTTGCGGTAGGTGGCGCACACGAAATGCTCCTGCTCGTGCGTCCAACCTCTCGCTCTTACCTGGTACAGCTTGGCACCACAATCCGCACAGTAGAGCATTCCAGACAGGGCAGGCATCTCACCCATGGGGGTCTGCCGCCGTCTGCCGTTGCGGATATTCTGCACAATTTCAAAGGTTTCCTGGTCAATAATGGCTTCGTGGGTGTTCTCAAAAATCACCCATTCGGCTGGGTCGTTATTGACCTTTTTCTTTGACTTGTAGGATTTCTTCTTGGTCTTGAAGTTCACCGTGTGACCAAGATATTCCATCTTCAGCAGAATATCTGCCACAGTACGGCTCTGCCATGCGTAAATATCATCCGGAACCTTGGCAGGCGTGTGGATGCCCATTTCCCTGAGATGCGCCGTGGGAACAGGTATTTTCCGCTGTGACAGTTCCGTGGCTATCTGCGAGGGGCCTCGTCCGGCTACGCAAAGCCGGAAAATATCTCTCACCACATCGGCTGCGACCTCGTCCACGATCCAGTGGTGCTTATCGTCCGGGTCTTTGAGATAGGCGGATACAGGAACTTTCGTCCGTTTACCGCTGCGGGTTTCATAGTTCCAGCATAACCATAACTTCTGTTGTTTCAGTTCGGCCATGTACATTTCCGGCATCATCTCCTTCCTCTAATCGTTGCACTGTAGTCATTCTTCTCTATTTGCAGTGATGACCAGCCATTCCCTAAAAGTGTCTACGGGGATCAGGATCCTCGAACCGATGCGGATGGACGGGAAACCGGGCGTTTTCACCAATTCATACGCTTTCGGCAGGGAAATCCCCATCTGTGCAGACAGCTCCTGCACACTCATTGTTGTTTTCTCCATGATCATCATTACCTCCGTTTCTTCTGAATTTTGGGCGTAAAAATACCACCTTCGTTTCCGAGGGTGGCATCTGTGATCACTTCAGCACGATCACAGCTTTTCCATTGGTTTTCATCTTGAGTACCGCATTGTATGGCGTTAAGTCTTTGTATCCGGTGCTGCTATGCTTGTTCAGCATTTCTTCACGGTGTTTGATGCGGCGGTTCCTTCGCTGTCGCTCTCTGCTTTTCATGTCTGCTTCCTCCTTTGGATAAAAAGATAGACTGCCCCCGTAGTGCGGGGAACAGCCTGTTTTGGTTGACTTCCGCGAATGAGATAAGTGCTTCTCACTTTTCTCACTCTTATTATATAACTTTAAGTTAGTGCAGTCAATAGCTTTACAGAAAAAATTGCAAAATATTTTATACAGTTGTATTGTTTTAGAAAATATATTCTCACATAACGCTTGACAAAACTCACAGATAGCAATATAATAAAGTTGAAATTTGAAACGAGGTGTGAGAATTATGTTCCCTGAACGATTAAAGGAATTGAGAAAAGAAAAAGGAATGACGCAGATCGAACTGGCAGCGGCGCTTGGCGTATCCAGCGGCACGGTCGCCATGTGGGAAACCGGTAAACGCAAGCCCAGCTTTGAGATGATGGATAGACTGACAGATGTTTTTGATAAGCGTCTTGATTATATCCTCGGCACCTCCGATGATCCCGCTCCTGCAAAGCTGAACGATGATGAAATCGCACAGCTTGAGGACTGGGCTGTACAGGAAGAATACGAAGATGTTATGCGTAAATATTCGCTTCTTGACGAATTTGGGCAGAAAACGATAGCTGCCGTCCTTCGTACAGAATTTGCCCGTTGCCAGGAGCAGGGAACACTGAGAAGCGGCAAGGGCGTGTCGGTATCGGTAAAAGTACGAGAACTGACTCTGGATTCTGGTAAGCAGCATGATTCGGAAGAATGATCATATATCAGGTTGTCCTGTACTACCCATTGGACATGAGGAGGGCGATTTTACGAAGTCTTCACAATTTTTAGGTCTCCACCTTGCGGCCACAGGGATAGCGGAATATGAGTATAAAACAAAAAATCCTATGCCATTTCTGGCACGGGAAGAAAAAAGTCTCACAACGCGATTTCCCCGTGAGACTGGTAACATTAGCTTCATAGATAATTCCGCATCCTAAAAGCGTGAATAATATCTGAGATATATTGAAAGTATCACAGAAATGTAATAAAATATATACGGTATTTGACGAAGGAGGGCATAAGATGGCTGTAAGTTATAAAAGACTTCTGCATTTGATGATTGAAAAGGATGTGTCCAGTGCCGAACTGATGCGGAAAGCGAATATCTCGGCTAACATTATCTCCAAAATTAAGAATGGCCAGTATATGGCATTAGATAAAGTAGAAAGTATTTGCGTGGCTATGGACTGTACACCTAACGATATATTAGAATTTTTGCCGGAGGGAAAAGAGCATGACTGATAAGGAATTGAAAAAATTAAAGGATGACCTCTGGCATTCTGCGGATATGCTCCGTGCCGGGGCGCACTTAGCTGCCAACAAATACGGTCAGCCGATTCTCGGTTTGATATTCCTGCGCTATGCAGATATCCTATATAAGCAGCACAAGGACGAAATCGAGGCTAAGTATAATAAACTCAAGGGCACCCGTATGGAAAAATCCATGAAGGATATCTCCATCGAAGTCTGTGGTTTCTATCTCCCCCCAGAGGCTTATTACGATGAAATCAACAATGCTCCCGATGATGCTAACAAAGCTACTCTTGTAAAAAAGGCTATGCAGGCCATCGAGGATAATAACGATAAAATGGATAGTGTCCTGCCCAAGGAAGTGTACGGACAGCTTGTTCCCGAAGAGGAGCCGGAACTACTCTCCAAAATTGTCCGTGTATTCAAAGATATTCCCGAAAACATCAGCGTTGACCTGTTCGGTGAGATTTACGAATTTTTCCTTGGCAGTTTTGCTCTGCAGGAAGGTAAAGACGGCGGTACATTCTATACGCCTGCTACTGTTGTTCGCTATATGGTAGAGGTGCTTCAGCCGGAATCCGGGGACAAAATGTTTCTTGACCCTGCCTGCGGCTCTGGCGGTATGTTTGTACAGGCGGCTCGATATATGCACAATCACAATGTCAGCGAAACGGATATGATGAAATTCCGTTGCTACGGCGTGGAGAAGGAACCCGATACCGTAAAGTTGGCAAAAATGAACCTTCTGCTGAATAATGTGCGTGGTGAGATCACCGAGGCAAACTCCTTCTATTCTGACCCTTATGACGCAGTGGGCAGGTTTGACTATGTTATGGCAAATCCGCCTTTCAATGTAGACGAGGTCGTTTATGAGCGTGTGAAGGACGATGCCCGTTTCAACACCTACGGCATCCCGAAGAATAAAACCAAGTCCACTAAAAAAGCCAGTGACAAAAAGGAAACTGTGCCGAATGCAAACTACCTGTGGATTTCCTATTTTGCATCTGCACTGAAGGACACCGGCAAGGCAGCTCTTGTTATGGCAAACTCCGCATCCGATGCCGGAAACAGCGAATATGACATCCGCAAGAAAATGATTGAAGAAGGTATCATCAGCCAGATGGTGACCCTGCCATCCAATATGTTCTCCTCTGTAACCTTGCCGGCCACACTGTGGTTTTTTGACAAGGCAAAGGCTCAGTCTGACAAAAAAGGCGAAATTCTCTTTATTGACGCCAGAAATGTGTTCACCCAGATCGACAGGGCGCACCGCAAATTCAGCGATGAGCAGATCAAGAACTTGGGTATCATTTCCCGCCTGTACGATGGTGATACACAGTCTTTTGCGGATTTGATTGCAGAATACGAACTGGCCCTCGCCGCCGCTTCCGAAGCCACGGAGGATAAGGAAGAAAAGACCAAGGCATACTGGCAGGCTCAAATTGACTGGCTCACCGAGCGTTTCCCCGATGGCGTGTATTGCGATGTTATCGGTCTTTGTAAGGTGGCTAAGTTGGAGGGCGAGGACGGCATCATCGACCAGGACTATTCTCTCAATGCCGGACGCTATGTTGGTGTGGTTATTGAGGACGATGGTTTGACCGCAGAGGAATTCAAGGCAGAAATGCTGGCACTAAACGGCGAACTTGCTGCTCTCAATGCAGAGACGAAGGCTATAGAAGAGGCAATTGCTGCAAATATCGCAGGATTGTTTGGTGAATGATATGGAATATGAAAAGTTAGGAACATATTGTGATGTCATTTCCGGCTATGCTTTCAAAAGTGCAGATTGGCAGGATGAGGGTGTTCCTGTAATCAAAATCGGCAATATAAGTAACGGATGTGATGTCATATTGGATGAATCGACCCAGTATGTCGATGAAAGTTTTTGTGATAAACTTGATAAAAAGTACCTCATCGAAAATGGTGATATTTTAATCTCGCTTACGGGAAGTCATATTAACCAACCGAATTCCATGGTTGGCCGTAGTTGTCGGAACTATACGGACAGATTGTACCTTCTTAACCAAAGAGCCGGTAAAGTGATTCCCTTTGATACCGTAGACAAGGATTATTTATATTATCTGTTCACAACCAAGGCAATAAAATACGATGTCGCCAACCGAGCATACGGCGGTGCAAACCAAGTAAATGTAAGCCCCAAAGATATAAAAAATATCAAATGGGCATTCCCGGAAATCAACATTCAACGCAGAATTGCTGACATCCTCTCCAAATATGATGCACTGATTCACAATAACAACAAGCGCATCAAGGTTTTGGAACAGATGTCGGAAAGCCTATACAAAGAGTGGTTTGTCCGTTTCCGCTTTCCGGGATATGAAAATGTAGAATTTGCTGAGGATTTACCTCTTGGATGGGAAATTAAACGATTGGGTGAATTTGGGGTCAGCTTAGACTCTGGCTCCAGACCATCTGGCGGTGTGGACGATTCGATAACAGAAGGCGTTCCTACGCTTGGTGCTGAAGCGGTAAAAGGCTTGGCAGAATTTGATTATTCCTCAGTCAAGTACATTCCGCATGAGTACTATAACAAGATGAAGCGCGGCAAATTTGACGGCAATGCAATCTTGGTATATAAAGATGGTGCATATATCGGAAAAACTACAATTTTTAGAAACGAATTTCCGTTCAAGGTATTTGCGGCAAACGAACACGTATTTTTAATGAAAGCAAATAATTTTGTGTATCAGAACTATTTGTATTTTACATTGCACCAGAAAGAATACTTCTATTTGATGCAAAACTTAAACCGAAACGCTGCACAGCCCGGTTTGGCACAGCCGGATATTAAGCGTATCAAAATAACTGTTCCATCCGAAAATGTGATTAGGCAGTTTAATGCAATAATTGAGCCTATGTTTGATGAGGTTTTTCAGTTGGCAAAAGCTAATAGAAATATTGCGCAGCAACGGGATATGCTCCTGCCTCGTTTGATGAGTGGTAAATTGGAAGTGTAAACGATTGGAGGTGTCAAAATGGCAAAGTATATTACTGAAGATGATATTGAAATAGCCGTTTTGGACAAGCTGTCGCATCCCGATTTTGATTACGATATCATAAAATGCGACCCCGATCCAAGCAAGCGTGAGGATTTGAATGACGGCACTGGACGCTCCTCTAAAAAGGAGTGTGTTTTGCCGTGCATTTTGAAAGAGTCCCTCATGAAGATAAATCCTCACATCCCGGAGGGCATTATCGACGATGTTGCGAAAACGCTGACCCGCGATTACACCGGAACGGACATCGTTGCCACCAACTATGATTTGTACAATAAAATCCGAAACCAAATCAAGGTCAAGGTACGCAGAAACGGCAGGGATGATTTTGACTTTGTAAAGCTTGTGGATTTTGACACTCCGGCAAACAACACCTTTACGGCTGTTTCCCAGATGTGGATACAGGGCAAGCTTTACTGGCGCAGGCCCGATGTGCTTGTGTTCGTCAACGGCCTTCCTCTTGTATTCATCGAACTGAAAAACAGCGTGGTCAAGGTGGAAGAAGCCTATAACAAAAATCTGCAGGATTACATAAAGGATATTCCCAATCTGTTTGCTTTCAACCAGATCTGCGTTCTGTCCAACGGTCTGGAAACAAGGCTCGGTGCCTTCAATGCCACTTACGATTATTTCTTTGAGTGGCTGAAGGTGGACAGCGAAAAGGAAAAGCCGAATCGTGCCGATATCCGTGACAGCGGTGTGTCCATTGTGTATTTCATTGACGGTCTGCTGAAAAAAGAGCGTCTTATCGATTATATTGAGAATTTCGTTCTTTTTGATAATCACAAATATAAAATCATCGCCAAGAACCACCAGTACCTCGGTGTAAATAACCTCATCCGTGCTGTTGAGCGCAAAGAGGAACTCAAGGGTAAGCTGGGCGTGTTCTGGCATACGCAGGGCAGCGGCAAATCTTATTCTATGGTCATGTTTGCCCGTAAGGTAAAGCGTAAAATCACCGGCAATTTCACCTTCCTCATCATTACTGACCGTGAAGACCTCGACACGCAGATTCATAAAAACTTCGTGCGTACCGAGGTTATCGGCAACAACGATGAGTGCCGCCCGAAGAATGGTGAGCAGCTCCGTGATTTCTTGCAGAAAAACAAGGAATTCGTGTTCACGCTCATCCATAAGTTCCGTTATGATAAAACCAAGAAATACCCGATTCTGTCCACACGAAACGATATTTTTGTGTTGGTAGACGAGGCACACCGCACGCAGTATAAGGACTTGGCAGAAAATATGAGAGCCGCCCTGCCGAATGCAAACTTTATCGCATTCACGGGAACTCCGCTGTTAGGCTCCAAGCGACTGACCAATCAGTGGTTCGGTGACTATGTTTCCGAGTATAACTTTGCACAGTCCGTTGAGGACGGCTCCACTGTGCCGCTGTTCTACAGCCGCCGTGTGCCGGAGGTGGGTCTTACCAACGATTTCCTCGATGATGATGTTGTAGATATTATCGAGGATGAAAACCTTAATGAGGACGAGGCTCGGCTTCTGGAAAATTCCGCATCCCGTATCTTAGAGGTTATCAAGCGTGATGACCGCCTTGAGAAGATTGCGCAGGATATTGCTCATCACTTCCCACGCCGTGGTTTCCTCGGTAAAGGTATGGTCGTTTCCGTTGACAAATACACTGCTGTTACCATGTACAACAAGGTGCAGCACTATTGGGCAGAGGAAAAGAAAGCTATTATTGCCGAGCGTAATGCCGCCCAAACCAAGGAAGAGCGTGATAAGCTGACTGCCATTCTTGATTATATGAATCATGTGGAGATGGCTGTCATTATTTCCGAAGAAGCGGACGAAGTCAAAAAGTTCTCTGATAAGGGTCTCGACATTACAACGCACAGGGCAAAAATGAATGCCATTACTGTGGATGGCAAGGATATTGAGGATAGATTCAAAGAGCCGAACGATAAGCTGCAGCTCGTGTTTGTCTGCGCTATGTGGCTCACCGGCTTCGATGTGAAAAATCTGTCCACGCTATATTTGGATAAGCCGATGAAATCGCACACACTGATGCAGGCCATCGCCAGAGCAAACCGTGTGTACCCCAACAAGCCGTGCGGCATCATTGTGGACTATGTAAATGTCTTCAAATATATGAAAAAGGCGCTGTCCGATTATGCCGTTCCCGACGATGATACTCTTATGCCCGCAAAGGACATCGAGCAGCTGATATATCTGCTCAATTCCTGCATTGACGAGGGCGATGCCTTCCTGCAGACCCTTGGTGTATCTTTGGACAGCATTATTGGAGAAAGTACCACCTTTGACAAATTGGATGCACTGCGAAGTGCATACGATGCCGTTGTGGCCAATGACGAAAACAAGGATAAATTCAAGGTTATCACCAATACGATGATTAACCTGTACGAGGCATCCAAGCCAGAAATCTTTGAGCGTCATTGGGATAATGAGAAATTCTCGCCGCTGGCCTATATCCACGGATTGATGCACAATAAGATTGACGATGAAAAAATCCAACGTGCCAGAAATCGTATGGCCAATGTGCTTGATAGCAGCGTTTCTTCCGCTACTGCCGAGGATAAGCAGAAAGAATATGCTATTCACGGCACCAAGGTTATCGACCTCTCAAAAATCAACGTGGACGAACTCCGGGCAGAAATCAAAAAAGCCGTTTATAAGGCCGTTGAAATCGATGATCTCAAGGCGTTTCTTGAAAAGGCTCTGCAGGATATGATAAGCCGAAATTGTACCAGAATGCGATTCTCGCAACGGTTCAAGGCTATCATTGACCGATACAACGCCGGTGGTTCCGAAAACGAGGATTACTACGAACAACTTGTAAAACTGCTTGAAGAAATGCAGAAGGAGCAGGAGCGTCCGAATATGGAAGGCTTGACGGAAGAGGAACTGGAAGTATACGACCTTCTGGTGCGTGGCAAAAAACTCACGCAGGCAGATGAGCAAAAGGTAAAACTTGCTGCCAAAAACCTCTTTAAGAAGCTGACCACAGAGAAAGCGGAACTTTTGGTGGTGGACTGGTATAAAGATGATCAGCCAAAAATGAAAGTAAAATCCGCAATCGAATATGCGTTGAACGAAGATTTGCCGATGTGTTACGATAAGGATTCCTTTGAGGCAAAAACAAATCTTTTGCTCAATCACTTCATCGACATGGCAATCCAGGGTTACGGCTGGATCGCGGCCTAAGGAGGTGTTTTCGTACGAAAGTAAAAACAACAAATAGAAAATTGTGGTTGAACTATATCAAACCCGTATCGGCAAGTGCAGGAATAATATCTTTTGTTTTAGCATTTGTTGATTTAAACCAATGCACAAGAATAGCAATGGGCATTGGCTATTTCTTGATCTTAGTGATTATGTTTCTTGTGATGTTATATAGAGCAAATAGAAAAACATCTCAAAAGTTATATATCAATGGTACAGATGTAAAAATTGTGTATGGGGATATTTTTAGCCAAAATGGAATAAAAATCATTGCATTTAATGAGTTTTTTGATACTCAAGTTGATGACCGAATTATTTTGGCTACTTCAGTAAACGGCCAGTATATATTACATCATTCTGATGGTAAAGCCTCTATAGACGCAGCAATTGCCAAAGAGCAACATCTCAATGAGGCAGTGGTTCAAAGAAATGTTTCACGCAAACAAGGTGGAAAGCAAATAAAATATCGCCTTGGAACAATATGCCCAGTTAACGATTATTTTCTGTTAGCATTCACCCATTTTGACGAAAATGATAGAGCATATTTGTCCTTAGAGGACTATGTTTCATGCCTAATGCATATGTGGACTGAGTTGGATTGTTTTTATGCCGGCAAACCGATTAATATCACACTTTTGGGAAGTGGAATGACTCGCTTCAATAATGGTGTTGTTTCTGAACAAGAATTACTTCATCTGATTGTTCGTACATTTGAAATAAGCAAGATTCGATTCGGTAACACGTCATCTATTACAATTATATTAGATGAAAAGGTTAAGGAAAAAATCAATCTTTATAATATAGGCAAGGAGGAGTAAAAATGGCATATAGGACAAGGACATACATTGCCGCTGATTGGAGTGGTGATCGTGACGCAGTAGAACAACTTCGTAAATGGAATAATGGATATTGGAGCCTCTCTTTTACCGATGCACATGATTTAACGAAATCCAATGACTCAAGTCTAAACTGTAGTATAAAAAGTTCTTTAAAAACAAGAATGGATGCATCTAAAACATTCGTATTGATTGTTGGAGATAACACAGATACTGTTACGGCAGGAAGCTGTCGATATTGCAGTAGTTATAATTCTTGGACATCAAGCTGTGCAAGAGGACATTATGTGGATTACCGTAGTTATATAAAATACGAATGTGATAAAGCAATAGAAGCTGGAATTAAAATTGTTGTTTTATACAATTCAACATCTGTTTCAAGAAATAAGTGTCCAGAAGCCGTTCGTTATAAAGGAACTCATGTTGCGATGGTATATCGTAAAGATGGAAAACTTTACTGGGATTATAATGCAGTAAAAAATGCTTTGAACTAAAGGAAAAGACCACACAGCAGACATCGTAGCCTGTTGTGTGGTCTCTTTCGTTGTTGGCACCGCTTGAGGTTATCGCTCAAAAATTGATTTTTTCATAAATCCCTAATTGAACGCCCCAAAAGGGTCCCTTTGTTCTTGCAGGTTAGTTTGCCAAATTTACATTGAATTTCATCAGGATACTTGCCGCCTGTGCCCGGGTGGAATCCCCACCGGGCTCCAGGGTGCCGTCGTCGTGGCCATTAATGAGCTTGTTGCCGTTGGCCCAGGCCATGGCAGTTTCCGCCCAGGAGCTCACCTCTTCCCCATCCGGGAACGCAGTGAGATCGCCGGAGGCCGTCAGGTCATAGTCCTTGTACTTGGCGTAGTTGTAAAGCATCTGGGCCAGCTCTTCACGAGTGACCGCCTTGTTGGGCCGGAAAGCGTTGTCCTCATAGCCACTTACCACCCCTGTTTTCTGCGCCCAGGCAATGGCTTTCGCCGCCCAATGGGTGCCAGAATCGGTAAAGGTGGTCGCCTCTGTTACGGTGGGCTGCCCCTCCAAGTTGTAGAGAATCTGAGCCACCATGGCCCGGCTCAAAGTTGTGCCCGGCTCGAAGGTGGTGGCGCTGGTGCCGGTCATAATGCCATTGCGGTACACATACTCCACCGCAGCCTGGAACCAATCGCCCACGTTCACATCGTCAAAGGGCAGCTCATGGCTCTTAGTGTCCAGAACGATAGCGTACTCGCTGGCGTGGGAGAACTTCAGCGCCACGTTGCCGCTGGTGTCCACCTGGGCTGCTGTTTCAAAGAGCATCTGCTTCCGGGTGGTGTCATAGTGGTACAGGTTAGCCCACAGGCCCTTGTTCTCCGTGCCCACCGGGGCAGTGAGGGTCATGGTGAAGCCAAACTCCCCATCGTGGGCCAGGGTCATCTGCACGGCCCCCCTCTCCCCGGTCACCATATTGATCAGGTTCACCGGGATGGTGCTGGTGTTCATGCTCACGCCCATGTCCAAATCTGTCAGAGTGGCGTTTTCGGGAATATCCTGTCCGTTGACGGTCCAGCTCACACCCCCCGACAGCTTTACAACCAGGGTGATACCCTCATTTTCTTGCGGTCGGAGAGCCTCCTCGGCCTTCTGTCTCTGTTCCAGGCTCCCCACACGATACTGGGCAATAAGAGTCTTTTCTTGAGGAGTAAGTTGACCAACCTGTTCAGGATCACTAGAGATTTTTTTGGGCGCTCGGTTCTTGTCTAGGTCCTCAAATTCAAAGGGGATTTGGAGCAGACTTGCAAGGTGAAACTCTGATACACCAAAGATTGCCGAGATTTTCCCTAGCCGCTCCACACTGGGGGTGGTCTTACCTGTTTCGTAATAGGTGTAGGTCGCCCGGTTGACGTGGAGGGCATCCGCCACCGCCTGCTGTGTCAGGCCACAAGAAACCCGCAGCCGCCGAAGCTCATTCCCAAATTTAGTTCCTTTTGCCATCTTGCTAACCTCCGAGTAGTTTA
>ENA-OPRS01000918-OPRS01000918.1-human-gut-metagenome-genome-assembly--contig:-NODE-918-length-15130-cov-1.972803_pt1 | contig 15130 bp, 12 predicted proteins | sample MGYA00241795_ERZ501881 | MGnify/ENA primary metagenome ERZ501881 (study PRJEB25962, sample SAMEA2042440) | human gut metagenome | biome: human gut; feature: human-associated habitat; material: faeces... | reverse complement strand
GCTGGTATCCGGATCGATTCGGGGCGGCTCGAGCGGATTGAGTTCCACGTGACGGGAAACGACACGCGGTCGGAGGTTCAGATGACGATGCTGTACGACGGGCTCGACGTGGAGATGGTCAAGCGGCAGTCGGACGGCCGGCTCAAGGAGCGGCGCCTGATGACGTTTGTCGTTGACAAGATGCTGATTCGGCCGAGCAATCCGGATGGCCGCGGTACGCGCACGGCGGACGGCAGCGCGGAGCGCGACCCGTACCGTTCGCAATTCAACTATTGGTGGAAATCGTTGCTGCCTGGCATGAAAAATACCGTTTTGGGCAAGGACTCGTACAGGTAGAGTAGGTTGAGTGAGAAGCGTCCGGATAAGCGTGCAATGCGACGGCCTGCTATTTTACGGAATTGTCCCGATCCGTATTGTAACCTGTCGTTGAAAGGAGTCGATTCCGGCGGAGGGCTCAAAAATTTTATGCAAGAACAAACACGTTCAGCAAAGGTACACGATAGGAATATGAGCGACACGTCATAGGATGTCCTGTCCCGCTTACTCCGTAAATAGTAGGTAAATAGGTTTCAATAGGACAGCTAAAGGAAATAGCTGTCTTATTGACGCACTTGTCGAGGTGTGATACGTATCGTCTGGTTGCGTCTTGAGGGCATGGAGGCTCGGGGAAAGGAATCCCCGTTCATGCGGCTGATCCACGGCAAGTGTCTGTGGCGGAGGACGATCCGGGCCGGCTCGGAGCGCGAGGGGCGGATCGCCCGCGGCGGAGGAGCGACTCCTTGCTGGGTTTCAATGCGGTGCTGGGGCGTTCTCAGAGAGCGGACTGGCCGAATGAATTATTCCTGACCGCACCGGGTCTCGGCGGCGTTCTCTCGGGCCTGCGCTTGCTGCGGCAGCAAGTTGTACTCCTTGTAGTAGATTTTCATCAGCAGCAGGAAACCCGAGATCAGCAGAGGACCGAAGATAATGCCCCAGAACCCGAATAGCGGGATGCCGAGTATCACGCCAAAAATAACGATCAGCGGGTGCGTATCCGCCACCCTGTTCATCAGGATCATCCGGCAGAGGTTGTCCACGTTGGCGATGACCAGCACGCCGAGCGTGATCATGCCCCAGCCGATGCCGAACACCGTGATGGACGAGAATCGGAAGTTGAACGAGATGTCGGCCAGCAGCACCCATATGAGCACGTTGAATGTGCCGTAGCCGGCCAAGGCGATGGTGCTCTCAACGTCTGTCAAGCCGGTGAACACGGGCAGGAGCATGAAGAACACCGCCATGACCAGCATCACCGATTTGTACACCTGCCGAAGCCCGATTTCGCGCGAGAACAGGATGCACCCGTAGACGATGCCCATGGTGAGGACGCTCGCCCAGACGATGGGGTTGCGGTAGAAGCTTTCGACGGGCGCTTCATTCGCCGCGATGAACACGGCGCGCACCACGCCGTCGGCCAGTCCGATGAGGCAGGCGCAGGCGTGCGCACCGGCTCGGGCTGGGTCGTATCGGGTTTGTTTACGGTCGTATCGTCCTGCCATGGGGTCTCCTCCTGTGCGGTGCCGGTCAGCTCAACAACATGGTTCAAGACACTGCGCAGCGCCAGCACCCCGGCCGCTGTGGCCGCAAACACCACCGCCAGACAGGCCAGATACAGCCGCTTCTGCTTAAAAAAATACTTCAAATGCTACATCGTCCCCGGTCCTTTCGGCAAAATTTGTGTATGCCGTTAGTTTGGACCGGGGACGATGGGTTTATTCACACATTTTGTAGGACTGTACACAAAAGGCCCCCTCTGCTAGGGGGCTGCTCTGGGTCGCGCCTTATTTCTCGTGCAGCACGTCCAAAAGTTCCATCACCCGCATGGTGCGCATCCGGGCTGCCGCCTCGGCATCCGCGTCTTTTTCCGCAATGATCCGTGCAAACTCCGCAAATTCATAGGCCATACGGTGGCGTTCCGGCTTGGGGCCGTCCACACGGGTGCCGCCGCCGCGCACGCCGCCCAGTACACTGTACACCACGGGCAGGGCGTTGGTGCCGCCCTCCACCACCAGGTAACCGCCCGGCCCTTGCAAAACCATGCCGTTGCGGCCCTCGCTGTCCTTAGCGGCCAACGCCGCTGCTGTGAACCCGCCATAGTCCAGCAGCGCCAGACCGGCAGTATCTATGCCGTTTGGCCCGCAGCTGGGGCGGTACTCGGCCCGGCCGGGCACGCCCAGCAGCCCGCACAGCAGGTGCAGGTTGTAAACGTTCATGTCGTTCAGCGCACCGCCCAGACAGGCCGGGTCAAAGGTGGTGTTCCAGATGCCCTTCAGGTAGTCATCGTACCGGGCGCTGCGGGCGCAGAAGCTGGCCATCGCGCCGCGCACCTCACCGATCTTGGGCAGCTCGGCCTGCAAAAAGGCGTACTGCGGCAGGTAGGGGATCGTGATAGCCTCCATCAGCACCAGCCCCTTGGCGTCCGCCAGGGCAAACAGCTCCCGCGCCTCGGCCGCTGTGGCGGTGAAGGGCTTTTCCAGCAGCACATGATACCCCGCCTGCAGCGCCCGCTTGGCCGCCGCATAATGCAGGTGGTTGGCCGTGCCGATGTACACGGCATCGAACCCGCCCGCCGCGTAGGCTGCGGCCTCGTCGGTATACACGGCCGGCACGCCGTACTCCGCCGCCCAGGCATGGGCCTTCTCGGCGCTCTGCGGCCGGCAGATAATCGCCGTCACCTCGACCTCCGGCCAGTTTCCGATCTCCCGCATTACCTCCGCCACGATTCGGCTGGTAGACAACACTGCAATTTGTAAAGCCATTTTCAGCACCTCGCACATCTTCATTTGTGGGTATTATAGCATGATTTTCTTATTCCCGCCTGACGGCTTAAGCACCGCTCCGGCATGCACCTCGGCCAGATGCCGGTATTCCTCCCCATTTGCCGCAATAGAAGCTTTCTGTTTCTCCGAAACCGTCCCAACCACCTTTCCCGGCACCCCCACAACAAGGCTCCCCGCCGGGATAACGGCATTTTCCGTCACCAGGGCCCCCGCTGCCACCAGCGAGCCGGCCCCAATCACCGCACCGTTCAAAATCGTGGCGTGCATGCCGATCAGACAATCATCCCCCACGGTACACCCATGCACCACGGCACTGTGGCCAATGGACACATTCCGTCCAACCACCACATCCAGCCCCGGGCCGGTGTGCAGCACGGCGTTGTCCTGCACGTTGCTCCCCGCACCAATGGTGATGCGCGCGGTATCGGCCCGCAGCACCGCGCCGTACCAGACGCTGCTCTCCTCGGCCAGGGTCACATCCCCCGCCAGCGTGGCGTTGTCCGCCACAAACGCCGCCGCACCCACCTGCGGCACACGGCCATCCACTTTATAAATCGCCATAACAGCCCCTCCTAATTGCTTTTCTCCATCATACACCTCCGCCCTTAAAATTGCAAAGCCTGCGCCCCTGTGCTACAATATACCTATGGCAACACCGCACAATTCCCGCCTGACGGCTTAAGCACCGCTCCGGCGGCCGCGGCACTTAGAATTATGCGGTATTGCCCTATCACACCCCTCACACCGCAAGGAGACCCATTATGCCCATCACCCCCACCAACATCAAACTCATCTGCAGCGACATCGACGGCACGCTGCTGCAATACGGCAAAAAGACGCTGGAAGCGGAAATCCTCTCCCAGATCAAAGCCCTCTCCGCCCGGGGCATCCTGTTCTGCCCGGCGTCGGGGCGGCAGTACACCAGCCTGCGCAAACTGTTTGAGCCGGTAGCCGACTGCTGCGTTTTCCTGTGCGAAAACGGCGGCGTGCTGTACAAAAACGAGCAGTGCATCGGCAAGACCCCCATGCCCCGCGCCCTGGCCGAGGAGATTGCCTGGGACATGTGGAACCGCTGCGACGGTCAGGGCGAGGTCATGCTCTCCGGCCAGTGCTGCGGCTATCTGATGTCCCGCGGCTTAGGGATGGCGGACCGCGTAAAATTCATCGGCAACAAGTACAAATTCATCCACGACCCTGCCGAGATTCCCGAGGACATCGTCAAGGTCAGCGTCTATCTGCACGAGGGCGTGGAAAAGTACGTTGACCGCTTCGTTCCCCGCTGGCAGCAGGCCAATGCCGCCGTGGCCGGGCCGTACTGGATCGACACCACCCTGGCCAACAAGGGCACCGGCGTGGCGCTGCTTTGCAAAACGCTGGGCATCACCCCCGCCGAGGTCATGGCCTTTGGCGACAACTTCAACGATACCGCCATGCTGGACCTGGTGGGCACGCCCTACATCATGGACAGCGCCGCCCCCGCCCTGCGCGCCCGCTACCCGCTGCACACGCCCCGGCCCGAGGACGTGCTGCGTACCCTTTTGGCATATATGTGACCCAAACAACATATATGCAGCCAGCGCCCCACCCGTATCCCTTGTTGTACCCACATGGAGAATCCGCCCATCCTCAACCAAATATTTTACGCACAAATCGCCAAAATGTACGACGATAAATGCTCTGTTTTCGGTTGACGCTCACGCCGCAGTGTGTTATTATTATAACGACTTAATGGAGAAGCTCCGCCCGGATTTCGCGGAGAATTAGGAGGAAACCGAAATGAAAGAATTCGTCTATACGATCAAAGAGCCCGTTGGCATCCACGCCCGTCCCGCCGGCATGCTGGCCAAAGAGGCCAAGGCCTGCCAGAGCACCGTTACCATCGTGGACAAGAACGGCAAGTCCGTTGACGCCACCCGCCTGATGGCCCTGATGGGCATGGGCATCAAGTGCGGCGATACCGTTACCGTCCGCATCGAGGGCGCTGACGAGGACACCGCTGCCCCCGCTATGGAGAAGTTCTTCTCCGAGCATCTGTAAACCTTATTGCACCACCCGGCCGCGGCAGCCCCAACCAAACGGAGGCCGCGGCTTTTTTTCGCATCCTACATGAAAAGGGAGGATTTTGCACGATGATCACCATTCAGGGCAAGGGCGTTTCCGCCGGCGTGGGCGTAGGCCCGCTGTACTACTATCGCCGCGCCACCGCCGAGATCAAGCGCTATACCGTAGAAGATACCGATGCCGAGTGGCATCGTTTCAAGGGCGCCCAGACCGGCGCCGTGGAGCAGCTGGGCCAGCTGGCCGAGCAGGCCCGCGCCGAGGCCGGCGACGAAGCCGCCATGCTGTTTGAGACCCACCAGATGATGGCCGAGGACCTGGACTACGAGGAAGCCATCGAGGACCGCATCACCAACCAGAAGATGAACGCCGAAGCCGCCGTCTCCGACACCGCCGAGCAGTTTGCCGAGATGTTCGCCTCTATGGACGATGCCTACATGCAGGCCCGCGCCGCCGACGTCAAGGACGTCAGCCAGCGCATCCTCAGCATCCTGTGCGGTGTGGTGCAGGGCGGCATCGCCTCCGACGTGCCGGTCCTGCTGGCCGCCGACGACCTGGCTCCCTCCGAGACCATCCAGCTGGACAAGTCCAAGATTTTGGGCTTCATCACGGCAGGCGGTTCCGGCTCCAGCCACACCGCCATCCTGGCCCGCACCATGGGCATCCCCGCCATCGTCGGCGTGGGCGACGCCCTCAAGCCTGAGTACGAAGGCCGTCAGGCCATCGCCGACGGCAGCACCGGCGCACTGGTCATCGACCCCGATGACGACACCCGCGACCGCCTGCTGAAGAAGCGTGAGGAGCAGCAGCGCCTGCAGCGCCTGCTGGAGACCCTGAAGGGCCAGCCCAACGTGACCAAGGACGGCAAGACCGTCCGCATCTACTGCAACATCGGCTCGCCCGAGGACGTCCACGCCGTGCAGGTCAACGACGGCGGCGGCATCGGCCTGTTCCGCAGCGAGTTCCTCTATCTGAACTCCTCCACCTTCCCCACCGAGGACGAGCAGTTCGAGGCCTACAAGCATGTCTTGTCCGACATGGATGGCAAAGAGGTCATCATCCGCACGCTGGACATCGGCGCCGACAAGCAGATCGGCTACTTTGACCTGCCCAAAGAGGACAACCCCGCCATGGGCATGCGCGCCCTGCGCATCTGCCTGACCCGCCCGGAGATCTTCCGCACCCAGCTGCGCGCCCTGTTCCGCGCCTCTGCCTACGGCAAGCTGGGCATCATGTTCCCCATGGTCACCAGCGTGTGGGAAGTGCGGGAAGCCAAGAAGCTGTGCGAGGAAGTCAAGCGCGACCTCAAGCATGAGGGCATCCCCTACAGCGAGGACGTGCAGATCGGCATCATGATCGAGACCCCGGCCGCCGCCATCAACAGCGACCGTCTGGCCAAGGAAGTCGACTTCTTCAGCATCGGCACCAACGACCTGACCCAGTACACCCTGGCCTGCGACCGCCAGAACAACGACCTGGGCCGCTTCTACGACCCGCACCATCCCGCCGTGCTGCGCCTGATCAAGCTGGTCACCGAGAACGCCCACAAGAACGGCATCTGGGTCGGCATCTGCGGCGAGCTGGGCGCTGACCTGGCCCTGACCGAGACTTTCCTGGCCATGGGCCTGGACGAACTCTCCGTCACCCCCCGCGCCGTGCTGCCGCTGCGCAACGCTGTCCGCATGACCGACACCCGCGAAAGCGCCGAACGCCTCATGGCTGAACTGGATGCCGATTATACCGCGCGGTAAGATTTAAATTTTAATAGCACCCCCCGGCCCTGCCCACCTTGCGGCAGGGCCTTTTATAATGGCATACTTCCATTAAGCCTGCCTTTTTTGTGATTTCCCTTTCCGCCCATTAAAAAAGTGGCTCACCACAAAATGGTGAACCACATAAAACACAATATAAAAACCAAACTTACAAAACCTTCGACAAAAACGCCTTCAACCGCTCGTTTTCCGGGTTGGCAAAAAACTCCTTCGGCGGTTTGTCGACCTTGACGACGCCTTCGTCAATAAAAATCACACGGCTCGCCACCTCGCGGGCAAACCCCATCTCGTGGGTCACACACACCATCGTCATGCCGCTGCGGGCCAGTTCCTTCATCAGCTCCAGCACCTCGCCCACCATCTCGGGGTCCAGGGCGGAGGTGGGCTCGTCAAAGAGCATAACCTCCGGCTCCATCATCAATGCCCGGACAATGGCAATCCGCTGCTTCTGGCCGCCGGAGAGCTGGATGGGATAGGCGCGGGCACGGTCCTGCAGGCCTACTCGGTCCAACAGGGCCAGGGCCTTTTTCTCCGCCTCGCCCCGGTCCATGTGCTTCACCTGGATGGGGGCCAGGGTCATGTTGTCCATGATGGTCATGTGAGGGAAGAGGTTGAAGTGCTGGAACACCATGCCCATCTTCTGGCGGTGCTGGTCGATGTCCACCTTTACCGTTTTGCCCTCCGCATTTTTTATCTTCTTTTTTGTGATATCCACCCCGTTGAAGATGATGGAGCCGCCGGTGGGCTCCTCCAGCAGGTTCAGGCTGCGGAGGAACGTGGACTTGCCGGACCCGGAGGGGCCGATGACCACCATCACGTCGCCCCGGTCAATGTCCACCGTGACGCCGTCCAGGGCCTTGATGGCGCCCCGGTTGTAGTATTTCTTCAGGTCCTTGACCTGGATCAGCTTATCTCCGGTCGCCACGGCTCATTCTCCTTTCGAAGTAAGCGATGATCTTGCTGGTGGGGAACGTCAGGCAGAAGTAGACACAGGCGGCCACCACAAGCGGTTCCGCAATGCGGTAGGTCGCGCCTTTGATGGAGGAAACCGCGTACATGATCTCCTGAACGCCGATGGTATAGCAGATAGAAGACTCCTTGATGATGGTGACGAACTCGTTGGCGATGGCAGGCAGGATATTCTTGATAGCCTGCGGCAGAATCACGAATCGCATGTTCTGCACCTGGCTGAGTCCCAGGGACCGTGCCGCCTCCGTCTGACCGCCGTCGATGGACTGGATACCGGAGCGGATGATCTCGGAAAGATAGGCCCCGGAGTTCAGGGACAGGGCAATCACGCCCGGGAGGAACCGTTCAAAGCGAATGGTTCCAAAGATCTTGAAAGAGGGCAGATCAATATCTCCGAACACCACATAATAGATCATGAAAAGCTGAACCAGCATAGGGGTGGCCCGGAAGACTTCCACGTAAACCGTGGCGATGAAGCTGAGGGGGTTAAATCTGCTGAGGACCATCAGCACGCCCTGTTCCCGGAGATGGCCGTCCTTGGTCAGACCCAGAAAGCGAAACGGCCGCACATTGGACAGCCGCATGATGGCCAGGAGCAGTGCCAGGACAAAACCGAAAATCACGGTCAGCAGGGAGAGGGAGACGGTACAAATCAGGCCCTCTTTGAAAAGGTCTATGTACTCCCAAGTTCTTTCGAAACCGGCGGCTGTAAACACGGGCGGTTCCTCCTTCTATCTTTACCAAAATATATGAGAAAGCGGCCAATTCCTCCCTGCGCAGCCGCAGGGAGGAATTGAAAGTTTTACAAGCTTACTGAACGGCCTCGCCGTTTTCGTCCACCAGGCCCTCGATGATGTCGCCAGAAGCCAGCTCGTTGGCCGTAAGCACATACTGATCGAAGGAGCCATCCTCCTTGGCGGCGGCGATGGCACGGTTCACACCCTCCAGCAGGGCGGCGTTGCCCTTGGTGACGCCCACCACAGAGCCTTCGGCGTCATAGGGGACCTCCAGCACCAGACACAGCTCGGGATACTGGGTGGCATAGCTCTCGGCCACCATGGTCTCGATAAAGGCGCCGTCCAGCTTGCCGGTCACCAGCTCGGCGATGATATCGGGCACCTTAGCGAGCTCGATGATATCAGCGTCCGGGGTGTTCTCATGCGCCAGATCCGCCTGGATAGAACCCACCTGAGCGCCGATCTGATAGTCGGCATTGTTGGCATCCTCCAAAGAGGTGAACAGGTCTTTGTTGGACTCCACGCACACGAAGGACTGGCCGCCGGTGATGTAAATGTCAGAGAAGTCCATGCTGTCGGCACGCTTGGGATCGGGGGAGTACCCGGCCATGCCCAAGTCCACGTTGCCGTTCTGCAGCTCCATGATGGTGCCGTCAAAGTCCATGGGAACGATCTCCAGGGATAGCCCCAGGTAGTCGGCGATATACTGGGCCAGGTCCATATCAAAGCCAGCCAGCTGGGGATCGCCGTTCTCATCAATGGCGTAGAACTCATAGGGGGCGAAGTCCGGGCTGGTGGCGACGGTGAGCTTCCCGCCCTCCACAGTGGTGATGGCGGCCTTCAGCTCGTCGTCAGTCATGGAGGCGTAATCCGCAGTCTCCTCCGTGCCGGAGCCCTCGCCGTCGGCGGTGTCATCCGCAGTGTCGTCGCTGCCGCCGCAGGCCGTGACGGACAGCGCCATGGCCAGCGTCAGAATCAATGCAAGAAACTTCTTCATGGTATCGCAATCTCCCTTTTTCATGCTCCCGCGGTCGCGGGGCGGTTTTCTCTGAATTTCCAAGGGAGGAAGTACCTCCCGCCGGAACATGCCTTACCTTATCACGTTCCCTCCCTCTTGTCAATAGATTTTCGTGCAAAAATGAATATTTATTTGCCCCTGTTGGTGGAGTGCTCTATTTTATCCGGTTCAATCCCGGAAAAACAGCCGAAAATTTGTGAATATTTCCAGCATCGATGTATATTGCAGATGAATAAAAGAGTGAATATTCAGATCCGACTGCAAGAGGGCGGGGAGGCCGCTTTTCCGGCCTCCCCGCCTTGGGAGCCTGATTCACTTTTTCAGCACCGCGTCCCCGAAGGGTGCCATCTCCAGCCGCACGAAAAAGCCCTGGTCGTGCTGGCACACAGGGCAGACCTTGGGGGCTGCCGTCCCCTCAAAGATATAACCGCAGTTCAGGCACATCCAGGCGCACTGGACATCGGAGACAAACAGCTTTCCCTGTTCCAACAGATCCGCCAGCCTGCCGAAGCGGTTGCCATGGGCCCGCTCGATCTCTGCGATCTTGTGGAAGGAAGCCGCCACAGCGGAAAAGCCCTCCTGCTGGGCCACGTCGCCGAAGGTCTTGTATACCGGGTCGTGCTCCTCATACTCGTTGTGCTGCGCCTTGCGGAGCAGCTCCTTCACATCGTTCGTCAGGTCCACGGGATAGGTGCCGTCGATGGCCACGGTCTGGCCCGCCAGCTCTTTCATGTGGTTGTAAAAAATCTCCGCGTGCTCCTTCTCCTGGTCCGCGGTGAAGCGGAACACCGCCTCCACCACATGCAGCTTCTGCTGGCGGCAGACGGAGGCGGCAAAGGTGTAGCGGTTCCGGGCCTGGCTTTCGCCCGCAAAGGCCCGCATGAGGTTTTTCAGGGTCTCGCTGTTCTTCAGATCCACAGACATACGGATTCCTCCTGTTTTCGGTGAGATAGGGGTATTTTCCCTCCGACAGGGGACGGCTATACCTGAATGATAAAAAACAGGCCCTGCGTCTGGTAGACACAGAGCCTGTCCGCTTTCCGTCATGCCTCGGGGAGATGGTATTTCTTCCGGTCGCGCCGCAGGTCCTCGCCGAAGGCGCCGCCGGCCTTCACCTCCTGCAGATAGGCGTGGCGGCCGGGGCCGCCGGAGCACTCCTCAATGACGCTGACGGCGATGTTGGAGCAGTGATCGGACGCCCGCTCGATATTGGTCAGCAGGTCGCTGAGCACAAAGCCCAGCTGGATGGTGCACTGGCCCGCCTGGAGCCGCTGGATATGGCGGCTTCGGATCTCCTCAATCAGCTGGTCGATGGTCTCCTCCAGGGGTTCCACCCGGCGGGCGGTCTCCACGTCCGCTGCCTGGAAGCTGCGGATGGTCAGGTCCAGGATGTCATCCAGCGCGGAGAGCAGCACCTGCAGCTCTTCCCGGGCGCTGTCAGAGAACCGGAGCTCCTTGTCGTGGAGCTCCTGGGCGGACTCCTGGATGTTCACGGCATGGTCGCCGATCCGCTCGAAGTCCCCGATGGCGTGGAGCAAGCGGGAAACCGTGCGCATGTCCTGCATGGACAGCCCGTGCTGGGAGATCTCCACCAGGTAGCTGCTGAGCCGGTCCTCGTAAATGTCCAGCTTGTCCTCGTTCTGCAGGATCTGGGTCTCCCGCTCCCGGCTGTACTGGGAGAGCTGGTCCGTCGCCAGGCAGATGTTCTCCCGGGCGGCTTGTCCCATGCGGCCTGCCATGGCGACGCTTTCGCTGACTGCCGCGCCGGGGGTCCGCAGCAGCAGGGGATCCAGGAAGGCGAAGCTCTCGCGGGTGTCCTCGGTCCGCACCAGTCTCCGCGCCAGCTTTTCCAGCTGGCGGGAGAAGGGCAGGAGCAGGATCGTGGTGAACACGTTAAAGGCGGTGTGGCAGAAGGCGATGCCCACGGCCCCCACGGCCTGATTCAGGAAGGTGAAGTGGAGGATCATGTCGCCGCCGTAGAAGAGGATCAGGCACACGGCGGTGCCGATGACGTTGAAGGAGATGTGGACCACCGCCACTCGCTTGGCGTTGCGGTTGACGCCGATGGAGCTGATGAGGGCGGTGACGCAGGTGCCGATGTTCTGCCCCATAATGATGGGGATGGCCATGCCGTAGGTGATGGAGCCGGTCATGGCCAGGGCCTGCAGAATGGCGACAGAGGCAGCGGATGACTGGATAATCCCGGTGAACACCGCGCCCACCAACACACCCAGCAGGGGATTTTCAAAGGCGGTGAGCAGCCCGGCAAACTGGGGCATCTCCGCCAGAGGGCTGACGGCGCCGCTCATCAGCTCCATGCCGTACATCAAAATGGCAAAGCCCATCATGATGCGCCCCACGTCCCGGCGCCGCTGGCGCTTGGAGCCCATGATCAGCAGGATACCCGCTAGAGCGATCAGGGGAGAGAAGTTCTCCGGCTTCAGCAGGTTCACAAAGACGTTCTCACTCTCGATGCCGGTGAGAGACAGAATCCACGCCGTCAGGGTGGTGCCGATGTTGGAGCCCATGATGATGCCGATGGTCTGTCTCAACTCCATGACGCCGGAGTTCACCAGGCCCACCAGCATCACCGTCATGGCGGAGGAGGACTGGATGGCGATGGTGATGCCCGCGCCCAGCAGCAAGCTCTTGAAGGGGCTGGAGGTCATGCGCTTGAGCATCCGCTCCAGCTTGCCGCCGGCCATCTTTTCCAGACTCTTGGACATGACGGTCATGCCGTACAAGAAGAACGCCAGGCCGCCGCAGAGGGTAAAGACGGAGAAAATGTCCATAACTGCGCTTTCCTTTCCCAGTATTCCAGACCGTCTGGCACGGCCGGTCCGATTCTGTCATGTATACTGCGCTCCAACATTATATATGCAAAGCGGCACGCTGGAAAGAGGATTTCTAAGATTTTGTAAAATTTGCGTAAAAATATGGTAAAACGCAAAAAGCAGTACGGATTTCTTGTGCAAAACCACTTCCGCCAAGAGGAAACCGCCGCCCACTGAAAGATGGGCGGCGGTCTGCTGCTATTCCGGTGTCCCAGCGGAAGGTGTCTCCCGCGTCCAGAAGTCCCGCACCGCCTCCGCAGCCCGGCGGCCGGCGAAGAAGCCGTCCTGCCACAGGGCCAGGATCTTCTGCCGGTCCCGCTCCGTGCGGGAGAAGCCCCGGGTGTTCGCCGGCGCGATCACCAACACCCGGCCCTCCTGCTCCAGAGCAAACAGCTCCTCCCGGCATTGGTTATAGCGCTCCGCCCGGGTCCGCAGGCCTTCCAGAAAGACGGGGTATTTGCGGTACACCCGCCGGAACAGGGGCATCAGCTGCTCCGGCTCCTTCCGATAGCTCCGCTCCCGGGTCAGGACAACCACCACCCGGTCGCAGCCTACCGCCAGCGCCCGCTTCCAGGGAATGGCGTCGGAGCAGCCCCCGTCCAGATAGGGGGCGCCGTCATCCAGCCGGATGGGCTGGAACAGCACGGGCATGGCGCATGTGGCCTGGAGCAGGAGGAAGCTGGCGTCCCGCCGGGGGACCTCCCGGTACTCGGCCCGGCCGGTCTGCAGGTTGGTGACCACCGCCTCCACCTGACCGGGATACGCCTCGAAGGTGTCGTAATCAAAGGGCACCAGCTCGTTGGGGATGGTGTCGTAGGCGAACTTCAGCCCGAAGTAGCTGCGATTCCGGGGATCAAAGAAATTCCCCCAGCCCATGTACCGCCGGTCATTGGCGTAGTGCATCAGCAGCTGGAGATTCCGCCGCTTCTGCCGGGAGAGGTAGCTGACGCCGTAGGCAATCCCGGCCGAGACGCCGATGGTGTAGTCCGGCATGGGCAGTTTCTCGTTCAAAAAAGCGTCGCACACGCCGGAGGAGAAGATCGTCCGCAGCGCGCCGCCCTCCAGCACCAGACCTGTTTTCATGGAGCAGTCCTTCCTTTCTGTGTATTCATGATCTTCCAGCAGTTTTTCATCCGGGGCCGTCGCGCCGCCCCGGTTTTCCGTGCGGCCACGCCGTCCGCTTCCGGGCGGAGACCAGCAGCATCATGGGGCGGCGGAGCTCGTCCCGCATTCCCGGCTGGCCCAGCATCCGCGCCGGCGGCTGAGGCTCCACCACCCGCAGCAGTTCAAATCCGCCGGTCAGCAGGCCGTCCAGATAGGTGGTGAGGGTGCGGTGGTACTTGGTCACATCCTCCCCCAGAAAGCGGGCGGTGCGCCGTCCCTCCTCGAAATACCGGTCCACAGGGAAGTGGAGGGGGGTGCCGTCCGGGCCGTAGTACCACTCCTGGGGACCGGCAGCAGTGAAAATGGGGTGCTCCACAGAGAAGACAAAGTCGCCGCCGGGTGACAGGCACTGCCGCACCCGCTCCAAAAAGTCTGTAAAGGAAGGCAGATAGTGGATGGCCAGGGAACTGAGGACCACATCAAAGCTCTCCGGCGGGAATGGGGTCTCCGCCATATCCCCCCGGATATAGGTCACCTGCGGCGCCGTGGTCTTTTCCCGGGCCACGGCCAGCATTTTCTCCGACAGGTCCACGCCGGTGACAGACGCCGCGCCGTGTTCCGCCGCATAGATGCAGTGCCAGCCGTAGCCGCAGCCCAGATCCAGCACCCGCTTCCCGGCGAAGTCCGGCAGCAGGGGCTCCAAGGACTCCCACTCCCCGGCGCCCGCCAGTCCCAGGCGGGAGCGGTCCATCTGGCTGTATTTTTCAAAAAACCGCTCTCTGTCGTAAGGACTCTTCTTCATCCTGCGCACTCCTGTGAAGGTGATATGGTACAGCATAGCACAGTTCGGGAAAAAAGGGAATCACCGCTCCGCTTATAAAGATTTTGTAAATTTCTGCTTTTTCGTCACTGTGGGCGGCCTATTTATGTTATTATAATCATATCTATATAAATTGTATGAATTTTGGAGAGGTGATGAGATTGCCGTGGAAGAGACGAGAGCAATGGCAGGAACGATTGGGGCGGAATAAAACCATCCTCTGGGAAAAGCTCCGGGAAGCCTTGGCCTCCGTGGTCCCCATTACGGTGATCGTGCTGATCCTCAGCTTTACTGTTGCGCCCATCCCCACCGAGACGCTGCTGGCCTTTCTGATCGGCGCGGTGATGGTGATTCTGGGCATCGGCCTGTTTTCCCTGGGCGCTGACACCGCCATGACCCCCATCGGAGAACGGGTGGGCGCCGCCATGACCCGCTCCAGAAAGCTCTGGGTTGTGGCGGCTGTCGGCTTTCTGATCGGCGTCATCGTCACCGTGTCGGAGCCGGATCTCCAGGTGCTGGCCCAGCAGGTGCCCGGCGTGCCCAATGCCACGCTGGTGGGCGCTGTGGCCGTGGGCGTGGGCGTTTTTCTGGTGATCGCCATGCTGCGCATCCTGTTCCGCATTCCCCTGAACCGGATGCTGATCGTGTTCTACATCCTCGTGTTTGCGCTGGCCCTCTTTGTACCGGAGGACTTCCTGGCCATCGCCTTCGACTCCGGCGGCGTCACCACGGGTCCCATGACCGTGCCCTTTATCATGGCCCTGGGCGTGGGCGTGGCCTCCATCCGCAGCGACGAGAATGCCGCCCAGGACAGCTTCGGCCTGGTGGCTCTCTGTTCTGTCGGCCCCATCCTGGCAGTGATGGTGCTGGCCCTGATCTACCCGGGCGCGGGCATCTACACCCCGGTGGAAATCCCCTCCGTGACAGACAGCCGGGCTCTGTGGCACCTGTTTCAGGTGGAACTTCCGGCGTATCTCAGCGAGGTGGCGGTGTGTCTGG
>ENA-OPRS01000911-OPRS01000911.1-human-gut-metagenome-genome-assembly--contig:-NODE-911-length-15216-cov-3.605105_pt1 | contig 15216 bp, 15 predicted proteins | sample MGYA00241795_ERZ501881 | MGnify/ENA primary metagenome ERZ501881 (study PRJEB25962, sample SAMEA2042440) | human gut metagenome | biome: human gut; feature: human-associated habitat; material: faeces... | reverse complement strand
CCGCCGATCTTGAGGGGGGTGCCGGTGTAAGCGCCGGAGCCCTCGCCTGCCTCAGCAGTAGCGGCAGTGGAAGCTGCATCAGAGGATGCAGCGGTGCTCTCAGCAGCAGAAGAAGCCGAGGAGCCGCAGGCAGCCAGGCTCAGCACCATAGAAGCTGCCAGAACAGAACTAACGAGTTTTTTCATTGTGATTTCCCTCCCAAGAAATTTTCGCAGCACCGGCATTTCGCCGCCGGGGTCGCACAACCCCGGATAGGATGCTGGAATATACTAGCCATTATAGACTTTTATCCCCTAAAGTGCAATGGCCCGATTTTACAGAGTTGACAATCAATTTTTTAGGTTTTATGTAGTTTTTACACAAAATTCAGTTACAAAAAGTTATCAAAACGGCAATACCGCAAAAAGTTCAAGTATTTTTTTGTAAAGTTCTTGCAAACTGCGCCGAAATTTGCCATAATGAAAAGAGTATTACACTTTACCACAAAAACGAACTGTGAAAGGGGCACATTCGCAGATGAAACTTTTGGAAGATCGCATTTTGCAGGATGGGCAGGTCCGTCCCGGCAACGTACTGAAGGTCGACTGCTTTTTGAACCACCAGCTGGACGTGGATCTGCTGGACAAGATCGGTGAGGAGTTCTACCGCATTTTTAAAAATGACGGCGTGAACAAGATCCTGACCATCGAGGCTTCCGGCATCGGCATTGCCTGCCTGACGGCAGTCCATTTCCGGGTGCCGGTGGTGTTTGCCAAGAAAAGCGCCGGCAGCAACATGGACAAAGAAGTGTACAGCACGGAAATCAGATCCTTTACCCACAACAAGGTGAACCATGTAATCGTTTCCAAGAAGTATCTCAACGCAGGAGACCATGTGCTGATCATCGATGACTTCCTGGCCAACGGCTGCGCGGTGGAAGGCCTTATCGACCTGGTCCACCAGGCCGGCGCCGAAGTGGAAGGGGTGGGCATCGCCATCGAAAAAGGTTTCCAGGGAGGCGGGGACGCCCTGCGGAAGAAAGGCTATGATGTAAAGAGCCTGGCCATCATCGAAAAGATGGATGCGGCCACCGGCACCATCGTATTCCGGTAAGGGGGCGCCATGGAAGAAGAAAAAATCCAGGAACCGGCCCAGACTGGCACTGACCCGATTTACCAGTTTGATGGAAAAATCTCCCTGAAGAAAGCGGCGCCTTTCGGACTCCAGCATGTACTGGCCATGTTCGTGGCCAACATCGCTCCCATCCTGATCGTCACCGGGGCGGTAAAGATGCCTACGGAACAGGCGGCGGCCCTGATCCAGGCGGCCATGATCATGGCCGGGGTAGGGTCCCTGTTCCAGATGTTCCCGGTGGGGCCTCTGGGCAGCCGGCTGCCCATTATCATGGGGATCAGCTTCACCTTTGTGTCCACCTTCTGCGTCATCGGAGCCAAATACGGCTATGGGGCCATCCTGGGGGCGGCTCTGGTAGGGGGCTGTCTGGAAGGGTGCCTGGGGCTCATTGCCCGGTGGTGGCGCCGGTTCATCCCTCCCATTGTGTCCGCCAGCGTGGTGACCTCCATCGGGTTCTCCCTGCTGGGGATCGGGGCCAATTCCTTCGGAGGCGGCTTCGGGAATCCCCATTTCGGGGAAGCTCCCTACATGATCGTGGGTACCGTGACCCTGGTTTCCTGTCTGCTGTTCAACATCAAGGCCAAATCCTTCTACAAGCAGCTGTCCGTGCTGTTTGGCCTGGTGGTAGGGTACATCACCGCTTTTTTCTACGGTATGGTGGATCTGTCCAAGATCAGTTCCGCCGGGCTGTTTTCCCTGCCCCAGCCTCTGCCCTATGGGCTGGAATTCCATCCGGATGCCATTTTTTCCGTATTCCTGATTTTTCTGGTGTCTGCCACAGAAACCCTGGGGGATACCTCTGCCCTGACGGTGATGGGCTTCGGCCGGAATGCCACGGATAAGGAAATCGAAGGGTCCATCGGAGTGGACGGGTTCATCAGTGCCCTGTCCTCCCTGTTCGGCTGTCTGCCCATTACGTCCTTCAGCCAGAACGTGGGGCTCATTGCCATGACCCATGTGGTGAACCGGAAGGCCGTGGCCAGCGGGGCCGCCATTATGATCCTGGCCGGACTGTTCCCGGTGCTGGGAGTGATCCTGGCTTCCCTGCCGGAAGCGGTGCTGGGAGGATGCACCCTGATGATGTTCGGGTCCATTGTGGTCAGCGGGGTCCGGATGCTGGGCAGCTGCGGCTACAGCCAGCGGAACATGACCATCGCTGCCCTGAGCCTGTCCATCGGCATCGGCTTCACCCAGAATCCCTCCATCTTCAAGATTTTCCCGGACCTGATGAAAAGCGTCTTCGCAGAAAACTGCGTGGCGGTAGTGTTCGTGGTGGCCGTAGTGCTGAATCTGATCCTGCCGGATGAGATGAAATAAGGGCTGCTGCACGCAGCGTGCAGCAGCCCGGTCGCGGCCCGCGACCAGAAGGCTCCTCACGTTAACGTGAGGAGCCTTCTTTTTTATTCGAAACAACAGGTTGTTTAACCGGTTGTTTTCCTTTATTCGCCGCCTGGTTCAGCTTTTCCACCCATTGGGCTCCGTTGTCCCCATACTGGAGGCTCATGATCCGCTGGCCTCCGAAGTAGAGATTGCTGCCATCCTGTTCAGCAGAAGGTTGTGTATTGGGTTGTTCGTGGTAGACTTTGGCCAGGCTGCCGGCCACCAGGTAGGTCCGCTCCCGGCTGCTCATGTCCCCTCCGGGCTGGACCAGCCCCAGGTTCTTTTTGTTCACCAGGATGGCTCCGGTCTTTTTGTCCACATTCACATGTTTTCCGCTGTATTCATACAGCCGCTGGGTATACTTGTCCCGGCGGGATCCGTTGTTGGGATGGTCGCTGGGCATGAAGATGGTGCCCAGGAAGGTTTCCCGGTTGTTGCCCATCTTTTCCATTACCCGCTGCCACAGGGCACTGCCGGCTCCCGGGTTGTACCCGGCTTCCGTGGCGTAGGTGAAGCCCAGCTCATCCGCTTTCTTTTCCATAGGCAGGGTCACCAGCTTGGCACTGCCCAGGTTGGCCAGCAGGTTGGTGCCCACTGCTTCCAGCATATTGCTCTGGCTGCCGGCCACGGCTGCCAGAAGGGCAATGGGGAAGGTACGCTTCACTCCGTTGGCCGGGTCGTGCTGCTCCCCGTGACCCAGTTCATGGCCCAATACAAAGGCCAGTTCGTCCTCGTTGTAGTTCAGGGTGGTGAACAGGCCCATGTTTACGGATACATTGTGGCCCAGGGTGCAGTAAGCATTGAATTTGGTGCTGTTGTTGACAAAATAATGATAGGGATTCTTTTCGATGGAAGGATCAGTCTTGGCAATGGCGGCGGACAGCCGACCCATGACCCGGTCCAGCATGGCATTGGCTTCCGGATCCTCATTGACCCCTTCCTGCTGCTTGATCTGATTCAGGTATTCTCCCCGGCCCTTGCCGTCCAGGTAGGCCACCTGCTTGTTCAGCATGCTGTACTGGGCGGACACCAGGACGATGGAGCCGATGGCATTGCTCCAGTCAAAGGCTTCCGCTGCCGGCAGGGCGGACAGGGTCAGGGATGTGGTCAGGACCAGGCCGGACAGGGCCAGGGCCAGCTTTTTCTTCAGGTTTCGGGTGTGCAGACAGATCATGGGAATTCCCCCCTCCAAAGGTAACAGAAAATATATAAACAACCATAAAACAACCATTGTTTTATACCAAAACAACCGCATACAACCTTGAAAAATCCGGGAAACCTGTCACTTCCTCTGTCTGGATGACCCACATATGATATAATTGTTTCTATAGATTATAGAACAAGGAGAACCAGAAATCCATGAAAAAAATACTCTTTTTGACCACTGGCGGCACCATTGCCTGTACGGTAACCGATGAAGGCCTGGAACCTACCCTGAAGGGAGAGGACATCCTGAAACAGGTGCCGGAACTCCGGACCCTGGGAGAGATCACCGTCCGGGATCTGACCCTCCTGGACAGCAGCAATCTGGAACCGGCCCACTGGAGCGCCTGGGCCCGGCTGATCGGGGACAATTACAGCGATTATGACGCTTTTGTGCTCACCCACGGCACCGATACCCTGGCCTATACCTCCAGCGCCCTGTGCCGGATGCTGATCAATCTGGGGAAGCCGGTGGTGCTCACCGGGGCCCAGGTCCCCCTCAGCCTTACCAACAGCGATGCCCGGAGCAACCTGGAACTGGCTTTTTCCGTGGCGGCCAGCGGTCTGCCCGGGGTGTTCGTGGCCTTCGGGAACAAGGTGATCAAAGGGGACTGCGCCAAGAAGATCTTCACCCGGAACCCCAATGCCTTTGAAAGTGTCAATGAAGCTCCCGTACTGTATTTCGGCAAGGAGGGGGTCAAAAAGAACCTGCCCAGCCGGGAAAACGTGGGTGGCTTCCGGGTGGAAGAGAAACTGGAACCCCGGGTGATGGCGGTGACCATGACTCCCGGGCTGAAACCGGATATCATCGATTATGCGGTGGACCGGGGCTACAAGGGCCTGGTGCTGGAATGCTACGGAGCCGGCGGGGTGAATACGGACCAGCAGAACTTCCTGCCGGCCATCCGCCGGGCCATCAAAAAAGGCGTCCGGGTGGTGTGCGTCAGCCAGTGCCTTTTTGACGGGGTGGATCTGTCCCTGTATCCCATGGGGATCCTGGCGGCCCAGGCCGGAGTGGAATCCGGGGGCCCCATGACCCTGGAAGCGGCCGTGACCCGGCTTATGTGGAGCCTGGCCAACGAAACAGAAGAAGCATAAAGGAGGGAATCGTATGGCCGGAGATGCCAAAGCCCTGGTATCCCAGTTCCTGCAGGCCTGGCAGCGGGAACGGGACCATAAAATCAAGATCTGCCTCTTCGGGCAGCCGGGAGCCGGGAAAAGCTCTCTGATCAATGAACTGGCCGGCCAGCGGGTGGCCCGGGTGAGCCAGGCCACGGACACCACCCGTCAGGCCCAGATCGTGGAGTGTCCGGATGTGATCTATGTGGACCTGCCCGGCTATGACACCAGCCTGTTCCCGGAAAATGCCTATTTCAGCGCTTTTAATCCTCTCCAGTACGACCTGTTCCTGTGCGTGTTCGCCGGAAAGCTCCATGAGGCGGATGTGGAATTTTTCGGGAAGATCGCCCGGACCGGCCGGGTGTGTCTGTTTGTCCGGAACAAATGCGACGGGCTCTACGATCCTTCCTGCAGCCGGGAAGAGCTGGAGGAGAAGATCACCCGGGATGTCCACCATCTGGTGGGCCCCCGGGAACAGGTGGTATTCACCAGCTGCCGGCGGAACCGGCCGGCGGCGGAACGGGGGATCCCGGAACTGGAACGGGCCATGGGGGCGCTTTTGCCGGAAGCCCAGCGGGACCGGTTCTTCCGCCATGCCAAAGCCTATACGGAAGAAGCCCTGCTGGTGAAGCGGAAGGCGGCGGAACGGTCCCTGAAGAAATTCATAGTCCTGGCGGCGGCCAACGGCCTGAACCCGGTGATCGGCATGGACGCGGCCCTGGACAGCCAGATCCTGAAAAGCCTGTACCGGGCCATCCGGGAAGCCTTCGGAGTCAGCGAAAAGGAAGTCCAGCCGGAAGGGCCCAGTTCCCAGGTGGTGAAGAAACTGGCGGAAGGAGTCACCGGAGAACGGGTGACCAAGGGGCTGACCTGGCTCCTGCGGAAAAAGGCCTCCGGGAAAGTTGCCAAAGTGATCCCAGTGGTGGGAGGCGCGGCAGTAATGAGCTTCAACGCCGGAAGCATGTACTTTTTAGGTGAAAAATACATCGATGCCTGCTGGGAGTACGCCCTGGAACGGCTCCAGGCGGAAATCCAGATGGGGGAACCATGACAAAAGACGGAAATGCCATCAGAGAAAAACTGAAGAACCTGGATCAGGAGAATGTGACCATTGTGCTGTTCGGACAGCCAGGCTCCGGGAAGTCCAGCCTGATCAATGCCATCTGCGGCTACCAGGCAGCCCCGGTGGGGGTGGAAACGGACACCACCCGGGAGCCGTTGTTGGTGGAGCACGGGGATGCCACCTTTATCGATCTGCCGGGCTATGGAACAAAATCCTTTCCCTGGAATGAGTTCATAGAACAATTCCATCTTTTCAAGTATGATATGTTCCTGTGCGTATTCTCCGACAAGCTCCACCAGGGGGATACGGAACTGTTCCGGCAGCTGACCGCCCAGGGCAAGCCCTGTATCTTTGTCCGGAACAAGACGGACCTGATCTATGAGGAGGGGCTGAGCCTGGAGGAAAGCGAAGAGGCCATCCGCCGGGATGTGTCCGGACAGCTGGGCCGGGAAGACTTTGAACTGGTCTTTGTGTGTGCCCGGAAGGATGCCCCTTCGGGGCTGGATGAACTGAATGACGCCATCATCCGGAAAATGCCTGCGGCCCGGCGGGAGAAGTACATCCTCACTGCAGAGGCCCGGACCCGGCAGCAGCTGGATGCCAAACGGGAAGCGGCCCGGAGCTATGTGCGCCGGAGTTCCACCTACGCCGCCTACAACGGGATCAATCCCATCATCGGGGTGGATGCGGCAGTGGACCTTCTGATCCTGTACCAGATGTACGGATGCATCCGGGATGCCTTCGGGATCACTCCGGAACTGATCCACGGCAGCCGAAAGGTGTCCCTCCGGGACAAGGCCATGGTCCTGGGGGGCATGAGCAAGGAAGGGATCAAGGTGATCATCAAGACCCTGGGCCGGAAATTTGCCGCCCGGAGTTTCCTGAAGGCGGTGCCGGTGGTGGGCCAGGCAGCTTCGGCTCTCCTGGGGTACCAGCTGGTGCGTCAGGCAGGGCTCACCTATATCGATGCCTGCTATGAACTGGCCCGGGAACGGCTTCTGGACGAGCTGGACGCCCGCCGGGACAAGCCGGTGAAGAAGTAAAACAACCTGCGTCCGGCAATGGTTGTACAACAGTTGTTTGAGAAAAAGGGAGGTCGAAACCCATGAATCTGGAACCCTATGAAAAGGAACTGGAGAAACTGAATGCCTGTATCTGGGACTTTGCGGAACTGAAATTCCAGGAATTCCAGTCCGCCCAGGCTATGGAGGACCTGCTGGAGCGTCACGGCTTCCAGGTGACCCGGGGACTGGCCCACATGCCCACCGCCTTTGTGGCGGAATACGGCAGCGGGAAGCCGGTGATCGCATTTTTAGGAGAATTTGATGCTCTTTCCAGTCTCCAGCAGGAGACGGGATCTGGGAGGAGAAGCCCCGGGAAGGGAATCCCAACGGCCACGGCTGCGGCCACTGCCTTCTGGGCACGGCGGCAGTGGGGGCAGGCCTTCTCCTGAAGGATTACCTGGCCGCTCATCCCGGCCGGGGAACCGTACGGGTCTATGGATGCCCGGCGGAAGAAGGGGGCAGCGGCAAAACCTACCTAACCCGGGAAGGGGCTTTTGCTGACGTGGATGCAGCCCTTACCTGGCATCCCGGGACTCAGAACGAAGTGATGGTGGGATCCAACCAGGCCAACATCCAGGCGGCCTTCACCTTCCGGGGACGGGCGGCCCATGCGGCGGCTGCTCCCCAGAACGGCCGGAGCGCCCTGGACGCGGTGGAACTTATGGATGTGGGAGTCAACTACATGCGGGAGCATATGGCGGATTATGATCGGGTCCACTATGCCATCCTGGACACCGGCGGGGTTTCACCCAACGTTGTACAACCCAAGGCGGAAGTGCTGTATCTGGTCCGCTCCCGGACCAATGAAGAGACCAAACGGCTGTATGACCGGGTGGTGAACATTGCCCGGGGGGCGGCTCTCATGACGGAAACGGAGCTGTCCGTCCGGTTGGACAAGGCCGTGTCCAACCTGGTGCCCAACCGGACCCTGGGAAAAGTGCTGCATGATGCCATGGTCCAGGTGGGCGCTCCCCTCCGCACGGAAGCGGAAAAAGCTTTCCTGAAGAAGTTCCAGGACCAGCTGGCTCCGGAACGGGTGTGGCAGGATCCCGGGATGGCGCCTTTCCCGGATCCGGAACTCCGGGAGGAACTGATCCGGAAGGACCCCACCGGAGCTTATATCCTGCCCTACCAGCCCACCAACGCGGTGGCCATGGGGTCTTCGGATACCGGGGATGTAAGTTATGTGACTCCTCTGGCCCAGTTTGCCGCCGCCTGCTTTGCCATCGGCACCAGTGCCCATTCCTGGCAGTGGGTGGCCCAGGACAAGGGCACCGTGGCCCTGAAGGGCTGCTTCTTCGCTGCCCGGGTGCTGGCGGAAGGGGCCCGGACCCTTTATGAACAGCCGGCGGTGCTGCAGGAAGCCCGGGCCGAACTGGAAAAGCGCATGGCCGGCCGCACTTACCAGTGTCCCATCCCTCCGGACGTGATGCCCAGAGGGTATGGAAAATAAAGGGGCTGCTGCAGAGACAGCAGCCCTTTACACAAAGGAGGCTGACACCATGTTCCGTCCCATGCGGCGATTCAAACAGGCCCTTCCGGAAGAGGAATGCCGGAAGGTGCTGGAGGCGGAAAAACGGGGGACCCTGGCTCTGGCCGGGGATGAGGGGTATCCCTATGCCCTGCCCATCAACTATTATTACCACCGGGAAACCGGCCGGATCTATTTCCACGGAGCCGGGGAAGGCCACAAGATCGATGCCATCCGGCGCTGTGACAAAGTGTCTTTCTGCGTCCACGATGCCGGAGTGAAGCTCCCGGGGGACTGGGCTTACACAGTCCGGTCGGTGATCGTGTTCGGCCGGCTCCATGTGCTGGAGGATCCGGAACGGGCCATGGCCCTTTTGCGGCAGATCGGCCTGAAATACTACCCTTCGGCGGAGGAAGTGGACCAGGTGATGGCCCGGGCGGCCAGCCGGGTGACCATGCTGGAACTGGTGCCGGAACACATTACCGGGAAACGGGTCCATGAAAAGTAAAAAAATCAGTCATTTTCTCCTCTTTTCTTTGTAAATATATTGACACCCTCCCTTTTTCCTCTTATAATGATATGAGCTGTCAAACGATTTACTTATTATAGATCTTGACGTATCTTTGGAGGCAAGGGAGGGTTAGGAACATGAAGAGAACTTTTCAACCGAATAACAATCGGAGAAAAAAGACTCATGGCTTCAGAGAAAGAATGAAGACTCTGGGTGGTAAACAAGTCTTGAAAAGAAGACGTGCAAAAGGCAGAAAGAGATTGTCTGCATAAAGATCAAGATAGGCCGCTCTTCGCGGCCTATTTTACTACAAGGCAGGTGCAGGACTTTGGAACAGAATGTTCCTCCAATGAAATATACCCAGGCCAACCGGGTCAAGTCCCACCAGCGGTTCCAGGAGGTCTATGAAAAAGGCCGTTCCTTTGCGGACCGGTACGGGGTCTTTTACGTGCTCCCTTCCGAAAACGGAGAGAACCAGCTGGGGACGGCTGTGGGCAAAAAGCTGGGACATGCTGTGCTGCGGAACCAGGTAAAGCGCCGGATGCGGGAGGTGTTCCGGAAGGAACAGGCCCGTCTGAAGGGGAAACACGCCATTGTCTGGGTAGCTCGTCATCGTCTGGCACACGCTCCCTATGAAGTTTACGAGGAAGTTTTCCGGCGGCTGGCCAGAAAGGCCGGGCTGCTGTAAAACCCCGGAGGGTCTATGAAAACAATTGCCATTGCCCTGATCCGTTTTTATCAGGTATGGATTTCTCCCTGTTTTCCGCCCCGGTGCAGGTTCGTACCCACCTGTTCCCAATATGCGCTGGAGGCAGTCCGGAAATACGGGTTCCTGAAGGGATCCTTTCTGGCTGTGAAGAGAATACTCAAATGTCATCCTTTCCACAAGGGAGGATATGATCCTGTACCGTAACGGACAGGAAGAAAAGGAGTCGAACTTTGGAAATTTTAAGCTCGTTTGTCCAACAGGTTGTGGCCCACATCTATGAACTGACCCGTCTTATCGGTGAACCCAGCTACGGCCTGGCCATCATCATCATGACCATCCTGATCAAACTGATCCTGTGGCCCCTTACCGCCAAACAGATTTCGTCCACCCGGGCCATGAGCCGGATCCAGCCCAAGATGAAGGAGCTGCAGGCCCGGTACAAAGATGACAAGGTGACCCTGAACCAGAAAATGTCCGAACTGTACAAGGCCGAAGGGGTGAACCCCCTGGCAGGCTGCCTGCCTCTCCTGATCCAGATGCCCATCATGATCGGGATTTTCTACGGCATCCGGGATTTTCAGTATGCAGGCCCCAGTTCCTTCCTGTGGATGCAGAGCATTGCGGATCCGGATCCCTATTACATCCTGCCCATCCTGTCCGCACTGACCACTTTTATCCAGTCCAAACAGACCATGCCGGCTTCTGACAATCCCCAGGGGAAGGTCATGCTGTATTTCATGCCCCTGTTCATCGGGTACATCAGCTTCAAGTTCCCGGCGGGCCTGGTGCTGTACTGGGTAGTCATGAACATTATGCAGATTGGACAGCAGTTTCTGCTGGACCGGAAGAAATAAGAAGACAAAACAGGTGCCTCGGGGCCTGTAAGGAGGCTTGAAGATGAACATGGTGGAAAAGACGGGCAAAACCGTCGAGGATGCAGTGAAGGCAGCGCTGGCCGAACTGGGCGTCAGCCGGGACCAGGCGGAGGTGGAAGTCCTGGAAGAATCCAAACCTTCCCTCCTGGGCCTGTTCGGAGGCCGGGATGCCAAAGTCCGGGTAACGGTGAAGGAAGCGGAAGCTCCGGCGGCTCCGGAACCGGCGGAAGAGGCGGCTCCGGAAGCAGCGGAAGCCCCTGTGGAGAAGACGGAAGCGGCTCCCCAGGAGGATGCCAAGGCTCCGGCGGACCGGGAAGAGGAACGGCAGGCGGCAGCAGCGGCAGCCAAGGCCTTCCTGGAAGAAATCTTCCGGGCCATGGGCATGGACCTGCTCATCGAAAAATTCATCAGCCGGAAGGATGAGGAAATCATCCTGAAGATCCACGGGGACGGCATCGGCGTGCTGATCGGCAAACACGGCCAGACCCTGGATGCCCTCCAGTACCTGACCAACCTGGCCGGGAACCGGGGACGGAAGAACTGGAACCGGATCATCCTGGATGCGGAAAACTACCGGGAACGCCGGCGGGAAACCCTGGAACGGCTGGCCCGGAACCTGGCGGACCGGGTGAAACGGACCCGGAAAAAAGCCATGCTGGAACCCATGAATCCCTACGAACGGAAGATCGTACACATGAGTCTCCAGAACGATCCGGCGGTGACCACTTACAGCGAAGGGGAAGAACCTTACCGGAAAGTGGTCATTGATTTGAAATAATGGAACTGCATGAGGGGGTGCTGCACATGAAAAGCGGATATGCAGCACCCCCGTCAATGGTCAATGGTCAGTGGCCGGATGATAAAATTTGCAGGCAAATTTTTTTGGATTGAATCAAACCTGGTCTTAAAATAGACAGTCATTGCTAGAGTAAGCACGATATGTTTTTGCATAATAAAAGAATCTGTCTGACAGGACAGATTCTTTCCTTCGGCAATTGACCATTGACAATTGACAATTGACAAGGGGTTGTTGCTCAGGCAACAACCCCTTTTTTGGAGGAAAAAAAGATGGATGATACAATCAGTGCCATTGCCACTGCCCTGGGGGTGGGCTCCATCGGGGTGATCCGGATCAGCGGGCCCCACAGCCTGGCCATTGCAGACCGGCTGTTCGACGGCCGGGAAAAGCTGGGGAAGGAAAACGCTCGGAAGTTGTTGTACGGCCATATCCGGGACGGCAAAGGCCAGGTGGTGGATGAGGTGCTGGCAGTGTACATGCCCGGCCCCCATTCCTATACCGGGGAGGATGTGTGCGAGATCCAGTGCCACGGAGGACGGGAAGCCCTCCAGGAGATCCTGTCCCTGACCTTCCAGGCAGGGGCCCGGCCGGCGGAACCGGGGGAATTCACCAAACGGGCCTTTTTGAACGGCCGTCTGGACCTGGCGGAAGCGGAAAGCGTCATGGACATCATCAACGCCCGGAGCCGGCAGGCCCTGGCGGCAGCCAACCGGGGCCATCAGGGCGGTCTGTCCCGGCAGGTGAAGGCCCTGCGGAAGAAGCTCCGGGATCTGGTGGTCCAGCTGGAAGCCTGCATCGACTATCCGGAAGACGATATTGAAGAAGTGACCTATGACCGGACTGTGTCCATCCTGGAAGAAGGAAAACAGGCGGTGGAGACCCTGGTACGCCGGGGCACTGCCGGACGGATCCTCCGGGAAGGGCTGCGGACTGCCATTGTGGGCCGGCCCAATGTGGGGAAATCCAGCCTGCTGAACAGCCTGCTCCAGGCGGACCGGGCCATTGTTTCCAACATCCCCGGCACCACCCGGGACATCATTGAAGAACAGATGACCATCGGAGGGATCCCTCTGGTGCTCACCGATACTGCCGGGCTCCGGGACACCAGCGACCTGGTGGAAAAGATCGGGGTGGAACGGTCCCGGGCGGCCCTGGAAGATGCCCAGCTGGCCCTGGTGGTGCTGGACGGCTCCCAGCCGCTGGATCCGGAGGACCGGCAGCTGCTGGACAGCCTCCGGGACCGGAAGAAACTGATCCTGGTGAACAAGGCGGACCTGCCTCTGGCCCTGGACGTGGAAGCCCTCCGGAAAGCCTGTGGGGACAGGGATGTGATCGTCCTGTCCGTGAAGGAAGGCCGGGGCCTGGACCAGGTGGAACAGTGGCTCCGGGATTTCGTGTACGGGGAAGGCTCTGACAGCGAAAGCAGCAGCATGACCCAGAACGCCCGGCAGCAGAACCTGCTGGAAAAGGCCCTCCAGAGCCTGGAGGATGCCCTGACAGGGGCCCGGCAGCACCTGCCCTATGACTGTCTTACCATCGACCTGACCCAGGCCCTCCATGACCTGGGGGAGATCACCGGGGAAGATGTGCCGGATGAAATCATCGATGAGATTTTTGCCCAGTTCTGTGTGGGCAAGTAAAAGCGGAGGAAAACAGCATGATCGTAGTGGATCATTATGATGTGGTTGTTGTGGGAGCCGGCCATGCAGGGTGCGAAGCGGCTCTGGCAGCAGCCCGGATGGGACAGAAGACCCTTCTGGCTACCCTGTCCATGGACAATATCGCCCTGATGCCCTGCAACCCTTCCGTAGGGGGACCGGCCAAGGGACACCTGGTCCGGGAAATCGACGCCCTGGGCGGGCAGATGGGCCTGGCGGCAGATGAGGCCTGCATCCAGATGCGGATGCTGAATACCGGGAAAGGGTATGCGGTCCAGGCGCTCCGGGCCCAGGCGGACAAGCCTTTGTATCACACCATCATGAAGGAAGTGGTGGAAAACCAGGACAACCTGGATGTGAAGCAGCTGATGATCGACAAGCTGCTGGTGAAGAACGGCCAGGTCCAGGGGGTGGAAGCGGAAACCGGGGAAGTGTTCGAAGCGGATGCGGTGATCCTGTGCACCGGTACCTATCTCCGGGGGAAGATCCTCTACGGGGAAGTGGCCTACATGTCCGGCCCCATCGGCCAGCGGTCCGCCATGAAGCTTACCGGGTCCCTCCAGGAAGCGGGACTCCAGCTCATGCGGTTCAAGACCGGCACCCCTGCCCGGGTGGATGCCCGGACCCTGGACTACACCAAGATGGAACCTCAGTATGGGGATGAACGGGTCCGGAACTTCTCCTTCATGAGCACCATTACCACCCGGAACCAGGTGCCCTGCTATCTGACCTACACCAATCCCCGGACCCATCAGATCATCCGGGACAACCTGGACCGGAGCTGCATGTTCAACGGCATGATCGAAGGGGTGGGGCCCCGGTACTGCCCCAGCATCGAATCCAAGATCATCCGGTTCGCCGACAAGGACCGGCACCAGCTGTTCCTGGAACCGGAAGGGCTCCGGACCAACGAAGTGTATGTCCAGGGCATGAGCTCTTCCCTGCCGGCGGAGATCCAGGTGGCCTTCATGCAGACCATCCCGGGGCTGGAACACTGCAAGATGATGCGGGCCGGCTATGCCATCGAATATGACTGCCTGGATCCTCTCCAGCTGAAAGCCAACCTGGAACACAAGGCCATCAGCGGCCTGTTCAGTGCCGGCCAGGCCAACGGCACCAGCGGGTATGAAGAAGCCGCTGCCCAGGGCCTTATGGCCGGGATCAACGCAGCCCTGAAGCTCCAGGGGAAGAAGCCCCTGATCCTGAAACGGAGCGATGCCTACATCGGGGTGCTCATCGATGACCTGGTGACCAAGGGGACCACGGAACCCTACCGGATGATGACCAGCCGGGCGGAATACCGGCTGCTCCTCCGCCAGGACAATGCAGACCTGCGGCTGACCCAGAAGGGCCGGGATGCGGGGCTGGTCACCGATGAGCGGTATGACGCCTTTACGAAGAAGCGGGACATCATTGAACGGACCCTGGCCAATCTGTCCAAGATCAACCTGGCCCCCAGCGAGGAAAACCAGGAAAAGATCACCGGCCTGGGATCCACGGCCCTCCGGAGTTCCATCAATATGCTGGATCTCCTCCGGCGGCCGGAAGTGACCTATGAAAAACTGGCGGACGCCTTCGGCCTGGAAAAACTGCCGGTGGATGCGGCGGAACAGGTGGATGTGCAGGTGAAGTACCAGGGCTATATCCGGAAACAGAAACAGGAAGTGGAACGGGCCCTGAAACTGGAAGACAAGCTGCTGCCGGAGGACCTGGACTACAGCCGGATCCAGGAACTGTCTTCGGAAGCCATGGAGAAGCTCACCAAACAGCGGCCGGTATCCATCGGCCAGGCCAGCCGGATCTCCGGGGTATCCCCGGCGGACATCAGCGTGCTGATGGTGTATCTGGAGACCCAGCGGCGGAAGGGAGAAGAAGCATGAGTTACCGGGAAACCCTGAAACAGGCGGCAGAGGCTGCCGGCTTCCCTCTTACGGAAGGACAGCTGGACCAGTTCCAGCAGTATGGGGACCTGCTGCTGGAAACCAACAAAAGCCTGAACCTGCCCGCCATTACGGATCCGGAGGAAGTGGCGGTGAAGCATATGGTGGACTCCCTGCTGGTGTACAACCGGGAAGCCTTCCACAACCACACCATTGTGGACGTGGGAACAGGGGCCGGTTTTCCGGGACTGCCCCTGAAGATCTATGATCCGGGGATGCGGGTGACCCTGATCGATTCCCTCCAGAAACGGCTGAACTTCCTGGGACAGGTGGTGGAGACCCTGGGACTGGGGCAGGTCCCAGTCCCAGGA
>ENA-OPRS01000891-OPRS01000891.1-human-gut-metagenome-genome-assembly--contig:-NODE-891-length-15443-cov-2.228425_pt1 | contig 15443 bp, 5 predicted proteins | sample MGYA00241795_ERZ501881 | MGnify/ENA primary metagenome ERZ501881 (study PRJEB25962, sample SAMEA2042440) | human gut metagenome | biome: human gut; feature: human-associated habitat; material: faeces... | reverse complement strand
AAAATGTTCTCGAAATATCCTATATAGGATATAAAACCCAGGAAATAACCATTGGCAAAAACACACAATTGAATATCAAAATGCAGCCTGATACCCAGACATTGGATGAAGTGGTGGTGATAGGATACGGTACTGTAAAAAAAAGAGATTTGACTGGAGCTGTTGCTTCCGTAAAAAGTGAGGATATTGTCCGAATGCCAACCAGCAATGTACTAGAAGCTATTCAAGGACAGGTGGCAGGTTTGGATATCACTCGCAGTAGCGGAGAAGCCGGTTCCGGAGTGAACATGACCCTACGTGGCACACGCTCCATCAATGGTGACAATAGCCCGTTATTCATCATTGACGGAATGGAAGGCTCTTACGATGAATTGAATCCGAATGATATCGCTTCTATTGAAGTACTGAAAGATGCCTCCTCTACAGCTGTTTATGGTGCTGCCGGAGCAAATGGAGTTATCATCATCACCACCAAAACTCCTAAAAAAGATAAATTCTCCATTGATCTGGATGCCTACTATGGTTGGAATGTCATCTCCAGCTTCCCCGAAGTAAATCGTGGAGAGGATTACATTAATTTCCGCAGAGAAGCACAAAGAACGGTAGGTGCCTGGAACAGCCCGGCCGATGACGGGAATCTTTTTCCCAGCTATATGCAAAAATATATAGACAACAATCAATGGGTGGACTGGTTTGATTTAGCTTCACAAACCGGTATCACCAATAGCTACAATCTAAGCACATCTTATTCTAATGACCGGGTCACCTCTTATTTTTCTTTAGGATATTACAATTTGGAAGGATTATTGAAAGGAGACGAACTGGAACGCTACTCGGCACGTGCCAAAATAGATTTTAAAGCCAATGAAATGGTAAAATACGGACTAAACCTATATGCCATGTATTCTGAAAATGACAAGCGTTACAGCCGTATATGGAACCGTATTCTCTGTATGCCGCCATTGGGTACTCCTTATGATGAAGACGGCAATCTGGTAGACTACCCGTTGGGAGACGGCAACATGAATCCGCTGGCCGATATGGGAGAAGACCAATATGTAAATAATGTAAAGACATTGAGCGTAGCCCCACAGATTTATGTAGAATTGACCCCGTTAAAGGGACTTTCATTCAAGAGTCTGCTTGGCGGATATTTCCGGAATATGAAAGAAAGTAAGTATACCGGCACAAAATCATATCAGGGACTGGAAAGCGGGCTAGTGCAAGCCACTATCCCCAACACCTTCACTTATAATTATAAATGGCAGAATATCCTGACATATAACTTCAAAATAAAAGAGGATCACGATTTCACAATAACCGGAGTCACTGAATGGTCAAAAGACCAAAAAGAAAAAGCGACCGCCACTGCCAACAAATTTGATACGGATTCTTATCTATACCATAATTTAGGTGCTGCAACCGGTACACCCACAGTTTCTTCTTCTTATGTAGGTAGCCAAAAAATGTCCTATGTCGCCCGTATCAACTATAGCTATAAAGGACGTTACCTATTGACATTAAGCAGCCGCTGGGACGGTTCATCCATCTTGGCAGATGGAAACAAGTGGGATATGTTCCCCGCAGGAGCTATTGCCTGGCGCATCAGTGATGAACCCTTCATGCAGAATGTAAAAGCTGTTTCCAATCTGAAATTACGCGCCAGTTACGGTGTCACCGGTAATGCCGGTGCTTCAGAATACGCCACATTAGATTACAGCCGCACAGGCATTATCGGATTTCAAGATGTAGGAGTCCCTTATAGCGGTTATTCCCAATCCATCGCCAACAAGAGTCTGGGATGGGAAAAATCTTATATGACAGATTTGGGATTCGACTTGGGATTATTCAGTGACAGACTGAACGTGGCGTTCGACTGGTATCGGACAGACACCAAAGATATTTTATTCGAGAAAAACCTGCCCTATGCAACGGGAGGTTACGGCTCCTCTCCTTTCAAAATATGGTCTAATGTAGGCGAAACACGCAATACAGGTGTGGAATTAAGCATTACCAGCCGTAACTTTGTCGGACCTGAATTCCAATGGAGCACCACACTGGCATTCTCAACCAACAAAGAAGAAGTGATAAAAACAACCAGCGAAGGCCCGCTTCAGTTCGGAGACTACTACCTGATTCCCGGTGAGGCAATCAAGACTTATTACGGATACAAGTATGCCGGAATATGGGGTACAGCCGAAGCAGAAGAAGCAGCCAAATACAGTCAGAAACCCGGACAAGTTCATATTGCAGAAAATGGTACTCCCGATTACAAGCTGAATGCGGATGACTATTATGTTCTAGGAAGCGCCACACCGAAATGGTCGGGCAGTTTACTTAATAATTTTAATTATAAGAATTTCGACCTGAGCATTTTGTTGATTGCCCGGTGGGACTGGACAATCCCTTACGGTCTGACCGGATGGTATCGTACAGACGGTCTGACGCCTTCACCTACCGTATGTGACTACTGGACTCCTGAAAATCAAAGTGCCCGCTATCCTCGTCCGGATGCAAGTATTACAAACGGACAGGACCCGTATCAACAATGGGCTAACTATTTTGACGGTTCTTATCTGAAAGTAAAAACCATTTCACTGGGCTACACATTCCCCAAGAAATGGTTGAATGCTGTAAAAATTGACAGAATGCGTGTATACTTTACTGCAAACAATCCGTTTATTTTTACAAAATGTGACTATTTGAAAAACTACGACCCCGAAAAGGGAGGAAATGATGACGACGCACCGTTGTCTAAACAATATGTATTTGGCGTTAATATCTCATTCTAAAAACTTATACAGATGAAAAAACATAAATTACTCTCTATATCAGCCGTAATCATGATGTTGTCTGCCTACGGTTGCAGCCTGGATGAATTTAATCCCTCCGGCATCTCCACAGAACAAGAATGGTCTACCCCGGCAGGCTATGAAAAGAAAGTGAACGACTGTTACTTTGACCTGGTCCGCATAGTTTATGGTCAGGCAGAAGACACCTATCTAATGGTTGCAGAAGGTGGAACAGACATTTGGCAAGATACGAATCCCGATGGTACCAACGGTAACTGGAGCAAACTACTCCGTTATGAAGATTACGGTGCTTCCAACGGTATGTTGAATGAAGGATATGCGGGTTTCTATGGTATATTGAGTGCATGTAATGCAGCTGTCCATTATGCCGACAAAGTGGAAGGGCTAAGCGAAACAAGAATCAACGAGTTGGTCAGCGAAGCAAGATTTATCCGTGCCCATGCCTTATATAATATTGTAGAGCAATGGGGAGGCAAATACCTGCCATTGGAGCCTATGAACAGTCCTATTTCCGTTCTTCCTTGCAGTTCGGTTAATGATTTTTATAAAGTAATTCTGGAAGATCTGGAATTCGCCATGAAAAATCTTCCTATCACACAGGAAGTAAAAGGACACGTGACACGTGCAGCCGCTTATCATTTATATGCCAAAGCCTGCCTCACTTTCTCCACCTATACAGACGGTCTGGGTAATACCACCGCCCTGACGGACAGCGAAAGCAAAACCTATTTGGAAAAAGCAAAGGCGGCGGCAGATTACCTGATTCAGAACGCCGGTTCGTTGGGAGTCAAGCTTTATGATGATGTAGAAGCTGTTTTTGATGAGAACAACAATAAAAACAACGAAGAAGCACTTTTCATTGTCTGCCACTCTACCATTACGGCTTATAATCCTCGTGGAAACTATTTCAACCGTGTATGGAAACACTCCGAAGCATACAATAACAATACCTCAGGCATCTATCTTTCGGGCATGACACCCAGTTACGCTACGAACATCAACGGATACGAAGTTCCCAAACTGGCAAAAGGTAACTGCTATATGGAACCCAGCAAGTATATGCTTGATTTATATGGAGAGAAAGACGGCCGCTATAAAGCCTTCTTCAAAGACACTTATTATGTGAATAACGCTACGAACAGTACCAAGAACGGATATACGTGGAACGAGGCCGATGCACAAAGATACGGTCTATCCACCAGCAGGGTCGGTAATTCTGCCTATGATATCACTTTAGGAGATACGGCTGTCTATTTATCTCGTAAGACCTATACACAAGCCGAAAGAAACGCTTGCCGCTATGCCATTTTCAACTTGGAAGACAACTATGCCGACACAAAAAGTCCTCTGAAGTTTTTCCCAAGTCTGAAGAAAGCAGATTGTCCTAGCCTATATGCCGGTTCAAATGCCTCCAAACCTTATTCCTCAGCAGACTGTATTGTCTACCGTTTAGGAGAAACCTACCTGATATCAGCCGAAATTGACTGGAGATTAGGCAACAACCAAAGTGCTGCCGAAAGACTGAACACACTTCGGAACCGTGCCTGTAAAGGACATGACCATAGTATGGATATCACAGCTTCGGAAGTTACCCAGGATTTCTTGCTGGACGAGTATGCACGCGAAATGATTGGTGAATGGAACCGCTGGATGACCTTGAAGAGATTCCGTGCTTTCGAAAGCCGTATCACAAAAGCTAATCCGCAAATCACAAAATTCGATAAGAACATTCACTATTTGCGCCCCATTCCCACAGCCGAATTATTGTTGATTGATAACGCTAATGAATATCAGAATCCGGGATATTAACCGGTATGACAAATATAAAAAATAAAAAGACAGCTTGGATAGAATTCACTATCCAAGCTGCTTTTTTAAGAGAGATACTTCACTCACTGAACCATCCCCCTTCTGACCTTAAATTATTCACAAAAGGGCTACCGCAAATAAGTAAACAATAATTATCAGCCCTCTTTCTTTTTGAACGAACCTATGTTACTTAAAATTCAAATATTGCCGGTTTCCTGATACTCCATGCTGCTTTGCAGGACAGAAACGGAAGGAGAACGACATACGTTCAGCCGGAATCAAATAAGGCTGATGAGGATAAGCCCCCCAACTGGTATCACCACCCACTCCCATCTGTTTCAGGTCAATGTTCCATGTCACCATATCCTTGAACTGGATATCAGATAAATGACGCTGCGATTTACGAAGGCCCGGCTCATCTAAATCTTCTGTAGGGAACAGATAGGCACTGGTGCTGACATAAGGCTGTCCGACAACCATCAATCCCTGTCCGGCGGTATCTGTCAGGCTCATCCAACGGACTTCAGTCTTATTACCGTTTTCCTGCGGACGGTCATACGGGAAATACTGATCGGCCACACTTCCCTTGTACAGACCTACATAAGAAGAAGTATTCCGGTCTATATAATTCTCATGAGGACCACGTCCCAGCCATTCCATCTGACTAAACTGCTTGTTCAGTGTAATACTAACCCCCATCCGGGGCAATAAAGGCAATGTATCGTTACCCGGAATGAAAGTACAGTTCACACCCAAATACCCTTTTCCCGAAAAATGATAGGCAACGATAAAATCAGACTCTCCTACAGGCAACTTATAATGAGAAACAACCTCATAAGCTTCTTTACCCAACGCCTTTTGTTTCATGGACAACAGTTTTGCCTGACGCCCCGCATCACGCCACGGACGCAAGGTTTTATTCATGCCATTTCCCATATCATTATCCGTCACAGGACGCCAGAAATTAGGACGTAAAGCTTCTTTTATCAGTTCCGTACTTCCCTCTTTATAAGAAGTCAAAGCACCGGTTTCCTTATCAAAACCTACGCTCAGATTACCGGCTGTAAGTGTCAACAACGAAGCCGCATCATCTGCTATCACCGGTGAAGACTGAACCTCAGCAACAAACGGCTGATAAAATGGAAGACTCACCTGGGCATCAGCCAGTTTTGTTCCGGCTTTTAGCAGACCATCCTCATTTTTCAAACTGGCATAGAAATTCAAGAAATACTCCACACCGGGTTTTACCTGTATGGCTGGAAAAGAAGTCTTGAACTTACCCGTCTGCCGAGGAGCCAGGGATACATTATCAATAGTTCCGGTAGCCAGAAGTTCACCATTCCCCTCCAGCTTCCAAGTAAAATTAAAATCACTTAAATCCGTAAAGAAGTACTTGTTACGTAACTCTACCCATCCCTCATGATAATCCAATAAAGAGAATGCTATATTTTGATATACTTTTTTCACTTCATGGATATGCGGCTTCAAGGTACGGTCGGCGGCAATCAGACCGTTCATACAGAAATTGGCAGAACTTGGAGTACCTTTCGGAGCCAGGTCACCTCCGTATGCCCAATAGAATTTTCCATCCGGTGTCTTTGCATACAAGCCCTGATCTACCCAGTCCCAAATATGTCCGCCCTGTAAAGAGGGATATTTCTCTATCACATCCCAATAATCCTGAAGATTTCCTTCACTGTTGCCCATAGCATGGGCATATTCACATAGAATCAGCGGTTTGGTCGGAAGATAGAGAGAATGATTGATCAATACATCTATCTTTTTATACATTGGACAGAAAATATCGGTATAAGGTCCCTTTATTCCGTCTTCCGAATGCACGGGACGCTGTGAACGGTCATTGGCATGTACCCATTTATAGGTAGCCGCGAAGTTACATCCCTCACCGGTTTCATTACCCAATGACCAGATAATGACACAAGGATGGTTTTTGTCACGCTCGAACATACGTTCCGTGCGGTCTATGAAAGCTTTCTCCCATTCGGGCTGGTTAGCTAGGCATTGATCGGGCTTATATCCCATGCCATGGCTCTCGATATTGGCCTCATCAACCACATACATACCATAAATATCACATAATTCATACCAGCGGGGATCGTTGGGATAATGAGAAGTTCGTACACTGTTGATATTATTCTCTTTCATCAATTGAATATCACGCAGCATGGATGCTTCATCTACCACATGACCGTTATAAGGATCGTGTTCGTGTCGGTTTACTCCTTTTATATAGACCGGTTTACCATTTACCAGCAATTGAGCATGTTTGATTTCGGATTTGCGGAAACCTATGTATTGGGAAATATATTGTTCCGGTTTGCCATTTACACGCAAAGCAATCAGCAATCTATACAGATTCGGTTTCTCCGCACTCCATAACAAAGGTTCTCTCACTTCCTTTTTAAAATGAAGTTCCCGATCGGCAGCATTCCAACGCTTACGCTCATTGTAGATACTTTTGCCTGCTTTGTCCAACAGGCTTACTTCCACTTCAGCCCCTTTTATTTTACCTTCTCCTGCTTTGCCCAACTCTACAAAAAGATGAAAGTCAGCATTCTTGTATTCCCCGTCAAGATCGGTCACCACTTCATAGTCGCGCACATGAGTTTCAGACCGGGCATACACATAGACATCACGCTGTATGCCGGCAAAACGCCAGTAGTCCTGATCTTCCAGATAGTATCCGTCACTGAACTTGAAAACCTGTACGGCTATTTCATTCTCCCCTTGTTTTACATACGGCGTAATATCAAACTCCGAAGGTGTTTTGGAATCCTGAGAGTAACCTACTTTTTCACCATTCACCCACACATAAAAAGCAGAAGCCACTCCTCCGAAATAAAGAATAATCTGGCGTTTATTCCAATGAGCAGGAATAGTAAAAGTACGTCTATAAGAGCCAACCGGGCTGTTTTCCACTGCAATCAATGGTGGATTCTTCTTTATACCATACCCACTGCCTACATAAAAAGGATAGCCGAACCCTTGAAGCTCCCAATTGGAAGGAACTTTAATATCATCCCAACCTGAAACATCATATCCTTTTTGGAAGAAGTCCATCGGTCGTTCATCCGAACGGGGTACAAAATGAAATTTCCATGTTCCGTTCAAGGATTGGAAGTAAGGAGATTGTGATTTATCACCCTGCAATGCCAATTCTTTAGTGGGGTATCCCATAAAATTAGCCGCCGAAGGCAGACGATTGATATGAAGCACATTAAAATTTTCCCAATCATTATCCGAACGGGGGTATTTGTTTTTACGCACTTCTACATTGTCTGTGCTCGTTTCGTTAGCGCTCCTGTTTACCGGAGCACCGTCATATTGGGATTGTGCCATACCTGCCAACGACAAAGATATGGCAATCCCTGTCAATATAGAACGAATTTTCATCATAAATATATCTTTTAATAAATTCGGAGTATCCGCATACTGATTTTTACTTCCACTATCATTGATCCAACAACAATCGCAAAATCAAAGCAGAAGACCAACCAAAGTTGGGTGCATTCAACACTTCACCTGTCAGTGGATTGTAGTTTTCATGAATCGGTCCGTCGGTCATCAGTCCTTGAGCATGTGCCATGAACTTGCGAGTCAGCAAGTCGGCTTCCTCCACATATCCGTAGCGCTTCAATCCGGTTATACCAAAATATACCTGGTTAAACCAAACCGGACCACGCCAATAACCGAAAGTAGGACGCAATGCAGGATGACTTACATCAAGAGTACCTAGCGGCAGGTAAGAGTTGAAATGTTTTTCATCCATCATGATGTTCTTCACACTCTCGGCTTGTTCCGGGGTAGCAATACCTGCCCACAAAGGCAACCACCCCTCAGCCCCCATCACCTTGACAGGTGTACGGTCATTCAAACGAATATCATAAAAGAAACCACTCTCGCTGTCATACATTTTAGTCTGTACATACAGCTTGATTACCTCAGCCTCCTTAGCCAACTGTTCAGAAAGCTCCTGCTTTCCCAAGATAGAAGCCATTTCCGAAAGTGTCAGTTTATCTACATAAAGGAAGGAATTCAAACAAATATTCTCCTGATCCATCGACCAAGCTTTCTCCATCTCATTCTTTAGCATCCGGGTGTCATCAAAACGCACACCGTTATCCATGCCGCTCTCCCAAGCCGCCGCAATCAGTGTACCATCAGTAGAACCATATTCGCAAATGCCATTGTGATCGTGGTCACGCTCAGCATACCACCATTGATGGAACTTATACAATTTATCAAATATTTCGTCCAAGAACGCTTTGTCTCCTGTAACCTTATAGACATTCATGGCTCCCCATGATGCTACAGGAGGTTTGGAGTCGCGCCAATTGTTACGTGCCTTATTATAACCGATAAAATCAGGAACCATACCATTCTCTGCCTGATAATCGAACAAAGAAAGCATTTCACTCTTGGCCCCTTCGGGATTATAGTACACATTACCCGATGCAATTTGCCAAGCATCCCACGACCAACATCCACCGATGAATCCTGTATAGGAAGGGAAACTACAACCATGGAAGATATCACCGGCAGGAGTACGCCAATTGGAGTTCAACGTCATCAATGCTTTCACAGCAATGTTCCTGTAAGCGTTTTCTTTCATATAAGGACTGTCGGCAGACAGTATCCGTTGAAGCCCCTGATTCCAACGCTGCGCATTCTCGGCAAAACATTGATCAAAAGGTATGGATTTTATTGCAACATACTCCTTATCTGCCTCTTCGCCTTTCAAGGTCAGTGTCTGGCTGTATTCCGAAGTATAACTTTTGCCGGATTGCAGCAAATAGTCACTCTTCTCAACAACTTGCAAACTGTCGTTCCCCACAGTCATCACTTCATCGGCTGTATGGAAAAGCACGGTAGCCGTCACCTCGTCTACCGGCGGTTCGTTACGCAGTGTGATAATCTGGCGATTGGTTCCCCAACGGCGACCGTAGAACGGATAATGGAACCGAACGCCCTTATCCACCTTAGTGGCAGTAGTATTCTCTTCAAAAACACCGCCACTCCAAGTCAGCGACACATTCAAAGGTGTGTCACTAAGATTTGTAATAACAGAACGTACAAAAGCAGTGCGTGAAGTGGCAAAACACAACTCAGTAGTGAATTCCAACCGCGCATCTTTAAAATGTTGTACCAACTTTCCAGGTAGATACTTGGCTGTCTGCATATTACGGACCAAGTCGTACTTTTCACCATTAACCACCAACGTAGGCTGTGCCAACGTTTGGGCAATCCATCCTCTTCCATGCATCGTCATAGGCCCGATGAAGGCACCCGCAAATGCCCTGCTTTGGTTTACTGGCAATGCATAGCCACTCCATGCACCCAGATCAGAGAACAAATTGAGATCCCCATCTACAGGTTGTTCCGGTACATTTTTCACATTCAACAAATTGGGAAAATCTTCCTGTGTCGTAAACAGGGACTTTTCCGGCTGTGTAGCGACCGGGGTACATGCCCCCAGCCAAAGAATGCTACACATTCCATATATAGGAAATAAATGTTTCATAAACGGTTCTTCCAAAATTATACAAACAAGATTACTTGCTATAGTTCGGATTCTGCTCCCAATCGGGATTCAACAGAAATTCACTATGAGGAATAGGAAACAACTGGTGCTTGGTATCTACATAATTCTCAACAAACGGTTTATTGTGAGCTTTCAGCGTTTCTTCTACAATACCCCAGCGAACCAAGTCATACCAGCGCGAACCTTCCAATGCCAGCTCGCAAGGACGTTCTTTGTCTTGCAGATGTTTCAAGACTTCGGCTTTACTCATGGTAAGCGGCAATGCCGGTACATTGACACGTGCACGAACCTTATTTATTATGTTAATGGCCTCTGTTGTTTCACCCTTGTCATTTAGACATTCTGCATAAAGCAACAATACATCGGCATAACGGATAACGGAAACATTAAAGAAACTATAGTCCCAATAATCACTCATACCCTCGGTATAAGTAACATATTTGTGCCAGAAGATTTCTCCTTCTTTGTGGTAATCCTTAAAGGATTTTCCATTCTTATAATAAAAGGGACGACACTCGGGATCGTCAAAAATAAGCGTATGAAGTGCACGGTCGCTAGACTTACCGTCTATAGTCTTATCAGCCAATAACGTCTGACACATCCAATCCGTAGGATAAGCTTCTTCATATGCATCCAGCCCAGCCATAGGTCCCAAATGAACAGTAAACAAGTTATATTCATACTGTCCGCCTGAACGGTCTCCGGTAAACTGAATCTCAAAAAGAGACTCTTTATTGTTCTTGTGCATACCGTCAAAATTATCAGCCCAATTCTCCATCAAGCCAAAAAGACTTCCTTCTTTATCAATGATTTTCTTGAACTCAACTTCGGCTTTACCCAATTCTTTGCGGAACATATAGAACTTACCCAAAAGGGCTGCTGCCGTATAACGCGTGACACGTCCTTTTTCACTTTCCTCATAACTTTCGGGAAGGTCGCTCTGTACTTCTTTCAGTTCAGTTTCAATCAGACTTACCAGTTCTCCCGGATTGGCTTGTGGCGGATAGAACTCTTCATCCGTACCTGCCAATGCCTCCTTATAAATAGGAACTCTCTCGCCAAAATTCACATACAAACGATAATAAAAGTAAGCACGCAAAAAACGGGCTTCGGCTATAGACTGCTTCTTCAAGGCATTGAGTGATTCCGAGTCACCAGGTACAGTGGGAATGTTGGTCAAACATTGATTGGCATAATTAATACCTTTATACAAATTAGTCCACTCCGTCTTGACTACGGAGTTAGTGGGTTCCACATTGAATGATGAAATATTCATCCAACTCGTCACATCATCTCTGTGGGTAATCTCATCACTTCTATATCCGTCTATTACTATGTAGCGTTCAAACGGTATCGCCCAAGATGCATTCGGCTGCAACGCTCCGTATACACTAGTCAATCCTTTCATAATATCCCCTTCACTTTTCCAGAAAATACCAGGTGATAAAGCATTGGGATTAGAGTCTTCATCCAAGAAATCTGTGCAAGAGGAAAAAGACATTCCGCTCAGAAGAGCTGCATATAATAATATGTTTTTGAATTTCATAATCTTCGTATTAAATTTAATTAGAAACCGAATTTAAGACCCATCATAAAGTCACGACTCAAAGGAATGGCTGCATAGTCATATCCCATCTGTCCGACTGAAGAACCGGTTGAAGGATCATATCCTTTGTAGTTGGTAATAGTGAACAAACGGGTAGCGCCTACATAAATACGCAGGTTACTCAAGCCCATTTTCTTACAATATTTAACCGGCAGATTATAACCTATCTGCAAGTTATTCAGACGCAGATAGTCACCATTCTCCACAAAACGGGTGGAAGTACGAGAGTTCTTATTAGGGTCACCAGACACGGCACGTGGAATATCAGTATCAGGATTTTCAGGTGTCCAAGCATTCAAGGCATTCTTACCATAGTTGAACACATGGTCCATACGCTCCAACTGATATTTAGTATAGTTATAACGCTTAGCACCAAAGTCACCGTAGAAATTGGCTACCAAATCAAAGTCTTTATAAGCCAAGTTAATGTTGAATCCCAATGACACCTTCGGTGTACCACTACCCACTTTCACGCGGTCGTTTGTATCAAGCATACCATCTCCATTCTGATCTATGAAACGGATATCACCCGGCTTAGCCACAGGTTGCAGAGGCTGCCAGTTGCCGTTTTGATCCTTATAGCCATGAGCTGTGTTCCATTCGTCCACTTCTGCTTGATTTTGGAAGATTCCGGCAGTTTGATATACCCAGAATTCACCGATTTCACCACCTACATAAGTACGCAAAGCACCGTATTCATAGAGATAGTCAGGATTGGCCATAGATTTCAACACACTTTTATAATGAGATAAATTCAAATCCAAATCATACTTCAATCCTCCGGCTTTGCCATGATAAATGGCTTGCATTTCAAAACCGGTTGTGCGCAACTTACCATCGTTCACCAAGATAGAAGAATTATAGCCAGTAGCTAAACTGATGTTACGGCTAGAAAGCATATCCCTGGTGTTCTTAATATAAGCTTCCGCAGAAAGCTCCAGTTTATTGTTCCATAAACTAATGTCTACACCGATATTCTTATACACCGTCGTTTCCCACTTGATGTTACTGGATGGAAAAGCTGTAATGGCATATCCCATGGAAGTTTCACGACCATCAAAAGGATAGTTCAATGCATGGGTATTGTAGCTCAAAGTAGGAATATATCGATAAAGACCTATGTTCTGATTACCCAAAGCACCGTAGCTCAAACGGAGTTTAAACATGGAAACAGTTTCTTTCAAATTTTCCCAAAATGGTTCATTAGCAATGTTCCAACCCAATGATACAGAAGGGAAGAACCCCCACTTGTTACCTTTAGCAAAACGTGAAGAGCCATCATAACGGAAAGAAGCCATAATCATATAACGCATCATGTAGTTGTAGTTCACACGGCCAAAGAGAGAACGGAGGGCACTGCGGGTCTTGGTACCACCTACAGAATAGTTACTTTTAGCATGTCCCATCAAGCTCATACTGTTATTCTCAAAATCAGAACCGGAAGCACTAAGGTCTTCATACTTATTTTCTTCCTGAGAAAGTCCCAATAAAAGAGAAAGATTGTGTATTTCAGCAATGGTCTTGTCATAATTAGCAGTCAATTCCAACAAATCGTTGGTTGTCTGCGAACGTGATTCAGATAAACTAGCCATCGTGTTTCGTTTGGCCGCCCCAATCTCATAGGTAGGTGTAAAAAGACGAGATTTGCTAAAGTACATATTACGGCTGGCATTGAATTTCACGATAAGCCCTTTAATCGGCTCGTACTGCAAATAGCCGGAAGCTGCGATATAATCGGTAGAGCTTGTATTATCAATCAATTTATTAAAAGCAACCTGATTACCGGCATCAGACATACCCATACCAGAGATGGCACCACCATAACCACCATCGTTGTTCTCATCATAAAGGAACGCTAACGGCTCCATATTCGTCACCTGATAAATGGAAGAGAAACCCGAATTGGATTCCAAATCGGCCGACCAACGGCTATAGCTTACAGATTCACCCATTTTAAACTTACCACGGGTAACATCAGAGTTTAAACGGAAACCGAACTTTTCATCTCCGGTAGCAATAGTCACACCGTCCGTCTTACTATAGAAAGCAGAAAGAGACACATTGGAATTAGCACTACCTGCCGTATAACCAATGTTATATTTTTGTGTAAAACCACGTTGATAATACTCTTTCTGCCAATCAGTATCAGCAAACTGACTCGGGTCTCTCTCGTACTCGCTGATATATTTAGGCCAGCGGCTTTCATCCGTACCTGCATTTGTTAATGCCATCTTACGTACTTTAATAAACTCAGCTGAATTACAAACTTCCAGACGCTTCGGCATGGCACTCAACCCCCAATAACCGGAAAAAGTAATCTTCGGAGCTGAATTCATCGTACCACGATGTGTTTCAATCAAAATAACACCAGCTGCCGAACGTGAACCATAGATAGCGGCAGTAGCAGCATCTTTCAATACGGAAATCGATTTAATATCTTCAGGATTAAGATAAGACATATTACCCGGAACACCATCGATAATCACTAGTGGACCGTTACTTTCACTGTTCTCGCCATCATCATCTTTCCAAGAAGTCACACCGCGTACCTGCAAAGTGGCAGAAGAACCGGCAGCACCACTGCCAAAGTTTACCGACAAACCCGGAGCCATACCTTGCAATGCCATCTCTGCATTTGCAGTAGGAATCTTAGACAGTTTATCACCCGATACTGATGTTACCGAACCTGAAACATCAGACTTTTTCTGTGTACCATAACCAACGACAACCACTTCTTCCAACATTTCAGTGTCTTCCAACAACGTTACCAAAATATCTTTGCCGATAACTGCTTTTACGCTTTTATCTTGATAGCCTACATAAGAAACGAACAAAGAAGAGCCTTCTTTTACAGTCAGTTTGAAATTACCATCGAAGTCGGTGATAGTTCCGTTGGTAGTACCTTGTTCCTTCACAGTGGCACCAATTACCGGTTCGCCTTTGAAGTCAACAATTTTACCTTTTACGTTAATTTTCTTTTTGTTGGTAGTTTTAGTTAAAACAATATTGTTTCCTTCTTCATAAAAAGAAATACCTGTGTTAGCCAGCATCTGCTCGAGGATACTTTTTACTGTTTTATCTTTAGCATTCACAGTTACTTTTTTGTTCAGATTGACTTCTTTAGTGTCATAAACAAAAAGATAACCCGATTTTTTCTCAATTTCTTGAATTGCCTGTTCTAAAGAAACATTGTTTCCTATGATGGAAACCTTTTTTGATTGGGCTAATGCATCCGATGCGCATATAGATGAAAATCCAAACAGGAAGATAGATGCATATAACTTGAAGTGGCGTTTAGATACTATATCTAAAGGAATACTTAAGTCCTTTTTAAATATATTCTTCATTTTCCTTTAACTCCTCGATAAAAGTAGCCGCAAAGCCTGTTGTATATCTTCCATCTATGAAATTCTTGTGGTGAAGAAGTAAATAGTGAAATTCTATATTTGTATCAATGCCTTCGATAATTAACTCTTCAAGGGCGATACGCATTTTCTTAATGCACTCAAGTCTTGTAGGCGCAAATGTTATAACCTTGATAATCATGGCATCGTAAAACGGAGGAATTGTATATCCGTTGTATACGCCAGTTTCATTTCGCACGCCTCGGCCACCAGGGAGATTTAAGAATGTAATCTTACCCGGTGAAGGC
>ENA-OPRS01000880-OPRS01000880.1-human-gut-metagenome-genome-assembly--contig:-NODE-880-length-15588-cov-2.648490_pt1 | contig 15588 bp, 13 predicted proteins | sample MGYA00241795_ERZ501881 | MGnify/ENA primary metagenome ERZ501881 (study PRJEB25962, sample SAMEA2042440) | human gut metagenome | biome: human gut; feature: human-associated habitat; material: faeces... | reverse complement strand
GCCGCCACTGTGGCCAGCGGTGACATGTCATTTGCAGAGGAAACCTGGGAACTTTTAACCCAATGGGCCCAGTACCTCCGAAAAAATGGACTGGATCCGGAAAACCAACTTTGCACCGACGACTTCGCCGGTCATTTGGCCCACAACTGCAACTTGTCCATTAAGGCGATTTTAGGAGTGGCCTCCTATGGGATGCTGCTGCAACGCCGGGGAGACTCTCAGGGAAAAGAGTGGCTGGATCAAGCCCGTTCTATGGCCCGCTCTTGGATCGACATGGCGAAAAATCCCGATGGAACCTATCGCTTGGCCTTTGACCGGGCAGACACTTTCAGCATGAAATACAATGCCGTTTGGGACAGGCTTTTGGGACTGTCCGTATTTCCAGAGGGTACCTGGGACAAAGAGCTGGCTTCCTATTTGACGCGTTTGAATCCTTATGGAATGCCGCTGGATAATCGGGCTGGATACACGAAATCTGACTGGCTGGTTTGGGTTGCCTCCATGATGCCCCATCAACGGGACTTCGAAACCATGATCTCTCACCTTTGGGACGCCTACGATCAAATGCCGAATCGTGTGCCTTTGGGAGATTGGTTTGAGACAGAGGACGCTTGGCAGGTTTCCTTCCAAAACAGGACAGTCCAGGGTGGTCTGTTTATCAAGCTTCTGTATGGAACAGGAAACTTTCATTCCTAATTTTTACGCTTAAAAAGGGCGCTACCTCTTGGGGCAGCGCCCTTTTTTCGGGAAACTGAGCCTTTCCTTGCAAAGGACCGGAAAAACAAGTATAATGATGGGACTTCTGAAATAGGGGTGTATCAAATGGTATATTCTTCCGTTGTATCGGGTCATTTTCTAGCTCGGCCCAACCGGTTTATCGCTTTGGTGGAACGGGAAGGGTCTGTGGAAACCTGTCATGTAAAAAACACGGGACGCTGCCGGGAATTGCTTACCGCCGGGGCCAAAGTCTACTTGGCGGAAAGCGTTAATCCCAACAGAAAAACAAAGTACGATTTGATTGCGGTGGAAAAAGGCCCTCTATTAATCAACATGGATAGCCAAGCGCCCAACCAAGTGGCAGAAGAATATCTCCCTCAGCTTTTCCCGGAAATGATTTCTTACCGCAGAGAAGTCAAATGGGGCAATTCCCGTTTCGATTTCTCCGTAGAAACCCCTGGCGAACATTGGTTTCTGGAGGTCAAGGGCGTGACCTTGGAGGACCATGGAGTCGTCCTTTTTCCCGATGCTCCCACAGAACGAGGCGTCAAGCACCTGGAAGAACTTTGCAGGGCTTCGCAGGAAGGCTTTCGTACCTGTGTCCTCTTTGTGGTGCAGATGGAAGGGGTCCGGTATTTTACCCCCAACCGGCTCACTCATCCCGAATTTGCCACCGCTCTGGAAAAGGCGGCTCATCAGGGAGTTCGTCTGGAAGCAGTAGAATGTCATGTCACCCCGGACTCTTTGACCCCCACAAGGCCTGTGACAATCCAGTTGGTTTGAAAAAAAAAAGGGAACGCGTTTTGCGTCCCCTTTTTCATTGCCTGATTCTCTTCCAAGAATCAGTTTCCAACCAGAAAATCCAGAACATCCCACCCTGAAGAAGTTTGAGATTTATATAACTCAGTGTAACCACAATTGGTACAACTTACCGTGATAAACTTCTTGTTCTGAATGTCAAATAGCTTGGCAAAGTTGCCCCCGGTAGCCTGGAATTGGTCACTTTCGTATTGGGTACATCCGCATTTGGGGCACATATATTGTCTTTTTTCCACGGTGAAGCCTCCTTTTCTCATATGAGTATGATGGAAAAAAGTGACGGTTTTCCCACCAGAATGCTTACGCTTTCCTTACGCTTTGGCGCCGAATCTGGTTTTTTTCGAGCTGTCCCCTTTCGGCTGAGTCTGGTCTCGCATGGTTAGGGAAATCCGCTTCTTACTCTCGTCCACTTCCAGCACCGTCACTTCCACAATATCTCCCACCGTCAGCACCTCAGATGGGTGACGGATATAGCAGTTGGTGATCTGGGACACATGAACAAGGCCATCCTGGTGGACACCGATATCCACAAAAGCACCGAAGTCCACCACATTCCGCACAGTCCCCGTCAGCTTCATGCCAGGCTTTAAGTCTGAAAGGTCCATTACGTCTGTGCGCAGCATCGGAGGCGGCAGCTGATCACGAGGATCTCGCCCCGGCTTTTGAAGCTCGGAAACGATATCCCGCAATGTGGGAATACCCACTCCGCAAGCATCTGCTGCTTTCTTTTCACCCAATTTTTGAAGACGCTCCTCCAAACCTGTCAAATCTCCCACATTTTCCAAGGTATAGCCACACAGGGAAAGCAGTTCCTTGGCTGCGGCGTACGATTCCGGGTGTACTGCGGTGTGATCTAGAACATTCTCACTTTCCATCACTCTGAGAAACCCCGCACACTGTTCAAACGCTTTGGGGCCCAGTTTGGGAACTTTCATTAGCTCCCGGCGGCTGTGAAAACTGCCGTGCTCTTCCCGGTAGGCAGCCACATTCTTGGCCACCGTTGGTGTGATCCCCGCAACCCGTCCTAAAAGTGACGGGGAAGCCGTATTCAGATCCACTCCAACTGCATTGACGCAGTCTTCCACCACTCCATCCAGAGCCTGAGACAGTCTCGCCTGTGGCATGTCGTGCTGGTATTGCCCCACACCGATAGCTTTTGGATCGATCTTCACCAATTCCGCCAGAGGGTCCTGAAGCCTTCTTGCAATGGACACGGCCGAACGCAATGAAACATCATAATCGGGAAATTCTTCAGCCCCCAACTTAGAGGCGGAATAAACAGAGGCTCCCGCTTCGCTGACCACCATGTAAGACAAAGGCTTTCCGTATTCTTTGATAAACTCACTGACAAACAATTCCGACTCTCTGCTAGCTGTGCCGTTTCCGATGGCAATGCAGGTGATCCCATGCTTTTCGCAAAGACGCCGCAACACGCCTTTGGCCTCATCTACCTTATTATGGGGTTTGGTGGGATAGATAACGGCGGTTTCCAATACCTTCCCGGTTCCGTCCACCACTGCCAACTTACACCCAGTCCGGTACGCGGGGTCAAAGCCCAAAGTGACCTGATTCTTGACAGGAGGCTGCATCAGAAGCGGCCGAAGGTTCAAGGCAAAGGTGTGGATGGCCTGCTCGTCTGCCATCTCCGTCAAATCATTGCGGATCTCCCGTTCCAGAGAGGGAAAGATTAAGCGGGACCAGGCGTCCTCTGCCACCTCACGCAGCAGCTCCGGATAGGGATGACTTGGCGTCAGAATGTCCCGTAATATCCTGGGTAACGGACTTTCCTCTCCGGGATTCAAGGAAACCTTTAAAATTCCTTCTTTCTCCCCACGGTTGATGGCGAGAATCCGGTGGCTTTGTAACCGTCCCAGGGGTTCCTCAAAGTCATAATAAATCCGATATACCGTATCTTCTTCCGTAGTTGCTTTGGTTCGAAGGGACCCATTTTTTTGAAGCATACTTCGCAGCCGTTTCCGGATGCCCGGATCGTCGGAAAACTCCTCTGCCAGAATATCTTTCGCCCCTTGCAAAGCCTCTTCGATGGTTTCCACCTTTTTCTCAGGGTTTACATAAGACGCCGCCAGCTCCTGGAGGGTTTGATACTTTCCCTGCTGGTTTTTTCCCTCAAGCAGCAGTTGGGCCAAGGGCTCCAATCCTTTTTCTCGAGCTATCCCTGCTCTGGTCCTGCGTTTGGGCCGATAGGGCCGGTAAAGGTCTTCCACTTCCGCCAACGTAGTGGCCCGTTTCAGTGCGGCTTCCCAGTCTGAAGTCAATTTGCCTTGTTCCTCCACTGCTGCCCGCACTTCTTCTTTTCGGGTCTCCAAGCCTCGCAGATAAGTCAAGCGATCCGCCAACTGACGAATGGTCTGATCATCCATAGCTCCATGCTGCTCTTTCCGGTATCGCGCGATGAAGGGAACCGTATTCCCTCCGTCCAACAGCTCCACCACAGCTTGCGCATGTTCCGGTTTTACTTGAAATTCTTGGGCCAAAAGCCTTGTTATTGGATCCATATCAGGGATTTCCCCCTTCCAACTGGATTCCAAAATGCCGGCTGAGATAATCTGCCGCGTACTCCTCGGGAACCGTTTCTCGGTACAGAATTTGCCCCATGGCGTAAATGGTAAACACGTCGTCGATGTACGTCAGACTCTGTTCCTCTCGGAAAATACCCACCTTTCGGATGGTGTTGAAAATAGACTGAGGGTGCTTCTCACAGAAAAAGGAAGGCTGCTCAAAGTCGTAGCTGCGCCAAGGCTCTTCCGTGAAGCCGTATACCCATTTCCATCCTTTCCCCCGTTCTTTTTGGCATTCCACCCAGCCGTAAAAATCGTCTTTGAGATAGCGGTACTGGCAAAGGCCATCCCCCTGGATCTCCCCCTCCACCAAGCGCAAGGGACGCCTAGGAGATTCTCCGTACACACCTACGTCGCAGATGAAAACGCCATCTTCCGCTTCTACCCGCAAAACACGATGTCTCCTATCTTGGATTACCTTGGGTTCTCCGTCGATAAACCTCCCACAAAACTGTGTCACGGAAAATCCCAACCCTGTCAGGGCAGCATAGAACAATCCGTTTTGCTCAAAACAGTAACGGCCTCTGTGATTGGTAACCATCTTCGTGAACAGATGCTCCTCGTCCAGGGAAAGGGGCACTCCCTGGAGAATATCGAGATTTTCATAGGGAATGTGGTTTAAATGCGCCTTTTGAATTTGGGTGAGGGTTTGATAGGTGTGGTCCGGGGTACCGGTGTAGCCAATCCGGCGAAAATAAGCTTGCAGCTGGCTGTCGGTCAAAGCCATCATTTTCACTCCGTTTCTGTAAAGGAATTAGGGGGTTTTCCGAAAAAAATATTCGTTCACTGAATATTTTTCTATAATAACACAAATGTATGAAGTTCACAATCCGTATTTTATGATTTTCAAAAAAAATACAGGGAGTTTTTATTGACTTTTTCCCTTTTTTCTCCTATGATTAAATTCAAATGAATACGCGAATGGTCTCATTGCGCAAAAATCCCGGGAGGAGTCCAATGAAACACAAATATTTTAGGCTGACAAAAAGCGAAAACGAAATCATGGATTTGATGTGGAAGGAAAGCCGTCCCCTTTCCCGTTCGGAAATCATCGAACTGACTCCAGAACGTACTTGGAAACCTGCTTCCATCCATATCTTGCTCAACTCCATGTTGGACAAAGGCGCCATTGAAGTGGCGGGTTTTGTTCAGAGCACTAAAAATTATGCCCGTACTTTTGTCCCCACTTTGACCGCTGACGAATATGCGGTCCTTCAACTGAAGCACAGTGCCGCTTTTAACGAGCAATCTGTATTTCGTCTGGTTTCCGCCCTTGTGGAAGACATGAACGACAAAGAGACTTTGGATCGTCTGATGGAAATCTTGGAACAGCGGAAAAACGAAATCAAATAAATGTGGGTCAAAAACGCCCCCTGAGGCTTTCTTCTCAGGGGGCGTTTCATTTGTCCGTTTCAGAAAAGGAAAATCAGATAGAGAGAACTGCGGAAATCCGATACAGATTCTCGTCAAACACACGAGGCATGTTCAGAGCCTCAGTGATATCGAAATCCACAATTGCCTGGCCCTTCATAGCCACTACACGGTTGCCAATTCCATTTTCCAACAGCTGTACTGCGTGATATCCCATACGGCTGGCCACAACACGATCCTGCAGCGTGGGAGAACCGCCCCGCTGTACATGGCCCAAAATGGTGGCACGGCTCTCAATGCCGGTTTCCTTCTGGATGCGCTCAGTAATTTCCTGGGTATGTCCGACACCTTCTGCCACAACCACGATGAAATGTTTCTTACCAGTAGACTGAGCCAGACGGATCCGGTCAATCACATCCTTTTCAAAATCGAAGGGAACTTCGGGAACCAAAGTGGCAATGGCGCCTACGGCAATACCCGTATTCAGGGCAATGTCGCCGCAGCGGCGGCCCATAACCTCAACCACACTGCAACGGTCATGGGACTCGGTGGTATCGCGGATCCGGTCGATCATTTCCATGGCAGTATTCAAAGCGGTATCATAACCGATGGTATAGTCCGTGCATGCAATGTCGTTGTCGATGGTTCCAGGAACGCCAATGCACAGTACGCCGGCTGCAGTCAGGTCCCGGGCACCGCGGAAAGAACCGTCTCCACCGATTACCACCACACCGTCAATGCCTTTTTCCCGGCACATGGCAGCAGCTTTCTGAACGCCTTCGGGGGTGTTAAATTCGGGGCTGCGAGCGGTGAACAGTGCCGTGCCGCCATGCTGCATGATATCAGACACGCTGCGCATGTTCATCTCTTTCATGTCCCCGTGGAGCAAGCCGTTGTAGCCGCGCATAACCCCGTAGACCTTCATGCCAAAATTCAAGCCAGAACGGACAACAGCCCGTACGGTCGCGTTCATGCCGGGAGCGTCGCCTCCGCTGGTCAGAACTGCAATACTTTTCGCACCCATTGTAGATTCCTCCAACTATTTTAAATCGGGCAAAACCGCCCATAAACCTAATCGTATCACTTGATATTATACCAAAGGTGAAAAAATTATCAAGGGGTTCTGCCAAGATTTTACACGATTCTCCCGGCTTTTTTTAGCGTTTTACCCCATAATACGCCACATTCTCATCCCCTAACAACTCTTTCAGAGCATTTACCAAAGGCTGGTTTACATCCACCCGGTATTTTGCCGGAGCACGCAGGAGTTTTCCTGAATCGCGGAAGGTCAGATACAGATCGGAAACGCCGTCGAAAATTGCGATGTATTGCATGGCTTTCCGATAGCGGGGGTCTTCTTTGGAATCCAGACGCAGATATAATCCAGGCCTCACACTATTCTTCGGACCATGGCCCTCTTCAGCCGATTCTGTTCCTGAAGAAATTCCGTTGCAGACCAGTTCCGGCGCTTTTTCCTCGGCGAAGTTCAACTTGCCGTTCATCTCTACTACCGAGCCCTCAACCAGCAAATTTCCAAACTCTTCCAAGATTTTGGGAAACACCAGAACAGAAAGGGAACCATACATATCTTCCAGTGTGACAAATGCCATTTCCGAATGGTTTTTGGTTGGCTTCTTTCGCACCTCTGCCACCATTCCCAACACAGTCACCCATTGGCCGTCCTGATATCTGCCACTGCCCTCTTCATTGGCGCTTTGGAAAATTTCATCCATGCGGGCGTATTTTCCCGTTTGATAGGCCGCAGCGTACGCCGACATGGGATGTCCGGAAAGGTACATCCCTGTCACTTCTTTTTCCATGGCCAGTTTATCCGCCGGGGAAAAATCCTCCGCCCGATCCAGGGGGGGATCCCCCTGTTCCCCGCTTTGGGGCGAATCAAAAAATCCCATCTGGCCTTCCACATTCCGTCTTTTGTTGGATTCCAGCGTCTCCAGAACTTTCTCTACGGAAAGAAGCATCTCCCGGCGGTTATTTCCCAGGCCATCCAGCGCACCGCACTTAATCAAGCTTTCAATGGCCCGGCGATTCAGGTCTCTCCCAACCATGCGTTTGCAGAAATTGTAAAACGAAGTGAAATGTCCGCCTCCCCGGCGCTCTTCCACCATTCTGGCAATCACACCCCGGCCCAGATTCTTTACGGCCAACAATCCAAAACGGATATTGTTCCCCACGACGGTAAAACCGTTTTCACTGAAATTCACATGGGGCGGCAACACGGAAATTCCCAGGCGCTGGCACTCCTCAATGTATTCGGCCACCTTCCCTGTCTGGCCAAAAACGCTGGAAAGCAGGGCCGCCATGTACTCACAGGGATAAAAACACTTTAGGTATGCCGTTTGATAAGCCACCACTGCGTAACCTGCCGCATGGGACTTATTAAAGGCATAGGAAGCAAAATTTTCAATTTCTCCGAACAGCGCCTCCGCCGTAGCTTGATCTACCCCCCGCCGTAAACAGCCTTCTACTTCCCAGGTGCCATCTTCCCGCTGCTGTCCATGCAGGAATACTTGCCGTTCCCGTTCCAACACATCGTGTTTCTTTTTGGACATGGCCCGGCGGACAATATCTGCTCTCCCCAAAGAATAGCCGGCAAGAGTCCGGAAAATCTGCATCACCTGTTCCTGATAGATGATGCATCCTCCGGTAGGCTCCAGAATGGGGCGCAGCAATTCATGGCGGTAGTGGACTTTCTCCGGATCCTTGCGGCTTTCCAAATATTGGGGGATAAACTGCATGGGTCCAGGACGATACAGGGAGATAATGGCGATGATATCTTCCATTTTCTCAGGCTGAGCCTGCACCAACAGCCGTTTCATGCCAGGGGATTCCAATTGAAACACCCCCTCCGAATGACCGGAAGACAGCATTTGAAACACCTGAGGCGCATCTTGAGGAATTGTCTCGATGGAAAATTCCGGCTCTTTGCGCTGAATCATCTTGGTGGCATGGTCGATGACAGACAGGTTCCGAAGGCCCAGAAAATCCATTTTCAAAAGGCCCAATTCTTCAATGGCGGTCATGGTGTACTGGGTGACAACCGCTTCGTCATTTTTGGCCAGTGGAACATAGTGCATCACCGGCTGATCCGTGATAACCACTCCTGCTGCATGGGTGGAAGCATGACGGGGCATGCCCTCCACTTTCTGCGCCATGTCAAACAGCTCCCGAATCTGGCTGTCCCCTTCGACTTTTTCCCGAAGTTCCCTGGACTGGGCCATGGCACCTTTTAAAGTAGTACCTAAGGCCATGGGTACCAATTTGGCAACCTGATCCACCTTGTTGTAGGGAATGGCTAAGGCCCTGCCTACATCCCGCAAGGCCCCTCTGGCAGCCATGGTCCCAAAGGTCACAATCTGAGCCACATGGTCTGCCCCATACTTTTCCACTACATAGTCAATGATCTCGTCCCGCCGCTCATCGCTGAAATCGATGTCAAAATCAGGCATACTAACCCGCTCGGGATTTAAGAACCGTTCGAACAACAGATCGTACCGCAGTGGATCCACATTGGTGATGCCCACACAGTAGGCCGCCAGGCTTCCTACACCGGACCCACGGCCAGGACCAACCGGAATGCCGCGGCTTTTGGCGTACCGCACGAAATCCCATACGATCAGGTAGTAGTTGACATACCCCATCTGGGCGATGGTGGAAATCTCATATTGGAGCCGGTCCTGCAATTCTTGTTCCTTGGCCCGGTCACCATAGCGGTTTGCCAGCCCCTCTCTGCAAAGCTTACAGAAAAAGTCGTAATTGTCCGTTCCGTCCGGCGTGGAAAAAGCCGGCAATTTTGTTTTGCCAAATTCCAGCTCTACATGACACCGCTGGGCAATGCGCTCCGTATTCTGGATCGCTTCGGGCACATCCGGAAAAAGGGAAGCCATTTCTTCCTCGCTCTTGAAGTAAAATTCCTGGGATCCAAATTCCAGGGTCCCCTCGTCCTCTACGGTATGACCTGTTTGAATGCACAACAGCACCTTGTGCATCTTGCTGTCTTCCGGGGCAATGTAGTGGCAGTCGTTGGTGGCCACAAGTGGGATCCCTGTTTCCCGGGAAAGCCGAATCAGCTGGGGATTGATCCGCTTTTGCTCCGGAAGCCCATGATCCTGCAATTCCAAAAAAAAGTTCCCTTCCCCAAACACTTCCAAGTACCGAAGAGCGGCTTCCTTGGCCCCCGGATAATCGTTTTGAGCAAGGGCTCTGGGAATCTCCCCTGCCAAACAGGCGGACAGGGCAATCAACCCTTCGTGGTGATCCCGAAGCAATTCCCAGTCCACCCGGGGCTTGTGATAGAACCCTTCCGTCCATGCTTTCGATACCAGGGTGATCAAATTGCGGTATCCCGTGTCATTTTCACAGAGCAATACCAAATGACGGTTTTCTCCGTCCAACTCATGGATCCGGTCAAATCTGGTCCGCTTGGCCACATAAACTTCGCAGCCAAGAATCGGTTGGATTCCCCGACGGACTGCCGCCTTATAAAAATCGACCACGCCGTACATACAGCCGTGGTCGGTGATCGCTACCGCCTTCTGACCCATTTTTTGAGCCGTATCCAATAGCCTCTCAATCCGGCAGGCGCCGTCCAACAGGCTGTATTCCGTGTGTACATGCAGATGGACAAACCCCACTGCCGTTCCCTCCTTTACATCACTTACGATCCTTCTTCCAAGGAAGCAAGATATTCCTCCGTTACTTGGATCCAGAAATAATATTCCATGCCGATGTTCTCTTTGGCTTGTCCCCAGTAGGTTTCCTCACAGACGAGATATTTTCCAGGCTCCTGAGGGCAGGCAAAGGTTTCGGAGGCCTCTGTATAGATTCTTCCCGTTTCGTCATAAATGGTAAACGTAAAAGGGCCATTATTGGAACTTCCTTCAAAGAGAATGGAGGTGGTGTGGTCAAACACCACCGTGGGAGCGCTGTCCCCCACTTCCGCCGGCACCAGGCGGCGGGAATCCTCCCGCTCCCCTTTTTGGGTGACATAAATCTGGTTCTCCAAGGGGGTCACTTCCACCCCGGCGCTTTTTAAGGTCACGGTTCCCACTTCAGGCGGACCACTGCCGATGTGCCCGAAGAGGCCATAGGTTACCCCCAAGATCAAAGCAACAATTAAAATGGCCCCGCCGTAAACGGCCAGCTTCATTCGCCAGTCGCCTTCCACTTTCATTCCTTGCAGTCGTTTTTGTACATTCTCTTTCAGCGACAAAGCCCTTCCCCCTTTCGGAATTTACAGAAGATTGGAAATTCCCTTTTCCTCCATGATTTTCTCTCCCATTTGCAGCAGCCGCTGGATACGATGGTTGACTCCGCTGCGGGTAATTCCCAATTTTTGTCCCATTTCCCGGAGGGTCATCTCCGGATTATCCAACCGAAGCTGGGCAAGCTCCTGAAGCTCTTCCGGCAAACTGGAAAGGCCTACCGTGTCACTGATTGCCGCAATGGCAGCCGTTTGTCTGGCGGAGGCAGAATACGTCTTGTCCATATTGGCCGTCTCGAAATTGGTTTTTCGATTGATGTTGTTCTTTACTTCTTTATACATTTTGACCTGCATCAACTCCATGGCAGCATTGGACGCTCCCAGATAGGTGAGCAGATCTTCGATGGGGCCGCTTTCCTTTAAATAGACCACATAGCTTCCTTTTCGGTTGGCTACAGAGGGCGATAAGGGAAACGCTTCCACTTCGTTGAGCAACGTATACAGATCGTTCGCCAGGTTCTTATAGGGAACTGCAAACTCCAGGTGATATTCCTTTTGAGGATCCGTCGCAGTCCCGCTGGTCAAAAATGCGCCCCGTAAAAAAGCCGCCATACAACAGTCGTTTTCCAAATTGGCACGATTGATCCTCAGACTGGTTTCTTTTCCCGTATGACCGAATTCTTCCAGCAACGCCTGACGGGAAGATTCCTCCGGAAGGGAAATGCGGTAAGCGGGCTTTTTTCTGCGGCTGACCCCAAACGTCAATTCCCCGGAAATACCTGCTCCGGCAGCAGCCAGTTCCAGCATTCGCCGGGCAATGGGACCATTTTCCGTCACAAAGACGGTTTCTCGCAATGTAAAACACTTGGAAAAAAGCCAAGCCCCATAGCACTCTGCCCGAAGACAGCACTCCCGCTTGAATTCGACCTTACAGAGTTCCCCCTTGATTTGTGAGGAGAAGGACACAACGCTCTCTCCTTTCCAGCAAAATCCGTTTTGCCTACGGCATCGGTTCCATTTAGAATTTATTCATATCGCGGTGAGTCACACTGGCCTTCACTCCAGAGGCATTCAGGTGATCACACATGTACTGGGCCAGCGCCACCGACCGATGGTGACCGCCCGTGCACCCCACTGCGATGACCAATTGACTTTTTCCCTCTTTCCCATATAGGGGAAGGAGATAGTCAATCAAATCTGTAAAACGGGAAACAAATCCCTTGGTTTCTTCTTTTTCCATCACATAGTCCCGCACGGGAGCGTCCAAACCCGTCAAGGGACGAAGGGTTTCATCGTAGAAGGGGTTGGGCAAACAGCGCACGTCAAACACCAGATCGGCTTCCATGGGAATTCCAAACTTAAATCCGAAACTGATGCAATGGACAGAAAGGGAATCGCTGACGCTGTTTAAGAAAAGCTCGGAAATTCGGGTTTTCAGCTGAGCCGGAGAAACGCCCGACGTGTCGATTACATAGTCAGAGCACTCTTTAACCGGCTTGAGCATTTCCCGCTCCAATTTGACAGCCTGTTCCAGCGCTCCTCCCATTTCATCGGCCAGAGGATGCTTCCGCCGGGTTTCCTGAAACCGGTTGACCAGCACCCCATCGGAAGAGTCCAAAAAGAGAATCTTGTAGGGTTTCTTGTCCCGCTTCAATGTTTCCAAGGCAGTAAAAAAGGACTTGAACAATTCTCCGCCCCGTGTATCGGTCACTACAGCCGCTCGATTGCGGGGCGCTTCCGACTTGAGACAGAGATCGTAAAAAACAGGGATCAACGAGGGAGGCAGATTATCTACGCAGAAAAAGCCAATATCCTCCATGGCGTGCATGGCCCGGGTTTTCCCCGCGCCCGATAGTCCAGTTAATATGACAAATTCCATTTTCAATACCCCCTTATTCTTCCCCAGTCATCCGGACCTCCCGTTCCAAGCGGATGCCCTTTTTCTCGTAAACCTCTTCCTGAATCTGACGGATCAATTCCCCTACATCGGCACAAGTGGCGCCACCTGTGTTGACAATAAACCCGGCATGTTTAGGGCTGACTTGTGCTCCGCCTACCTGGCGGCCTTTCAGGCCGCACTCCTCAATGAGAGCCGCCGCGTAAGCTCCTTCCGGACGCTTGAACACGCTTCCGGCGCTAGGCATGTCGTAGGGCTGCTTTGTTTTGCGCCGCTGCATCAAATCGTCCATCTGGGCTGCAATCTGAGCGGCATCCCCTTTGTGAAGGCGGAATTCAATAAAAGTAATCACGTCCGTGCCGCCGGTATAGCGGCTTTTCCGGTATCCGAATTCCAACGCATCCCCGGCAGCAGAGCCCAAGTCTCCCCCTTTGGTCAAATGATACACTCGCTCAATCACGTCTCGCATTTCACCGCCATAGGCTCCGGCGTCCATATAGGCCGCCCCGCCTACTGACCCTGGAATACCCCAAGCAAATTCCAGGCCGGTCAAGCCATGCTCCCGGGCAAAAGAACACACAGAAGCCAGAGACGCTCCTGCTCCTGCTCGAATCAAACCCTGATCTACCAGCATGACCTTTTTAAAATCTCCTGCCAATGCGAGAACCACCCCGCGGATTCCCTTATCTGACACCAACAGGTTGGAGCCCCGCCCCAAAATCATAAAGGGCAACTGTTCTTTTTGAAGAACCCGCAATACCCCCTGCAATTGGGCTAAAGTGGTCACTGTTACAAAGCGGTCGGCCGGTCCCCCAATTTGAAAGGTGGTATGACGGCTCATGGGCTCGTTGGCAACCCATTCGCAGCAAAGCCCCTGGACCGCCTCATCAAAAGCGGTGTAACATAACTCCATAGACGTCTCCTCTCAGCTTCTCCGTTCAAAGATATGAGTCCAACGGGAAAGATAGTCGTTTAACCGCTGGGCAGATGCGTTCAAAATCAGTTCTTCCGGGAAATCGAATTCCGATAGCATCTCCAAGGCATGGGAAAAATTTCCCACCTGGGTTTCAAAGTGAGCATCCGAATTCACCACGATGGGAACCCCATATTTTTTACAGGCCAAAGCGATCTTTTTACAGTTCTCCACGTTTTGCTTTCTCGCATCGAAAGTGTGATTATTGATCTCCACCAACTTGTGGTTTTCTCCAAAAACAGGGATCACGCGGTCATAGTCATAGGCAAAAAGAGGATCTCCGCTGTGACCAATTACATTGACCTTGGGATTTTTGGCTACCTGCAGCCACAAATGCGTGCACTTTTCCACGTCCGGGTCTTCCAGTCCCACCAAAGGCAGATGATGGATAGACGCCACGACCCAGTCCAAACGTTCCCCATCTTTTTTCTCCAGATCCAGATTTCCTTCAAAGTCCAGCACGTTGGCCTCGATACCTGCTATCGTCATGACCCCACGGTAGTGGAGTGGCAACTCGTGCAAGCAGGAAAAATACCATTCTCTGGGAGCCCCCGGCATGGTTCGGGCGTGGTCGGTAACGGCCAACGCATAAAGGCCTCGTTCCGCGGCGGCTCTCACCATTTCCGAAAAAGTACTGTAAGCATGGGTGGAAGCAATGGTATGTGTGTGCAGATCTGCTATAATGCTATATGCTTGTTTCATCAGATATCCAAGTCCTTTTTAATGTCGTCTCCTTGGAACTCCGTGATGTCCATTCCCAAACTGGACAGAAGTTCCTGAGCAGCGTTGTAGCCCATCTTTTTCTGGCGGTTATTCATGGCAGCCACTTCGATAATGACAGCCAGATTTCGTCCCGGCTTTACGGGAATGGTAAGCACCGGCACCCGAATTCCCAGGATTTCTGTAAATTCGCTGTCTATTCCCATTCTGTCATAAACCTTGGTGGCATCCCAGATCTCCATATTGATGCACATGTCAATCTTTTCCGAAAGTTTGACAGCGCCCATACCAAAAATTCTCCGGGCATTGATGATGCCGATACCCCGAAGTTCAATAAAATGGCGGATGTTTTCAGGCGCTTGGCCCACCAGGGACTTGCTGGACACACGGCGAATCTCCACCGCGTCGTCAGCGATCAACCGGTGGCCTCGTTTGATCAACTCAATGGCAGTTTCACTTTTTCCCACGCCGCTGTCGCCTACCAGGAGGATTCCTTCGCCGTACACTTCAATTAACACACCGTGGCGGGTAATCCGAGGTGCTAGTTCCACATTCAGCAGGGAAACTAGATCAGCTACCACATTGGAAGTGGAATCCTTGGAGGAAACCAGAGGGATGTCATAGCGTTCTGCTGCCTCCCGCATGAAAGAACAGGGATCAATGCCTCGGGCTACGATAACCGTTGCCGGATGAAGTGCAAAAAAGTGATCGATGGCAGCGGCCTTTTTCTCTTCTCCAATACTGTTGAGCATGGCAATTTCCGACCGGCCCAAAACAGTAATTCGATGGGGATCAAAATAGTCACAGAATCCGTAAAGTTCCAAACCGGGACGAATCACATCACGGGAACGGATGAGAATTTCTTCAGCGGCACAAGGCAGATGGACTTCCCTCAGCCCCAATTCTTTAATAATTTTCGCCAGGGGGATGGAATATTCTTCGATCATGCTAAACATCCTCTCTTTTGATCGTCTCGCTCCGGCCAGATCGCCAGAAGCAACTTCCCACGTATTCTATTATTATAAACGAAGACATTCTAAAAATAAAGGCCTCATTTTGGGCGTGAAAAGACGATTCAAAAAAATTTTTATTTTTTTGAAAATACCTCTTGCATTTTTTAAATGCATGTATTATAATAATGAAGCTGTCAAACGAGAGCACAAGTAAATATCGCGGGGTGGAGCAGTTCGGTAGCTCGTCGGGCTCATAACCCGAAGGTCGTAGGTTCAAATCCTGCCCCCGCAACCAAAGACCCCAGGTTTTATTACCTGGGGTTTTCTCTTGCCTTTTT
>ENA-OPRS01000864-OPRS01000864.1-human-gut-metagenome-genome-assembly--contig:-NODE-864-length-15848-cov-2.992212_pt1 | contig 15848 bp, 17 predicted proteins | sample MGYA00241795_ERZ501881 | MGnify/ENA primary metagenome ERZ501881 (study PRJEB25962, sample SAMEA2042440) | human gut metagenome | biome: human gut; feature: human-associated habitat; material: faeces... | reverse complement strand
GAGACGGACGCCCTAGTTCATGTGGTGCGCTGCTTTGACGATGAGAACGTGATTCATGTGGAGGGCAGCACAGACCCCGCGCGGGATATTGACATCATCAACACAGAGCTGGTGATGGCGGACCTGGAGATGGTGCAGCGCCGGGTGGAAAAAGCCACCGGCAAGATCTTGACCATCGGCTTCCAGCCCCGATATGACGGCCGGATGAAGAAAATCAAGGAAATTGTCCAGAGCGGCCAGCTGGGCAAAATCTATTACATTCAGACAGGCGGCGGCCGGCGCCGGGGAATTCCGGGCAGCACCTTTATCGAGAAGCGCTACGCAGGAGTGGGAGCACTGGCAGATATCGGCTGTTACTCTCTGGATATGGTGCTCAACGCCATTGGCTATCCCAAACCCCTGACGGTTTCCGCCGTCTCTTACGATTACTTCGGCAAGAATCCCAAGTATACCCCGCCGGAGGATGCAGCCCGTTTTTCCGTGGACGATTTCTGCGGCGCCTTTATCCGTCTGGAAGGGGGCATCACCCTGGACTTCCGCATGTCCTGGGCCATGCATATGGACACTACCGGCAGCACCATTTTCCTGGGCACTGACGCCGGCTTGAAAGTGGAACCTGCCAATCCCGAGTCCCTTTGGGGAGGCGCCTGGGATGGCAGCTGCGGCAATGTGACCCTGTTCCACGATGCCTTTGGGGAACCCACCTGCACACCTGTTCCCCTGCACGATGCCAAGGAGGACCGTTTCTATCTCAAGTGCCGTTCCTTTGTGGACGCTGTGGAGCAGGGCTTGCCTGCGCCTATTCCCACCAGTCAGATCATCTACAATCAGGCCATTATCGATGGCATCATCCGTTCCTGCCAGTGTGGGCACGAAGTGGAGATCCAGGTGGAAGACATCTAAACAGGTAAAGACACATTCTTTTGGGGAGAATATCATAGAAATCCGGCAGGACAAGCTCCTGCCGGATTTTTTGTAGGTATTTTCGGTTGGTTTTCTGGATTACGATTCTATTTCCATGGTGGACATTTCCTCTTTGGTAAGTCCGTTTTTCTTGCCATAGTTTTCCCAGTAAGCGGTAGAGGCCTTCAAAAACATTCCTTTGGAAATGGGCATGGTGACCTTCCAGGAGCGATTGTTTTGTTTGACCATGGAGGCAACAAGCTTCTTCATTTTCCTGCGCACAAAGAAGCGGAAAGGGGTGGAGAGGATGGCCTCTCCGCTGCCAATTTCCAAAACAGAGCCAAAGGGAAGGCCGGTTTTCTTACAGTACAGCCTCATGATTTTCACAGCCACGTCGTTTTGTTCCGGCTCCAGAAATCCGCAGTTGATCAGGACGGAGACGACAGGCCGGTTCTGGGGCAAATTGTCTTCCAGGGTGTTCAAAAACCGGAGCAGCGTTACAGGAACTCCGTCCGCATAGAGGGGGAACACAAAGAGCACCTGGGAGCATTCTTCCAGTTTGTGACAGAGGTCCAGATGGTTGGAACGGGTGATATTGCAATACTCTGTTTCCAAGGGGCACAAGCTGGCAAAAATCTGAGCGTACTCCTTGGAGTTTGACCGGGGAGCCCGAGGACTTCCATTGAGGATCAAGATTTTTTCCACGCCAACACCTCGTTTCTGACCGTTTGTTCCAGGTCCTGTTCTGGCACAAAAACCACCCGGTAGCTTTCAAAATTCATATTTTTAGCGTTCCGCTGAATCAGCTGCCGAAATACATCCTGTTCCTCCGGGGAAGAGTCCCCATAGGCGATAATGAGCGCTTGTTTGGGGGCCACGTTTCGTTGAACATGGTGGGTCTCCCCTTGCAGAAGACGGATGAAGGCCTGTTGGATGGGAATGGCCCGTTCCAGCAGAGTTTTCATGGGGACATCGTAACAGCCGTACTTGATTTTGCTCACATACATCAGGTGGTCGCTTTCGGCAATGCGGGGGTAAATGCGCACTGCATCATCCCGGATTACGCACTTGCCGGGAGTTTTGGTCCAACAACCGTAACAACCTACGCAATTTGTGATTTTCGTATGGGACAGATCCACCCACTGGATCGAGGAACCCTCCAGTTCCGGGATCTCCAAATGCCTGTCGGATACAATCAGTTTCATGGTTTCCTCCTAGTTTTAGGATGTTCGCCGTCCTTTATTATACCATAGGATGGGTCTTGTTTGCAGAGAAACCTCCCAGGCCTGGTAGAGAAAAAAACGGCTGGCCCTTGAAAAAACTTGTCAGTCTCGTGAGAACAAGGGAACCTCCAACGTTTGGCTCAGTTTTTCCTGCCTTTCTGGAAACGGGAGAGAGGAAAATCAGATTTCAAATACAGTAAAGGTCAGATTCCGATCGCAGACCGCCAGAAAAACGTCCTTGGGAGAGTGGATATGGCGCTCTTTCAGCTGTTTGTCCAGCCAGGTCAGATCAAGTCCCATACGTTTAAGATTGCCCTCCAGGATTCTTCCATCCATTATCAGTTCCGTGAATAGAAGTTCCTGTTGGGGGGACAAGGCCAGATCTTTGGGGGTTGCGGGACGTTGGTCGCTTACGGGAAGAATGGTCAGCTTCCCGTTGTACTCGAAAATGGCCGTTTCGATGGTGGTCAGATCGAAATACCCCTGCTGTCTGCACATGACCGGAAATTCGCTCAAATCCAGTTTGGCCTTTTTAAGATTTTCGCGATATAGTTTTCCGTGGTCCAGCAGGATGGTGGGGGTTCCGTTAAGGTACTTTCGGGATCTGGGGAATCTGCTGGAAATAAAGCTCAGAAGCACGGTAATGCCTCCGTAAATCACCATGGCGGTAAGGGGCTTCCAGGGTTTTTCCAGTTCCGTGGCCATTTCTGCTGCAATGGAACCGATGGTGATTCCGTTGATATAGTCAAAAAAATCCAGTTGGGCAATCTGCTTGTGGCCGATCCACTTGGCCACAAGAAAGAGTGACACAAATGAGCCCAATGCGGTGAGGCAAAGAGTCAAAAAATTCATACCGGTATCCCTCCTTCTTCCTATTTTGACCAAACCTGGTGCATCCATACCTGGAAACTGCCCCATGTGCACTGGGAGAAAAGAAACGGCATAAGATAGAGCAATCACTGTGAAAGGAAGTGTTGAGATGGATCGAAATCATGCAGGGGCACGGCCTTGGAAACCGATGGAGTTGGATCATGGGCCCGAGCCTTTTGTAGCAAATATTCCGGCATCTGCCCGGCAAAATCAAAATTTCCGTACGGCTTTTTGGACGGGATCTCATCTGCAAATGACTTTGATGTGTATTCCCGCCCATGGGGACATTGGAGTAGAAATGCACCCCAATACAGATCAGATGATTCGTGTGGAATCTGGGACGGGGATGTTTCATTGGGGGACGTGTAAGGAAAAGCTAAAAGAACAGCGGACACTGGGGGCGGGAGATGTGGCCTTCATTCCCTGTGGCACCTGGCATAACATTGTAAACCACGGAAATTGTCCGCTCAAACTCTCCTCTATCTATGGTCCTCCCCAACATCCCAGAGGAACGGTCCATGCCACAAAAATGGATGGGGAGTAAGAACGGTAGAGGGCTGCCAAGAATCGTCCTACTTTCCTTTTGCCTTTCGTGGGAACCCGGTTCCGGAACAACGGAATTCCCTTCACAATTTCTGCCCCTTCCGATGTATGATTTATGGCTAGGGCAGAACTCGCTGGTGGCGTAAAGCTATAGGAGCGGGGACCCATAGGAAATCAGAAAAAGCCGCGAACCTCACAAAAGTGAAGTTCGCGGCTTTTTACTGGGGCATACATGCTGGTGCGGGTAGTGGGGGTCGAACCCACACGGTTGCCCACAGGAACCTAAATCCTGCGCGTCTGCCAATTCCGCCATACCCGCTCAATCAAATATAGAAGAATATTTCTATTATAATCCACCAAAGAGAAAACTGCAAGAAGAAATGACAGAACTTTTACTTGCTTTTTGTTTCAAAAGAGAGTATCCTATCTCATGCAGGTGATCCCTGCGGTCAGTCGCGACATCCTGACCTTAAAAAATACTAGGAGGCAATTGAATATGAGTACTTCCAAAAAGGTCCGCTTTCTGGCGCTGAGCGCTGTGATAGCGGCGCTTTACGCTGTCCTGACCTATGTGGCGGCAGCCCTGAACCTGGCCTATGGTGCGGTGCAGTTTCGGTTTTCCGAAGCGCTTACCGTGTTGCCGGTGTTCACCCCGGCTGCCATCCCCGGCCTGACCGTTGGCTGTTTGATCGCCAATCTGGGCAGCCCCTTGGGGATTGTGGACTGGATCTGTGGCCCTCTTGCCACGCTGTTGGCAGCCCTTTGCACCTATTTGGTGAAGGACGTGACCATCAAAGGCGTGCCTGTGCTGGCACCTCTGCCCCCGGTGATCACCAATGTGGTGATTGTAGGGTACGAGCTTGCTTGTCTTTCTGAAGCGGGCGCCTTTGGGTTTGGCAATTTCACTTGGGCAGCGTTTGGTGCTTCCGCCCTTTCTGTGGGCATCGGGGAACTTGTGGTCTGCTATGTGCTGGGCATTCCGTTGATCCTGGCCTTGCGGCGGACAAAGGCAATGGACCGGTTGACTGCCTAAAATCCTTTTAAGCAAGAGATAGAAAAGAGTACGATGCAAGGATGGTCGATTATGCCAGACTTTGACGAGATAAAACATAAACTCAACGAAACAGTGAAGACCTCTCCACCGGTACGGGTGATTGTGGTCAGTTTTCTGTTGTTGATTTTGGCAGGGACAATCCTGCTCATGCTGCCGATCTCTTCCAAGGTGGGGGAGTTTCGTCCCATTGACGCCTTGTTTACTGCTACCTCCGCCACCTGTGTGACGGGTTTGGTAGTGGGAGACACCTTCACCTTGTGGACCCCTTTTGGCCAAGGTGTCATCCTGGTGCTGATCCAGTTGGGCGGGCTGGGACTTTCCACCCTGACCATTGGTTTTTCCCTGCTGGTGCGGCGAAAATTGGGGATTCGGGAGATGAAGTTGGCCCGGGAAAGCTCTGGAGGAAGCACACTGGATATTGCCGACCTGCTCAGGTTGGCAATTGGCTTTACCTTTGCCTGCGAAGGGGTAGGCGCCTGCTTGTTGGCGCTGCGGTTTGTCCCCGCGTATGGCATCAGGGGAATTTGGCCGGCAGTGTTTGTCGCTGTTTCCGCCTATTGCAACGCGGGATTTGACGTGTTGGGATTTGTTCCCAGTCAAGGGAGTATGACCGCCTTTGTAGGGGATCCGCTGGTATGCTTGACCATCTCATTTTTGATCATTATCGGCGGCTTGGGATTCATCGTGGTACAGGATATTTACCTGTGCAAGATTGTGCCAAGATTTCAACACAAAGACACCATGCGGTTGAATTTTCATTCTCAGATTTGCCTGCGGGTAACGTTAGCCCTGCTGGTGGGGGGCACCATCGGGTTTTTCCTGTTGGAGTTCAATAACACCATGGCAGACCTGAATTTCTTGGAAAAGCTGAACTGTGCATTCTTCCAATCCACCAATACTCGAACTGCTGGGTTTGCTTCGGTGAATATTGGAGCCCAGTACGAGTTTACCAAGATCTTGTCCATTGTGCTCATGTTTATCGGCGCCTGCCCCGGTTCTACTGGCGGCGGCATTAAGACTACCACTTTTGTGGTGCTGGTGGCTACTGTAATGTGCACTATCCGTGGGAAGAGCGAAGCGGTGGTTCTGCGTCACCGGTTCACCACCTCTGTGGTATACAAGGCGTTTACGGTTGCCATTGTAGCGTTTTTGTTGGTATTTGTGGACGCTGGAGTGATCAGTGCCTTGAATCCGGATATCTCCTATTTGGATTGTCTGTATGAGGCCATGTCCGCGTTTGCCACAGTAGGGCTTTCCGCCAATGTGACCCCTCATTTGGAGCCGATTTCCAAACTGATCTTGATTTTCACCATGTTTATTGGCCGTGTGGGTCCTTTGTCCTTTGGCTTGTCAATTCTGATGCGCCACAAAGCAAAGGGGGATTCCATTTACCCCGAAGGACGCATGTTGATCGGATAATGAAAAAATGGAGCCTTCCCGAAACCGGGAAGGCTCTTTTCTTTTTAGAAAGTAAGATTTAGAAATCCATCAAGAATTGGGCATGAGATTATTGGCCACATGGCGTTTAATGGCTTCAAAGGTTTCCTTGCTGAGCACATGTTCGATCCGGCAGGCGTCCTGGGTAGCAGTGGCCTCATCCACCCCCAGAGAGACCAGCCATTGGGTGAATAGGGTGTGGCGTTCATAGACGCTCTCCGCAATGTGAGACCCCTTTTCAGTGAGGGAGATCAAGCCGTCTTCGCCCATAGTGACGCAGCCTTGTTCCCGCAAATTTTTCATGGCCACACTGACGCTGGGCTTGCTAAATCCCATTTCAGCGGCGATGTCCACCGAGCGTACGGTACCATTGCGGTTTTTCAATATCAGGATGGTTTCCAGGTAATTCTCAGCAGATTCCTGTATTTTCGGCAACTCCATTCCTCCCTTATTGCATTATTTCCATTATATCCAATTTCCCGTGGAATTGCAAGAGAGAAACTGTCAATTCCGTTGCATCTTTCCGTCGGTGGTCTGCTGGATAATGCTTTTCATGATGTCCTTGGTGAGCTGCCCAGTGGCGTAGCCGAAAAGGTTTCCATCTTTGTCAATCATGAAGGTGGTGGGAAAAGCAGAGATATGGTAGCTTTGTCCGGCATACACGCCGCCTTCGTCCATAAGGGTGGGGTAGGTATAGCCGTTTTCTTCCAGGAAGGCCGCCACTTCTTGACTGGTGCCTTCGTCGCCCACCTCAGGAGTGGCTACTCCCAGGATGATCACATCCCCGGTATTCTCCCCATATTCCTCGTAAAGTGCCTGAATGTCCGGCAGTTCTGCCCGGCAGGGAGGGCACCAGGTTCCCCAGAAATTGAGAAATACGGTTTTTCCTTTGTAATCCGACAGGGTGTGGCTGTTGCCGTATTGATCCACCAGGGTGAAATCGGGGGCGGCAACCAAGTCGCTATCCTGATTGGAGGATTCACTGGAGGAAGACGGTTCGCTAGAGGAGGGCTCCTCTTCCTCCACCTGGGAAGAAATGGAGGTTTCCTCCTGGGAGCTTACCTGGGACACTGTGGAAGCAGAAGAGGACTCTCCTGAGCCGAAACTGGAAAGGTAGCTGGTAAAATGGTTCATCCAGCCGGTGACCATCATGATACCCATCAGAAGCATGAGGACGCCGCCGATTTTTACCGTATACTTGACCACGTTTCGATGCTTTCGGAACAACTCCAGCAGGGTGCCGGTAAAGAAGCCCACCGCCAGAAAGGGCAGCACAAAACCCAGGGTGTAAACACCGATCAGAAGGAATCCCTGGAGGGCTTCCGCGGAGGTAGCCATCAGGAGGACGCTGGCCAAGGTGGGCCCCACACAAGGGGTCCAGGCAAAACTGAAGGTAAATCCCAGCACCAAGGCCACCAGGGGATTCATGGCAACTCGATCCAGCCGGAAAGGAAGCCTATGTTCTTGGCTGAGCAGTTTGGAGGAACCAAAGACCCCCAGCTGATATAGACCGAACAGGATGACAAGAACACCGCCGATCCTTCCCAAAAGCAGGCGGTTATCCCGGAAAAATTGTCCTGCGGCAGTGACGCCCAATCCCAGCAGGAAGAAGGCAGAACTAATGCCCAAAACAAAGAAAAACGTATTGAGAAGCACCTTACTTCTCCGGTAATGGATAACCCCGGATTCATCCTGCGTGCGGGCTCCCCCGGATAGATAGCTGATGTACATGGGGAGCAGGGGCAATACGCAGGGAGAGAAGAAGCTGAGGAGGCCTTGGAGAAAGACGGTGAAGACGGGAACACTGGTTTCAATTGAAAAGCCCATAAAAAATCTCCTTTTCCGCAGATGCTTGTATGGTAACTGTACAGGACAAAACCGAAAAAGTCAAGAATCATTTTCAATTTTTCTCTTTCCCTTGCCAAACCGGTGGAAAACATGGTACTATCAAAGAAAAAGGGAGGGATTGTCCCATGACGCCTACAGTGCTTTTTTACAACTTGGACAACGAAAAAGGGAGAAAACTCAAGGTTCTATGTTTGGGGCTGAAACTCCGGGTTCGATCCGTGCCGCCGGAAGAGTTTGGACAGACCCTGGATGCGGTGTTGGGATTGGCCCCCAAGCAGGAACAACCGGAGCAAGGGGAGCCTTTTTCGGAGGAGATGCTGGTGATGGCGGGACTTTCCTCCCAGCAGATGAATGGCTTTTTGCAGGGGTTCCGGCGGAAAAAGATTCCAGCAGTTCCCCTGAAAGCGGTGCTCACCGGGACCAACGGCCAGTGGAGCGGGTACCGTTTGAGGGAGGAGCTGCAGCTGGAGCACCAGGCTATGCTTCGGGGGGAAAGGGCCCATGAGGAGAGCCGTTCATGAAGCTGATTCTGTCCCCTGCCAAAAAGATGCGTATAGACCGGGATTTTCTGGCACCCAGAACCAAGCCGGAATTTCTGGAAAAGACAGGACAGCTGCTAAGCTACCTCCAGTCTCTTTCCCTTCCTGCGCTGAGAAAGCTTTTGTGCTGCAATGAATCCCTGGCAAAGGAGGCCTACGGTTATTTCCAGAAGATGGAATTGGATCGTGGGGAAACGCCAGCTCTATTTTCTTACGATGGAATCCAGTACAAATACATGGCTCCCGGGTTGATGACGGACGAACAACTGGATTATGTGGAGGAGCATGTGCGAATCCTTTCAGGGTTTTACGGGATTCTTCGGCCCTTTGACGGGATTTCCCCTTACCGGTTGGAACTGCAGGCCAAGGTTCGAACCGATTTTTGCGGCAACTTGTATCAGTTTTGGGGAGATTCCCTTGCCAACTGGTTGCTGCGGGAAGATCCAGTGATTGTGAACTTGGCCTCGGAGGAATACGCGAAAGCAGTGCGGCCCTATGTTCGGGAGCAGGGGCGGTTTGTCACTTGCTTGTTTGCGGAAGAGGAGCAGCCCGGTCAGCTGGTGGAGAAAGGCGTCTACGTGAAAATGGCCCGGGGAGAGATGGCTCGATGGGCGGCGGAGAGAAAAGCGGAGACCCCGGAAGAGCTCCGGGAATTTGACAGGCTGGGGTATGTATTTGACCGGGAGCGCTCTGAGAGGGACCTGTATTTGTTTACCCGAACAGAAGTCCCAGGTAAGAAACGCCGGTTGAAAAAATGACCTTGCCAGGGTCAACTGTAAGATCTTGTTCCGAAACAATAAAGAATGCCGCAAGAAATTTGCAAGAAATAGCTGATAAGATGGTCCCATGAAAAAGGAGCCCTCTCTGTTCGGGAATAGCCCGATACAGAAAAGGCATGAGGGAACGAGAAAGATGCCATTTCAAAAGGGAAAAAGCCGGAAGGAATGGAACTGCAAGGAGAAGGCGATATTGTGCGGGATGAATTGATGCGTGAGCTCCGCCGGGTTACGGAGGAGGAAGAGAAATTGCGAGCGGGAGGACAGGTGGAACGGAGCCTGTACACCTCAGGCAACACTTTTCTCATCGACAGCGAAAAGCTTTTGGCCAAGGGCAAATTGATCACAGTCAGGCCCCATACCCGGTTTGCCAGTTTTCCCATGCACGCCCACAACTATGTGGAAATCATGTACATGTGCAGCGGCCAGACAGTACATCGGATTGAGGGCCGTGCCCCTTTGACCTTGCGGGTGGGGGAGTTGCTGTTTTTAAACCAACATGCGGTTCACGGGGTGGACCGGGCAGAGGAAGGAGACGTGGGGGTCAATTTCATTGTGCTGCCCCAGTTTTTTGACTACGCCCTCAATCTGATCGGCACAGACAATGTGTTGGGGAGATTTCTACTCAGTGGATTGCGCCAGCAGGATGGGGAGATGGGCTGTCTTCATTTTCGAGTAGCCGAGGTGCCCACCGTACAGAATTTGGTGGAAAATCTGGTGTGGAGTCTGGTACATCCCCAGGCCAATGCCAGACGGATCAACCAAGCTACCATGGGTTTGCTGTTGCTGCAGTTGCTCAACTACACCGGGGAACTGGAGGAAGCTTCCGGGAACGGGGCGGTGCTGGCTGCCCTGCGGGAGATTGAGGAAAACTACCGCACCGCCGACCTCACTCGATTGGCCGGAGAGCTCCATGTATCCTTGCCCTACTTGAGCGCAGCCATTCACCGGGCCACCGGGAGAACCTTCAAGGACCTCTTGCTGGAAAAGCGATTGTCCAAAGCGGCCCAGCTGCTGCGGGAGACCCGCCTGACCACTCAGGACGTGATCTTGGCCGTGGGCTATGAGAATACCAGTTACTTTTACCGGGTTTTTCGAAGCCGTTACGGCATGACGCCCAAAGATTACCGGAAAGCCCGAGGCGGAGATTTCCTTCTATCTTCCTCATAAAACAAAAAGTTAGGACGTATTTTTTCAAAAATACGTCCTTCTTTTTTATGGTTTCCCGCGGTATGCTGAAAAGGAAAAGGGAGGGAATACCGTGGGATTGTATTTGGCTGTAGATATTGGGGCGTCTTCCGGACGGCACATTTTAGGATGGGTCCGGGAGGGGCGAATATATCTGGAAGAAATTTACCGGTTTGAAAACCGGACGGTGCGCAAGCAGGGACGTCTTTGCTGGGACGTAGACCGTCTGGAGGAGGAGATTCTCCAGGGGCTGGAGGCCTGCAAAAAGGCTGGGAAAGTCCCGGATACCCTGGGGATCGATACCTGGGCGGTGGATTATGTGCTGCTGGATGGAGAAGGCAACCGGTTGGGGGACGCGGTAGCTTACCGGGATAAGAGGACCCAGGGGATGGACCGGCTGGTGGAGGAGCGTGTTTCTTCCCAGGAGCTCTACGCCAGAACGGGCATCCAGAAGCAAGAATTCAACACCCTGTATCAACTCATGGCCCAAAACAGGCAGGAACCTGACCTTTTCCGTCAAGCCCACCGGTTTTTGATGATGCCTGAATACCTGAGCTACCGGCTCACCGGGAATGCCCAGAACGAATACACCAACGCCACTACCACCGGTCTGGTCTGTGCCCGTTCCAAGACCTGGGATGGGGAATTGCTGGACCGGCTGGGATTTCCTCCAACGCTTTTCGGACAGCTCCGTCAGCCGGGATATGTTTTGGGATCCTTGACACCCCAGGTGCAAAAACGGGTTGGGTTTGACTGCCAAGTGCTTTTCCCGCCTACCCATGACACCGCCTCAGCTTTTCTGGCAGTTCCGGCCAAGCCGGGAGGTGTTTCCCTCTCCAGCGGTACCTGGAGTTTGCTGGGCACCGAACTGCCAGAACCAGTGCTGACTCAGGAAAGCCGTGAGAGCAACTTTACCAACGAGGGCGGGTATCGGTACAGGTTCCGGTATTTGAAAAACATCATGGGTCTCTGGATGCTCCAGTGCATTCGCCGGGAAGCGGGAGAAGAGATAACCTATCCCCATCTGATCCAAGCGGCCAGAGAGCAAGGGGATTTTCCTGCGCGGGTGGATGTAAACCACGGCTGTTTCCTGGCGCCTGAGCATATGGGAAAGGCGGTGGTGGATTACTGCCGGAAAACCGGTCAACCTGTGCCGGAGACTTTGGGGCAGTTGTTGTCTTGCGTGTACCATTCCCTGGCGGAAAGCTATGCCCAGGGAGTGGAGGAGCTTTCCCGCTTGACCGGCCGGAAGTATCTGGCGATCAATGTGGTGGGAGGAGGCAGCCGGGATGGATATTTGAACCAGCTAACAGCAGACGCTTCGGGGCTGCCGGTTTACGCAGGTCCTGTAGAAGGGACTGCCCTGGGAAACTTGATGGTACAGATGCTTGAGGCTGGAGAGTTTCCGGACCTGGATGCCGCCCGGAGAGCGGAGCGGCAAAGTTTTCCCATAGAAGCTTTTTGGCCTGGGAGGAAACCGATCAATGGACAGAAAGGATGAAAATTTGTGAACCAGCGATATGAAAGCGCGAAACAGCAATATGAGGCCTGGGGGATTCATGTGGAGGAAGCTCTGGAGAAATTGGCCCAAATCCCCATCAGCGTTCACTGCTGGCAGGGGGATGATGTGATCGGTCTGGAGGGGACGGGACGGGCCCTGTCCGGAGGAATCCAGACCACGGGAAATTATCCTGGCCGGGCCAGAAATTTTCAGGAACTCACCTCGGATTTTCTCAAGGCCATGAGCTTGGTGCCGGGGAAAAAGAGGATTAGTCTCCACGCCAGCTATGCCGTTATGGAGGAAGGGGAGCGGGTGGACCGGGATGCCCTGGAGCCCCGCCACTTTGACCGGTGGATTCAGTTTGCCAGGGAGCACGATTTGGGGATCGATTTTAACCCCACCTTTTTCAGCCATCCCATGGTGAAAGACAATCTGACCCTTTCCTCTCCGGAAGAGGAAGTCCGCCGGTTCTGGGTCCGTCACGGCGTCCAATGCAGAAGGATCGCCTCTTACATAGGGCGGCAATTGCAGAACCCAGTGCTGTGCAATGTGTGGATTCCCGACGGTTATAAGGATATCCCGGCAGACCGGCTGGGTCCCCGGCAGCGGTTGAAGGAGAGTCTGGACGAAATTTTTTCCGAGCCTCTGGACTGGGTAATCGACTGTGTGGAGAGCAAGGTGTTCGGCATTGGGATGGAAGCCTTTACGGTGGGATCTGCGGAATTCTACCTGAGCTATGCCGCCACCCACCCCGGGGTGTACGATCTGTTGGACAACGGCCATTATCACCCCACGGAAGTGGTCAGCGACAAGATTCCCAGTCTTCTGGCCTTTTTTGACAAGGTACCTCTCCATGTGACCCGTCCGGTTCGGTGGGACAGCGATCATGTGGTGCTTTACGAAGATGAGGTCAAGGAGATTGCCAAGGAGATTGTCCGGAATGACGCCTTGGACCGGGTGCTCATCGGCCTGGACTTTTTCGACGCCTCGATCAACCGGGTGGCAGCCTGGGTGGTAGGGACACGGAGCATGGAGAAAGCGCTGCTGTTTGCGCTGCTTCAACCCTGGGAGGAACTGAAGCAGCTTCAGGATTCCTGCCGGTTTACGGAATTGATGATGAAAAATGAAGAGATCAAAACCCTGCCCTTTGGGGACATCTGGGAGCACTACTGCCACACCCAGGGGGTTCCTGGGGGACAAGAATGGTACGACCAGGTGGCCCAGTATGAGCGAGACGTACTGAGCAAGCGTGTGTGAGGAGGAGAGAAAATGGCGATTACAGAGATACCTGTTTTGAAAGATTATATCCGCATGTGTCAGGACGGATGGGAGCAAGGCTGGCACGAGCGCAACGGGGGAAACCTGACCTATCGGATGCGTCCGGAAGAAGTGGAACAATGCAGGCCCTATTTTAGGGAGATTCCTGGAGAATGGGTTCCCATGGGGGTAAAGGGAGAGAATCTGGGGGGAGAATATTTCATTGCCACTGGCAGCGGGAAATTTTTCCGGAATGTATCCTTGGCGCCCCAGGATAACCTGTGTATTGTGGAAATTGATTCTGCCGGAACATGCTGGCGGATTGTCTGGGGCCTGGAGAAGGGCGGACGTCCCACCAGCGAGTTTCCCAGCCACTTTTTAAACCACAGTGTCCGGAAGAAAGCGACCCAAGGGGAAAACCGGGTGATCTATCATGCCCATCCTGCCAACGTGATTGCCATGACCTATCTGCTGCCTTTGACCGCCCGGGACTTTACCAGAGTCCTTTGGAAGAGCGCTACAGAGTGTCCGGTGGTGTTCCCAGGAGGGGTAGGGGTGGTGCCCTGGATGGTGCCCGGAGGAGCCGAGATTGCCCTGGCTACCAGCAAGCTCATGGAGGAATACGACGCAGCGGTGTGGGCTCATCACGGGCTGTTTGTCTCCGGCCCTGATTTCGACACTACCTTCGGCCTGATGCACACCATTGAAAAGGCGGCTCAAATCTACCTGCTGGCCCTTTCCGCGGGACAGGGAAAGATTCGCCAGACCATCGAAGACGACGACCTTCGGGCCATTGCCCGGGATTTTGGAGTTACTTTGCGGGAAGAATTTCTGGACTGATCCTTTTGTACGAAAAACGAAGCGGGCTTCTCGAAAGAGAAGTCCGCTTTTTGCGCCCTGAAAGAGCCCTTATTGGGCGAAGACCGTTTGAATCAAAACCATATAACAGATGGTGCCAGCGCCTACGCTGAGCAGAGTGTTTCGTTTCCAGAGATGGAGAACGGCCACCAGAGCGATAGAGATCAGTTCTGGAATGCCGCTGGGAAAGTGGAGCAGATTGACGCCTTTCAGGCAGTAGATAATCAAGGTGGCGATGATGGCAGGGGGCAGCACATTCCCCAGAAACAGGACAACTCGAGGCACCTGGCGTTTCCGGCCGAAGAGGGCAAAGGGAACAAGTCGGGTGAAAAAGGTACAGACTGCCGCCACGGCGATGGTGAGAATGGAACTTATGGCATTCACGGTGTTTTTCCCTCCTGATCAGATTCCGAAGACGGTTGAGCCGGAACCGGTTCCTCCATCTTTTTCTGGACAAGGTTTTTACAGGCCATCAGTACGGTGACCGTCACTATGAGGGAGGGGAGAATAAAATTGTCCGGTCCCAGCAGGAGCAGAAAGAGGAAGGAAATCAGCAGGCCCGTCACGGCAGGCAGATGGGATTTAAAGTCCAGCCATTGCTCGATAAACAACACCACAAACAGGGCGGTCATGGAGAAGTCAATCCCGGTAAAATCGATGGGCAAAAACTGTCCCAGCAAGGCACCCAGCACACCCCCTGCGATCCAATAGAGGTGGTTGAAGAGGGCGATGAGGAACATGGCTTTTCCCTCGTCCACCTGAGGTTCCGGCTTTACGGAACACAGCACCGAATAGGTTTCATCGGTAAGGGAAAAGATCATGTAGGGATATTTCCGGCCGGTTTTCTTAAACCGCTCCAAAAAAGACAGCCCGTAGAACATATGACGGCTGTTGATGAGCAGGGTCATGGCGGCCGTCATGGTGAGAGAGGCGCCGCCGCTGAGCAGGGAAACCAGCAAAAACTGGGCCGATCCGGCAAATACGGTTAAACTGATGAAAAACGCCCAAATAAAATTGTATCCGGCATGCTGCAGCATCACTCCAAAGGCGGAGCCCAGAAAGAGGTAGCCGAACATGACCGGCAGAGATTTGGAAAAGGCGTAGCGGAAGGTTTTGCTTCCTTTCATGGGACCATCTTCTTCCCGTAGACAATATCTTGGAAAATCCGTTCCATTATACTCGGATGGGACGGAAAAAGTCAAGCTTGATAAATGATCGCCGGTGTGAAATAATAGGAACAAGAATCCAATTTCAAAGGAGGTCCTTTCCATGGATGAAAAAGCCCTGTATAAAGTAACATATGGACTGTATGTGGTTTCTGCCCAGGCAGACGGCCAGAGAAGTGGATGTGTGGTGAACACTCTGCAGCAGGTGACCGCAGAGCCGATTCGGTTGGCGGTGACGGTGAATAAGGAAAATCTGACCTGCCAGCTGATCCAGAAGGCCGGCCGGTTTGCGGCGGTGGTCATGGACCAGCGTACGGACATGATGTTTGTTGGCCGGTTCGGATTCCGTACAGGAAAGGACTTCGACAAGTTTGAAGGCATTTCCTTTACCGAGGACAAGGCTGGCATGCCCTATCCTCTGCAGGCAGCCTGTGCCCACTACAGCTGCAAGGTGGAGCAGACCTTGGACCTGGGCACCCATCTGATGTTTGTGGGGCTGGCAGAGGAGTCGGAAATCCTTACGGAGGACGAGCCTCTCACCTATGCCTATTACCGGAATGTGATCAAGGGTAAGACACCTCCCACAGCTCCTTCCTATCAAAAAGGTCATTGATCCGCTTTCATCGGCCCCGCTTTGGCGGGGCTTTTCTTTTTGGAAGATTAGGCGCCTCATAAAAAAAGGATC
>ENA-OPRS01000862-OPRS01000862.1-human-gut-metagenome-genome-assembly--contig:-NODE-862-length-15916-cov-3.958515_pt1 | contig 15916 bp, 13 predicted proteins | sample MGYA00241795_ERZ501881 | MGnify/ENA primary metagenome ERZ501881 (study PRJEB25962, sample SAMEA2042440) | human gut metagenome | biome: human gut; feature: human-associated habitat; material: faeces... | reverse complement strand
GCCGCCGCCAATGCGTTGATGGTGAGCATCCCCAGCGATGGCATACAGTCCAGCAAAATAAAATCGTACTCCCGTTTGGCACTGTCCAGCACCTGTTTCAGCATCTTTTCCCGGTTCATGCTGTTTACCAGAGCCACTTCCAGCCCTGCCAGTTCGATGTTGGCAGGAATCAGGTCAACGCCCTCCGCATGGTGCAGGATGCCTTCACCGGGCTGGATGGGCTGGTCGTTCATAGCTTTTGCCATCAGGGTAGAAAGGGTGGTAGGCAGTTCATCGAGCTGCTGCCAGCCCATGCTGATGGTAAGACTGCCCTGTGGGTCAGTGTCCACCAACAGGACTTTCTTGCCCTCCATTGCCAGCCCGATGCCCAAGTTCTCACAGGTGGTGCTTTTTCCCACACCGCCTTTTTGATTGGTGACTGCAATGATCGTAGCTTTCTTTGCGATAACATCACCTCCTCGGAGAACCGCGCGCAAAGTCGTGGTTCGTTTTGTTCTGATAGTAGAGGTTCATGGTGGTGGGCGCATTGTAGAGCATCGCCAGCAGATACTGCTTCATGTTCCGCACCGGGGCGGTGTTTTCTGCCAGAGAATCTAGCACGAAACGGATGTGGTCAGCATTCAGCTTTTTCAGCCGACTGCATACAACCTCGGCAGGCTTGTCATCTCCGGCGATTCGGAGCATCCTGCGCTTGGTGGCACAGGTATCCACCAGCAAATCTACGATCTGGTAGATGGTGTCCTCCTCGTCCGGGCAAAGCCGGAGCAGAAGGTCTACCTCCAACGCCTGATAAAAATAATCCTCAAGCTGCTCTCGGATGCCCCCGGAATAGATAGGGTCAGGATCGTTCCACTCTGTCTTATTCTTATCAGTCTTATTTGCTTGCGGTTTTGGCTGCTCCAGAATTGCGCTTTCGGCAGCACCAGAATTGCTGTTTGGGCAATTCTGTACTTGCACTTTGGGCAAGCCGGAGGAAAAGTCCTTGACGTAGATCAGGCTGGGTCTGCCCAGACCACGGCGTTTGCGCTCAATGAGGTCCATGTCCTCCAGTTCCCGGAACAGCTTGACCGATTTGTGTTCGGCACAACAGAGGGATTCCTGCACTTCCCGGACGGTGTAGATGATATACACCCGCCCTTGCTCGTCCAGCCAGCCATTCTTTACGGACAGGCTCATGCGGTCCAGTAGAATGCCGTACAGTGTCCGGGCATCGGTGGAGAGCTGCCGGAAACGGCAGTCTTGGAACAGTGCTTTCGGGATGCGGAAGTAGGAGAACAACTCGCCCGACTGACCGTAGAAGTAGTCCAGCGTCATTTGGTGTGACCTCGGATTTTCAACTGTGAGTGCTTGTTCATGTGGAAAAACACCTTCTTTCAGAAATGAATGTAAAAACAGGTTGACATTCGCCAGAGAGAACGCTTACAATGGGAGATAGTAAAAGAGTCAACCCAAAACTATGTTGGATAGGAGGACAAACGGTGAAACTGCAAACAATTCGAGTGAAAAATTTCAGGAATTTCACTTCTGAAGCAGATGGTGGTTTTATTAAAATCACCTTGAATGGTAAATCCACAGTCTTTTATGGCAACAATGGCTCAGGTAAATCGACTCTCCTCAGTGCAGTTTGCTATGCTGCATGGCCTTTTATCAATAGGCTGAACAACGCTCAAGGAACGGGATACCGAACATTAGATAAGGAACAACTGCATATTGGTCAGCGTAGTGGAAGTAATGCACGATATGGTACCGGTATTGTGCTACAGCTTGACGGAGAAACATTCGAGCTTACAAAAGAAATGGAAAAGGCCGCATCTGGTCGGGTGAATGTGGTCAATGCAAGTCAGCAAAGTAAGCAAGCGGCTGATTTAGCACAATTTTTTAATGATCATTATCTGGCGGACGATGATACAGTTGCCGGAGATGATTGTCTGAAGCAGAATATGCCTGTGTTCCTAAATTACGGAACGAACAGACTTGTTCTGGACGTTCCGTTAAGGATACGCAAAAAGCATTCTTTCTCAAAAAGAACAGCGTTAGAGAGAGCATTGGAAAACCGACTTGATTTCCGTACTTTTTTCGAGTGGTTTCGCAATCAGGAAGACTTTGAAAATGAGCAAAAAAGTATAAAACGCGATTGGGATTATCGAGATCCTGCATTGGAGTGTGTGCGAAAAGCTGCCCTCTCAATGCTGGATGATGCTGAAGAAATTAAGGTGCGTCGGAATCCTCTCCGAATGGTTGTCACACGCAATGATAAAGAATATCGTGTAGACCAGCTGTCAGATGGTGAAAAGTGTACGCTAGCCTTGTTGGGAGACATTGCTCGCCGCGTGGCAATGGCGAACCCCTGCCGAGAGAACCCGATGGAGGGAGAGGGCATCATACTGATTGACGAACTTGATCTGCATATGCACCCTGCGTGGCAGAGGAAAATACTGTCTGTGCTTCGGAAACTTTTTCCGAATATTCAGTTCTTGATTACAACGCACTCTCCGCAGATTCTTGGGGAAGTGGATAGAAGCTATAACTTATTCATGCTTGAAAAAAATGCAACTGGCGAAAGTGAGCTACACGATCGTTATCTATACGGTAAGGATTCTGACAGCATTCTTCGTGCGGATATGAATGTTACTGTTCGCACATCCGAAGCTGAAGAATTGTTTGAAAGGTTTTATCATGCTCTTGACCAAGATGATTATACGGCTGCTGAAACCGTTCTCGACGAGATGAATTCTAAACTGGGTGATGACCCTGAAATTGTGAAGTGCCGTACACAGTTGGATTTCAGCCGTATGTGAGGAAACATATGATATACATTGTGAAAAAACACGAGCCAAAGGAATTAAAGGAATACCGTGAAAGCGAATCAAGCACTGGTGTACGACCGACTTACGATTCCATGAGTAGCGACCTGCATGAGTATGTTTTGTCAAAGTTGGTGGAAGAACAGGGAGGACTGTGCGCATACTGTATGTGCAGAATTCCCGAAACCGACAAAAAAACAGGAAGTACATTGAAGTATACGATTGAGCATATTGAACCTCAGAGCCTGACGAGGGGCACTGAAAACTGGAAGAAAGAATTGGAGTACAGTAACTTCCTTGCAGTATGCTCAGGAAATGAAAACAGAGGAGCTTTATGCTGCGATAAATCAAGAGGAAACAAAGAACTTTTTTTGACACCATTAAATCCTGAGTGCAATCATTTGATACAATACTCTCTCAGCGGTAAGATACAGGCGGCCGAAACGATACCTGATAAGGAGGACAGAAAAAAACTCGATCATGAACTAAATGATATTCTGAACCTAAACAATGGTAAGGATTTGAAGGCTAAGAGAAAAAGTGCTCTTGATGGTATGCTGTCAGTATTGCAAAAGCAACATAAAGATCAAGATATTGAAGAATGCAGAAGAAAGTTAAGAGAGCTGGAAGCACCTAGAGGTCAAAAAGTTGAATACGTCGGGATTTTAATATTTTGGCTAAAGAAACATATTCAACGTCTTGAAAGCAAAGGATAATAGTTGAAATAGGCTGGACTCCTACTGTAAAATCATACATTTTCTAAACGAACAGGACTGCCTCACAAAATGTTGTGGAGCAGTCCCGTCTGTTTAGTATGTAATGGTCATTGCACCCTCGTGGCATTCCTGTGCATAAGTGCGGAGCAGATCAAGGTGCTTTGAGGATTTTCGGACGATAGCCGTTGCACGGTCGCCAGACATAAACTCAACGACCGCAAGCCGTGGAATCGTCAATGTGCCACGGATTTTGAAGCCCACAAGGATCTTCTGATTGCACCATCGCTGGATGCTTTGTGCAGAGTAGCCCGTCAGTTCCGAAACTTCCGGGGTAGTCAGCAGATCATCATATTCAACCGTGAGCTTTTCCCATAGGGTGTACAGCTCTGTTTTTTCCGGCTCTGTAAAATTGAAGCGGATAATCTCTGCTGCAGGCTTGTCCGGGTGCCGCTTGGAGCAGCCATTCTTTCCGATATAAAAGCCCGTTGGCACTTTATACTTTTCAGGGTTGTCTTCACGGTCGCACAAGTAGGTGATCACATCGTGGGTCGCAATATGGTATTTGCGTGTTTTCTTTCCTGTATTGATACACGGAACGAGGCCGGAATCCAGAAGGTACTTTGCGTGCTGCTTGTTGATGCGGGCAACACGGTAGAACTGGTCTTTCGTCATTCCGGTGGGGTATTCTTCGAGAATTTTATAGCACTCTAACAGAGTTCTCATGTTCATCCATCCTTTGCTGCTTTGTTTTTGTCAGCGTCAGAAGCAACATATTGTGTGGATAGATTTTGGCTCCCGGAATCTCTCTCGCCCGTTCTCTCCAACGGGCGTAAAATCTCTCCCAATTCTCTCCAAAAGGCGGATTTTTCTGCGTTTTGGAAAGTGGGTTCAAATCCGCATGGAGCCTAATGATTTTGGCTTTTGATGAAATTTTGAGCGTAAATTCGATGGTTCGTATCTTCTGGCAAAGTGGACTAATTACCTCTATCTTCCACCAAGTACCGTGAGACAGGAAAAACTCGAAATCTCGTAGGCCCTGCAAGGGGCGCCAGGGTTCAAATCCCTGCTACTCCGCCAGAGCGCACTATCGGACATTTTTTGCTCGATAGTGCGCTTCTTTTTAGGCGTATTAGCTCAGTTGGATAGAGCGTAGCCTTCGCAAGGCTTAGGTCGCGGGTTCGACTCCCGCATACGGACATAATGACGGGAAAGAGCCGTTTGCATATAGATGTTATCTAAAGTCGCTATGAGATTTCATGGCGGCTTTCTTACTTTTTCATTTCTAACAGCTCTGCGATCACGCCAGCAGACCCCTCCTTGCTCTTGTAATCAAGATGCGCATAGATGTCAGCGGTGGTCGAGAAGGTGCTGTGTCCCAGCCACTCCTGAACCTGCTTCATCGATACGCCGTTCATAACCATCAGGCTGGCACAGCTGTGCCTAAGCTCGTGGAAGCGGAAAACAGGGCATTACTCGTGGTAGCGGAAAGCAGAATATGCTATAATGCAGACAGGCTATGGTTTTGCCGTAGCCTGTTTTGCATTAGAAGGAGAGGACTGCGCATGGCACGAAAAAGCCGGAAGCGTCAGACTGTAACGCTGCCACATCTGCATTCAAAGACTGCCGGGTACATCCGTTTGTCTGTCACAGGAAAGGGCGGCGATGATTCCATAGAAAACCAAAAGAAAGTTATTGAGGCATGGGCGCGAGAAAACCAGCATCCCATATCGCGATGGTACATTGATGCAGGATGGAGCGGCAGAACATTCTATAAGCAGGAAATACAACGCATGGATTCCATCATTGAAGCAGCTTCTCTCAAATATGAGGAAGCTACTGATTTCAGCATGAAGCAATATGAAAAGTATGTCATGGGTGAAGGTTCTAAAGAAGCCATTGCGGCTGCACGGCCTGCAAAGGAGCAGGCCGAAGCGGAACTGAACAGGGCGATTGCAGACAAAGAAGCCTATGAAAAACAGTATCAGGTGTTTTTCAAACTGCTGAAAGCTAGCAGAAAGGAAGTCCCGTTGAGCGAGATTATTGATTGTATTGAACGGATCGTGGTTGATGTTGATCGAAAGATTATGGTAAAATGGACTGAGTAAAGAAGAAGGCGCGCGGTCAGATACTCAGAATTGATAAAGCAATTCCCGATACAAACAGCGTAATATGATGGAAAGAAAGAAACCCTTCGGCAGATGTTTGCCAATTCTCACGTCGATATGATTTATGGCTCTGCTGGTACCGGTAATTCTACACTGATTAATCACGACGCCAGATTATAAAGGTGAACGAAATGGGAGTAATCCAAGAATTCTTTAATAATCGAGAGATAGCTATCGGGATTTGGGTTATTATTGGTCTTGCTGTCATTCTCCCTACTAAACCTGCAAGACAATTTATAAAAACTGCTATTCCAATTTTGTTTTGCAAGAAATTTGTGATATTTTACATTGTATTTCTCAGCTTTTTGGGTTTGGTGTTGTTCGCATTAAATTGGGCAGGACTTTGGGATCTCACTTTGTTAAAAGACACTGTCTTTTGGGTATTGTTTGTTGAACTTCCCCTTTTTGCCAAGGCGATTGAGAAAGCAGACGGTGGACGATTCTTTTCAAAGCTAATTCGGGAAAATGTTGCTATTGTAGTTGCAATTGAGTTTTTTGTAGGATTTTGGACTTTCAGTTTAATAACGGAAATTATCCTTATCCCTTTAACAGTTTTGATTTCAGTCCTACAAGTATTGGCTGGACAAGATAAAAAGCACCGATCTGTGAAACGCTTCTTTGATGGTTTGCTGGTACTGTGGGGAATAATACTGTTGATTAATGCAATTTACAGCCTTATCCATGCTCCAAATCAATTTTTAAGTTTTGACACCTTAAAATCACTATTGCTCCCGCTGGTACTGTTAGTGTTCAATCTTCCGGTTGTATATGGATTGGCATTATACAATACTTACGAACAAATCTTCATCAGAATAAAAGGTTCCAAATCAGAACAAAAGAAAATGAAATGGCAAGTAATTCGCTTTTCTGGAATAAACCTTTCAAAAGTATCGGCTATCAGAAAGAGCCTACCAAATACAATTGTTTGTTGTCGAACTTCAAATGACCTACAGATAAATCTTAAAAAACTGGCAAGACGATTGGACTTACAGATAGGAGAAAACTACATGAAACGCTCGCGTTATTATGTATTAGCTTGTATAGCCGGATTGATTCTGAGTTTTATTGGACTCATAGGTGCTAATTCGGATGTGTCCTTAAAAGACCTTGTTACGTTGAATTTTGTATTTGATATACCAAGAATCAAGGAAATTCTGACAAATATTTTCTCTACAATGATTGTTTTCAGTGCAACATTGTTTTTCTTTGCAATTGGTTTTGCAAAAAAGCAGAGAGAAGATGTTTCCCAAATCAAGAAATATGCCTTATATGAGCTTTTGCTATCCGTTAAAATGCAGCATTCTCAACTGGTAGATTACCCTCCTATAGACGAACCCGCGGACTTGTTTTGTGCTTACGTACATAATGTATATGAAGTTCGGGCCGCTTGTGATAAAGTGTTGGCTGCATATGAGAATCTACTAACAACATGGGAGCAAGAAACGTTGAAGAACTTACAGCATTCTGCAATGGTCTTGTCAGAGGACTTTGGCATTTCTGCCGAAAATTTTAGAGAGTATTCTGCTACCCAATTTTGTAATTTTTATGATGAAAAAGTTCGAACTGCTCCGCAGAATGAAAAAATCAATGTATTTACTCACAAGATCAAAACGGATATAGAAAAATACTCAAAACATATTGAGCAGTTTTGCGAGGACTTTAAGCACTATTATTGATCCAATTCAACAGACGATGTCTGTTGCGTTGAATCAACTTGTGTCACTCTTTGCATCGCTCTTGTTGGCACTTACGAAAATATTCTTCAAAAAGTATTTGACCATCTTGCACAGTATCATTGTTCAATATGCAAGAGCAAAAAGGTCAGCATTGATGGTGATGACTCAGACGAGAATGGAATGGTTCAAAAATGCTACTTACGCTGCGAGAAATGTGGTTCCATAACAGAAGTCGATTTTGAAAAAAGTAGCGGCGATAGCCCATCGTATACTACTGGCAGGGGTGTTGAGTAAGATAACTGCAGCATTTATACCCCGACTATTCAGATGGAGTTTGATGAATAATATGAAAATCAACAGGCTAAAAATTGTCAACTACAAGCTTTTTCAGAATGTTACCATTGAAATGAACGAGAATATAAATATCTTTGTTGGAGAGAATGATTCGGGAAAAAGCACCATCTTAGAGGCCCTATCAATGGTTCTGACCGGTAAAATTAACGGTAGCAGTGTCGCAAATCGGCTTAATTTGGATTGGTTTAATGCTCAAGTCCGACAAAAATTCAAGGAATCTATTGAGGCTGGTAATACGCCTGACTTGCCCACCATTGAAATTGAGGTATACTTTGCTTCTCCCGATGAAGATGAAATTGCAATAAAAAAGTATAGAGGCACAAATAATTCACTTCATGAGGATGCTGAGGGTGTCAAACTGGAAATAATATTTGACACCCAGTATGCACCAGCATACAAGCAGCTCCTGGTTGAAGGAAAAGTCAGAGACATCCCTGTTGAATACTACAGGGTCAATTTCAGGTCTTTTGCAAATCCAGAATACTATGTCCAGACAACGGCAAGAAAAGTGGCATGTATTGATACTACAAAGAAAGACTATGGTCCGGTGCTGAGTCGCTTTGTTTCTACCAGCATAAACGAATATCTCTCGGAAGAAGATATGACCGAGTTGCGTCATGCTTATAGAGCAAATCGACATGAATTTACTGAAAATCAAGCAGTAATACGGCTTAATCAAAAACTACAAGAGGGTCACAGCTTTGATGGCAAAACGATAGGACTAAACTTAAGAGAAAGTGGAATTGATGAATGGAAGGGAGATATGTCTATTTCATTAGATGGCATTCCTCTTGAAAATTCGGGTTTCGGCACTCAAAATATGTTTAAGTCGGAAATTTTCCTGCTTCAAAATACGGATGTTGATATTTTAATAATTGAGGAACCCGAAAATAACCTTTCCTACTCAAACATGTCTATTCTCATCTCTAAACTGTCTGAGAGCAACGGAAAGCAGTTGTTTATTTCAACCCATAGCAGCTTTGTCGCAAATAAACTGGGCCTGCAGTGCCTTCATCTTGTTGCAAATGCGAGGACGACACCATTCAAATCATTAAGCAGTGATACTTACAACTACTTTCTAAAATTACCGGGCTATAACACGCTACGAATTCTTTTGGCGAATAAGGCAATATTGGTTGAAGGACCGGCTGACGAATTGATACTGCAAAGAGCATATATTGATAACTATGGAAAACAACCGATAGAAGACGGAATTGACGTAGTCGCTGTCGATAGCTTGGCGTTCCAACGATATTGTGAGCTTGCTTCTCTAATTAGTAAACCGCTGACTGTAGTTACAGATAATGACGGTAACGCTGAAGCTGTTCGTAAGCGCTACGAAAAATACACAGGCCTTGTTACTCTTTGTGTGGAATCTGATAATACCCTAAACACGCTTGAACCCTCTGTCCTTGCAGCAAATCTTGATACCTTTGAATCGTTCAAATCCATCATCTACTTAGGAAAGGACATAGAAAGCAGAGATCCAGATAGCATTAAGAGCTTTATGATAGGAAACAAAACTGAATGGAGTATGCGTGTCTTTACCAGTGAGAAGAAGATAAACTACCCATCATATATTTTAAAAGCCATCGGGATAGATAGTGAAAATGTGGGTGATAGAGATGAATAATCAAGTAGTATTTGCGGCAGCGGGGCATGGAAAAACATATTCACTGTGTTCACAAGCCAAAACCGCCATAGATAACACCAATAAACATGTGCTGCTTATTTCATATACAAATGAGGGAGTTCGTTCTTTAGAGAATGAGTACCGGAAGCAAAACGGCGGTGTATTGGATGCCAGAGTCATATTCAAATCTTGGTACAGCACTCTTCTCTCTGAATTTATAAAACCATACCAGTGCTCACTTAAACTAAAAGAAAAGCGCTATAAGCAAGAGTTTCCAGTTACATTGCCAGAAAATTTTGTAAATTCCATTGCATTTTATGATACAGAAGCACCGCCTAAATGGTATAACCAGACCCACGTACAATATTACGTGAATAAGCGTGGCGATGTTGTTCCTGACAGGACAAGCCATTTAGCTTGGCTATGCAATGAGCATTCTAGCGGAAAAGTGATTAGGCGAATCCAAGAAATATACTCCCACATATTTATTGATGAACTCCAAGACTATGCTGGTTGGGATTTGGAAGTCATAACTTTGCTATTCAAGTCCAAAATACCTATAACATGTGTAGGCGACTACAAGCAGGCAACATATAGGACAAATAATTCACTGAAGAATAAACAGTATAGAGACGAGAAAGTTCGAGCCTATTTTCTCATGCTTGAAGCACAGGGTTTATGCGTTACTTCATATGCGAATACCACAAGACGATTCAATCAGGAAATATGTGATTTTATCAATACGATCCACGGAGATGCGGATTCGATGGTTGAACCCGATCCAAATAATCAGCAAGAAATGCCAGTAGAAAATAGCGGAGTCTACATGATGAACGTGGATAGTCTGCGTGAATACTGCGAATACTACCATCCAATAATATTGCGATATGACAAAAAGGCGAAGGTTGGTTTTCAACATGACTGCGATGTCTTCAACTACGGTGGGTCCAAAGGCGCAACATATGAAAGAGTAGTAATCATACCTGTCAGTACAACGTTACCATTTATAGAAAGACAGGTGAAAATCACGTCCAATCAAACGTGAGCTAAATTTTATGTTGCATGTACGCGAGCGAAGCATAGTGTTGTTTTTGCTATGGAGAACCCCTGCGAAAACGGGGTATTCAAAGCAACCGATATTCATTTCTCTGATAAGTCTATTCCAGCATATAAGTTTAGTAAGCCTGACTCAGATATTTGATTAATCGAACCATAGTAAAAACAGAAATCCCAGATTACCACTTGTTGGTGGTTTGGGATTTCTGCTTTTGCAGGAAATATTTTTTGTCGTGTGCTTGACATACGGGTGGCGCAGGTCGTGGAAGCGGATGTGCGGCAGACTGTACTGCCGGAGCAACCATTCAAAGTGTTCCGTCACAAAGTTGGGACGGAGCAGCTTGCCCTCCTGATCGGTGCAGACGAAGTCCAGATAATCGGTGCGGTAGCTCTTGCCGAACAGCCTGCGGTAAAGCTGCTGCTTTTCCTTCTGCTTGAGCAGTTCGGCTTCCACCGCCGGAATCAGCGGCAGGGTGCGGCAGCTGGTCTTGTTCTTCATCACGTCGCTGACGACCGGGACATACTTGCCGTTCACCCGCTGTTCCGTGACCTTGTGGTTGATGGTCATGGACTTCCGCTCGAAGTCGATGGACGACCACTTCAGTCCCAGCACCTCACTCCGGCGCAGACCGTAATAGGCCGTGATGAGGATGCACAGGTGGAGCGGGTCATCCTGCGAAACTTCCAGCAGCTGCTGAACCTCGTCCTTGGTGTAGAAGTTGGGCCGGAAGCTGTTCTTCTTGGGCCGGTCTACTTTCAGCATCGGGTTGACTTCCAGATAATCTTTGCGCACAGCATCCTTGAACGCCTTGCCGAAGATGGCGTGGTAGTGGATAACGGTGTTGGTGGTGCAGCCATCCAGCAAAATCTTTTCCTGAAACTCGTCCAGCACCTGCGGCGTGACCTCGCAGAGCTTCAGACCCAGCGGCTTGAAGTATTGTGTGATGCGGCCCTGAATCATCTGGTTGTAGCTGATGAAGGTGGCGGTCTGGATGGATGCCTTGTGAATCTGAATCCACTCGTTGAGATAATCCAGAAACAGCATCTCCGACTTGCTGGCCGTTCTGACCGGCGCAGGGATGGGCTTTGCCGTCCGGGTGTCTACTTTCTCGTAAGCACCGCCCCGGCCTGTGGGCAATTCGCCGGTTTCGTCGTAGCGGAGCAGGACTTCGTGGAGCATCGCCTCGGCTTTGCGCTTGTTGCCACGCACGGTCAGGCCGGTGGAGATCCACTTGATCTTCCGTTTTGGCATCGTAAAGGTTGAGTACGAAATAGAAACGTCCATTTTTCTCTTGGACAGACCCTGTAGTTTTCATCATAAACCTCCTTTGGGTCAACAGGCGTGCTGTCCGTTGCTGCACCCACAGCATACCACATCCAGCGGCGGATTTCCAGCCGGAAACGCACTCTGCCCGGTGAGCAGGAACTCGATGACGCTCAGCTTCGGGATACGATAGGTGCGGCCGATTTTAAGCGCAAACAGGCGGCGGGATCGGATCAGTTCCCCGACCGTGTGGCGGTTCAGACCAAGCATCTCCGCAGCCTGCTGAAGGCTGACGGCATCGGGGTAGCCGGGAAACATCTGGGAATAGGCATTGTTAAACTTCATAGGTACTCCTTCAGCATAAGTAGTCTAAGGTCAAAAAGTGTGTTACCTGCGGTTATATCCTTTGCAGCAAAGCGGCGGTCAGGTGACAATGTAAAGAGAACTGGCAGCAATTCCAGCTCCCCCATCGCAGATGGTTTCAAACCCGTCTGCGTTAATAAGTTAAGGTCTCCCATATTGGTCCTCGACTTCCCTAGGAGTGGGGAATCGTCCAGCGGCGGGCTTAAACCGTACCATTGGCATTTCAGCCACCCCGCCTTCGTCATGGCCGGGCTGCGAGTTACAGAAGTACCTTTTGTGAAGTACCGGACGATTGAGCTATTCTGTTTTCAAGGAACAGAGTTTTGTAGAAAATCCCCGGAAGTTGAGCTACCGAAAAATTATCCCTCTAATTGGTAGGTGTCGAGAACGCCTGTTTCGTAGCATTGGTGAGGAACTTGTAATCAAATTGTAATTCTTGAGACCGAATCTTCGCTTTTGAAAAAGTCCTTTCACTTGGTAGCCGACGAAAACAGCCCAAAGACAACCATCTTTTTGAGAATTAACAAAAAGGTCACAAATGACCGGCTTTCAAAGAGGCGCTTCTACTATTAACAGAAAAAGTGGCCTAAAATGGGGGGTGTTGGAGAAAATTTCTGCCTTAAAAGTACGCCTCTACTCACTAGCCAGCGAGAATAGCCAAAAGCCAGCAAAAAACAAATGAATTATGTACTTCTGCCACTGATTGCAACGGCATATCGGTGACAGAAAGATCGTTTAGAGCGATTCTTCGCGGTTTGGGGTGGTAGAAATCGTTTTGTAGTTGGACTTTTTCTGCTGAAGCTGCTCCAGCTGTTTCAGCACCGATTCCTTCTCCGGGGGCTTGCCGCCCGGTGTGGAAAGCTGCTGCTTATTCAGCACCATGTCGATATACTTGCGGATATTTTTCAGGGCAGAGACATCCGGCTGCAAGGTTTCCAGTTTGGTACGCAGTTCTGCGCTGCCGGATTGCAGCGCAGAAAATTCGGCATCCAATGCCGAAAAATCCACCGCTGTGCTGCCGTTCAGCTTCATCAGGGTGCGGACAGCTTTATTAAAGGTGTCCAGCTCCTCTTTGTGCTGGGCGGCGTAAGCTTCCTTGGTCAGATTGAAGTTCTTCTTCATAAAGGTATCGTGGATGGGCTTCAGCTTGGCATGGACGGCAGCAGCGTCCTTGATCCGGGCGATTGTCCGCATACGGTTTTCGTTCTGCTTCAACTGCCTGCGGAGAGGAGCGGTGGTCTGGTTCAGGTTAGAAATTGCAGTGTCCAAATCCTCGATGGTGTTCAGAGAATGGGCTTTCAGATAGTCCACCGCCCGTTTGACTTCCTCAAAGTCCCGGACAGTGCATTTCAGTTTTGCCTTGCCAGACCAATCGCTGCGCTGCTCATTGCGGAGGTTGAAGTAGTCCACCAGCAGGTCGGACAGCGTGGGCTCCTTCGCCTTTTCCAGAGCGTCAAGAAGAAGCTGCTTCTTTTCGTTCAGGTCTGCGATCCAGCGTTGCAGCCCACGGATGGCACTGCGGATGGACTGCATCAGACTGTTGGCGGCTCGAATGTCCCGGTTCAGGTTGCCGAGAAAGGTTTCAACTCCACGCTTTTCCATCTGGTGTGCGGCGGGGCCGAGATGCACGGTCGGTATCTGCTGGATGCCCTGCCGCTCAAAGGAGCGCAGGTCAACACGTTCCGGGCGGCCAGCCGCTTCCAAATAGCGGTTGGTGATGGTTTCCCAGCTGTGCCGCCAGATTTCAGCATACTTCTGGTCGTTCCAGTCCACGGTATTTTCCTTGTGGCACTTCCAGTTCCCGGAAGGAAGCTGGATGCGCTCACCGTTCTCGTCAAGGTCGTACACTTTTCGGGCTTTCGGAAGCCATTTGCCGTGTTCATCCATTGCCCGGAGGGTCAGCAGAATGTGGGCGTGTGGGTTGCCATCTCCTTTGTCGTGAATGGCAAAGTCGGCAATCATGCCCTTTGATACGAATTGCTCCTGACAAAATTCTTTTATCATGGAGAGATATTGTTCTTTCGGCACCTCCACCGGGAACGCCAGCACGATGCGTCGGGCAAGCTGGGAGTTCCACTGGTTCTCCACGGCTTCCACGGCGTTCCAGAGGGTCGCCCGGTCTGCATATCCGGGCGGCGCATAGGACGGCAGCATGATCTCGGCGTGGACAAGCTCTTTCTTCTTGTTGTAGAATTTCGTTTTCTGGTCGTACTCGCTGAACAGCCGTTCGCCGCTCTGGTAAGCGGCCCCAGCAACAGCGGACTGTCCTTGGCTGCGCTTGACGATGGTGATTTTGAAATGCGGACACGGAATAGGCATCACCTCCAAACAAAAAGACCGCCCAGCAAGATTGCTCTTGATGAACGGTCTGGAATCGTATTCGGTTTTGCTCGCCGCCTTGGAACGGAGTGCTATGCGCTTCGGACTCAGGCGGGAGCCGCAAAAGGATAGCTGCAAAGCAGCGCAAGGAAAATGCAGTTTTCCTTGGGATGGAATCGGGCTGGCGCACAAACGCCAGCTTCGATTTCATCGAGCCGTCTGCAAGACCGCAATTTCACCGGAACGGTGTATAATTGCGCCCTTTATTCTAAAGGGTGCGGAACGCTGCGGCTTTCGTGCAGGTCGTGAATCATCTTTGCAAGAGCCAGCGCAACTTCCGGCTGACGGAACGCAATTTTCAGCAGCTCCATCACCTGATCGTTGGTGAGTTCTTCCGGCGCAATCAGAAAACTTTCCAGCATTCCGGCACGGGTACACAGCCGATGCACACGGGCCTTGCGGGTCAGCTCCGGTATCTGGTGTTCCAGAATTTTCTCCCGGTGCTGGTAGTAGCGCAGCTGCTGTTCTGCTTTGGCTTTCTCGCTGCGGAGATAGGCGAGATCGGTTTTCGGTTGGGTCAATGGCATCACGCTCCTTTTCAAAAGTTGGTTGTATTCGACATTTTTATTGGTTCGTGGTACACTACACACAATCAATGTGAATAGAGGTGACTGCGTTGCTTGCGTTATATCTAAGTGTGCTTGATGATCGAAACTTTGAAGAAGATTTTACCGAGGTGTACAATACATACAAACGGCTGGTTTACCATACCGCTTACAAAATCATGGATGATTCGTATCTGGCAGAGGATGTGCTACAAGAGGTATTTTTGTACGTTGCAAAAAATTTTTCTAAAATTCATCGAGAAAACTGTCACGAACTCGCTGCTTATCTCGTTAGTTGTAGTAGAAGCCGTGCATATGATATGCTTCGCAAACAACGAGAAGAATTGCTGGAAGATGTCCCAAACGAACCAGATGCCGCTCCGGTGCCGGATGATGCAGCAGTTAGCACCGATAACATTGAACGTCTAACAGAACTGATTGGCCAAATGAAACCGATGTACCGTGATCCGCTACGCCTTTTGGCAATGGGATATACAAACCGTGAGATTGCAAAATCGCTGGGATTAACGGATGAAGTGGTACGAACACGGCTCTTTCGAGGACGAAAACTATTATGGAAGGAGATGAACAGCCATGAGTGAGCGGACAGACATTTCATTTGATGCGGCTTTGATGATGGCACTTCGTGCAGATGCGCAAAGAGAACTGGATTCGCTTCCAACGCCAAAGCAGTTTGAGGAAATCTACCCAGATACGTCCCAATGGGACGAACGAATGACAGAGGCCTTAAAGAAGAAAAAGCACCACCCAGTGTTGAAACGAGTACTAATTGCGGCATTGACACTCGTAATGCTGACGGTTGGTGCTCTTGCGGTCAGCGCTGATTTCCGCAGGGCAGTCTATACGATGATTCAAAAATTTCTGCCCATTGAGATGCAGCTGACTTATCAGGTGGATGGCGAACCGCTGGAGTGGCTCCCGGATGGATACAGCGACCATT
>ENA-OPRS01000861-OPRS01000861.1-human-gut-metagenome-genome-assembly--contig:-NODE-861-length-15932-cov-3.083580_pt1 | contig 15932 bp, 6 predicted proteins | sample MGYA00241795_ERZ501881 | MGnify/ENA primary metagenome ERZ501881 (study PRJEB25962, sample SAMEA2042440) | human gut metagenome | biome: human gut; feature: human-associated habitat; material: faeces... | reverse complement strand
GCCGAGCAAACCGTAAATGCAATGCTTTCCGCTTCTGTTTCTTTGGTAAGCTGGTCTTTTTCCTCGCCGCGCTGTTTCATCTGGTCGCTGTCATGCAGCATGGCATGAGCAACCTCATGGATCATCGTCTTGATGGTCTGGCTCTCACCCATATCGGCACGAACACAGATTTCTTTGTCCATGTGGCTGTAATAACCTTTTGCGTTGCCCTCGATCTCTCCAAAACGAATTGGCACAGGAGATACCTGTTCGATTGCCTCTTTCAGCAGGGTATAATCCTTGACACGGGCAGTCAGTTCATTCACTTCCAGCGTAGGCAGCGGTTCTCCGTCTGTCTGGGCATAATCGAAAACCGTTGTTACCCGGAACCGGGGAATCACCCTCTCCACCACTTCGATTTCCGGCTCCCCGCTCTCATTCAGCACCGTAAGCCCGGTGTCCTTGTCGATTTTCTCCCTCTCTTCCCGTTCCTTTACCGGGGCAGGCGCGATGATCTGGATGCCCTTTTCCCCCTTTTTCACATAGCGGTTAAACTTATTTTTCCAGGCATTGTACCCAGCCACCAACGTAGCATCTGGACGCTGCATTGCGATCAGCAGCGTATTATTGAAGCTGTAATTGTGGAATTTCGACATTGTGAGCAGGTACTTCGTATACATTTCCGAAGTAAAAATGTCCTTTACACCCTGTTCCAACCGTTCCGTGATTTCTTTGAGCTGGTCTGCCCGCTTATCTGCCATTCATGCCCTCCTTTACAAAATCCGCCCCATCAGATTTCCTTTCGGAGATCTGACGGGGCATTCTCAGTTACAGTTCCATATCGTGACTTTTCTTTTTCTGCGTTTTCGGCTCTGCCATGCGTTCTGCCTGTTTTTCGTGAAGCTGTGCAAGGATCGACGGACGTTTTACGCTGTCTGCACTCCGCTCAATCTCACGTTTCGGCGCAGGAAGTTCGCTATCCGTTACTTCCTCATCCATGCCAAGAGCCGCATCATCCCCCTTTTCGTCCATATCCAGCAGGGCATTCAATTCTGCAAGCCGTGCAGATTTTTCGTTTAATTCCGCCTCCTGCGGGAACGGACGCTGCACTTCTTCCTTTGCTTCTGCCAACTGCTGCTGTAAGGTTTCCAATCTGCGCTCCACCTGCGGCAGTGTCTTTTCGATAGATGCCAGCGCATTGAGAATACGCTGGATATTGCCAGCCGGATCACTGCCAAGTTCAATCGTATAACTGCTCTGCCGCTTGATGGTCAGCTTGAATGTCTGGGCGAACGCATCAAACCGGGAACTGATTGCAAACCCTCCCAAATCTGCGATTTGCCCCTCTGTCTTAGCGATCTTCATTGCGGCACAGGCTGCAAGAATTGCCGAGCCTGCTTCCTTGCGGTCGGTATAAACCCTGTCCTCCACCGTGATGGAGAACTTCTCCTTGTCCTGTTCCAGCAACGGCTTTGCCACTGCAAGGTCAGTTTTCAGACCTGCTATGCGCTCTTTCGCTGCCGTGATTTCTGCCGGATACCGCCGTGCAATATCCGATTCCAGGCTGTAAATCTGGCTGGTGTGGTTGGCCCGCATCAGCTTCAGCTTGCTGACCTGAATATCCAAATCCATCTTTTCCTTGATGTAGGGATTTCCCGTTGCCAATGCTTTGATTTCTGCATAGGTCAGCGCGGTATCGTCCACATCATCGCAGGCACGAACAGGAGATTTCGAGGTCATGATCTGCGAGATGAACTTCTGTTTATTTTCCAGAATTTGCCACATATACGAATCGAACGTATTCTCTGTGACGTAACGGAAAATCTTCACTTTCTGGTTGCGGTTTCCCTGACGAAGAATGCGTCCTTCCTGCTGTTCCAGATCAGAGGGCTTCCACGGGCAGTCCAGATGATGCAGGGCGATCAGTCTGTCCTGAATGTTTGTACCAGCACCAAGTTTCGGGGTCGAACCAAGCAGGATACGCACCTGACCGGAGCGCACCTTTGCAAACAGTTCTGCCTTTTTGGTTTCGGTATTTGCCTCATGGATAAAAGCAATCTCCTCACGGGGGATTCCCTTTGCCACCAGTTTTTCCCGGACATCATCGTACACATTGAATGTTCCGTCTGCTTTCGGGGTCGATAAGTCGCAGAAAATCAACTGGGTGGATTTGTCGGGCGTGGATTCTTCCCATACCTGATAGGCATTCTCCACGCAGAGGTTGACCTTACTTTCCGGCTCATCCGGCAGCAGGTCATTGATAAGCCGCTGATCCAAGGCCAGCTTTCTGCCGTCGTTCGTGATTTTGAGCATATTATCGGTTCTCGGATCGACATTTCCGTTCCGCACACGCTCTGCACGGTCGGCAAAGCTGCTCACCATTTCCTGCTGCGTTTCACTGGGTTTCAGCACCTCATTGATGTACTCTGCTTCCGGCACAGGCAGGTTCAGCATATCCGCCGTCTGTACGTCTGCGGACTCCTTAAACAGTGAAATCAGTTCCGGGAGGTTGAAAAAACGGGCAAACCGCGTCTTTGCACGGTAGCCCGTTCCCTCTGGGGACAATTCAATCGCTGTAACGGTTTCACCAAACGAAGCCGCCCAGCTATCAAAATGTCCAAGATGAAGTTTTTGTAAGGTGTCATACTGCAAGTAGCGCATAATGGTATACAACTCTACCATGCTGTTCGATACAGGCGTACCTGTTGCAAAGGTCACACCCTTGCCGCCAGTGATTTCATCGAGATACTGACATTTTGCAAACATATCCGAGGACTTCTGTGCATCGGTCTGAGCAATACCAGCGATGTTCCGCATTTTTGTGTAGAGGAACATATTTTTATAGAAATGGCTCTCGTCCACAAACAGGCGGTCAACACCAAGCTGCTCAAATGTAACTACATCATCCTTGCGGCTCTGGTCGTTCAGCTTCTGAAGTTTTGCCTGCAAGGTTTTCTTTGTTTTCTCCATCTGCTTGACCGTGAAACTCTTGCCATCGTCCTCTGCCTTTGCTTCTGCAATCGCAAAGGTAATGTCCTGAATCTGCCGCTCGATCATGGATTTCTGCCGTTCCGGGGAAAGCGGAATCCGCTCAAACTGCGAATGCCCGATAATGATAGCATCATAATCGCCCGTGGCAATCCGGGAACAGAACTTCTTTCGGTTGGATGGCTCGAAATCCTTTTTCGTTGCCACCAGCACATTGGCATTCGGATACAGCCGCAGGAAGTCTGCACCCCACTGTTCCGTCAGATGGTTCGGCACAACATAAAGATTCTTCTGCGCCAGACCCAGACGGCGGCTTTCCATACCGGCAGCGATCATCTGGAAGGTCTTGCCAGCACCCACACAATGCGCCAGCAGCGTATTATTGCCATACAGGATATGCGCCACTGCATTTTTCTGGTGCGGCATCAGGCTGATTTCCGGGGTCATGCCCACGAACTTGATGTGACTGCCATCGTATTCACGGGGACGAATCGCATTGAACCGCTCATTGTAGACCTTGCAAAGTTCCTCTCTGCGGTCTAAATCCTTGAAAATCCACTGCTTGAACGCATCCCGAATCGCTTCCTGTGCCTGCTGCGCCAGCATGGTTTCTTTTTTGTTCAGCACTCTCCTTTCTTTTCCATCCTCATAGATGGTATCGTAAATTTTGGTATCCCGGAGATTCAGCGCATCTTCCAGCAGTCGATAGCCGTTGACCCGCATTGTGCCATAGGTGTTCGTCACACGGGGATTACTCCGGTCAAGCGACTTGCCGCTGATATTCCATGCACCGCTGATCTCCGAATAGGTTGCTTTGATGGAACTTCCGATATAGTAACTCGGCGTTTTGAACACCCGCTCCATGAAGTCCGTAATGTACTCTGCCTTGATCCAGTTTGCACCAAGCCGCACTTCAATCTCCGAAGCATTCAAATCTTTCGGCTGTACCCGCTTGAGATACTCGACATTGACCTGATACTCCGGGTGGTTTGCAGCAAAGGTTTCTGCCGTTTCCAGCTTTTCCCGGACATTGCCGGACAGATATTCGTCTGCCGTCACCCACGCCTGTGTGACAGGATTGCGGAAGATAACGCCCGCCAGTTCTTCGGTTACTTCCTGCTCTGTCTTTCCGCAAAGTTCAGCCATAAACGGCACATCGACCTTTGCTTTTTCTCCGATGGAGAGTGCCAGGGCTTCACTCGGAGTATCCACAGAGGTGACGGGTTCCGGCTTGCGAATAGTGCGTTTCGTGAAAATATCTGCCAGCCGCTTGAGGTTTTTATCCTCGTCCAGAATCTCAAGAGATGCCAGCAGACAATAGCTGCTATCCTGCCGGAATGCCCGTTTGTTGGCGGTGCTATTGATCAGACCATACTGCGCTGTGAACCGCTTATACTGGTCTTTCAGCTTTCCTTGCAGCAGTACCACTTCGGCATCCGTACCATCGTGCAACTGGCAGTCCAGCAATTTCTGTGTGGTTTCCCGCAGGGCAATCATCCCCAGCACACGCTCTGCCGTGACCGCAGGCAGGTCAACCTTGTTCATATAGGAGTTTTCACGGTAATAGACCTGTCCGTCCACATTGGTGTAACTGAAATTCTTCACGTTTGGGTCTGCCGGAAGTGGTTCTGCGTTCTGGTCAAGTTCATCGTCCGTGATATCCGGCTCAGTGATTTCCGCATGGATGTTCTCAACGGCTGCTTTCAACTGTTGTGCAAGGTCTGCGCCCTCGATGGGCTTGATCGTGGTTTCCTGTTTGCCGTACTGTGTACTTTCAGTCGTGATCTCACCCAGCACCATTTCAGGATGCTGCGCAAAATACTGGTTGATGGGGTATCCCTCCGGCGTTGTGCCAAGGTCTACCCACTCTGCCCGCTCCACTGCCGCCCGGTCACGCTTTTGCAGGAACAAAATGTCAGCTACAACACTTGTGTTCGCATTGCGCTGGAACGCATTGTTTGGCAGGCGAATTGCACCGACCAGATCGGCACGGTTGGCAAGATACTCTCGGACAGAGGAATCCTTTTTATCCATCGTACCGCTGGAAGTGACTACCGCCACCACGCCGCCCGGACGAACAAGGTCAAGACTTTTTGCAATAAAGTAATCATGGATGAGGAAGTTATGGCGGTCATACCGCTTATCCGGCACTTTGTAATTGCCGAACGGCACGTTGCCTACCACACAGTCAAAGAAGCTGTCCGGGAACTGCATCGTTTCAAAGCCCTGCACGGCAATCTTGTTTTTCTGATAAAGCTGCTGTGCAATGCGTCCTGATACGCTGTCCAGCTCTACACCATACATCTTGATGTTTTCCATGCTTTCAGGCACAAGACCCATGAAATTGCCGACACCACAGGACGGTTCCAGCACATTACCTTTGCTCAGTCCCATATTGGAAAGGGCTTCATACATTGCCTTGATAACCGTAGGCGAAGTGTAGAAAGCATTCAGCGTGGATGCCCGCGCTTCGCTGTACTCATCTGCCGGGAGCAGAGATTTCAGTTCCGCATACTCCTTTGCCCAGTCCGCATTCTTCTCGTCGAACGCCTGCGGAATGCCGCCCCAGCCGACATACCGGGAGAGAACTTCCTGTTCTTCTGCGGTTGCCTGCCGCTGTTCTGCATCCAGCGTTTGCAGCAGCCGGATGGCTTCGATGTTTGCTTTGAATTTTGTCTTGGCTCCTCCTGCGCCGAGATCATCGTCCGTAATACGGAAGTTCATAGGCTCCTGTTTGGGCTGTACAGGCTGTTCCGTTTCGGCTCCACTGTCCAGCGGAAGGTTGTGCTGCCGCCGTGCATGGTTGACCTCTTCCGGGGTCATAGGCTTACTGGTAAGAGGATTCAAAACATCGTCCACTGCCGAACGATGGATGGCATCTGTCCGGGTCTGCACATCCGCGATCAGCTGCATCTGTTCCGGCGAGAAGTCGGGATTCAGCAGTTCTTCCAACTCGCCACCCGATTCTGCCACCGAATAGATCACATCCATCTGCTCCGGGGAGAAATCCTCGTAGGCCACACCAGCATTGTGCAGAGCCGTAAAGACTGTGATTTCCACCGCTTCTTCCATCGGCACATCGGCCTGTTCATACAGGTGCCGAATGTACTCCAGCGGTTCCGTTCGGAAAATCGGATACCGGGCTTCTTTTGCAAAGGTCATGTCCTGCAAGCTGACCGTTCCCTGTTCAAAGTTGACCGAATCCACACGGAACTCTCTATCGTCCAGTTCAACGATGGTATTGACTGGCAGATATTCCTCTCTGCGGAAATACTTTGTCTGCGCATGGGTTCCATCTTCCTGCTGGCCGGACAGATAGATACTCTCCCCCTGTTTCCAGAGCTTCATTGCCTGCGAAACCCACTGTTCACGCGGAAAACCAGATACCTCAACCTTGCCGAGTGCGGTTTCCTTTTCCAACAGCTTGCTGCCAAGAAGTTCTGAAACGCGCTTTGCATCCTCTCCGTAGAACTCAAAGTTGCCGTACTGCTCATAGCCGACCAGAGCATCCGGGTAACGCTCTTTCAGCGCGTTATATTCGTTTACGGCATCCAGCGGCAGGGGCTGCAAGGTCGGCTCAACGGCCTTTTCTTCCGCTGCATACGGAACCATAATGCCGCGCACCCACTGCGGTGCGTCCTTGCTATCCTGATACAGTGCAACGGCATCCCGTCTGTCCGTAATAACGTCCTGATAGGTGCGCTGGAAAATATCTTCTACCAACCAGTCTTTGAAGTTTTCCCAGTTCTGGCTTGCTTCCAGATGCAGCGGAGCAGTTTTCGCATTCTGCTCTAACAGCTCGTCAATCTTGTTCCGAAGTTCCTTTTCCGCTTCGTCTGCATCCACATCGCGGTTGCGGAGATACGGATAGATTTCACTCTGCTGCACCGCATCCAGCATGGAATACAGACATTCTTTGTAAACACAGCGACTATCTTTCAATGCAGATTCCTGCCCTGCCAGAAGATAATCATTCAGCGGATTCTTTGCCAGTTCTGCATCATACTGGTTCGGTCGAAGCACCCGCGCCGCCCATTCAGGACGCTCCATATCTTTCAGATAGATCAGAGAATCCGTAACACGTTCGATTTTATAAAGGCGGTCATCTTCCAGATAGAGATAATCCCCGACATTTCTGCTGTACTTTGCCGCCTGCTTCTGGGGTTCTTCAACCACTGCGGTGGTTGAATGCTCTTTCGATTCCTGTTCCTGCGCCCAAATATCGAAAAGCGATATTTGTCCTGTCTCAGAAACAGAAATCTCAACAGCCTTTTTCTTTTCCGGGAAGATCGTGTACGTTCCCTCAACATACTGGTGCAGTTCAGCAAGCGTCTTTGATTTTTCCGCATATTCCGGGGAATCCAGCGGCACGGAAAGAAGTGCTGCATCCATCTTTTCCAGAAGCTCTACCGCCTGTTCCGGGTCAGCCAGCATGGTGGGCAGTTTCTTTCTGGCATCCTCATTCAGCAATTCCCGCTTAAATGGACGCTCTACTTCATCGGGCAGACGATGGTAGAAACCGATTACCCGATTTGCCATCTGCTCACGCTCGTAACTCGGCATCCGGCTGTAATCCGCAGGCTTCAGATACAAACTCTGGTCAATGAGCTTTGCAACTCGTTCAGCCGCCTGGTTCCAGTTCAGCTTTACCAGCGCATCCGGCTTTCCATAGATGCCCCGTGCCAGTTCAAGACCTCTGCCGTCATAGCTGGCATGGGAATTATCTGCACGGGAAAGTGCATGACTGCTGCCGCCCACACCGTATCGGTCTTTCAGAAATACCGCGCGTTCTGCTTTCTCTGTATGGGTAAGGAAGAAACTGTACGTTGCCAGCCTGCCATCCGAATACGGCCCGCCGCCTGCAAGGAAAGCATTGATCTCATCTTCCGTGATAAAGACTTCCTGCTCATTCCACTGAAAGCCCTCTCTTGCCTGATACGGCTGGAACGGGAGGGCAAACTTCTGAAACTGTTCGGATACTTTGTCCGGGCGATAGAACGGCATCCGCATCACGCTTTTATCTTCGGCGTAGGCTTCTGCCAGTCCCAAAAGACGTTCGTTCAGGTCAGCCAGAAATTCCGGCTGGTCAATCAACTTTGCAAGTCGTTCTGTAAGTTCCGGGTATCCGCCGGAGAAGATGGACGTATCGGCAAAGACCATCTCTGCCACGCCCTCTGCCATATCGCGTTCCATATAGCTTAGGGCTTCTGCGTGTTCATGCAGAGCATTGCCACGGGCTGCATCCAGGACAGACTTTGGTGCGTACTCTCCCTGCTGCAGAAGCTGATGGATTCTGCAGCTGACATCTTCCCAGGACAGAAATGCTTTGTTTTTGGGGTCGTTCCGAACCGTATCTCCAACGGCGATCTGCATACCCAACTCATCGAACCAGACTGCATATTTTGTGCCGCCGATCTCAAAGCCCTTGCCGCCCTCGCCATACTCTTTTTTGACGAAAGCAGTATACTCTTCCGGGGTCTGTTCGGTCATAAAGTTATAGATAAGGCGGAGCTGGCTTTTGCTTCGATTGCTTCCCGTCCGCAGGATTTCATCCACAACTTCTGCCGGAATCGTGATCTCATCGGCATACTGGGCCTGCATCGGGGCTTCGATTGCCCGAATCTGCTGTTCCACGGTCGGCAGACTGGGCAGAGAAAAAGCAGAGGCAATTTCTTCCTCTGCTTCGCTCAAATCCTGTTCGGTTGTGTCAGCGGTTAGTTGTACACCAATTCCTTCAGCACGATCTCTTCCGCCATCGCGGTCAGATTGTTCTGATGTGCCACCCATGCCATCTGTTCGGTTTCCTTGTTCGGAGCCGGATACTTCTCGTTCAGGCTCTCGATCAGTTCTTCCATCCGGTTCTCCGCCTGCTCGTCGATCTGCGCCAGATGCTGATTCAGCCTGCCGCTCATCAGCATACTCTGATACCAGTTCTTCTTGTTTTCCCTCAGATAAGTCCTGCGCAGCATCCCGTACTTCCCAATGCTCATCGGCTCGTCCTGTACGGTCAGGTTCGGAAACAGGTAGTCCCCCTTGCGGTGATAAGTCAGTTCCATACGGTTTTCCTCCTTCAATGATGTTCGTTTCAGTTTCACGCTTTAATGTGCTAAAGTCCGTACTAGTATTATACAAGCTGTCGGCAGTTTTTGCAAGATGTTCTGTGACTTCTTTTCGGTAAATTTTCTGCATTTCCCGTCCGATATCACGGAGAACCGCTTCACATTGTTCCGAAACAGCATTGCCCAGGAACGTCAAAACCGGAAGCTGGTTGAAATCCACAATACGGATAAAATCCTCATCTTCCAAAACTTCCAGCGGTTCCTGTTCGCAGCGTCGGGAAAGGGTATAGAAAATACTGTTGGTCATTAACTCCCGGAAACGGACACGGAGGTTATCTTCATCCAGTCCTTCCAGAAAAGTGTCTGCCACCTCATATTCCAGACCATCCATCGCTTCTTCCAGATTTTCAGCGGTCAACTGCTGTGCCAGCTCCATCAGCGCAGCATTCATGCTGTCCGTCTGCGTCAGAACATAAGTATCTGCCAGATGGTCGAGGATCATCTGCTGGTGTTCCGAATCATCAATGCGCCAGAGGATCGGCGTTCTGCCGCCCTGCACCAGATGCGTGTCTGCAATGTCGAACACATAGCGCAGCTTTGCCCGTGGGCTGGCATCGTCCAAAAGCGCAATGCCTTTTGCGCCACGGTTTACCCAGCGGTTCATTTTCTTGTTCCAGACTTCCAGCTCTGCACAGGCGGTCGCATCAGGACGCTGAGCATGGATCAGCAGAGTATCTTTGAACGAATAGCGGTACAGCCGTGCCGCCACATCCAGATAGTTCATCCAGTCTTTCGGAGAATTGCTTACCCACCGTGCGTTCTGCTGGGCAAGTTCCCGAATATCGTTAAATTTCGCCAATCGTTCCCTCCTTACTTCTTAGCTGGTGTTTTCGGAAATTCAAGACTGTACTGCGTCCTGCCATTTTCTATTGCCATAACAAGGTCTGCGGCAAAGGTCTTGTCCTTTTTGGCAGAGTAGAAGTCTTTTGCATAGGTACGTCCTTTCTTCAAAAGGTCAGTTGCCATCTTCTTTGTGAGCGTCTTTTTCATGCCGGAAAGGTATTTACTTTCTTTCCAGAGGGCAAATTTACAGTCCCGGTCAGAGCAATAGAAATTCAGCTTGCCTTCACAGACGGGCTTTCCACATACCGGGCAGTTCCCGATAGATACCTTATTATAAATAGGTGATTCCTGTACGGTCGGAATTTGCCGGAGGTCTGCCAGCATTCGTTCCAGCAATCCACCGATGCCCTGCATGAAGTCGGCGGGCTTTGTTTCGCCCCGTTCCATCCGCAGCAGTTCATTTTCCCACTCAGCGGTCATGCTTGCCGATTTCAGGTAATCCGGGATATTTGCGATTGCCGTAACCCCCTCTGCACTGGGAAGAATCTGCTTGCCTTTGCGTTCCACATAGCCGGAAGATACCAGCTTTTCCAGAATCGCTGCACGGGTCGCAGGTGTTCCCAGTCCTTTCTTTTCCGTGTCTTTTTCAAACTCCTTGTTGCCTGCGCTTTCCATTGCAGAAAGCAGGGTGTCTTCGGTAAATGCTTTCGGCGGAGATGTAAAGCCCTGCTTTTTCTCCGCGCTCACCACAGGAATCACCTCGCCCTGTTCCAGTTTCTTGGGGAATGCCATATCCTTGCTTTTTTCCTGTTCTGCAAACGGAACAGGCATTGCGGTATGTCCCGCCTGCAAGACATTTTTGTATTTTGCAGTGAATTTCCTGTCCTGACAGCATACTGTTACCAGAACATCTTCATAGATGTATGGCGGCTGTACTGCCTGTTGCATCTTCCAGACGATGAGAGCAAAGACCTTTTCCTTATCCCCGGACAGGCTGTTTGACCCACGCTTGCAGCTTTCCAGTGTCGGCAGAATCGCATGGTGGTCAGTGACCTTTTTGTTATTGACCACCTGCTTTACTCCATCTGCTTCGCCGCCATAGTGTTTGAGCAAATCTGCCATGGTCTGCTGCATATCTTCCGTGATGTACTGGCTGTCCGTTCGCGGGTATGTCACCAGCTTTTCTTCGTACAATTCCTGTACGATCTTCAAAGTCTGACTGGCGGTAAAACCATAATAGCGGTTAGCTTCTCGCTGCAAGGTCGTTAAGTCATACAGCTTCGGCGCAGACTGTTCTTTCCGTTTGCGCTCGATGCTGCCAACTACGGCACACTGTCCATCACAAGCTGCCTGCATGGTATCCGCATCCTGCTCCTGTGCCATCCGTTCCGATTCTGCCACGATGCCATTTCCTGTGATTTCTACTTTGTAATACGGCTCTTTCACAAAGTTCTGGATTTTGTCCTGCCGTTCCGTCAGCATTGCCAGTGTCGGAGTCTGCACCCGTCCAATGGTCTGCCGCCTGCCGTATTTTTTGGTAAAAGCCCGTGTGCCGTTCATACCAATCAGCCAGTCTGCCTTTGCCCTGCACTCCGAAGCGGCAAACAGGTTGTCATACTCTGCGCCATCCTTTAAGGAATCAAAGCCCTGCTGGATAGCGGAATCTTCCATGCTGCTAATCCACAGCCGTTTGACCGGGAGTTTGCTGTCTGCCAGACCGTACACACGGCGAAAGATTGCTTCGCCCTCACGCCCTGCGTCGCAGGCATTTACCACATAATCAAAATCTTTGCTTCGGAGGAGCTTTCGCAGGATATTGAAATGCGCTTTCTTATCTTCCGAAACCAACAATTTCCATTCTTCCGGGAGAATCGGAAGATCATCAAACCGCCAGCTTTTATAGCGTTCATCGTAATACTCCGGGGCTGCATACTCTGCCAGATGCCCCAGACACCAGCTCACCACGCAATCCCCACCCTCCAGATACCCGTCCTCATGTTTGTATGCACCGATCACTTTCGAGATGGAACGTGCCACACTCGGCTTTTCTGCTATCACAAGATATTTCATGTATCCTCCTGCTTGTTTGAAAAAAGCAGGGACAGTCCGAATCAGACCATCCCTGCACCACTAGATTATACGGTTTTTCTATTATTCTTCGGTTTCTGCGTCTTGCCCTGCTTCCTCATCCTCATTCTTTGTCGGCAGAGCTTCATATTCCAGATTTTCTTTCGATACTTCCGGCTCACTCTGCTTCGGCTTATAAATGTAGAAATAGAAGAATGCGCCTGCACCGCCCACACCCAGGACAAATACGATTGCCAGAATCTTAGTCAGCTTTCCATCGTCCTGCTCCGGCTCTTCGATCTCAACCTCCGGTTCCGGCTCAGGTTTGGTTTCCGGCAGCACAACTGCCGACTTCTCTTCCTCCTTGCCGTTGCGTTCCTCATCGGTCAAGAACTCCTGCAAATCGTACTCGTCGATCATGGAAAGCATATACACATTCTCATTGTTCCTTGCCCGGTCGATCACTAGAAAGAAAGTATTGCCGCCCTTGGTCTTGACCGTAAAGAACTCCTTACTTGAATCGTCTGTGATGTTATCCTCCACCTCGCCATTGCCCGCAATGGTGAACGGAAACTTTTCCTCTTCAGTAGGCTCTTCTTCCTCAATGACCTGCACAGGTTCCTCTTTGACTTCCGGCTCCACATAGGCAAATGCCGGAGTGGAAAAGCCCACTGCCATCAGCAGGGTCAGCACTGCACTGGGAATCACAATACCCAGCTTTTTAAGCATCTTTCGCAATCACATCCTCCATTTCTGCTTCTTCCGAAGTCTTATTCTCGTTATTCACGGTTGTCTGGAACGTCACATTCCCCGCCTGGATATTTTCCAGCAGCGCCAACAGGTCACGCCCGCCCAGCTTTGTGCTGCGGATAGCCCGAACGATCTCATTGTCCTCTTCCTTTTTCTGTGCAGCCCGGACATTTCTCAGGTACTCTTCCAGTTCCGCGATTTTGCTTTCGGTTTTCTCTGCATCATTCAAAAACTTCTTCAGCTTTTTGCTCATCTAGCTTCTCTCCTTTCCTCTACTTGATTCTGCCAAAACCAAGGAAGTGGTTCTGCCAGTAGGTCGAATTGATGCTGGTATAAGAAATCGGGTCGCCGCAGTGAATCATCATGCCGTTGCCAACATAGATGCCAACGTGCGACGCGCCGACGGTATTATAGGTTTTTTCAAAGAAGATCAAGTCACCCGGCTGTGCATTTGCAGGAGAAACGTAGCTGCACTTGCCGCGCAGTCCGTTTGCTGTCGTGCGTCCGACATTCCAGCCATTGCCGCAGTTATTGATGACCCAGCAGACAAAGCCAGAGCAATCAAAACTGGTGCTGGGCGAACTTCCGCCCCACACATACGGCATACCCAGATACTTTTCGGCTTCTGCAATCATCCTTGCAAACTTTTCATCCGACAGGGCTTCTTCTGGAATATCATATCGGAAACCACCGCCGGAACTGCCGCCTGTTCCACCCGAACCGCCAGAGCCAATGCTTCCTGTTGTGCCGCCGCTGTATGTAGGTGAGCCTGCGCCAAACAGTTCCGGGCGATTGCCATAGGTCAGATTGTAGGCATCATACCGCCCAGTCTGCTTCCGATCCATGTTCTTTCTGGCAATGGTGTCAAAGCCCTTGTTCTTCAGCAGGACGTTGAGGATTTTGTACTCATACTCCACTTCTTCCTGATAGGTATAGGTTTCCATGCTGACGTTTCCAAAAGCGTCAATCGTTGGCCGAATCCCTACTCTGGTTTCCATGCGTGTGCGAATCTCTATCGTTTCCCAGACTTTCAAGAGATACTGCTGCTCAAACAGCGACTTGATGACGGTTTTCACCTGTCCTCTGGTGAACTGCTCATATACGGCAGTCAGATGAGAGATCAGCTGATAAGGGTCATGCCCAATTTCGTCCAACTGGTAACGGTATTCGTCATAGCCGGGATGTGTGGACTCCATCTGCCGTATCTGCTCATCCAGCTTCTTTTCCAGTTCCAGATAATCTTCTTCTGCACCTTTCATGTCAGCATCCTTACTAGGATACGTCGTTCCGATAAAGGTGCTACCCGTTCCCTGGATCGCTGCGGAACAGCTTGAAAATGCGCCCATAATCAGCATGAGCATCAGTGCTGCGATGCCAAGTCCCGCCCACAGGGTCTTGTTCTGCACAACGATTTCCTGCACCGCCGCTTTTGCTTTTTCGGCAAGCGTGTTCGCCGCCGTTGCCGCCTGCTTGCTGGCAGCGTTTCCAGCTTTCCGACCTCGCTTGGCTGCTGCATAGGCATCCTTATACTGCTTTTTCTGATAGAATTTTGAACCGACTATCTTTGTTGCTTCACCTCCTGCGGCAGTCGGTGGTGGCAAGTGCGGTTTCTTTTTCAGTGACGTTTCTGCCACTTCTTCGGCCATGCCGCCCTCACTCTCCGAAAATTTCAGACGGCTGGATTTTTTCTCAACCTCGACTTTCTTCTCAGCTCTGGCAGATTTTTCTCTGGTCTTTTTCCTGCCTTTAGAGAAACGGTACAATCCTTCCAGCGTTTCTTCGCTCTTGTGCGCCGACTCCACACCGGAGTTTTCCTTTTCGACCTGATGCACCTTGTTATGGGCAAAACCAGTGGCAGTATCCACTCCTTTCTTCGCCACTTTCTTAATGCCCAGCCCTGCGCCCCGGACGATGCCGCCCTGCTGCTCATCATCAAAGGATAAGCGGCCCTTTTTCTTCAGCGCAGGCTCTGCATCTTCGTCCACTGGCGAAGCATCTTTTTCTTTCGCTTTGCCATCCTCCTGATGGGCTTTATAATACTCTGTACTCTGTTTGGCTGTGCTGCGCCGTGGCTTTTCCTCCTCTCCCTCCTCGGCATCCATGCACACCTCTTCTTCCACAACAGGGGTTTCTTCTGCACTTTCCACAGCGTCTTTTTCCGAATCTTCCTGCTTCGGCGGTTCTTCTGCAACTGCGGACTTGGTTTCCCCGGTGCGGAGATTCTCTTCCACCAGACCGTCTTTGGTCATTTTCTGGACGATTTTATCTCTGCCCCGGAATCGCTTGTCTGCCATTGGATTCACCTCCCATCCGGCAGGAAACTCACGCAATCAGAGTTGCATGAGTCTCCCACTTATCGAGAATGCGCTCCAGCTCTCTGGCAAAAGCGATCAGCCGGGAATTGACCTCTGTGCGGTCGATGTAGCCCCGTTCTTCCATGTGGAATCCGTGGGTCAGTTCATCTGCCAGTGCGCCGACTGTGTAAAAGTCCTCCAGCACCGTATGCACCACCGATTCCTCATCGTGGAAATTCAGCATTTCCACTTCCTGATAAGGCGGGCTGGAATCGCCATCGTATTTTGCTGCCTCAGCACGGTCATGCAGCTTCAGGATCATCTGGCTCAGTTTTTTCTCGTTCATCATGCGTCTTTCTTCTCCCTGTATTTTGCAATTTCATTCGGTTTCGTGGTCATAAGGCCATAAAGTTTCAGCGAAGTATCGAACTTATCCTTGAACGGAATAATGGTATTGCCGTAGAACAGCAGCCCCTCGCCCTCGTTGCTGTTCGTCACATAGGAAAGCTGGAATGGCGAAATGTTGAGCTGCTTTGCAAGAATCTGCCTATCACCGGATGCCTGATTCAGCATATAGATGAAATCGCTGTTCTCAAAGATGTTCTCGATCTCCCGGCTGGCAAGCAGATCTTTGATGTTCTGCGTGATGCCCGTAGGGATGCCGCCCCATTTTCGGAAACGCTTCCAGATTTCAACACTGTATGCGGCAGTCTGCTCTTCCTTTAAGAGCAAGTGGAATTCATCAATGTAGTATCGTGTATTTTTCTTTGCATTGCGGTTGATGGTAACACGATTCCACACCTGATCCTGCACGATGAGCATACCCAGCTTTTTGAGCTGCTTGCCCAATTCTTTGATGTCAAAGCAGATAAGGCGGTTATCCAGTTCCACATTCGTCTGGTGGTTGAACACCCGCAGCGAACCATTGACGTAGATTTCCAATGCCGTGGCG
>ENA-OPRS01000857-OPRS01000857.1-human-gut-metagenome-genome-assembly--contig:-NODE-857-length-16038-cov-3.867922_pt1 | contig 16038 bp, 9 predicted proteins | sample MGYA00241795_ERZ501881 | MGnify/ENA primary metagenome ERZ501881 (study PRJEB25962, sample SAMEA2042440) | human gut metagenome | biome: human gut; feature: human-associated habitat; material: faeces... | reverse complement strand
GCAGACTTTTTACCGCCTGCGAACGTGTCGCACTCGCCCAGAAGTGGCTGCTTGAAAAACTTCCGGAGATCTCAAAAAAGAAGATCTGTATCGGATGTATCCGGGAGGAAATGGAAGAAATGTTAAAAAAGACTGGGACAGGGCCGGAGGTAAGCCTTCCGCGTTCTGCTTAGTATAAAAAATGAAAAAATCAGGAGGAAACGAATAATATGGGTAAATACAATTACATGAATCTGAACCAGAAGATGATCAAGATCAGAAGAAAGGTGCCGAAGCTGATCCGCAAACGGTACAGTGAGGACGTTACTTATGATTTTGTAAAACTGGATGATATTTATGAATGCCTGACACCGGCCCTTAATAAATACGGGGTCGATTTTGACATCTTAAGTGAAAGGCCGACTCAGATGGACGAACAGGGCAATTCCGTGTTTTTAAAGGAAATGGGAGCACTCTGGAGATATGAGGCTGATCTGGAACTGTGCTGGACCAATGCAGACCGTCCGGGAGACAAGGTACGGAGCTTTTTGCATGTCATTGGAACCAATGAAGCACCGGATAAAGCAAAAGGTGCGGCATGGACGTATGGCCTGAAATATTATTTCTTGAATAAATTCAATATCATGCAGGCATCTGGAATGGACGATCCGGACATGCGTGGGACGGAAAAAGAAGAAATGCCGAAGCAGGAAGCTTCCGTAAAACCGGAAAAGCCGAAAAAGAAACAGGAAAAGACAGAAAGAAAAGAAACCGCAGCAAAGCAGGAGCAAACGGAACCGGTCAGGGAAAAGAAAACGGACCGTAAAAAACTGCGTGATGGAAATGCCATATCCGAAGATCCTGTAAAAGTGGAATATGCAGTAACGGATACAGAAGAAAACCTGCCTGGACAGATGACTTTTGGAATGGAAGAAAGTGAAAGCGGACTGGAAGAATTTTCCGATGAAGAAACCAAAGCGGAAGATCCGGTTCAGACCGAGGAAATCTCCGTAGATGAGGAAATTACTGCCGAGACGGATGCAGACGGTTTCCGTGCAGTAGAAGAAACGGATGAAGTTCCATTTGATGAGGATGATGAGATTTCTTTTGATGCAGAAGAAGAGGAAGAAACACCAGAAGAGACGGCAGAGGAAACGGTAGAGGATATAGATAACGTAGAGGATGCAGAAGACGAAGTGAAATGGGCAGAAAAGGTTATCTGCAATTTTGGTGTCTATGCCGGAACCCCTCTTGGGGAAATGATGCAGGATGCCAGAGGTTACCAGACGATCAAATGGCTGGTACAGCGTTACAAAGGCCAGAATCAGGAAATACAGAAAGCTGCGAAGATTCTTTTGGATCATGAAAAGGAAATGCAAAAAGCAGCCTGAAAACAGAGAAACAGTTCGAGGTGGCTCCGGGAACGGGGCCATCTTTTATGAAAAGGAGGAAGGCATGTATGCCAGAGAATCGTTTACGATCGCAGAAGTAGCAGATCTTTTGTCAATCCGAAGACTGAGTGATTCTTACCAGGACGAATTTCCGGTGGAATGTCCTTTTTGCGGGGATTTAAGAGGAAAATGCAGTTTTTGCATCTGCAAAAATGGAGAACTGAAAAATGTTTACCATTGCTATCATTGCGGAGCATCCGGAAACATGCTGACACTGTATGCGGAACTATCCGGCATTTATGGAAGGAACCGGTATAAAGAAGCCTACCGTGAGATAAGGCAGGCACTTTCTTTTTCTGGAACGGATGAAAGGCAGCAGGCCACGACACGAAATGGGTTCGCTTCTATCGTTCCTAAAAAGAAACGCATTTCCCTTACGGAAGAGGAATGGGATTACCGGGACCAGGTATATAAGGAGATGCTCACTTTTCTTAAGCTTAAGGAAACACACCGGAGGAACCTCCTCCTACGTGGGCTGACGTTAAATGAGGTCAGACAGATGGAAGAACGAGGTTTTTTAAGTACGGATGAGGAGAATTCCGTGGCCATTGCCAGAAAGCTCTTAAAAAAGGGATTTCGCCTGGATGGGGTTCCTGGATTTTTCATCAACCGGGATGGTGACTGGGAAGCTGCTTTTTATAGGAAGAATAACGGGTATCTTTGCCCGGTCCGGGATGGGAAGGAACGGATCATAGGATTCCAGATCCGGCTGGATGTTCCTTTAAAAGAACGGAAGTACCTCTGGTTTACCAGCAGCGGCTTAGAAAAAGGCACATCAAGCGGCAGCCCGGCAGGAATGTTTGGAAAAATAAAGGATGGCACGGTTTACGTAACAGAAGGGATCTTAAAGGCAGAGATCGCATGGATGTGTACAGGAAATCCTTATATCGGAGTCCCTGGAGTTTCCAATCATAAAGGACTGGAAACTGTCTTGCGAAAACTGAAAGAGCAGGGGTTAAAAAGAGTTTACGAATGTTACGACATGGATAAAATGATGGAATTGTCCTGTAAGCACGATGAAAAAAGTGCGTGCCGGCAATGTGAACATGGAATTCATCTGTATCATGGAGAATGCCCCAGAAAGCGCAGAAAGAGGGACATGATCCGAAAAGGCTGTATAAAACTATATGAGATCTGTGAGGAACTGAATGTGTCCTGCAAAAGAGTTACCTGGGATACCGATGCATCCGGTACCTGGATGGAACACTACAAAGGCGTGGATGACTGGATCCTTCAAAAAGAGGAAAAAGAACACAGGAAGACGGCATAAAATGTTTGGTCAGATAAAAGGGAAACTGGAATTTTTTTCAGTTTCCTTTTTATCTGGCTGAAAAAGCCGGAAGAAAGGAGAAAGCGATGCAGATAAGAGACGGACCAAAAGAAAACTGCAGGGAAAAAAGCGATCATGAAAGGAGAACGTGCACTTGGAAAAAAACTGGAAGAAAAGATGGATGGCGGGTGCGATGGCTTTTGCTCTGTGCTGCACTACGCTCTTGCAGACGGGAGCTTCTGCAGTATCCGCCGCTGAGGTGGGAGGCGTTTCCGCACAGAGCGAGACGCAGATCGAGGTACAGACAGAAACACAGACAGAAACGCAGACGGAGAAAAGCGAGGAAGAACTGATCGAGGAAACCGTTGCTGATCCGGAACTTGCGCTTATGGTTACCGAAGGGGAAGCCTTTGATATCCAGAATGATTTTACAGGACTGAAACTCTCTGAAGGAGACCATGTGGAACTGAAAAAAGCAGCAATGGAAGACGGGACTGTATTTGATTATAACCATGCGGGAACCTATAAATGCGTATATCTTGTTACACCCGCATCCGGGGAAGCCTATCTGGTTGCCAGAAACATTACGGTGACACCAAGGGAAGCAGAAACAGACGGATCCAATGGCGGTCAGGAACAGGAAAGCGGCGATGACGAACCGGAGGCAGACCCCGTCCTCCCGACCATAAGCCCGGAAGATGCCCCGGAAACCCTGGAAGAGCCGGAAGAAACGGAGGAGCCAGAAGAAGAGGAAGCAGAAGAATTTTCCGATGAGGAACCAGAGGATGGAAGCCATCAGGTTGACATCGTACAGGGAAATGAATTCAATATTGAACTGGACCACGAGGACGGACGTTACCAGACGGGGGAGACGGTCAACTTTTCCGGTGATATCCCGCAGGGAAGCCTGATCGCAGTGGGAACAAGTCTTGTCGAAGCAAACCAGACAGAGAATACCGAAGATCTTCTGTATGCAGAAGTAAGCTACGATGAGGGAACAAATTCCTTCAGCTTTGAGATGCCGGAAGATGATGTTGCATTAAGTGTGGTATATGACCAGGCTGAGGGCGGTATTAGTACCATGGCAGCTTCCGATGGAGACTTGTGGGATGATTCAACAGACATTGAAGCTAATACCTATTACTATTATTCAGATGGAAAACTGCATCCTTTTGATTCTGTTATGGGACAGGGCGGAAATGATTCCTATAAGTATATCCGTTACAAAGCAGGCGGAAAGACTTATACCGTCTATGCATACTGCATGCAGCACAGTAAACAGTCCCCGCCAAGTGGAACGACTTATAAAAATATGGTCGAACTGGATGAGGGCGGCGATGACCGTTATTTAAGGAAGGCCATGTTTTACGGATATGGCGGTCCCGGATGGGGCGGCACATTCAACGGCTATAATATCAAATCCATCATGGAAAAATACGGCTGTTCCTCCGAGACCCGTGCAATGCAGCATTATCTGGTCGATTATTTATATGACGGGGAATCCGGATTTGGAGGATCCCTTTCGACAACTGCCAAAAACATGTTAAAAGAGATCAAGGCAGCCCTTGCAAAGATGCCGGATCCAACGACCATGGAGCTGACACCTGGGCTCAGTGCTTCTGCAAATGGAAACCAGAGCCCGACCTTCACATGGAAGGCAAACGCAGCTTTTGTGATCACGATCCATCTGGAAAACGGGGTCTCCCTTGTAAATGAGACGACAGGAAAAACCGGGACCGGAAATGTGAGCGTAAAGGGCGGTGAAAAATTCCATCTGGAAGCAACCACCCAGAATATTGGAAGCCTGAAAGGAAAATATGCGATCACATCCAACTATCCGCTTAATTTCCATGCCATGCTCTTAAAGCTGGCGAACAGCCAGGATATCGGCTTTGGATATTATACCGATACACTGGAGCTGAATCTGGAGGTAGACTGGCCGGATGAAGCAACGGTCAAGATCATCAAAAAAGATAAGGGAAGCAACGCGCTCCTTGCAGGTGCCGTTTACGGCATCTATGCAGATGAAGCCTGCACGAAACTTATCAAAAAAATGCCGGCAACAAATGCAAAAGGGGAATCCGAAGTAAAGATCACCAAAACACAGGATACCGTTTACCTTCGTGAAATCTCAGGCCCATCCGGATATGTGCTGGATACGAAAGCCTATGGGGTAAAACTGGTCGTGGGGCAGACCGCTTCCAAGAACTTAACGGATAAAGAGCAAAAAGGTGCACTCACCATTTATAAAGAAGGAGAAGTGCTTACTGGAGCGACCGTCACGGAAGATGGTGTGACCTTTGCCTACGAAAAACGGAAATTGAAAGGAGCCGTTTACAGTGTTTATGCAGGTGCAGATATCAAGGCGGCAGATGGCACCCTCATCTATAAAAAAGGTGCACTTGTCAAGGATAATCTGGTTACCGGAGATGACGGAAGCGTTACGTTAAAGGATCTCTATCTTGGCACCTACACAGTAACCGAGACGAAAGCTCCGGATAATTATGTATGCAAAGGAGAGTCTAAGACTGTTGAGCTTGTGTATGCAGGCCAGACCGTAGAAGTGCAGACTGTCAGTGCAACATTTTTAAATGAACGCCAGAAGGCTGCAGTCCGTGTGGAAAAGCAGGACGAAGAGACAAAAAATCCGCTCTCCGGAGGCATCTACGGGCTGTATGCAGCAGAAGATATCAAAGTTGATGGTAAGACCGTTGTTCCCAAAGGAACCCTGATCGAAAAAGCAACGACCGGAGCCGATGGAAAAGCTTCTTATAAAGCGGAACTTCCGATTAATTACAGCTACAGCATCCGGGAGATCCAGGCACCGGAACTTTACCTTAGAAACAGTGAGGATACTTACACCTTCACTTTTAAGTTCACCAATGATAAGGAAGAAAAGGTAAACTTTAGCCATACCTTTACAAATAAGCGTGTAAATGCAACAATCGACCTGGTAAAAGAAGACAGCGAGACAGGAAACAGCGCACAGGGAGATGCCGTATTTGAAGGAGCCATTTACGGGCTCTATGCAAGGGAAGACATTAACCATCCGGATGGCAGGAGCGGAGTCCTTTATAAAAAGGACGAACAGGTAGCTACCCTGACGACCGATAAAGAGGGAAAAGCAAGCGTAAGCAACCTGTATCTTGGAAAGTATTATTTGAAGGAGATCACGCCTCCAGTAGGTTATCTTCTGGACGAAGAGGAGCATGATGTAAACTGTAACTACGAAGGAGACCAGGTAGAGACGGTAAAACGAAATACCGTTTCCAAAGAAGACGTGATCAAACAGCCATTCCAGTTGATTAAAGCAGCGGATAATGATAAGACCGATGCGGACCTTTTAAAAGGTGCCGGATTCTCTGCTTATCTGATCAGCAGCCTGACTGTAAAGGACGATGGAAGCTATGACTTTACAAATGCGACCCCGATCGTTCTTACGGAAGATGGAAAAACAGAAATGTTTACCGATGAACGCGGCTATGCGTGCAGCATCCCGATTCCTTATGGACGCTACATTGTCCGTGAGACCACAACACCGCATAATTTCATGCCGGTAGATGATTTTATCGTAACCGTAACCGAGAACAGCAGCACACCGCAGGTATGGAGAGTCCTTTTGGACGATGAGTTCAAAGCAAAGCTTAAGATCGTGAAACAGGATGATGAGACCAAACAGCCGGTCCTCCTTGCCAATACAGAATTCAAAGTGTACGACCTGGATGCGAAAAAGTATGTGGAACAGGTAACGACCTATCCAAATACGGTTGTCCATAAATCCTATTTTACGGACGAAAATGGTTACCTGATTCTTCCGGAATCCTTAAAATGCGGAAATTACAGGATCGAGGAAGTGAGCGCGCCGGATGGCTACACCCAGAATACCCAGTATGTGGAGATCAAAGTTGACAAGAATACAGCTTATCAGATGGATTCTGTCAGCGGGGATGCCATCATTACCGTGACCTATGAAAACCATCCGGTCAAAGGTAAACTGGTGATCCATAAATCTGGTGAAACCTTAAAATCCTTTAAAAAGGATTTTGTATACGAAGAAACTTCCCTGGAAGGGGCAGAATTTGAAATCTACGCAGCAGAAGATATTTTCACACCGGATCATCAGGTGGACGAGCAGGGAAAACGTCACGTGATCTATGCAAAGGATACCCTGGTAAAAACAGTAACCACTAATAAAAATGGGGAAGCTGTTATCAAAGACCTTCCGCTTGGAAAATACCGTGTGAAAGAAACAAAAGCACCGGCCGGATTTGTCTTAAATCCAGACAGTCAGGAAGTATCCTTTATCTATAAGGATCAGAACACACCGGAGATCGAAGAAAAACTGGAATTTTCCAATGAACGCCAGAAAGTAGAGCTGAGTGTGGAAAAACAGGATGCCGAGACCGGAAAGGCTTTAAAAGGCGCAACCTTTGGATTATACAATAAAGAAGCAATTTCTTCCGGCGACAAGGTGATTGTAAAAGCAGATACACTGCTTCAGGAGATCACAAGCAACGAAAAAGGTAAGGCAGCGTTTACGCTGAATCTTCCGCTTGGCAGATACTATGTGAAAGAGCTGCAGGCGCCGGCGGGTTATGTATCTTCCGATGAGATCCTGGAATTTGATGCCACATACCAGGGCCAGGACGTAAAAACGATCAAATTAAAATCCGTGAAGAAAAACCAGCCGACAACGGTAGAAGTGACAAAAGCAGACATCACGACTGGAACAGAACTTGACGGGGCTTCCATGAGTGTACTGGATAAGGATGGCAACGTGATCGATTCCTGGACATCCGTAAAAGATTCCCCTCATGTGATCAAGAGACTTCAGGTTGGAAAAACATACATTCTGCGTGAGGAGCTTGCACCATACGGTTACTTACGTGCAACAGACGTAGAGTTTACGATCTCTGATACTGCAGAAGTACAGAAAGTCAAAATGGAAGATGAAGTCCCGGTAGCAAGACTTCTGGTAAACAAGAAAGGGGAATTCTTAGACAGTGTATCCCTTCTTGACAATGCAAAAGGCATGATCGAGCACCTGTTCAACTATGTGACCGGAAACCTGACCGATGTAACCTTTAATGTTTACGCGGCAGAAGCCATCCGTGCAGCTGACGGGGTAAGTGCAGATTATTATGCGGCAGATGAACTGGTCGGCTCCATTACAACAGATGGAAATGGCATCGCCCAGATGGATAACCTTCCGCTTGGACGTTATTACATCGTGGAAAAAGAGACCGCACATGGCTACGTTCTGGATAATGAACCAAGATATGTGGATCTTACATACCGTGACCAGGATACACCTCTGGTTACTTATAGTGCCGACTGGCAGAATGCGCGCCAGAGGGTACAGGTGGAAGTCCTGAAAAAAGAAAAGGACAGTGACAAAGTACTTTCCGGGGCAATCTTTGGCCTCTATGCAGCAGACGATATCGTATCTTCTAAAGGAAAAGTACTCCTTGCGAAAGACACCCTGATCGAACTGAAGACCACAGATGAGGATGGAAAGATCCAGTTTGTTGCAGATCTCCCGGTTGACAGCAGGTACTACATTAAGGAACTTGCCGCCCCGGATGGCTATGTAACAGACCAGGAACCGCAGGAATTCACTTTTGAGTACCAGGGCAGTGGAACCAGTGTTGCAGAGTATGCGTTCACCTTTGAAGATGAACAGACTACGGTAGAACTTTCCAAAGCAGACCTGACGGACAAAAAAGAACTTCCGGGAGCATCCTTAAAGGTAACAGATGAGAATGGAAATACGGTGGATGAATGGGTATCCAAAGAGGAAGCACATATCATCAAGGGTCTTATCGTAGGAAAGAAATACAAGATGACAGAAACAAAGCCGGCAGATGGTTATGTGACTGCGGAAAGTATTGAATTTACCGTCGAAAACACAAAAGAAGTACAGAAACACCAGATGCTTGATGATGTGACCAAAGTGGAAATCAGCAAGAAAGACATTACGGATTCCAGTGAGGTACCGGGAGCAAAACTGATCATCCTGGATAAAGATGGAAAGAAAGTTGAAAGCTGGACGTCCACGGATAAACCGCATATGGTCGAAAAACTTCCGGTAGGCGAATATACCCTTCGTGAAGAGCAGGCCCCGGATGGATACCTCATTGCGGAAGATGTGAAATTTACGGTAAAAGATACTGGAAAAGTCCAGAAAGTCAAAATGAAGGACGCACATCCGTATGGAAAACTGGTCATCAAAAAGACCGATTCCACCAGTAAGGCAGCCCTTTCAGGAGCAGAATTTGAACTGCGTGAAAAGGAAAGCGGAGAAGTCGTAGAAAAACTGGTAACGGATAAGACCGGAACAGCGACAAGCGGCAAGATTCCGATTGCTACTTATAAAAATGGAAAAGTAGAGAAAACCGTGGAATATATCCTGGTAGAGACCAAAGCACCAAATGGTTATGAATTAAGTAGCAAAAAAGAAGAGATCCGCTTTGAATACAAAGACGGAAAAACCAAGGTGATCGAGATCGTAAAAGAGATCAAAAACACCAAATCCCCTTCCGGCAGCACACCGACAGGAAACAGCCCGAAAACAGGGGACAGCACCAACATCTGGCTTCCGATCCTTCTGGCAGTCCTTTCTGCCTGCGGCATTGGCGGCGTGATCTGGTATAAGAAGAAAAAAGGAAATTAAGGAATACGGTTCAGGGCTGCTCGATTTACCGGCAGCCCTTTTTCCAGGAAGAATAATCGGAGGTTTGTATGAGACACATAAAAGAAATCATGATCGTGGCAGTCTGCCTGATGGTACTCAGCTTTTGCGTATGTACCGGTTTTGGCATTTACTTTATGTACCGGGAAGGTGTGCAGGAATATGAAGACCTGCGTACATACGTCAAGGAAACAGATGAGGATGACCACACAGAAGGAACAGACGGAAGCGATGGGAAACAGACCGTGGTTGATTTTAAGGCATTAAAAAAGATCAATCCGGATATCGTTGCATGGATCCGGATCCCGGATACCAGCATTGATTACCCGGTAGTCCAGGGAAACGATGACTCCTATTACCTGACACATACTTTTAAGAAGACAGAACATGTGGCAGGGGCCATTTTCCTGGATTCCGATAACAATGCCGATTTTTCTGATGACAAGAACATCATTTATGGCCATAATATGAAAGATGGCAGCATGTTCCGCGGACTTCGAAATTTCCTTGACGATGAATTTTTAAAAGAACACCATATCCTTTATCTGTATCTTCCGGATGAAGGGGTATGGATCTTTGTGATCGTAAAATGCGAGTATACACCGGCAGATGGAGATGCTTTTTTACTTGGAACGCAGGAAGAAGTTCCGACGCTTCTGCTTTCTACCTGTGGAACAGATGCCTCCAAACGTCTGGTCGTATGGTGTGAAAGGCAGGAAGAGAAAGGTGGGCAGATAGAATATTCTGACGAGGAAGCAGAAGTACAGGAAGCCGGGGATGATCTTGCTTTCTTAGATGGGGAGTTTGTGGAAAACGAAACCCATGATTTTATTTAAATGTTTGCAGAAATTTAATGGATAATTTCTAAAAAATATAACATTTTAATTTTCAGGTCTTTCTGGATGGACAGGAACAATCATGGTCTATCCGGGAGGGCCTTTTTTTATTGCAGGAATGGCGTAAAATGGCACTTTTGATGGAAATACGATTGCAGGAAAATGAAAAAAGAAATGTTAGTTCTGACTATCACGTCCAGTATGCCGCAAATCATTTGGAGAAGGCGAAGGACGTGTTTATGAAAGCGATGAAGATCCTCTGGATTTATATAGCCCAGTGGAAGGAAAAATAGAAATTAAACTGAGATGATAAAAAAATATAGAAAAAAGAATTGACAATTGTATTCTACAGTTGTAGAATACAATTAACTTCTACAGATGTAGAAAATAAAATTCTAGGAGAATCCACGATGAAGACAAAATTTATGACACTTATGACGGTAGCAACACTTGGGATTTTTTCAGCTGCAACGGTTATGGCAGCAGGAAATAACGATTTCTATACACAGCCGCCGGCTGGATCTGAATGGGAAAAAGCAGATACGGAAGGTACCTATGCAAGCTATACGAACGGAAATGATTATGTAAATATCTATAAATATTCACTGGAGGATGTCAAAACAGGGATTGCCAAATGCAATGACACATACGATGCCTGCTATCAGACAATTTATTCAGAGGGAAACAGCCTATATATGGCAGTGGGATATGCAAAAGATGCAGATGACATCAGTGACGTCAGAAAATTTGTAGAATATATTTCGTATCCTGGAAATCCTTCACTTACCAGACAGGAGAATGAAAACCAGACCGATGATTCTTCTGATGATTCTGATAAGGCAACTACAGATACTGCCAGTCAGAAGTCAGGAGGAGATTCAGATTCCTCCGATACAGAAGAAAATGCTTCTGCAAAATCCTCGGACAGCAATGATGATTCCGATATCCTTTCTACCTCACCAATGACATTAGTTGACAGTGATGGAAATACCATTGAGATTAATTACATTCTTCACAAAGATTATTCTTGTGAATATCGTGGAGATGATGGAATGAACTATACCGATAATGGGGATGAGACTTATACCGACGAAAATGGAAATACCTACTCAGCTCTGAATGATGATACTCATCATCTGGGACATACGTTGGAACAGCATGACCTTCAGGATGCAAACGGTAATACTGTGACGGTTACGGAAACTACAAATGGTGATTATTATTTCCAGGACGAAAATGGTACAGGATTTACGGACAATGGAGACGGGACATGGAGTGATGAAAATGGCAGCAGTTATACAGAAATAGACTGATAGTGGTCAGTAGCTGCAGGAATGGCAAGGGCATTTGCAAATTGTGCAAAAGCCCTTGCCATTTCCGTGAACCGTGGTAAAATAGAGTTATTCCTACATTTGTAGAAAATATGTAACAGGAGGTATGAAAAAGTGAAAAAAACTTACCAGAGACTTCCGGAATCAGAGTTGGATATTATGCTCGTTCTTTGGAATAATACTCCGCCGATGACCAGACCGGAGATTGAGAAAGTGATCACTATGAAGAAAAAACTTGCATCAACAACAATTTTGTCATTGCTGACCAGATTGGAGAACAAAAATTTCGTGGAAGTGACGAAACAGGGAAAAATGAATCTGTATACACCCCTGGTTTCGCAGTCAGATTATCAGGCACATGAAAGCCAGAGTGTTCTTGAGAAACTTTATGGGAATTCACTAAAAAAGTTTGTAACTTCACTTTATCATGGAAAGAAGATCAGCTCGGAAGAAGTCCAGGATCTCAGTGAATTTCTTAAGAACCTGGAGGACAGGGAGGAATAGCGAATTATGGAGGTTTTCATTCTACACATTCTGAAACTGAATGTTATTGCAGCAGTAGTAATTTTACTGGTAAAAGTGCTTGCGACTCTGTTTAAAGGACGTGTATCAGCGAGATGGAAGTACCTTATCTGGCTGTTGATTACGATAAGCCTTTGTGTTCCGGTGCGCCTTCCGGCGAATCTGGCACTGGTGGATTTCAAAGTACTTAGAAGCAGTCAACAGAATACGCAAAGCCCGAAGATAACGGATTACGCAGTCAGACCAGAGGAAAGTCAGAAGATAACAGAAAACGTATCATCTGCGAGCAAAGACATGAAAAATCTGACAGAAATCCCGGAACAAAAGAGAACTGTCAGGTACGAATCAGATAAATGGCTGGGAATTGTGGCTTTGATTTTTGCTGCTGTCTGGCTGAGCGTAGCGGTACTTAAACTGACGGGAGAATTGCTGGCATATTATTTTTCTATAAGGAATCTGGAACGGATGAGTCTGCAGGTAAGTGATACGGTGAGTATTCAGATGTACCGTGCAGCGTGTCAAAAGAAGCACGTACGCAGAATACCGGAACTCAGGCAAAACGCAGGTCTTACCACACCGCTTCTTGCAGGACTTTTACATACAAAATTGTATCTACCAGCAACCGGGTATTCAGCAGAAGAAAGAAAACTTATCTTTTACCATGAACTTACACATTATTGCCATCGGGATCTCTGGTATAAGATGCTCCTTCGAATCTGTGCATCGATATACTGGTTCAATCCCTTTCTTCTTATCATGCTGAAAGAAGCGGATAAGGATATTGAGAATCTGTGTGATACAGCAGTTGTTCGCAGAGTTAATAAAAAGGAACATAAATTATATCGACAGCTGCTTCTCAGGACAGTAGCCATGGAAAATCAGATTCCATATGTGACAGCAAGTCTTAATGACAGCGAAATGGTGTTTAAAGATCGGATTCTGTATATGGTGAACATTCGGAAACTCCGCAAAGGAATTCTTCCGGGAATTCTTGTGACGCTGCTGCTTGCAGGCGGTAATCTGGTATTTAATGTCTCTGCCGGGACAGATACAGTTTCAGTAGAGACGGAGAAGTCTGGTATTGAAAAAAATGCAGATCCAGAGAAAAATAATGTACCGGATTATGCACCATTTTCTGAAATGGTAACTATGCAGAAAGCTGCTGAAACCCAGGACGAAGGAGGAGTGACAGAGAATACAGATACAGAGGATTCTGTAGACGAAGAGGAAAAAGCAGATGCGGAAACAAACGATGAACCTGCCATGGAAAACAGCGGACAGGTAAGTGAAACGACCGATGATGGAATTACCTCTGACAACAACGGGTCTGTTTCATCTTATGAAAATCTGCCAGCAGGCGTACCATATACCAGTGGATTCAGTACTACTTCCGGTGTAGCATCAATTGTAGCACCGGGTGGAGGAGATGAAGAATCCAGAGTTCTTTACGATAACGGAGATGGGACCTATTCTGATTATTATGGGAGCCGATACAGTTATCAGGGAGATGGAAACTGGGCAGATGCCAATGGAAATTCATATCGTACCTGGAATGACGAAGGTTATCATTTCGGAAACCAACTGGAACAGCATGAACTCCAGGGCAGTAACGGTACTGTTAATGTAATAGAAACAACAAACGGAGATTATTATTATTGTGACGCAGATGGGGTCGGATACACAGACAATGGTGACGGTACCTGGACGGATGAGAATGGGAACATCTATACAGAATAAAGGATTTGTCCGATCGATGCATATTCAAATGATATTATTTCAGAAGAGGTATTGTATATGACCTACAATTTAGTAGAAATTCAGAAAAGACAGGAATCTACTGACAAATTTGTTCAGAAAGTTGGTAAAACTTTATGGCATTACACTTCTTTTCCAGCCTTGGATGGAATTTTAAGGAAAAAAGAGATTTGGTTTGGCAGCGCAACGAATGTGAATGATGCAAAAGAAGTGATTGGGTTTATTGATAACCTGAAGCAGAACATTGAGAACGGTCTTACCCAAAATAATATAAAACCCAAATGTGATGTTGATAAAATATTTAAAGAAATATATGACAGAACATCGCAAAAACACCTTTTTATGTTCTGTTTGTCACAGGCATTAGACGATGCAGCTCAATGGGACCGCTATGCCGATTATGGACGTGGTGTTGCAATAGAATTCAATACCGAAGCATTGCACAACTTGTTATATTATCATGGGATGATCATTGGCGAACAGTATTATACTCAGGAGACCAGGGATCATGAATTATACAAATTATTGTCTTCATATATTTCCACTGGAATTCTGGAAGGATTTTCCAACTTAGATGGATTCATTGATAATTTAGCATTATGTGCCCTTATTCACAAACATCCTACATTTACTGCTGAAAAGGAAATCCGAATCGCACCATATTTTGTAACGGACAACGATTCTCATATCGAATACAAAACATTCAATATAATAAAAGAGTTCTACATTTTAGATTTACAAAAAGTCTTAGAAACAGAAAATATGCACAGGGAAGATATTATCAATTCAATTATTATCGGACCACGTTCATCCCAGAATCCAAAAGATTTGGAAAACTACTGCAGACATCTTGGATTGCATAAACTGGCTCAAAATATAAAAGTATCTGATTGTCCATTGCGTTAATAGATAAGAGGTTCCACTTACAGTGTGGAATCTCTTTTTCTGTCGAAACTCATCTATCGATTTTTGTTGTTGTCGGTTGCTTCATATAGTACACTGTCGTTATAATTATTAACCGGCAATGGAAAGAATGAGGAAATCGTATTGGATACCACAGATTACACTTCATGTGCAGAGATTGAAGAAGCAAAGAAAGCGTTTTTCGAAACCAAAAGGAATCGAAAAACGCTTTTTCATATATGACATATAAAAAAATGGAATCATAAACGATAGCATATTATTTGCGAATATCTACCAGTCCCTTTTTCAGTATATATTCCGAGAACTCATATGAAGCTCCGTCTCCAGTCACATTCAGATACAGATTTTTGAGGTCACTTTCATTTACGATCCAGGCCATGTTCAGTTGTACACTTTCGCCTGGTTTTATAGAGGAAATATAGTTTCCACCGTTGCCATAATTTTCAGAGACACTATAATATACCATTTCTCCAGTCTTTGCCACGCCGGTCCAACTAATGTAGTCATAACCATCGCCGGCCTGTTCTGTTGAAATGTAAAGCTGTACTTTTCCATTTTCTTTAGTCAGGGTCAGTAAAGCACCAAGATAAAGCATATGGTCGATTTCCTCATTTGAATGATTGGTATAGGTAACTGTAACATAGACCAGTTTCTGATTCACTTCCTCTGACTTCACAATTTCATCCAGGGAATCGATTCCGTCGCCAGATTTCACATAATTCAATGTGTTTGTAGCTAGCTTTCCATCAGCATCAATGGCTTTCGCCCATTCTTGTGGTATTTTGTCCGGATCGAGAAGCTGAAGATCATCAGAAATTTGAACAGAATCTACCTTTACAGAAATCGTTTTTTCCAGATATTCACCATTTGTGTTTTCACCAATCACATCCAGATCAAAGGTGTCACCAATTTGGTAAATGGGTAGTTTTTTCTCATTTACAGAAGTACTTATTTCATCATTATCATCTTCTGTCTTTTCAGATATCATCTCTCCGCTCCATGTAGGTAATCCGGCGGTCTTTACCATAGTCGTGTTTCCCTCAATCACCAGATTTTCTGCAACTTTTATGGCTTCATCCTTTGACACATCATCTCCGATGTAGATCATAAGCACACGATATAAATCCGGGCAGATAATATAAATTCTCTGGTTAAGAGCCCCGTTTTCGGTAATGCTATTATATTTGAGATATATCCCCTGGTATTTTCCAAATGTACGCTCTTCACTATCAATAACATTCTGATCCTGTACTACCTGTCCCAGATCATTTTTATCCAA
>ENA-OPRS01000849-OPRS01000849.1-human-gut-metagenome-genome-assembly--contig:-NODE-849-length-16184-cov-3.338149_pt1 | contig 16184 bp, 16 predicted proteins | sample MGYA00241795_ERZ501881 | MGnify/ENA primary metagenome ERZ501881 (study PRJEB25962, sample SAMEA2042440) | human gut metagenome | biome: human gut; feature: human-associated habitat; material: faeces... | reverse complement strand
TACCGTCCGGATTGTTCACGAAGGTGACAAATTCCAGGAACAGCCCCTCCCGCCGCATTCCCAACTTTTCACAAAGGCGTTGGCTGGAGAAGTTGTAGTCCTCGGTGTAGGCGTAGATCCGTCGGGCACCCTTTTCCCGGAACAGATAATCAAAGAAGGCATGGGCGGCTTCGTAGGCATATCCTTTCCCATGATAGTCCTTGTTGAGCATCCAGCAAGGACTGAAGGTATCCCTGGGCGCGCAGTCTTCATCGGGAGCGGTGGCTTCAGACACCGCGTCGATCTCGCCGATGACTTTACCGTTCTCTTTCAGGACGATAGCAAAGGTGTATTCTGTTTCTTTGCTGCGTTTGTGCATCTCCGCCTTCGCCTCCTCCACAGAATGCAGCTTCATGCAGGCAAAGCAGTGTACGGCAGGCTCCTTCAGATACTCGTATACGTCTGCCGCGTCGGATTCCTGGAACGGGCGCAGGATCAGCCGTTGGGTTTCGATCATCATTCTGAATGCTCCTCTTTTCTAAACTTTAACAAAAAAGCCCGGTTTTCGCGCAATGTACATTGCGAAAAACCGAGCGCACTCGACACCTTATCTGACAGGCGGCCTGCAGGCAAACAGCCTACGATCCCCCGTGCTACGGCACACTGTCCTCCGGTGATTTGTTTTTTGAAAATGATACCAGAGGATGGGGAACATGTCAACTGCTTGGCAAGAAAATCCCGGATGCTGATGATTTACAGATCACTCACAGTAGCCTTTGAGTGGTCAATTCCGTTTAGCCGATAGAAAACCTTTATGGGGATCCCTCGGGAGACACCGTCTCCAAATGCCAATACAAGTTCCACATTCTCAATGATGGCAATATTACGTTTCAATGGAGCGGTTTTCCCGTACTTTTCATATTCCGTCAGTTTGATCCCCTTGGAGAGCGTGTATTTCTTCACGCAGGTATCAATTTCTTTTTTGCGCCTCCCGATACGATTCCCAGCTGTTTTCCGCCTATCACCGTTCTGATTTGACAATCCCTTATGAGATACCAGTAAAGTGCCGCAGACAGCCATAGCCCTGCTATGTAACTTATCAGCAAAGCTGAGCGTTTAGGTTTTGCTGGTTTTGTTTAGAAAGCTCCCCCGAGGTATCAGCAATCTTCGTCCGGCGCTTGGCCGTCGTGGGCAAGCCACTTGCATTCGGTCATTTCCATGTTGGTAAAAACTGCCCGGAAAGAGGAGTCCTCCGGACTGCAGGCGTAAATCCCAAACTGAATGTTCCCCTGAGCCTCATGGAGGTGGCAGACCCGCATCTGGTGAAAGGCCACCCCGTCCTCGGAACACTCGATGCAGAAATCATCCTCTCTGCGGCTCAGACGATACCACATGGATTTGATGCTGGCGGGAATCTCCGTGGTCGCCCAGTCCGAGTAGCCGTGGTTGGTGACCACGCTGCCCAAATGCTGGAAACGCTCATTCTCATACTCAATGGAACCTTTCAGCCAATTCTCGGAATCCAGATACAGCACCACACCGCACTGGTCAAACCGGTGGTGGCTTTCGGTGAATTCTGTCTTGACCACAAAGGAGAAGAATTTCTCCCCGGTGGTCATTTGGAGCACCGGCGCGTTATCGTTGCGGAAATGATAGTAGGTCCTCTGCCACAGATCCGTGTGGGGCAGGGTGACGATCTCGATGCGGTCCGGGGAGATAACGCAGCTTTTGGGCTCTCTTGTCCATTGCAGATTGTTTACATCAAAGTTCATGGTTTCTTCCTCCAGTACGTCTTTTATTCTTTTGTGTGATTTTTCGCAGTATGCGGAAAGAGATGACTATTTCAAACAAACTGTGATATTTACTTTCCAAAATAGTTTGCTACTGCTTTCAGATACTGCATAATCGGCAGATGCTGTGGGCAGATCTTTTCACACTTCCCACAGTGGAGACAGTCTCCTGCTGCGCCAAAGATGCGAGTCAGGGTATCGTTATAATACTCTTTTGGAGAAGTGTATCCCTTTTGTTGGTTGTGTTGGTGTTCTGTGTTATACAGGCCAAAATATTTGGGGATGGCAATTTGCTTCGGGCACCCATCCAAACAGTAACCACAGCCTGTACAGGGAATGACAGTTTCCTGCTGAATAGAGGGGGCCCATTGCAGCACCAGCGCCTTTTCCTGGTCGGTCATAGGATGAAAATCCGTCATGAAACTTATGTTGTCTTCCAATTGGGCAAGATTGCTCATGCCGCTGAGTACAGTGATCACATGGTTTAAACTGGCGGCAAAGCGGATTGCCCAGGAAGCTATGGATAGATGGGGATGACAGGCTCGAAAGGCTTGTTCCGCCTCTCTGGGGACATGTGTCAACGCACCGCCCTTGACAGGCTCCATGATTACTACAGGCTTCTTGTGGCGAAGGGCTGTCTCGTAACACAACCGGCTTTGAACTCCGGGACTTTCCCAATCCAGATAGTTAATCTGCAGCTGCACAAAATCCAAAAAAGGATACTTTGTTAACACTTGCTCCAGCAAAGGAGCGTCGCCATGAAAGGAGATCCCAATGTTTCGGACAACACCTTGTTGCCTTTTTTCGAGAAGCCAATTAAAGCAGTCATAGCGCTCATAAAGGGGAAGATGCTGAGCGTTCACGTCGTGGAGAAGATAGTAATCGAAATACTCCACTCCCGTTTTCTCCAACTGTCTGGAAAGAATCTCATCTCTGTCTTGATCCTTTTCCACATAGCCGATATGAAGTTTCGTGGCCAGTGTAAAACGGTCCCTGGGATATCGCTCTACCAGAGCTTTCCGGATTGCAGGTTCGCTCTGAAACCCGCAGTACATCCAGGCAGTATCAAAATAGGTAAAGCCATGGGCCAGGAAGGTATCCACCATTTTCTTGGTCTGTTTCAGGTCGATGGAAGCGGGGTCGTTTTCATCGAGCAGGGGGAGACGCATGAAACCAAATCCAAGCTTCTTGATAGGTTTCTCACCCATCAGTTGGGCAGCTGTGCGGGGTGTTTCCTCTAGACTGGGATCTTGTTTGGGATACGAGTGATCGACGTCAAGATTCACTTTTATTCCTCCAATACTTCTTTTTGTCCTCTTCCGTAATTTTCCGCAGCACCCGGCAGGGATTGCCCACGGCGATCACTCCGTCGGGAATGTCACGATTCACAAGGCTTCCCGCCCCGATCACTGTATTGCTTCCAATGGTGACGCCGGGGAGCACCGTCACCGATGCGCCAAACCAAACATTGTCCCCCACGGTAATGGGGTAGGCGTACTCCAGACCCTGGTTCCGCTGTTCCACGTCCAGTGGATGGCCTGCCGTGGAAAAGGTGCAGTTGGGCGCGATGAACACATTGTCCCCAAAGGTCACCTTGGCCCCGTCCAGAATGATGCAGTTGTGATTGGTGTAGAAGTTTTCTCCAATCTCGATATTGCGTCCGTAGTCGCACCAGAAGGGAGCGGTTACGCAAAATTGTTTTCCCGTTTTCCCAAAGAGCTGACGGATGATCTTTTCTTGCTCCGAAACCAGGGAGGGTTTCAGCTGATTAAATGAAAAACACAGATCCTTGCACCGTGCCCGTTCCGCAAGCAATTCCTGGTCATAATTGGCGTCGTAGAGCAGTCCCTGCTCCATTTTTTCTCGTTCTGTCATGTTGTGAGCTCCTTTCTGTCTATGGCCATCCAGTACATCCCTTTCAGATAATACTCCTGGGTGCTGGGGAGGAACACAAAGTCGGGCATATACTCCTTCGGAATGCACTTCTGGCAGGCTGTGTAAATGTGATTCAAATCGTTTTCCTGTAAAAGATCGCCGGTAAACAGCAGCAGGTGAGGGTTCAAAATGGAGATCAGCGCAATGGCAGCTTGGGTGATCAAAGGCTCTGCCGTAGGACGGTGTAGTCGTTTTATCTGCTGCTCCAGGCTCATCCCATAATCCAGAAAACCAACCATACCGGCAAATAAATTCTTTCCGGTCAACAAAACGCCTTTGTGAACGGTAGCGGTTCCAGGAAGCACACCGGAAGGATAGTTGATCAGCGTGACGATCTGATCGGAGATTTGTTCCTGACGATAGTACCCGTACACTTTATAGTGCATATCATTGGCAAGGAAAACCGGACGATGGAATTTTTCTTCCAGCAGGGCCTTCAGCGGTACATTTTCCAATTCCAAAATATCACTGTGACGGATCACGCCGTTTTCCACAATACTGGGTGTCCCCACCATGATCTGGCTCACATTGGGGAATTGCCCTATACTCTCAGCGACTTCTTGCTCAATGACAGAGGCATCTAAGGGTTCGTATGGGTGTACTGTTTGAGAAAGCAGCCTGCCGGTGGGGGAGAAGACTGCGGTGGTAATGGATTTGATGCCCTGGATCCATTCAAAGTAGACGCAAAGAATGCTTTCAAAGTCCTCGTTTAGTTTGTAGACCACAGCGTTGCGGCCCACATCATGGAGCTTTTGCTTTTCTCCCAGAACTTCACCAGTGGTTTCCATCTCGTTGAGATAGGTGTTGCAGCTGGCTACACTGAGGCCGGTTTGGAAAGCGATCTGTTGCTTGGTATAAGATTCCCCGCAGATCAAAAGTTTCCGGATCTGCCGTTTGTTTTCTCGTTTGATACTGGTCGAGTCTTTCACAATCTCTCCTCCTTTCTTACACATATTATTATAACCATTATAATAATACGTGTAAAGGGCTTTTTATAGCCGATGATTGTTTCTTTGATCCTTCTTTTTGTAACCACAAAAAAACTGATACTTGTGTCCCTCGTCACAAGTATCAGTTCTATGGCTTCTTCTCTTTCAGGAGCGTTCTTTATTTGTCCTTTTCACCACGGGCCCTTCTACGCTTTCCGGTATTCTCTGACCCTCGAACCTCTTCGTGGTAGAAATAGTCCACGATCACCGGGTGGCCCGGTTCTGCGCGACCGTATGGCAGCTCATTGTCTACAAAGGGACAGCTATTTTCTTGGGCCAATCGTGCTGCCTGATCTTCCAAAGAGTGAAAATAGCTTCGGTCTCCCCTGTGGTAGATGGCATCATAGAGGGAAACCAGGTGGGGATATTTCTGGGCGATGTACTCCAGAATCTCCTGCTTGAAGCCGCCCCGCAGATTTAAGTTTTCCAGCCAGACCAGATCGCACTGGTTTTTGACCCGCTGGAAAATTGCCTCAAAATCCGTAATTCCAGGGAACACCGGCGAAATAAAGCAGACGGTACGGATGCCTGCGTCGTAGACCTGCTTCATGGCGGATAGCCGCCGTGCAATGCTCACTGCGTTGTCCATGTCTGCCCGAAATTTCTCGTCCAGCGTGTTGATGGACCAGGAGACCGTCACTTTTCCTAACTCTTTCAGTAAGTCCATATCTCGCACGACCAGGTCGGACTTGGTGCAGATGAGAATCTCCGCCCCGCTGCCTTTCAGCTGTTTCAGCAGTTTGCGGGTGTTTTGAAACTGCTCCTCCTGGGGGAGGTAGCCGTCAGTTACTGAGCCGATGACTACCCGCTGTCCCTGATACTTCCGGGGATTTTGGATTTCCGGCCAGTGCTTTACATCCAGAAAGGTTCCCCAGGGCTCGGTGTGGCCGGTAAAGCGCTTCATAAAGGAGGCATAGCAGTACCTGCAGCCGTGGGTGCATCCCACATAGGGGTTTACCGAGTAGCCACCCACCGGCAGGCTGGATTTGGTCATGATATTTTTTGCTTCCACATCTCGGATCAAGATGCCGTTTTCCATCATTTCTGCCATTTGCGCTGCTCCTCCAATTCCTTGCGAAACGTCGGGGACAATTCCTGGATGATCTGTTCCTCTCCCATTATGGGAAGCAGGTCTTCTTTCATAAAGACCGGAATGCCCAGAACATGGGCTTGATGGGTCAAGTTTCGCACTTGCTCCGGTTTTGACACGGATTTTCCCTTTCGGCGTCCGGTTTCCGTGCCGATAACCACCCATAGTAACTGCAACCGATGGTACAGCCGATGACCAGGTTCATATTCTGAATCTGGGATTGGATGCACACCGCCATTGGAATTCTCCCAGTCGTTTTTTGCCTCAGCCTTCCACTGCCGGAGCCACTTTGCCGAAGCCGTTCCAAGCATAGAGCCCCTTTTTGTTCTCGTCTCCCAGAAACTTGTCCACCTGACAGATGTGCAGAATGTGGTCGCCCACTTCCACAGACTGCTGCAAAGTTCCGATTATCGCAAGGCGGGTATCTACCGGAATCTGAATGTCACTGCCCTCTACAGAAGTCATCTCAATATGGTTTTCCTCTACCTTGTGGCTGGTGGCACCTGTGGAACTGCCGCAGGCCATCACAGCCTGGGCCAAGCTTTCTCCGGGAACGGTCACGATGACTTTACCGGTCTCCCGGCCCCGTTTTTCGAGTGAGTGCGGAAATTCCGAGCTCAGCGGAATTTGACGGAAGATGGGAGAACCTGGAGGAAGGGAAAAATCCCAGAGTTTTGGCCGTTTTTGGCAACTCGAAACAGAGAAAGGTGGGAATTTCCAGGTCAGGAAATCCGTGGGAGGACAGCAGGATTTTAACGGAATTCTAAGAAAATCACCGTAGAAAACTAGTAGAATCAGAGGCAAAACGCCCCGAAACCCACACGTCGGCAGTGCGGATTTTGGGGGTGTTTTGGCGGGCCAGTCTCCAGGGGCGTTGGGAAGTATTTTCTCTTTCCTGTGTTAATGACGCTGGCATCCATCAGTCTACCCAGTGGGGATTTTTGAAGATTGCCCGGCCCACACCAATGAGATCGGCACATCCCTTCTCTAGAAGGGCCTCAGCCTGAGCTGGGGTGGTAACCCCTCCCGTCAGAAGAACGGGGAGGTGAACCGCCTGCTTCACAGGAACAGACAGATCCTGGAAATAACCGGGTTCCCCGTGACCAGGGCGAAGAAAGCCGTTCATGCCGCCGGTGAGATGGAGCAGATCCACACCGCTGTGCTCCAGCAGCTTACAGGCCTCCACACAGTCCTCCACGGTACTCCCTCCGGCCTCATAGTCACAGCCACCCAGCCGCAGGGCAATGGGAAAATCCTCGCCTACTGCCTGCCGTACCGCCTGGATGACTTCCCGATGGAAGCGGACGCGGTTTTCCACCGACTGAGGACCGTACGCATCGGTTCTATGGTTGACCAACGGGGAGAAAAACTGGTTGAGGAGATAGCCATGGGCGGAGTGGATTTCTACTCCGTCAAATCCGGCCTGCTTGGCCCGAAGCGCCGCCTGGGCAAACCATTCCGTGACCTGCTGGATCTGCTGGAGAGTCATCTCCGCTGGCAATTCTTCCCGCTGCTTGGGGTGATAGATCGGACTGGGACCAACTGGAGGTTGCCCTGTGGTCTCAGACAGCGCCGCAGACCCCGCATGGCTGAGTTGAGCAAAGACTTTGACTCCCTCCTGGTGGATACACTCGGTGAGGCCCCGAAGGGGAGGGATCACATCGTCGGAGGATATGGAGGTTTGACCGGCCTGGGCCTTGCCCTCTTGGGGAATATAGCTGTGTTCCGTGATGATCAGACCCACTTTGCTGTACTTGGCCCGTTCCCGGTAGTATTCGCATACCGCGTCGGTCACATAGCCGTTCTCGTCCGCCTTTGCGGTGGCCATAGGGGGCATCACCAGACGGTTCGGTAGGGTCAGATTCCGGATGGTAATGGGATCAGATAGGTGTGTCATAAGAAGAATCCTCCCTAGAAAAATGATGGTGTTGTTTGGATGATTGAGCGGTTTTTCTCCATTCCGCTAGGCCAAAGGCCAGTGCCAGCACGAAGGCGCAGGCATCGCCTACTGGTCCAGCCCACAGTGCGCCTTCCACCCCCAAAAAGTGGGGTAAAATCAGCAGGGCAGGCAACAGGAAAAGTACCTGCCGGGACAGGGAAATCAGCGTGGCTTGCACGGGTTTTCCCACTGCCTGAAAAAAGGTGCCTGTGCACAGCTGGAACCCGTTCAGAAGGATTAACAGCAGGAAAATCCGCAGGCTCTTAACGGCAAATTCCTGATAGAGCTGGGATTCCGAACCAAAAATACTGACGATGCGGTCAGGGAAGAACTGAAACACCAGTGTCCCTACGCCCATGACCAGTGTGGAACAGATAATTGCCAAGAGATAGGTCTTCTGGGCTCGCTCTGTCTTTCCAGCGCCATAATTGTATCCGATGATGGGCTGGGAGCCCACGGAGATGCCGATGACAATGCCGGTAATGATCTGATTGACCTTCATGGTAATGCCCAGAGTGGTCATGGGAATTTCCGCGCCATACTTGGAGGCGGCGCCGTATAGGACCAGCACATTGTTCATCACGGTAATGACGATGGTGGCCGCCAGCTGAAGAAAGAAGCTGGAAATTCCAAGGCTGCAAACTCTCCCGCACAGCTTCCATCGGGGGATCAGGCAGTCAGGCGTCAGGGTGATGCACCGGAACCTTCCCAGGTAAAGTAAGGTCATGATGCAGGAGACAATCTGCCCCAGAACCGTTGCGATGGCAGCTCCTGTTACCCCCATGTGAAAGACAAAAATAAAAAGCGGGTCCAGAATCGTATTCAAAATTGCCCCGCTCAATGTGGACAGCATGGCGTAGACCGGACTTCCGTCGGCACGGACAATGGAGTTAAACCCCATGCCGAACATATAAAAGGGAAAGCCTAATACAATGATGAATCCATACTCCAGCGCATAGGGCATGGTGGCGTCGGTGGCACCAAATAGGACGCAGAGGGGCTTTAGAAACGCCAGAGATAAGATGGTCAGCAAAATGCTGACTGCCACCGTTAGGGTGATGGCATTGCCCACATCCTGTGCGGCCTTCTGACGGTTTTCCTGTCCCAGGCACAGACTGAAGTAGGCGGTGGTGCCGTCTCCGATCATCAAGCCAAGAGCCAGGGCAATCACAGTCAGTGGCAGAATCACATTGGTTGCGCCGTTACCCAAATAGCCTACGCCACGGCCAATAAAAATCTGATCTACAATATTATACAAGGTACTGACCACCATGGAGATGATGCTGGGCACGGCAAACTTGCCAAGCAACTTTCCAATGGGTTCATACCCCAGGGGATTTGTTTCCGCCTGCATGTTTTTTCTTCCTCCGTTTTACTTTTGATTTGGCGGGAAACATCCCCGCAATTCGCCATTATAAACTTTCCCATAATAGGAAGGTCAAGCGGAATATTTGAGGGAAGAAAAGTTTTTTTAAAAAGAAAGAGGGCACTGGGAAAACTCCCAACGCCCTCTTTCGTCAAATTTGTTCCTGTAGCTCCAGCAATGGTCCCTTCAGATCGAAGTAAGCAGAAGTCAGATTGGTGATCATGACCTGCTTTGCCTTGGGATGCTGGACAAAGTATTCTGAAATCAGTGTATCCATGTGATCCAGCGCTTGTGGGGGTTTTTGCTGACAGAGATAGTCTCCCTCAGGCAGCACTTCCAGGTTGGCAATCCCATCCTTCTGCTGGAGCACCTCCAGAAAGATGTAGGTATCCGTGCGGTCTCCCTGCCGCCGGGCAATCAGACCAATGGGAAAGGTAAAAGCGGGCAGTAAGCCCAGAGATTGTCCGCGAAGGAAAATCTTTGCAGAGCTCTGCTTGAACGCCAGTTCTCCTCCAGAGGGGATGAAGGGTTCCCGCAAAATAAGCCGCTGGCGCAGATGCCGTCGATAGGCACCCTCCTGTTCCTGATAGCGTTGGTTTTCCTCGATCCGGCGGAGTGCCTCCTCCATCTGCTGCATGGTATTGCGGAGGTGGGCAAGTTTTTCCAGGGCCTTTTGCTGTCCATCCTGAAGCAGATGCCGAATGTCCAATGTCTGGTTGGGCTGTCGGTATTGTTCCGCATCCCGCAGGGGGATGTTCAGTTCCAGGCACATGAGAATCATGTCCATCTCCACCAGTTGTTCCAAAGCATAATACCGGTAGCCTGTCTCCGGATCGGTATAGGCGGGAATCAGCGCGCCGATCCGCTCGTAGTACCGCAGCGATTTGGGATGTACGTTGCGCAGCTTAGCAAAATCACTGATGGAAAGATAGCCCTGCATTTGTGATTCCTCCTTGATTTCCCCTTGACTTTCCCATTATGGGAAGGTCTATTCTGCTATTATACAGCAAATCCTTAAGAATTGCCAGAGACAGGAGAGAACCGTATGATTTATGAGACCAAAGGCACCTGTGCCAAAGAAATCAAGTTTGAAGTAGACCATGGAGTGATCCGGTCGGTGGAATTTGTGTTGGGCTGTCCCGGCTTTACCCAGGCACTTACACGCCTGCTGGTTGGAATGCGTGTGGAGGACGCAATCGCGCAGCTGAAAGGAATTCAGTGCCTGGAGAAAGGCACTTCCTGTCCGGATCAGTTGGCCCTAGCACTGTCGCAATATCAGGAATTGGAAGGAAAACAGTCTTAACGGGGAGAATTCCTCCTATTACAGTGCGCTTTATGAAGAAACAACCGCCTGGATTGGAGATTTTTCTCATGGCAACAGGGGCAAGGTCTCCTTCTGCGATATGCAGGACAAGTCCGGCCGTATCCACCTCTATGCCCGGAAGGACGAGATGGACGAGGACTTTCTCACCGCTCTGAAGTACGGTATGCCCCCTACGGGCGGTCTGGGAATCGGCATAGACCGGTGCGTCATGCTGCTCACCAAAGAGGGGCGGAGGACAAACCTCCGCCCCTCTTTTGCCCCGGGGGTACATCAGGCGGTTATTTCAGCTTGGCGCCGTCTTTGAACGCGTTGGCCACTTTCTCACCCAGTACGCGGTAGGTAAAGTGGATGGGATCAAAGGTGATGGGCCGCAGCTTTTCCGGATCGATGGTTCCGTCCTGGTCCAGAACAGACTCATCGGCGCTTACATTGACAATTTTGCCCACCAGACGGCAGCTCTCGGGATCATAGCTCACCAGTTGGCACTCCACTGCCATGGGCAGCTCGTCAATGAGAGGGGCGTCCACAAATTCCGACTTGGTGGTGTGCCAGCCAGCCTTTGCCACTTTGTCCGACACTTCGTTGCCAGATGCCAGCCCCACATAGTCGCAGGCCACCGCCTGTTCCGCTGTGCCCATGCTCACGGTAAAGGCCTTGCGGGCCAAGATGTTGGCGGTGGTTTTATGTCCAGCGCTGATGCATATGCTCAGTTCTTGGTCTTCACTGATGCCGCCCCAGGCCGCGTTCATGGCATCAGGAGTGCCGTCTTCATTGTAGGTGGCCAGAATAAAGACCGGCTGAGGATAAGTCCAGGTCTTGGCTCCAAAATTCTTACGCATAACAATTCCTCCTTGTGATGTTCCCACATACATTGCTTTATCATAAGTATACCACAAGTTCCGGCTTTGAAACAGGAGGAGTGGTAGCTTATCGGGAAATTGGATCATTATTCCTTGCAACGGATTTTGTTGACTAAAATCGTCATGCCGATACCGCCTGGATGTAAGACTATAAAATCATTGCCGTGCCTGCAGGTCCTCCAGAATGCGGTTGAGCACCTGAGCAACGTTTTCCGGCTTCAGGCAGATAAAGGAGGCAAGCCCCGAATGGCCCTTGGCGTTGACAATCAGATTGTTTTTCCCTTTGGCGGTGAAAGGCTCCAGATCCTCCAGGGTGACGCCGCCCTGATTGGAGCCGGACTCCCGGTACAGGATGCCGCTGGTGAACAACAGAAACCCATTTTTGGCGTTTCCCGTTATCGTGGCGTCGAATAATGCCAGAACATAGGGGACCAGTTCCCCCTTGGGGTCGTCCCCGTAGCTTTTCAGGGCGTTGCGCAATTTCTTTTCCGGAATGTCGGTAAAGGCCGTGTAGAAATCTATTGGTTTGTATTCGGCCATCAGCTGCTGGATGATCTGAGCCATGGTGACCTGGGGTTCCGGTGATTCTGGCTCCTCTGGGATGGGCGCAGGTTCTTCTGAAGTAGACATGAGTTTCTCCGAGACGGACGCGAACTCTTCCTGCTGGGGTTGACGAGTTTCCTCCCCGCTGTCTATGGTTTCTCCGCCAAAAACGTCGGCAATCACTTCCAACGCGGGGGAATCCTCCAGCTCCTCCGGCAGGTATTCCAGGTTGTCCAGAAACTCCAGGAAAAAGGCGTTGGTCTCGTCCTCAGGATCTTTGATCTTTTCTTTCAGATCCCACAGGCGATCCCGGTACTCCCCTAGAGAAACATTGCCCAGGTCGGTGAGTTTCCACAACAGGTAGGTTTGCTTGGTAAATTCATTGTCACTTCCCAAATGTGCTTTCAGCAAGGGATAAGCCTGGGCAAACGTGGCGGAACAGCCGGGCCACCCCAGAAAGTCTGACTGCATGCAGCAGGCCATGAATTTCATATATCCATCCAGAGACAGGAAAGAACCATAGGTGCCGCTGGTTTCTCCATAGTAAGCTTTGCTGGTCTCCAGCAGCTTTGTGGTGACCTCCTGTCCCAGCTGATAATCCCCGGTGTTGGCGTACACCCGTCCTTCCAGGAAATACCATTGGAACGTCTCCCGGCTTTCAGGACCGTAAATCCTAAGCGTCAGCTGGCGGCCTTCCTCCACCAGGGCGTAGATGGCGTCCTTATCCTCCAGGGTAAATTCTTCCGCCAGGATGCGCTCTCTCAGCTCCTTCTGAATCTGGATCAGGCGGGGGTCTGCGGACGCAGCAGGTCTTCCAGACTGGGAAACCTGTCCTTGAGGCACCCGCTGGCGCCAAGCTTGCGCCTCCTGAAGAAGATCCATCACCCCATAGGCTTCCTCTAGCAGCTGGGCGGTACGGGCGGCGTAAGCGCTGTTTCCGCTCTGCTGGAACAGGTTCCAGAGAGGCTCCGCCTGTTTTACAAAGTCTGTCAGGTTCATGCGGCAGAACGCCACGTACTGGTATTGTTCCAGCACAGTGTACAGGGTCGGCAGGTTGGCCAGCTGTTTCAGCCGCTGCAGAACGTTCTCCAAAATGGCTTGGCTTTGCTCCGGCTGAGCGGCATAGTAGAGGCCGATGCCGTTGTAGCCCTCCACCAGGGCTTCCAGGACGCCGCCGGGCCAACTCTGGGCTGCCCGCTCCTTGAGCAGGCCGATTACGGCAAAGTAGGTGTCCAGGTCCAGCCGTTTCCGCAGGGCTATCAGCGGATCATCCAGCTGGTCCAAAACCCAGTCCACACAGGCTTCCTCGCTTAGGAAGGTTTGCAGCGTGAGGCTGACAAACTTTTCCGGGGCGGTGTCAAAGTTCAGGGCAGGGGCGGGGGCTTCCTCTTTCAAGGCAGGCTTCTGGACTGTGAGAGCGCGGCTGAGGGAGGCGGGGCAGTGCTGCCGCAGCACCTCGCCCACCTTGCGCATCAGGTGAAAAGTGACACCATCTTGGGTGAGAATGAAGGAAAATCCGCACAACCGTTCCAGCAGTGTGGGGGAGAGGGCAACTCCGGCTCTTTTGGCAAAGGTCAGCGCTTCTTCCTGGGTCCACTGGCCCAAAGCCGCCAGCAGGTAGCAGGCAGTCTTTTCCTCGTCGGACATGTACCGCACCACCCGCTCGTGAAGGGCGGAAGGCATGGTGTCGGATACCGTGCCTTCCCGCAGGTACTGTTCCAGGTACAGATCCAGGCTCACAGGCAGGCCGTCGCTGAGGGCGCAGATCTGATTTCGGACAGCTTTGTCTCCTACACCGGCTGACTGGAGAAATTCCTGGGCATCGCTGTCCGCCAAGGCCCCCAGCAGATACTGGTGCAGCACGTTGTCCCAGGTACCGGGTGCGTCCAGCTGAGGCCATTTCAGCTTTTCCCGGCCTCCCAGCACCCACAAAGTGTTGGGCAGCCGGGGAATCAGTCCCTGAGGTCCCCGGAGCCACAGGTCACTTTGGAGGGGTTCTCCCACTCCGGCAAACTCGTTGACCAGCTTTTCGTAGGTGTCCAGGAAGATCACAAAGGGCTGCTTTTCCTTCTTGAGGTTTGCCCGGAGATCCGAGGCAAAGTACGCCGGCAGCTGGTCCCGCAGCTGGCGAATGTCCATGGTCTCAAAAGAGTGAAGCAACTGTTTCTTGTTGGAAAACAGATTTCGGGCTACAGCCACGCCCTCGTCCACCAGTTTCAGAATGCCGCTGATCATGCTGGTGCCGGGGATCATGGAGGCGGCATCGCAAAGAAAGTTCAGCACCTGGCTGCCGCCCACAAAAGACTGAATCTCCGCCTGGTCCCCGTCTTCCCCAATCCGGCAGAGGAAGATGTAACAGGCCACGTCAAACAGGGGAAACTGAAAGTTGTAAGCTTGGGAGAGCTTCTTTTTCAGCAGGCCTATCACCCGGTAGGACTCCCGCCGCTCCACAAAGTCAAAGTCCAGTTCCACGTATTTTGCCCCGGGGCAGCGCTCCCGCAGCTCCTTTTCCAGCTGGCTGTGGAGGGAGGTTTTTCCCATGCCGCCCACGCCGTAATAGTGGAGCACCAGGGGCTCCTCCAGCCCTTGCTGGGCGGCGGAAAAGGCCTGCCAGAAGGCATGGCGGGGCTCTACCCGGTCCACAAAGATCCGCTCGGCCTTGGGCTGTTCCAAATCGTCCAGAATAAACTTCATGATTTTCTCACTCCTTTATGTGGACCACCTGCTGTGTCTTTGGGGAATCCCCTTCCTTGGCGGACTCCTCTTTGAAAAGCATTTTCTGAAAAGGTTTGATTTTCACATTTCCGTTATGCTCCACTAGAGAGCTCTAAATTTTCCGGCTCTCAAAAGTCCCAGAGAAATATACAAGATTATTATAAAAGAAACTACATTATATTGCAATCCATATAAAAATTTTTACGAATAGTCTTATTGAATTTTAGAAAACCGTGTGCAGGTGGGGAGTGTATGGGGAACCAGCGTTTCTTTGCAAAAGCGGCAGATGAATCCGTTGTAGAGATTCGTTTCGATTTATGTAAGCCTGGAAGCGCCTAAGAGAACGGTGTAATTTGTCGAAAATTGACATCCTTTTCTTGTTGGTAGAATCTTCCTCTGGTATAATGAGGGTGATCATTTGGCACTAGAAAGAAAAAGGAGCAGGGAAAATGGGTTCAAAACAGAAGGAAACAAGGGGGCGGCAGGGGAAGGACCTGCTGAAATCCGTGGTGGTAAAGAACTACTCCGTTCCGGTGTGGGGACTGGGGGCGCTGATTGTGGTGATCGTGGTGCTGGTGATGGCGTTTATCGTAATTCCCACCGCCCGAAACAGCAAGAAACAGGCGGAGGTCATCACGGTGTCCACGCTTCAGGAGATTATCGATGTCAGTGAGCTGTCCACCTTTACCGCAGTCTATAACGGCATCGCCCAGGTGATGAATCAGGACAATCCAGAGTCGGTGGACTACTACGTGTCCTACGAGGCCAAGGTGAACGCCGGCATCGACTTTGAGCAGGTGGGGATCGACCTGGATGAAGAGGCCAAGACCATTCGCATCACCATGCCTCCGGTGGAGCTTACCGAGGTGAACGTGGACATCTCCTCACTGGACTTTATCTTCTACAACCAGAAGCTGAACACCTCCACCGTGACGGAAACAGCCTATAAGGCCTGTGAGGCGGATGTGGAGAAGGAGAGCCAGGAGCAGCAGGCCATCTACGACCTGGCGGAGCAGAACGCCAAAAACGTCCTGACCGCCCTGGTGAAGCCCATCGTGGATCAGGCGGACACGGAGTACACCCTGGTGGTGGAGTGAGGAGGAAGACCATGAAAAAAATAGCATCTTGTTTTTTGGCGTTGCTTTTGACCCTCTCTCTGGCATCCTGTGGAGGTGGAAAAACCAAAGCTCCGGACATGGAGCCGGAAGTGTCCCAGATGAAGGCTATCTGTGAGCTGGCGGTAATGGACTGCTACTATCACAACGTGGCCAAGTTCAAGGAGGAGGACGCGGAGGGCTTCCTGTTCTGGCAGAAGGACAAGCAGTTCTGGATTGAGTACAGCGGAGTGGTGACCCTGGGGATGGATGTGTCCCAGGTGACTGTGGAGGTGAAGGACACCCAGGTGACCATCACCCTGCCCGCCGCCAAAGTGCTGAGCTGTAAGGTGGACTCCAGCTCTCTGACAGAGGATTCCTTCATTGTGGCGGACGGTTCTGCCAGCATCAACGCAGAGGATGAGGTGGCTGCCTTTGACGCTGCCCAGACCAAGCTCCAGGAGACCGCCGCAGGCGATACGGTGCTGTTGGCCAATGCTCAGCAGCGGGCCCAGTCCCTGCTGGAGGACTACGTCATCAATGTGGGGAACCTGGTGGGG
>ENA-OPRS01000837-OPRS01000837.1-human-gut-metagenome-genome-assembly--contig:-NODE-837-length-16459-cov-8.683919_pt1 | contig 16459 bp, 25 predicted proteins | sample MGYA00241795_ERZ501881 | MGnify/ENA primary metagenome ERZ501881 (study PRJEB25962, sample SAMEA2042440) | human gut metagenome | biome: human gut; feature: human-associated habitat; material: faeces... | reverse complement strand
ACCGCTTCATACCCACGAGGACGAGGACCACGGACGACCTGCTCGCGTGCCTGCTGGACGCCTTCCTGACCTTCGGCGGCATCCCCGAGGAGTGCGTCACCGACAACATGTCGGCCCTCGTGGTCTTCTCCGGGGGCAGGAGGCGGAAGGTCGAGCGCGCGTGGAGGTTCGCCGAGGAGGCGGGCTTCAGGCTCGTGCTCTGCCGCCCCGGGACGCCGGAGACGAAGGGCAAGGACGAGAGCGCGAACCGGTTCCTCTCCAGGCTCCGCGCCTACGAGGGCGAGTTCACCGGCTGGGAGGGCCTCCTCGAGTGCGTCGCGCGCATAGAGCTCAGAAGCAACGAGGAGCCCAACGAGACCACCGGCCTGCCGCCGAACGCCCTGTTCATGCGGGAGAAGGAGTCGCTCAGGCCGATCGGCAACGCCCGGCTCCTGCAGTCCATGGTCGGCGATGTGAGCGTCCAGACCGTGCCGCCCACGATGCTCGTGAGGGCGGCGGGGCGCCAGTGGTCGGTGCCCAGGCGCTGCATCGGCAGGCGCGTCACCGTCGTCGCCATGCCCGGCGGCCAGGTGAGGGTCCGCATGGGCGGCGAGGAGGTGGCCGTGCACGACGCCGCGGAGGCCGCCGGCCCGATCGTCTACCGGGAGGAGCACTACATGGAGGCGCTCGACGGCAAGCGCTGGGCGGACGGCGACATACGCGCGGCCGCCCGCGCCAACCTGGACCTTCTCGACGCGCTCGGAGGGGGCGGTGGCGAGTGAGCGCCGTCGCCGAGGCGAGCCCCTCGATCAGGGCGCGGGACAACCTCTCCGCGCTCGGGCTCCACGAGATGGCGGCCTCGCTGCCGGACTACGTGCGCATGGTGTCCGCGGGCGAGCGCGACTTCTGCTCCGCCCTCGAGGAGATGACCCGCGTCGAGGTCTCCGCCCGCGAGGCGAGGATCGTCCGCCAGCGCATACGCTCCTCGGGCTTCCCCTACGTGAAGGGGCTCGCCGACTTCGACTGGGACTTCCAGCCGAGCGTCCCGAGGGCCCGCATCGAGGAGCTCGCGACGCTCAGGTTCATAGAGCGCGCCGAGAACGTGCTGCTCGTCGGCAGCCCGGGCGTGGGCAAGACCCACCTCGCCGTGGCCATCGGCATCGAGGCCGTGCGGGCGGGGCGCGAGGTGAGGTTCATGGACTGCGCCAGGCTCGTCGAGGACCTCCAGGACGCGCAGGCCCGCGGGATCCTCAAGAAGCGCCTCAAGTACTACGCGCACTCGAAGCTGCTCGTCATCGACGAGCTGGGATACCTCGACATAGGCGAGGGCGGGGCCGACCTGCTCTTCCAACTCATCTCGACGCGCTACGAGCAGCGCTCGACGATCATCACCACCAACGTCGGCATCGGCGGCTGGGGGAAGGTGTTCGGGGACGACGTGGCGGCGAGCGCGATCGCGGACCGCGTCTGCCACCACTGCCACGTCATCAAGATCACGGGCAGGTCCTACCGGCTGAAGGACCTGCCGCGCGAGAGGAGGGGCACCGAATAGCCGAAAACGGTGGAAAAGCGTTGGCGGAACCGGTGAAAGTACGTTAGCGCGATCGGCGCCGATTCGTTTGCGCAGATGGTGAAAAGTAGGTTGACGGTATCAGCTGAGGACCGCCGACGCCCGCGACCTGGGCGTGATGGACTTCAACCGCTTCGAGCAGCGCCTGCTCACGGCGAAGGAGCGGGGCGGGCAGGGGCTCTGCCGCAACAGCGTCATCAACGTCCACAACTTCCTGCGGGGGGCCTACAACCATTTCGTGGACGCGGGGGTCTGCGACGCGAACCCGCTCGTCTACGTGGCCAAGCCCTCGCCCGAGCGGCACGAAGCCTCGGCGCTCACCGAGTGGGACTTCGAGGAATTCAACGCCAGGCTCGAGGGGGCGCTCGGAGAGGAGGCGCGGACGCCGGTCGACTACCGCGAAGCCGTCTACGCCTTCGCCTCGTGGCTCTCGCTCGTGACGGGCATGCGCGTCGGCGAGGTGTGCGCGGTGCGGCGCGTTGACGTGAGGAGCGCCCAGCTCTGCGTGCACGTCGGCGGGACCGTGATCGAGGAGCGGGGCAGGAAGCCGTACCGGAGGGACGTCACGAAGGGCCGCAAGTCCCGCAACATCGCTATCACGGTCGGTGACATGAAGACGATAGACGCATTCCTAGCCACTCAGAGCCGCTTTCTAGGCCGTTTGGGACGGGGTGCGGCATTGGTGACCATGGACGGCGGGTTCTGCCGCCCTACGGCCATCTCACGGGCCTTCGGCCGCATCCGAGAATCGTGCGGGCTGCCCCGGGAGATCACGTTCCACAGTCTGCGCCACACGCATGCCTCGTGGCTCATCGCCAACGGGTGCGACCTGAAGACGCTCTCGGAGCGCATGGGCCACGCCGACGAGGCCACGACGCTCCGGATCTACGGCCACCTGATGCCGGGACGTGACGCGGCGGCGGCGCAGCTGTTCGACGAGGCGAAGCGTCGCGCAGCGGGTCGGGAGGTGTGCCAAACGTGAACCAATCGGCCGTTTTCGGCGGTTGCGGGCGGAAGGCGAAGACGCGAGGTAAACCGCCGCTTTCGGCACGAGACGACGCCGCCCGTGCCAGATAAGAAGTAATTATCAGGGAGCCGTGAGAAAGGAGGGTCCCGGATGGCTGAGAAGGACGCCCTGAGCGCATCGCTCGAGCGGGCCCGCGAAGCCTGCACGGAGAACTACCGGGCGCGGTCGAAGGACGCCCGGACGGTGTTCAGGATAGACATCCCTGCGCAGGAGGTCCGAATCCGCTCCCGGTCGATGACCGAGGCGGCCATCAAGGTGCTGAAGAGCATCGGGGTGCGCGGGTCCTACAGGAAGATGGAGGTGCACGATGCGGGTCGTTGAGGTGGGAGACGACGAGTGGGCGGCGCTGAAGCGGCGGCTCGTGTTCCGCGGCCCGTCCGCCCTCGAGGGGCTCTATGAGCCGCCGGTGCGGATCGTGCACGGGTGCGAGTACGTGGTCTACGACGAGACGGAGGAAGACGATGGAGGAGAACTCGAAGAGGACGCCGGTGCCCGAGCTGACCGATGAGGAGCGGCGCGAGAACCTCGAGAAGGCGAGGGCGGCAAAGAGGCGCCGGGCGCAGGTGCTGGAGAACGTGCGGTCCGGATCGCTCGGCGTGGCCGAGGTGCTGGGCATCGCGGAGCACGACGAGGCGGTGTCCCGCATGCGCGCGTTCACGCTCATACGGGCGGTGCCTGGGTACGGCTTCGCCAGGACGCAGCAGCTCATGAAGCGCCTGGGAATCGCCGAGTCGCGCCGCCTCCGCGGGCTCGGCGTGCACCAGCGCAGCGCGCTCTGCGAGCAGCTGGGGGGTGCCGCGTGAGCCTGAACATCGTGACGCTGTCGGGCAACCTTGGCGCCGATGCCGAACTCCGCTACACGGGGAGCGGCAACGCCGTCGCCACCTTCTCGCTCGCGGTCAACGAGCGCGTTCCGAACGGCGACGGCACATGGGGCGACCACGCGAACTGGATAGACTGCGCGATGTTCGGCAAGCGTGCCGAGGCGCTCGCGATCTACCTGCGCAGGGGCGCGAAGGTGTCCCTCGTGGGCCACCTGCGCACGAGCACCTACCAGCGGGACGGCCAGAGCATCAAACGATGGGAAGTGCGCGTCGACGACATCGAGCTCATGCAGCACCGGAAGGGATGAGGAAGATGTGCGCGGCAGATGACCATAATGCAAGCCCGGACGGTGAGCGCTCGTGAGGGCGAAGGAGTACTTCGAGGGCGTGCGCGGGCAGGCCGTAGCCCTGGCGCGCGCCCAGGAGACGCTCGAGCGCATGAAGGCGCGCGAGGGGGCGAGAACGCAGAGCTATCAGGCGGGCGCCGGCGGCGAGGGGGCGGACCCGATGGAATCGGTCCAGCGGCGCATCGACTTCGAGCGCAGGCTCGGGGATCGCATCGCCGCCGCCCGCGCCGCAGTCGATGAGGCATGCGAGGTGCTTTATGGGACCGACGGCCGAGGCGGGCTGGCGAAGCTCAAGGGAACGCGGTACGCGGACGCCATCTGCATGGCCTACTGCCAGGCGGAACCCTGGAACGAGATAGCGGATGCTCTCGGCTCGTCGCCCCAGTGGTGCCGCTCGCTATGTCGTGCAGGTTTTGTGTTTATTGACCGCGTCGGCTGGGCAAAAGTGAAAAATGCCTGATAAACGCATGTTGCGTTCACTTTCCACCTTCTGCTAAAGTTCGGTATCAGTCGAAGACTGTTCGGGCCGCCCGGGCGCAAGAGCGCCGGCGGCCTTTCTCATGAGCAGGCGAACCAAAGGCGACTCGAGGGCCGCCGCGTCATCCAGGGCGCGGCGGCCCTTTTCTGTTTGGAGGGCGCATGGCCGGTGACCCTAGGACCTCGACGAGATGGCAGAAGCTTAGGCTCATCCTCTACGAGCGCGACCGGAAGGCTAACGCGCCCTGCTGGATATGCGGTCAGGCCATCGACTACCGGGCGCCCGCAGGCACGCCGGATGCATGGGAGCCGGACCACGTGCGGCCCGTAGCCAAGAACCCGGAGCTTGCTTTCGACCCAGGAAACATCCGCGCGGCGCACTGCTCGTGCAATCGGTCGCGCGGCAGCAAGTCGACGGTGCCGTCGCTCGGCGTTCCGTCGCGGAGATGGTAGGAGGAACCATGGCAGACACAGCATCTCTACCGGCAACCACGATGGTCGTGGTCGAGCAACTCGACCAGATCCCGGCAGGCGCCGCGCCGAAGCACGTGGCGCTGTTCGACGAGAGCGGCAACCCCATCGAGCCGGGCGGCTCCGACTACGAGCTGCCCGACGCGACGACCGAGCAGATCGGCGGCGTGAAGAAGGCGGCGGCAGTCGCCGCGATCGCATCGCCCGATGCGACCACGGCCGCATCGGCGGAAACGGTGTCCCCCGCCGAGTTCGCCGCGGTGGTGACGCTGCTGAACGAGACGAAGCAGAAGGTCAATACGCTCATGGCCAACGGCACGGCGGCCGGCTGGCTGTCGTAGCAAGGGTGGGGGAGTCGAAATCTTGGCGGCGGCTCTCGCTCCCGAGTCGGCCCCTGCTTTCTTCCTCTCCCCCCTGGCCCGATAGGGGTCGCGTGCGCGATTGGAGGTGCGCCATGGATAGCTCGAGGAAGTCCGTCACGGAGGCGTTCGACGCCTCGGTGGCGAGCGCCGTCGCCGCAGGGCGCATCGACCGCCACGCGCAGGCCGCACTCATCGCCGCCGGCCGCAAGGTGGCAGCGCTCATGGACGAGCCGGGCTGGCCCATCATCTGCGCGGACGAGCAGGGTAAGGGCGGCAAGTACGACAACGTGTCGCCATCGACCCTGCTGAAGTACTGCGAGGCCCTGGGCATCTGCCCGGACCTCGACGCGGCTGACAAGCGAAAGGTGAACGACGGGCTCGCGAAGCTCCGCGGCGAGTTCAGCGTCATGGGCGGCAAGCGGGCCCGCGCATCGTGAGCGGGCTCGTCGGCTGCGAGGAGCCCAGGATCTACACGCCGCCGCTGCGCGAGCTCACCCCGGAGACCAGCTACGGGTTCTCGGTCATCGAGTTCTCTGAGCTCGTCCTCAGCATCGACCCGTATCCGTGGCAGCGGTGGTTCTACATCCACGCGCTCGAGTGCAACGAGGACGGGTCGTTCAGGTTCAGGATCGTGCTGCTGCTCGTTGCCAGGCAGAACGGGAAGTCGACCGTGGCGCGGATCATCTCTCTCTGGGCGCTCTTCGTCATGGGCATCATGCTGGTGCTCGGCACCGCGCAGAACCTCGACACGTCAGAGGAGACGTGGGCGGGCGCCGTGCAGCTCGTGGAGGAGTGCCCCGAGCTCGCGCCCGAGGTCGAGCGCGTGGTGAGGGTCAACGGCAAGAAGGAGCTTGTGCTCTCGGGCGGGCACTCGTACAAGGTCGCCGCAGCGAGCCGCAGGGGCGGCCGCGGCAAGACGAGCGACATCGTGCTCATGGACGAGCTGCGCGAGCACCTCAACTGGGAGGCGTGGGGCGCGGTCACCAAGACAACCAACGCGCGCCCGAACGCGCTCATCCTGTGCATGTCGAACGCCGGGGACGCCTACTCGGTGGTGCTCCGGCACCTCAGGTACATGGCTCACATGGCGCTCGGAGACCCCGACGGCTGGTGCGCCTCCGTTGGCGATGCCGGATCAGGCGACGAAGAGGAGGCGGGCGCCGACGATTCGCTCGCGATCTTCGAGTGGAGCGCGCCGCCAGGATGCTCGAAGTGGGATAGGGACGGGTGGCGCATGGCCAACCCGTCCCTCGGCCACGGCACCATCACCGAGCGCGTCATCGCATCCGATGCCGCCAACGACAAGGAGAGCGTGTTCCGAACCGAGGACCTCTGCCAGTGGGTCGAGACCCTGCGCGCGGAGCCGTTCCTCGAGGGCGCGTGGGATGCCGGCACCGACGCCAGGAGCGAGATCGCGCCCGATTCCGAGCTGGCGTTCGGCATCGACGTGTCCGGCGACCGCACGCACGCCGCCATAGCAGTGGCCGGCAGGCGGCGGGACGGCCGCATGCACGTCGAGGTCATCGCCTACCGAACCGGCACCACATGGCCGCTCACGTGGCTCGGGGAGCGCGCCGCGTCGTACGGCGGCATGAGGCTCGCCTGGCAGGAGCGCGGCGCGCCGGTATCGTCCATGGCGGACGAGCTCAAGGGGGTCAAGGGCGTCGAGGCGCACGAGGTTGGCGGCCGCGACCTCGCCGCATGGAGCGGAAGGCTCTGGGACGGCGTCGCAGCGTGCCTAGACGATTCGGAATCCGATGCCGTGCCCGTGATGCACCGCCCGCAGCCGGCGCTCGACATGGCGGCGAAGACCGCGGCGACAAAGCCGCTCGGCGACTCGGCGTGGGTGTTCGACCGCAGCAAATCGCCAGAGGACTGCTCGCCGCTCATCGCATGCGCCATGGCCCTCGGCCTCCTTTGCAAGCCCGAGGAGAGCGACGCCATCGAGAGCGCGTACACCGAGGATCGCGGCGTCATGAGCTTCTAGAAAGGAGGACTATGCCTCTCATCGAATCGCTGCTCGCGGCGCTCAGGCCACGGGGCGTGGACCGCGTCACGTATTCCATCGACAGCGCCCGCGCATCCATCGATGGCAAGAGCGTGGCACAGCTCTACGCGGAGCAGCCGCACCTGAGGACGGTCGTGGACTTCCTCGCCCAGAACGTGGCCCAGCTTACGCCGAAGTGCTACACGCGGGGCAGCGACACCGACAGGCGGAGGGACACAGGGGGCGCGCTCCCGCTCCTCCTGGCAGACCCCAACCCGGATATGACGTGCTACGAGCTCATGTACGCCACCGCCGTGGAGCTTCTTCTGTACGGGCGCGGCATCTGGCTCGTGGGCAGGTCGGCAGAAAGCCGGAGCGGCTGGGAAGCCAGGCTCATACCCGCCGCATGGGTCACGTCGTGGGGCGGCGGCAACGGCTTCTCCTACCGGGCGATCTCCTTCAGGGATCTAGAGTCCGGCGGCGGTGAGGTCACCGTGGACACCTCTGATTGCGTCCTGTTCACCACGTACCGCCCGGGCTCGCCGGCGCGGGCGCTGTCACCCGTAGAATCGCTCAAGCAGACGCTTGCCGAGCAGATAGAGGCACAGGCATACCGCAGGAGCGTATGGGATAACGCAACCCGCATCAGCGGCTACATCTCGCGGCCCGAGGGCGTCAGCTGGACCGACGCCGCGGCTAAGCGCTTCAAGTCGGACATGTCGGAGAATTGGTCGAAGCACGGCGCGAATGCCGGCAAGACTCCGGTGCTCGAAGACGGCATGGAATACAAGGCCGTCACCTTCAACGCCCACGAGGGCGAGTGGGCGAGCGGCGTGAAGCTCTCTCGCGAGGACGTCGCCGCCGCGTACCACGTGAACCCGGCGGCGATCTGGCCCGGCAGCGGCCAGACGTACGCCTCGGCGAAGGACAACGCCCGAGCGCTCTATGCTGACACGCTCATGCCGCTCCTGACCATGATCGCGAAGCGAATCACCAAGCGGCTCGTGCCAATGCTCGGCATGCCGGAAGACGAGTACGTGGAGTTCGACATCCGGGCGAAGCTCCAGGGATCGTTCGAGGAGCAGGCGACGGCGCTCCAGAGCGCGGTCGGCGGGCCCTGGATGACGCGCCAGGAGGCGCGCGGGATGATGAACATGCCGGCGGAGCCGACGGGGGATCTCATCACTCCGCTCAACGTGCTCGTGGGAGGGCTCGCGAGCCCAAACGACACCGCCCCGAAGGGCGCCGGCACCCACACCACGGAGCCGCACCTGGCGCGGGACGGTAGCGGGTGCTCGTGCAAGTCGTGCTCGTCGCTCAAGCGGTCCGCGCCGCCGCGCGGCAGGCGCGTCAAGGGGAGTCCCACGCCGGCGGAGACCGCTTCGCTCGAGAGCGTGCTGAGACTCTTCTACGCTAGGCAGCGGAAGAGCGTGCTCTCGGAAATCGGCGCGAAGGCCGGCCGCAAGGCGAACGGCGAGCCGTCGTGGTGGGACTCGGCACGCTGGAACCGCGAGCTCGCCGACGACCTCATGCGCGCGCTCCTGGCGAACTCGACCGCAGCAGCCAAGCGGGCGCTCTCCGGGCTCGGTATCGACCCGAGCGAGTACGACGAGCCCCGCACGCGCAACTACCTCATGGCGTGGGCGGAGTCGAGGGCGCGCGGCATAAACGCCAAGACGCTCGAGCAGCTCGAGGCGGCGCTGTCCGGCGAGATCGCCGACGGTGCCATGGGGTCGACGCCCGAGGGCGTGTTCGACAAGGCGGAGACGAGCCGCGCGGCCGCGCAGGCGGCTACGCTCGCCACGCAGGCGGCGGGATGGGGCTCCATCGAGGCCGCCCGCCAGTGCGCGCCCGCGACCGCCGTGAAGACCTGGGAGACGAACCCGAGCCGCAGCCCGCGCAGCTCGCACGCCAGGCTCGCCGGGGAGACGGTTCCCGTGAACGAGCGGTTCAGCAACGGCGCCGACTGGCCCGGTGACAGCTTCGCGCTGCCCGTGAGCGAGGTGGCCAACTGCCACTGCGAGGTGTCGCTGACCATCCCCGCTGAGCAGCCGTCATCCCACGTTGAGTTCACAGATGCACAGTTCGGCGAAAAGGCAGGGAGACACTGCGCCGACTGGGGTCTTGACCCATCGAATCCCGAGGACAGGGATGCTTTGAGGGGTATAATTGAAACCATCATCGATGGGGCCGATTCGGTCGATACAGGAGAGTGGAGGGGCCAGCCGAACCCCTGCACGTTCTACCTCAAGGGAAACGACCTCGTCATCGTCAACGCCGACAACGAGTTCGTCACGATCATGAAGGGCGGTGGGAACAATAAGCGCTACAGGAACGCCATCGGGAATCCAGGGGATTAGGTTCATCGACTCGACGATGGACGAGCGCTTCCTGCGCTTCTTCTCCATCGTCCAAGAGGCCGCGGCAGCGCGCGGAGGCGTGTTCTTCCTCGATTGCGGAGAGGGGCACGACCTCATCACCGACGAGATTGACTGCGAGGACCTGTCCGGCTGGCTCATCAAGGAGGCGGACATCGCTGAGTTTGAGCCTCTTTGGTTCGCACGGCGGTTTTCCGAACTTCCCGACAAGTTCGATACCGACATGGTTGTCGCCCGATGGTCAGGCACCGGGCCGGACGACATAGAAGTCGACTTCGACTTCTACAACTCCTGGATGCTCGAACAGAACAGGTGACGATTAAGCGCTCGGCCCCGCAAGGGGCCTTTTTCGTATACAGCTGAGAAGGAGACGCCGTGTCACTCGAGATCAAGGCCATCGTGACCTGCAACAGATGCGGCACCCACGCGGTAACCGACGGGGTGCTTGGCGACCCGTTCTTCGCGGAGGTGCCCGCTGACAAACGGCCGAAGGGATGGCTCGCCATCGACCGCAACCACCGCCTCTGCCCATCCTGCGCCGATGCGTACAGCACCAGGAAGGATGAGATGGAGCGCGAGCTGAAGAGGCTCGCCGGAATCGAGACCATCGAGGTCGACATCTAGAGACCGCAACCGAATAGATAAACCGCTCACGGCCCCGCAAGGGGCCTTTTTCATGCCCATGCGCCGCGCAGGCGGCACCGATTGGAGGCCCCATGAAGTACAAGGACTTCGGAATCAAGGAGGACACGGGCGGCGGCAACGGCGGGTTCACCGGCTACGCCGCGACCTTCGACCGCGAGCCGGACTCCTACGGCGACGTGATCGCCGCGGGCGCGTTCGCTGAGACGCTCGAGAAGTGGAGGGCGGCGGGCAGGCCCATCCCGCTCCTCTACGGCCACAACATGGAGGACCCGGACTACAACATCGGCACCGTGGAGCTCACCGAGGACGAGACCGGCCTTCTGTGCACCGCATCGTACGACGGCTCTCCGAAGGCGCAGCGCGTGCGCGAGCTCGTGCGCGATGGGCGCCTCTACAAGATGAGCTTCGCCTACGACGTGCTCGACGAGGGCACGGTGGAGCTCGAGGACGGCACCAAGGCGAACGAGCTCAGGAAACTCGAGATCTACGAGGTGAGCGTCGTGCTCGTGCCCGCGAACCGGCATGCGGAGATCATCGAGGCCAAGTCGCGCAGCAAGTACGGAAGGACCATCTCGAAGGCCACCGGCGACGAGCTCGCCGCGGTGCTCGAAGCGCTCCAGGAGATCGCGGACAAGGCGCACGGCGCCGCAGAAGCGCTGTCGGCGCTCATTCCGGATGAACAGCATGACGATGGATCCGACGAGGGCGGAACCGGGGAGGACCCATCGGGCAACCCGGACGGCAAGTCGGTCGACGCCATGGTGGACAAGATCATCAGCCTCATCTACTAGCAGGAAGGAAACAGCATGAACCTCAAGGAAAAGCTCGCCGCGCTCAAGAAGCAGGCCGAGGAGCTGCTGCCGCAGGTGGCCGCCGGCGACGCGGTTGCCATGAAGCAGGCGGAGAAGCTCGCAGCGGACATCGAGGAGACCCAGGCGCTCATCGAGAAGGCCGAGGAGTTCCAGGCCAAGCTCAAGGGCATCGGCGCCATCGGCTCCAAGAAGCGCGAGGAAGATGGCGCCCCGCGCACGCTGGGCGAGTTCGCGGCCGCCGCTGTCAAGAAGTCGGGCGCCATGTCGGGCGTGCAGTTCTCCGTGAGCTCCGGCACCTTCACCAAAGCATCCGCTTCCCCCATGATCACCCCGTCCGCGGTCTCCGACAAGCTCGAGGACGTACAGGAGCGCCTGTACGAGGGACCGCGCCGCCGCCTCGTCGTCGCCGACCTGCTCGGCCAGGAGACCACCACGCGCAGCGCCGTGACCTACTTCGTGGAATCCGAGACCGTGAACGGCTCCGTTTCGACGGTGGCGGAGGGCGACAAGAAGCCGCTCATCAGCTTCGGTGACCCCACGCCGGTCACCGAGAAGGTCTCCAAGATCGCCGCGATCATGAAGGAGTCCGACGAGCTCGTGGACGACCTCCCCTGGCTCGCGAGCGCCATCAACAACCGCGGCATCTACATGGTGCAGCTCTTCGAGGAGAACCAGCTGCTCAACGGCGACGGCTCCGGCACGAACATCAAGGGCATCTTGAATCGCGACGGCCTGCTCACCGAGCAGACCGCCAAGGGCGAGAAGAGCGTGGCAGACGCCATCTTCCGCGCCATGACCAAGATCTCCAGCGGCTCGCCGTTCTCGGCCGACAGCATCGTCATCAACCCTGCAGACTACCAGACGCTGCGCCTCTCCAAGGACGCCAACAGCCAGTACTACGGCGGCGGATTCTTCGGCGGCCAGTACGGAAACGGCTCCATCATGGAGAACCCGCCCATCTGGGGCCTGCGCACCGTGGTGACCCCGGCAATCGACTCCGGCACCGTGCTCGTCGGCGCCTTCCAGCAGGGCGCGAGCGCCATCCGCCGTGCAGGCATGTCGGTCGACATCGTCAACACCAACGAGGACGACTTCAGCAACAACCGCATCTCCATCCGCATCGAGGAGCGCCTTGCGCTCGCCGTGCGCTACCCCAAGTCGTTCTGTAAGGTAACCGTCGCAGAGGCGGCCTAGCATGCGCGCCGTGGTGAGGAGGTCGTTCAAGGACCTCAAGGAGAAGGTGGACCGCAAGGAAGACGAGGTGTTCGAGCTGAGCGAGGAGCGCTTCAAGGAGATCGAGCGCAAGCTCCCCGGCTACATCGCCAAGGTCGACGAGGCGGATGGGAAGCCGGCTCCCGCGAAGCGCACCGCCGCCCGCAGCACCTCGACGCGGGCCAAGAAGACGTCATCGAAATAAGGAGGTGTCCGCCATGGCAGAGACCATGGTGCAGACGCCCTGGGGATACGCCGCCCTCATCGAGGGCGGCAAGCTACCGCCCGTCATCACGCCTGCCGAGCTCCGTGAGGCGGCAGGCGGGCGATTCGGCCCAGAGACCGTGGGCGTCTCCACGGTGCTCGACGGCGTGAGCGCCGCCATCAGGGACGCCTGCGGATGGCACGTGACGCCGCAGCTGACCGTCGAGGAATCGGCGCAGGGGCCGGGGCGCGTGATAGCGCTCAAGACGCTGCTCGCCGAGTCGGTGGAGAAGGTGTCCGAGCGCGGCCGCGAGCTTTCAGAGGGCGAGTACGAGTTCGCCCGGAACGGGCTCCTGCGCCGCTCGTGCTGGAGGTCATGGCCCGCCGAATGGAACAGCGTCACCGTGCGGTACGTGTCCGGCATCCCGCAGGGCATGGCGTCGGCGCTCGCCATGGTGGCCGCGCAGGTCGCTTCCAACGCGCTCGCCGCGCCGGCGGGCGTTCGCTCGGAGCAGGCCGGAAACGTGACGATCAGCTACAACCAGACGGCGTCCGGCGTTTCGGGCGGCATCCGCCTGCTCGACACGGACCTCGCGATGCTCTCGCCGTACGTGATCGGGGAGGTGCTCAGCTGATGCTGCCGAGTTTCTGCCACGAAACGATCGTGGTGTCGCGGGCGCCGATCGTCCACCTGCGCGGCTCGGCGGAGCGCGATTGGGGCGCGGTGGAGAAGCACTACGTGACGGGGTGCTCGGTGCAGTTCTCGGGGACGTCATCCAGCCGGAGCGAGGCGCGAACCGGCGCGGTGTCGAGCGACGCCGTGCTCTTCGCGCCGCCGTGCGCGGATGTTGCCGAGGGGGACCGCATCGAATGCCCTGCCGGGCGCTTCTCTGTAGAGGGCGAGCCCATGCCGCGCACATCGCCGACGGGGGCCGTGAGCCATATCGAGTGCCAGCTCTCGCGCTGGAAGGGGTAGCCGTGGCCGCCATGAAGCGCACCGGCGCGGTGCGCTTCGAGTTCCTATCGTCCGGCTTCCGGGAGATCCTGACCGGCCCTGGCGTCGATGCCGAGGTGGCCGCAGCCGCGCGAAAGCAGGCGGCCGACCTCGAGGCGAAGACGGGCGTGCCATACAGGGTGGAGAAGTACACGGGCGCCACGACGCGATCGGTCTACGTGGCCAAGCGCGACGGCTTCGCCCCGACCCCTGGGCTCACCCACGAGCAGTGGATGAGCGACGTCTGGCCGAAGGTTGGAGGTGCGAAATGGCGACCGAAGCGCAGCCGCTAGAACCCGTCGACGTCGAGGAGCTGCTCTCCCGAGACATCTCGACAGATGCATGCCCGGCGCAGCCGCCGCCCGTCCCGGAATCGCTCGGCGGAACCTTGCCGCTGGCGATGGTCGAGCGAGACGGCGGCACGCGCCTGAACGCGGTGGTCGACTCGCACAACGTGACCGTATCCGTATGGGCGGGCACATGGGCCGATGCCATGCGCGAGGCGAACCGCATCGCCGGGGCAATCGCGAGGCTGCCGATGGAGCCCGGGGCATCCACCCAGTGGCGAACGGCGACGATCACCCTCCTCCCGTTCAACGCGCCAGATTCGGCGCATCCGACAATCCCGCGCGTGCAGCTCGCCGCGAGCGTGACCTGCCGCGCAACTACCTAAGGAGTTCACATGGTTGATGCCAAGAAGGTGCTCGTAGGCACCCCTGACCAACTGACGACGGGCGCCATCCTGAACGCGCCGCTCGGCACGGAGATGCCGACGCTCGAGGACCTCACGCCGGCAGCGGTCACGCTCGACCCGGCGTTCAAGGATGCCGGCTACGCGAACGAGGACGGCCTCACCCTCACGCCCGACATGTCCACCAGCACCATCAAGGAATGGGGCGGCGCGGTCGTGCGAACCGTGCTCGAGGAGTTCAACGGCACCATCGGCTTCACTCTCATCCAGACCGATGAGGCGTCGCTCAAGATGGCGTTCGGCGATGACTACGTCACGGCCCAGGCCGCGACGGCCGAGCACGGCAACCAGCTCATGGCCAAGATCGGCGCGCACCTGCCCGACCCCAAGGCGTGGGTCTTCAAGATGAAGGACGGCGCCGCCCGAATGCTCATCGCCGTGCCGAACGGACAGGTGACCACGCTGGACGAGATCACGTTCAACGCGACCGACCCCGTGGGCTACGCCATCACGCTCAGCTGCTCGCCGGATGAGACCGGCACCTCCATCTACATCCTGACCGATGACGGCCAGATCGCCACGGCGTAGGGAGACGGACATGGCAGCAAGCAAGAAGGGGTTCGCGGTCATCGGCCGCGTGGAGGAGACCTTCAAGTTCCAGCTCAACGGCTCGAAGAAGGTGTGGAGCCTGCCGCTCATCGGCACGCTCCCCATCAAGCTCTCGCGCGACATCTCGAAGATCAGCAAACTCGACGACGCCGAGCAGCTCGACAGGATGATCGACGTCTTCGACGAGCTGTGCCCGGGCCTCACGGACGTCGTGTCGGGCAACCAGCTGAACGAGATCATCACGCTCTGGTGCGACGCATCAGGCATCACGCCGGGGGAATCGCCGACCTCCTCCGATTAGCTGACGAGCACGGAGGGGCGCTCGAATACGACCTCATGACCAGGGCGGGCGCGACGCTCGACATGGTGCCCGCCCAGATCTCGTGGACCGCCCTGCGTAGCTTCGTCACGCACCTCGACCAGGAATCGGCGGTCTACGCGGAGCTCAACCCGGAGGGGGCCGCCTGGGCGAGGTGCGCCGGCGTCAAGACGCTCCTCGCCGACCTGTACGACCTCATCGCCGCGTTCAGGTGGGAGTTCTGCGCGGCGAACACGCCCGCTCGCAAGGCGAAGCCGCAGAAGCCGAGGCCGTACCAGCGGCCTGGCGCCAAGGACGACCGCGTGCGCGTGGGAAGCGACCCGATACCTATAAGCGAATTCGATGACTGGTGGGAGGGTGGTGCCTGATGGCCGGCAAGGGAAACGTCGTCGCCAAGGCATGGGTTCAGATCATCCCCGAGATGGACGGAATCCAGCGGACCATCGCGAGCGAGTTCACCGCTCCGGTCGAGAAGGAGGGCGAGAAGGCCGGGAAGTCCTCCGGCAAGAGGTTCTCGAGCGCCTTCCGCAGCGCCGTCGGAGCGCTCGCCGGCATCGCCGCCGCGGTCGGCTTCGGCGACCTCGTATCAGGAGCGGCGGAGGCGGCCGACGCCACGCAGAAGTTCAAAAGCACGCTCGACTTCGCGGGGCTCGGCCAATCTGAGATCGACTCTCTCTCCGCATCGACGCGCGCATACGCGGACGAGACCGTGTACGCGCTCTCCGATATCCAGAACGTGACCGCCCAGCTCGCGGCGAACTCGGTTCCGAACTTCGACAAGCTCGCCGAGGCCGCGGGCAACCTCAACGCGGTCGCGGGCGGAAACGCCGACACCTTCAAGAGCGTCGGCATGGTGCTCACGCAGACGGCGGGCGCAGGCAAGCTCACGACCGAGAACTGGAACCAATTGTCGGACGCCATCCCCGGCGCATCCGGCAAGCTCCAGGAGGCCATGAAGGCAGCCGGCGCGTACACGGGAAACTTCCGCGACGCCATGGCGGAGGGGCAGATCACCGCGGAGGAGTTCAACCAGGCGATCATGGACCTCGGCATGACCGACGCGGCGAAGGAGGCAGCGACATCCGCCTCGACCTTCGAGGGCGCCTTCGGCCAGCTGCAGGCGACGGTGGAGGGCGGCCTCGCCGACATCCTCACCACGCTTCAGCCGGCCATCACGGGGCTCGTCAACTCCCTATCCGGCGCGCTCGGCCCGGCGCTCTTCGCCCTGCACGGCGATTAATTCTGCTTGCGCCGCGCGGAAGAACGCGGTATACTGAGGGTATCCTTCCGCCTTCCGCAGACGGTGGAAGCGTGAACGCTCAAGATTGTTTTGCCATCCGGCATTTTTTACATCATGAATTCCAAAGAGGGGGTTTTTTCCGATGGGCCAATCGTTTATTCCGGCGGGTTATGCGCCGCACCTTTCTCTGTATGAAACGCAGAGCGCCATCAGCTTAATCAAGCGCGTGTTTCAGGATGCGCTTTCCCGCGAACTGAATCTGCGCCGCGTGTCCGCGCCGCTGTTCGTCGAGCCGGATTCCGGCCTGAACG
>ENA-OPRS01000833-OPRS01000833.1-human-gut-metagenome-genome-assembly--contig:-NODE-833-length-16565-cov-2.888734_pt1 | contig 16565 bp, 14 predicted proteins | sample MGYA00241795_ERZ501881 | MGnify/ENA primary metagenome ERZ501881 (study PRJEB25962, sample SAMEA2042440) | human gut metagenome | biome: human gut; feature: human-associated habitat; material: faeces... | reverse complement strand
ATAAGCCTTTTCTTGAACCACTCGCCCAGCGAGTGGTTTTCTTTATATACAAAAAGAAGGCCCCTAGGGGCCCTCTTGGAAGAAAAACATTTAACTTGTGGGTTACAGGCCAAAAAACTCCAAAGCCCGCTGGATAAATAGATCCCAGAACCGCCATTCATGGGTGTACCCCTCTGCTTCTTCAAAGGTGGCAGGGAGGCCGATTTTCTGGGCGTATTCCTTGAAAGTCTGGTAAGCGGGATAGAGAAAATCCTCCTTGCCGCTGCAAAAGTAGAGTCTGGGCAAGTTGCCTTCTTGGATCAGTTGAGGCAAGTGGTCCCAAACATTTGCCTGAGATTCCAGATATCCTTCCATGCCGCCGAAGTTGTTTACCAGGTTTTGTACCCGGCGGTCAAAGGCAACCTGATCTCCTGTGGCTCCTGGGGTGTGAAGCACTGTCTTGTGCAGGTCATTGGGAGCGCAGGAGAGGATGGCAGCGGCAGCGAATTTTTCGGGATGGCCCGCAGCGTACTGAATGGCGCCGCGGCCTCCCATGGATAATCCGGCAATAAAGTTGTCCTCCCGTTTGTTGGACGCAGGGTACCAGTTGTGGATCAAAGGCATCAATTCCTCAAATAAGTAATCCCAAGCCCGATATCCGGTGCCAAAGCCTGGCCAGTTCAAGTAGTTGGCGTTTAAGCAGCTGGGCATGACCACAATGAGGTTTTTCTCTCGGGCATACAATTCGATCATACTTTTTCGGACCCAATCGGTGTGGTCTCCAAAGGTTCCGTGGAGTAACCAGAGCACCGGGTATTTTTTCCCACTGCCATAGAATTCCGCAGGGGTCAATTCCCGGGGCTTGTCCGGCAGAATCACAGAAATATCCGTATTGTTTCCCAAACATTGGCTTTCAAAATTAAAATGTACCAGAGACATACTACACTCCTCCAATCATTCAATCGGTGGGTCAAGGCTTAGCCAGTGGCTCACTGCAGAATTCGTTTTCCAGCGGGTATCCAACCGCGACCTCTAAAGCTTTACTCCCTGCCAAAGAAGCGAGGTACCAGCGTTCCCCCGTTATAGGTCAAGGCTCAGCCTTGGACGTGGCCTGAACTGATTCCTTGGACAGCAGGGTTTAAGGGCAGCCAGTTGAGGGCTTTTAAGATATACTCATCCCAGAAATACCAGTCGTGGACACCGGGCCCTTCCAGGTAGGTTACGTCGTAGCCCAACTTTTGAAGGTGGTCCCGGAAATCGCGATTGACGCCGATCAGGCTGTCCTCCGTGCCGCAGGCCAGGAAAAATTTGGGTTTTTCCGCCAAAGGTGCCACCTGTTCTGCCAGGGCATCGTAGTCCATCTTGCTGCCCCGAAGCTTGGAAAGATCCCCGAAGACGGATTCATAGTAGCCCCGGTTGGTCATCAGGTCATCGGTGTATTCCTTGTGTTCCTGAGCAGAATCCAGAATCAAAGCGGAAGAGAAGGCGCAGACAGCCCCGAAGGTCTCCGGGTTTTGCAGTCCGTTGACAATGGCCCCATAACCGCCCATGGATAAGCCCCCGATGAAGGTATCTTCCCTGTTTCGGGAAAGGGGAAAAGAGCGCCTGGTGAATTCCACCAGCTCTTTGCCGATAAAGGTGCCGTAGAGGGCGCTGGATTTGGGATTATCCACATAGAAGCTGTTTTCGCCGGCGGGCATCACCACAGCCAAATTTCGATCCTGGGCCCAGGCCTGGATTCGGGTACCGCAGACCCAATCGGTTTGATCTCCGAAAATTCCATGGAGCAGATAGAGGGTTTTCAGAGGTCGATCCTGAGGAAGGGCGTCATTTTGTCCCAGAGTTTTGTCGGTGGGAAGAATCACCTGAATGGGCACGGTGCGCATCAGGGAACGGGAAAAGAAAGTGCATTGCAAAAGAGCCATAGTATCACACATCCTCGTTGTTGTTTTCTCCATTATAGAGGAAGCTTTTGGGAAAGGCAACAGGGGAATTTGCAGCTTTTCCCAGGAAATATTGCAAAAGCCCCCTGGCCTGTGGTATGCTAGGCAGGAACGTTTTCGAAATAACCATCCCTGAGAGGAGAGAACATGATGAAACCGATGATTGGTATTGTGTCCTTATACGACGAAAAACTGGAAAGTTACTGGATGCTGCCCGGTTACGCCAAAGGGCTGGAAGACGCCGGCGCCGCTCCGGTGATTCTTCCCCTGACGGAAGACCCGGAAGCTTTGGCCCAGTACGCGGATACCTTTGACGGGTTCCTGTTTCCCGGCGGTCACGATGTGGACCCGGACTTTTACAGGGCGGAATCCCGGGAAAAATGCGGAGTGTTGTGCCCGGAGCGGGACCGGATGGAGGAGAAATTCTTCCCTCTGGCTCTGAAAACAGGGAAACCGCTTTTGGGTATTTGCCGGGGCATTCAGCTGTTTAACGTGATGCTGGGAGGCGACTTATACCAGGATATTCCCACCGATTACCCCAGCGATGTGGAACATCACGAGACGGAGCCCTATGACAAGGTGGCCCACATGGTGACCATTGAAAAGGATACCCCCTTGTATGAGGCTGTGGGTGTCACGGAGATGGGGGTTAACAGCTATCATCACCAAGGCATCAAGAATCTGGGAAAAGGATTGCAGGTGGCGGCCAAAGCGCCGGACGGCTTGGTGGAAGCGGTGTATCTGCCGGAGCATACCTTTGCGTTGGCGGTTCAGTGGCACCCGGAATTTTCCCGGCTCAGCGATGAGAACAGCCGGAAGATTTTCCGGGCCTTTGTGGCAGCCTGTCAAAAGTGATCCGACGGGATTTATACAATTTGCCCTGATACAAGGTGAAAGTGGAAAAAAACTGGGGGAATCACCTTTTTTGCAGGAGAAGGGGCATGGTTCTTGCAAAATTCTCCCATTGTGCTATAATTTTTTGAAAAGAAGACCGCTCATAAGGCCGAAGCCCGTTGGCGGCTTTGAAAAGGAAAGGTGTTATATTATGCAGGAAATCAAGATTGAACGGACGAAAACTCCCAAGGAAAAGCCGGCGGACCAGTCCAAGCTGGGCTTTGGTAAGATCTTTACCGACCATATGTATGTTATGCCCTACAACCGCGAGAAGGGCTGGCATGATCCTAAGATTGTTCCTTATCAGCCCATTTCCCTGGAGCCTTCCGCCATGGTGTTCCATTATGGCCAGGAGATGTTCGAGGGCTTGAAGGCATATAAGACGGAAGATGGCCGGGTGCTGTTGTTCCGTCCCAACAAGAACATTGAGCGTGCCAACAACTCCAACCGCCGTCTGTGCATCCCGGAAATTCCCGAGGACGACTTCCTGAACGCCCTGACCACTCTGGTGAGTGTGGACAAGGATTGGATCCCCACCCAGCCTGGCACTTCTCTGTACATTCGACCCTTTATCATCGCCACCGATCCCTTCCTGGGTGTACGGCCTTCTGATACTTATCTGTTTATCATCATTCTGTCTCCCTCCGGCGCATACTACGAAAGCGGTCTGGATCCTGTGAAGATCTGGATTGAAGACGATTATGTGCGTGCAGTTCGGGGCGGCATTGGCGAGGCCAAAACCGGCGGCAACTATGTGGCCAGTTTGAAGGCTCAGGTGAAGGCCCATGACGAAGGGTATTCCCAGGTGCTGTGGCTGGACGGCGTAGAGCGCAAGTACATTGAAGAAGTGGGCGCCATGAACATCTTCTTCAAGATCAACGGCAAGGTTGTCACTCCTATGCTCAACGGCAGTATCCTGCCTGGTGTGACCCGTGCTTCCTGCATCGATCTGTGCAAGCATTGGGGTATGGAAGTGGAAGAGCGCCGCATTTCCGTGGACGAGCTGGTTGCCGCCGCAAAAGACGGCAGCTTGGAAGAGTGCTGGGGCAGTGGTACTGCTGCGGTTATTTCTCCCGTGGGTGCTCTGCGGTATGAGAACACCGTCATGGAAATCTCCGGCGGCGGCATCGGACCTGTGAGCCAGAAGCTCTACGATACGGTGACCGGCATCCAGACCGGCAAGGTGGAGGACACCTTTGGCTGGACTGTTGAAGTGAAATAAGGAGACAGAAGACGCCTTGTCTTTTTGTCTTTGGTCCGGTATACTGGGGAGGAAGCGGATACGCTTCCTCCCATTTTTTAGCAAAAAAAGCCATTTCATGGAGAAAGGGGAAATCTATGAAACGGAGAAGTCCCATCTTTCGAATGATTGTGCTGTTGTTGGGGATACCCCTGTTGTTTGGAGGATGTGCCCCAGAGTTTTCCCAAAACACCCAGGGAAACTCTTCCACTTTGGAAGCGATGGCACCCACCGTTACACCTTCTGCCAGTCATTTTCCTGTGCAAAGGGAGACACCGGCAGAACCGGTCACCGTAGAAGGAGAGATTACCGCAGTCCGGCGAAGCAGTTTTACCCTTTTGCTGGAGGATGGGACCCAACTGACGGTGATCCCTTCCCGGGAACACATGGAAGACGATGAGCTCTTACAGGGAAATCGGGCACAGGTGATTTATCGTCCCCAGGAGCGTCAGGAGAATCAGGTAAAGGCCCTGCAAGTGACGGTGACAGTTCCGGAGGCCTACGCCCAGGTGGAGAAACTTCTGGATACAATGACCTTGGAGGAAAAGGTGGGCCAGTTGTTTTTTGTCCGGTACCCTGGTAAAAAAGCTCCCGAGGAAGAGGCCCGCTATCAGTTTGGGGGATACATTCTATTCGGAAGGGACTTTCAGGAGCTGACGAAAGGGGAAGTTGCGGCCCAGGTGGAGGCTTGTCAGAAAGAGGCGAAAATTCCCATGCTGATGGGAGTGGACGAGGAAGGGGGAACCGTGGTTCGGGTCAGTCTCAACCCCAATTTGCGGGAGACTCCATTTCCGTCTCCCAGGGAACTGTTTAAACAGGGCGGCTTGACCATGGTGACCGAAACGGAAGCGGAAAAGTGCCAGTTGCTGAAGGAACTGGGGATCAACGTGAATTTTGCTCCGGTGTGCGACGTTTCCCAGAAGGAGGACGCCTTTATGTACAGCCGTTCCTTGGGTCAGAATGCTCAGGTGACTGGCGATTTTGTCCGTGAGACGGTGGGTGTCTACCGGGAAGAGAACGTGGGATGTGTCCTGAAACACTTTCCCGGTTACGGGGAGAACGGGGATACCCATACGGGGGTTGTGGTGGACCGCCGCTCCTACGCCGATTTCTTGGAAGAAGATTTTCTGCCTTTTCGAGAAGGCATCCGGGCAGGGGCAGGCTGCGTTCTGGTAAGCCACAATGTGGTGACCTGTGTGGACGACGAAAAACCGGCTTCTCTCTCAGGGGAATGGCATCGGGTATTGCGGGAAGAACTGGGATTTACCGGATGTGTCATCACAGATGATTTGGTGATGGGCGCCATTCAAGACTACTGTGATGCTTCCAGTGCAGCGGTGCAGGCAGTGTTGGCGGGCAACGACTTGCTGTGTTGTTCCGATTATTCCACCCAGTATCCGGCAGTTTGGGAAGCGGTGCAGAAAGGAGAGATCTCGGAGGATCGTGTGGAGCAGTCGGTGCGCCGGGTGCTCCGTTGGAAAGTGGCGTTGGGGTTGCTGTGAAGCAAGTGGAAGAAAAGTAGCCTCTTGAAACTCTTCGGGCCCAGGTAAACCGATGAGAGAGAATTGATGGAGTACAAGGGGCGTCATCAAGAGGCCGGCGTACAAACGCAGGCGAATTGAAAACCAATAGGGAGGGTTTTTCATGGAAATTCGGGAATTTCCCCGAGGAGAATCGCAGTATTTTCGTCAAGGAGTGGCTCTGTTACAGGAGTGTTTTCCCCAGGCCTACAGTGGAAAGTTGGCTGAGCAGCAAATGAAACTGCTTTTGGAGGAAGAGAGGCTTGCTTTCCTGGCGGAAGAAGAGGGAACGCTTTTGGGGCTGGTCGGTGCCATCCCCCAGTATGGAGTCACAGCATGGGAGCTTCATCCTTTGGGGGTGACCACATCCCGCCGTGGGCAGGGGATCGGCAGGGCCTTGGTAGCTCGATTGGAGGAGGCCTGCGCTCAGAGAGGATGTCTTACCCTATATTTAGGGACAGACGATGAATTTTTCCAGACGTCCTTGAGCCAGGGGGATCTGTTCCAAGACACGTTTGAGAAAATCCGGCAGATCCGAAACTTGAAGGGGCATCCCTACGAATTCTATCAAAAACAGGGGTTTCAGATTGTAGGCGTCCTGCCCGACGCCAATGGTCCTGGAAAACCAGATATCTTTATGGCCAAACGGGTGGCACGATAAAGGAAACCGCCGAACCGAGAGTGTTTCTCACAGGTTCGGCGGTTTTTGTTGAAAGGGGGAGTCAGCAGGGGGAGGCATCCCCTTGTTCCGATTTCCACTGGTGGATTTCTTCCAGGAAAGCTTTTCCATACCGCTGTAATTTTGCCTGGCCCACGCCGGGAACATCCAGAAATTCCCCTGGGGTGGTGGGTTGATAGGCGGCCATGGCTTCCAGAGTGGCATTGGAGAAGATCACATAGACGGGAACGTTTTGGAGAGCGGAAAGTTTCCCACGCAGTTCCCGCAGCCGGGAAAAAAGGATCGGATCGCTTTTGGGCAGATCCTGAAGAGAGTTTTTTTTCTGAGGGGATTTGCCGTCCTGTCGGACCCGGAGTATTACCTGGGCGTCTCCTCGCAGCAAGTCGAAGGCCCGGTCTCCACGGCGGAGCATGGGATATGTTCCATCGGTTTGTTCCAGAAAATTATGCAGGACCATGGTGTTGATCACCTCTCGCAACTCCTCTTCCCGATAGGCGCTGAGTTTTCCGTAAGAGGGATAGCGGTCAAAGCCTTGACGAAGGACTTTTTCGCTTTTGCTGCCTCGAAGTACATCCAAAACCATTTTCACGCCGAAGCGGTCCCGGAGATGCCCCACGCAAACGGCGATCTCCCGGGCTATGGAAGTGACGTCCCGTTCTTCAAAATGGCCGGTACAGTTGGCGCAGTTTTCACACCGGGTAGGTGCATGCTCTCCAAAGTAGTGGAGAATGTATTCCCGCAGGCAGGCGGTGGTATAGCAGTAGCCAGCCATGGCCTGAAGCCTTTCTTCCCCACGGCGCGCCAGAACTTCCCGTGCTTGCTCATCTAGATCCTGGTTGTCCTCCCCGTGGGCCAGGAGAAATCTGTTTAACGCAATGTCTTGACCTCCAAAGAGAAGAAAACATTCGGCGTTTTGCCCATCACGTCCAGCCCGTCCCGCTTCCTGATAGTAGCTTTCCAGATCTTTGGGCATGTTGTAATGGATCACATAGGACACATTGGACTTGTCAATGCCCATGCCGAAGGCGTTGGTGGCCACCATGACCGTGGCCCGGTCGTAGAGAAAGTCATTTTGATTCGCTTGCCGTTCCCCATCCTCCAACCCAGCATGATAGCGGGTAGCGGAAAAACCTTGTTCCCGGAGAACATCGCACACTTCTTCCACGGATTTTCGGGTGGCGCAGTAGACAATACCGCTTTTTTCCCGGCGCTCTCCCAAAAGACGAAGAAGTTCCTGGAGCTTGTCCTTGGGCCGGAGAACTTCAAAATACAGATTAGGCCGGTCGAAACTGGTGACAGTCACAAAGGGGTGACGGAGCTGGAGCAAGGATAGGATGTCCCGGCGGACTTGGGGTGTGGCGGTGGCGGTAAAAGCGGAAACCACAGGGCGTCGGGGGAGGGCGTTGACAAATTCGGGAATATCCAGATAGCTGGGCCGGAAATCCTGTCCCCACTGGGAGACGCAGTGGGCCTCATCGATAACCACCATGTCGATGGAAGCGCTTTGGGCAAAATCCAGAAATTCCGGGGTCAAAAGGCGCTCGGGAGCCACATAGATGATCTTGTAAACGCCGGCCCGTGCGTTGCGCAGGGCAGTCCGATATTGTCCCCAGGTAAGGGAGCTGTTCAGGTAGGCCCCCCGGACGCCGTTTTGTACCAAGGCGCCTACTTGGTCTTTCATCAGGGAAATCAAAGGGGAGATGACAAGAGTAATTCCGGGCAGCAGCAAGGCGGGAACCTGGAAACAAAGGGATTTTCCGGCGCCCGTTGGCATAATTCCAACCGCATCCTGGCCTCGAAGCAGGGCATCGATGAGATCTTCCTGGCCTGGCCGAAAGGACGCATAGCCAAAGTATTGCTCCAGTATTTGTAATTTTGTAGGCATAGCCCCGCCCCTTTCCCGAAAAATGCGCATTGCTTTCCCCATTATAGCAGACACTTTCTCTTTTTCCAAGACAATGGGCCCGGAAAAACCCATCTTCTCCGGGAGAAAGGATTTTGCCTGAGGAAAACCGGGGCAGCAAGATTGCCTGCTGCTTACCAGGGAAAGATCCGTAAGAAAAAGGCGAAGTTGATAAAGAAATTACGACATATTTTTTAATTTTTAGAAAACTTTTCCAAATTTTCCTTGCGATTTCCCTTGTAGGGGTGGTATACTATGGCAAGAATGACAACGCAGGGGCAGGGAAACTGTCCTTTTTCAGAAAGGAGCGTTGGTATGGCACGGAAAACCTGGATGACGCGGGCGGCAGGAGTTCTTCTGCCCGTAAGCAGTCTACCTTCCAAATACGGCATCGGGACCTTCGGGCAGGCCGCCCGGGATTGGGTGGACTTTCTGGCGCGGGCCAAGCAGCGGTACTGGCAGGTGCTGCCCATGGGCCCTACCAGTTTTGGAGACAGTCCTTATCAGAGCTATTCGGCGTTTGCAGGGAATCCCCTGTTCATTGACCTGGAGCTGCTCTGCCGGCAGGGCCTGCTGAAAAAGGGCAGGTGTAAGCGGACGGACTGGGGTGCAGACCGATCTTACGTGGACTACGACACGGTGCGGGCAGGCCGGGAAAAGCTATTGCGCAAAACGTTTGAGAATTTTACCGATCAGAAGGCATTGGCCCGGTTCCGGAAACAGAACAAGAGCTGGGTGGAAGATTATGCTCTGTACATGGCGTTAAAAGGCCGGATGGGAGGCCGCCCCTGGACGGAATGGGAAGAGGGCCTGCGGTTGCGGGATCCAAAGGTGCTGGACGCCTGGAAGGAGCGGTGCAAGGAAGATGTGGATTACCATGTGTTTACCCAGTACCTGTTTTTCCAGCAGTGGGGGGACCTGAAGAAATATGCCAACGAAAAAGGGGTGCGAATCATCGGAGACGCCCCCATCTATGTGGCCATGGACAGCGCCGATGTATGGGCTCAGCCCCAGCTGTTCCAGTTGGATGAAAACAACCTGCCCACTGAGGTGGCGGGGTGTCCGCCGGATGCTTTTTCGGAAGACGGCCAGCTTTGGGGCAATCCCCTGTACCGTTGGGACGAGATGGCCAAGGACGGCTATTCCTGGTGGATTCAGCGGATCAAAGCCAATCTGTCCATGTACGACGTGCTGCGCATCGACCATTTCCGTGGCCTGGAAAGCTATTATGCCATTCCTTACGGAGACGATACGGCCAGAAATGGCCGCTGGCGCAAGGGTCCGGGAATGAACTTTATACGGAAGATCAATGAGTCAGTGGAGAACGCAGCCATCATCGCGGAGGATTTGGGCCTTTTGACCCCGGCAGTCTACCGGCTTTTGAAGAGCAGCGGCTATCCGGGGATGAAGGTGCTGCAATTTGCCTTCAGTGCCGGGGAAGAAAGCACCTATCTGCCCCACAACCTGCCTACTCACTGTGTGGTGTACACCGGTACCCATGACAACGATACTGTGCGGGGTTGGCTGGACACGGCATCCCCTGCGGACCTGAAACTGGCGCTGGACTATTTGGGCTTAGAGGATGCCAAAGACGGCAACTGGGCCTTTATTCGGGCGGCCTTGGGAAGTGTGGCGGACCTGGCGGTGATCCCCTTGCAGGATTATTTAAACCTGGGCAGTGAAGCCCGGATGAATATTCCCTCCACGGTGGGAGGGATCAACTGGCGTTGGCGGTGTCCCAAGGATTGCACCACCAAAAAGTTGGCGAAGAAAATGGCCCGGCTGACCACCATCTATGGCCGTGCTCGGGAGACAGGAGGCAAAAAAGATGCGCATGCGGGATGAATTGGAACAGAAAGTGGGCCTGCGGTTCAGCAAGGGCCTGATGGCTGCCAATGAAAAGGAAATTTACCAAGCCCTCTTGGAGCTGACCCAGGACAAACTGAAGGCCGCCCCCAAGATTCAGGGAAACCGGAAGCTCTATTATATTTCCGCGGAATTCCTGGTGGGAAAACTGCTGTCCAACAATCTGATCAACCTGGGAATCTACGACCAGGTGAAGGAAGCTCTGGCGGAGGCGGGGAAAGACCTGTCCAAAGTGGAAGAGCAGGAGGTGGAGCCCTCCTTGGGCAACGGCGGCTTGGGACGGCTTGCCGCCTGTTATCTGGATTCCGCGGCCACTTTGGGGCTTCCCGGAGACGGCGTGGGGCTGCTGTATCATTTTGGCTTGTTCCACCAGTATTTCAAAGATCACAAGCAGGTAGAGCGGCCCGACCCCTGGCTGTCCCCCAAGGGATGGCTGGAGAAGACAGACGTCAGCTTTACGGTGCCGTTCCCTCAGGGAGATGTAAAGGGCGTCATGTACGACCTGTTGGTATCCGGCTATGACAACGGAGTCAACCGGCTTCACCTGTTCGATCTGGAAACTGTAGACGAAGGCCTGGTCCAAGAGGGCATCGATTTTGACAAGAAGGACATTGCCCACAACCTGACCCTGTTCCTCTATCCGGATGATAGCGACCGGGCGGGCCGGCTGCTACGGGTCTATCAGCAGTACTTTATAGTGAGCAACGCAGCCCAGCTGATTTTGAAAGAGTTGAAGGAGCGGGGCTGCTCTCTGAAGGAAATGCACAAATACGCGGTGATTCAGATCAACGATACCCATCCCTCCATGGTGATCCCCGAACTGATCCGGCTGCTGAAACAGGAAGGTCTGACCATTGATGAGGCCATTGCCACGGTGGAGAAGACCTGCGCCTACACCAACCACACCATTTTGGCGGAAGCTCTGGAGAAGTGGCCCATGGACTATCTGGGGGAGGCGGTGCCGGATCTGGTGCCCATTATCCAGGAACTGGACCAGCGGGTTAAGGAAAAATATCCCGATGAAAAGCTGGCCATTGTGGACAAAAACCAGTTGGTTCACATGGCCCATATGGATATCCATTACGGCTTTTCCGTCAATGGGGTGGCGTCCCTCCACACGGAGATTTTGGAGACTTCGGAGCTCAAAGCCTTTGCGGACATTTATCCGGAAAAATTCAACAATAAGACAAACGGCATCACCTTCCGCCGCTGGCTCATGCATTGCGATCCTGCCTTGGCTCAGTTTATCACCGAAAAAATTGGTGCCGGCTGGAAGAAAGACGCTCAGGAATTGGAGAAGCTGGAAGCGTTCCAGTCTGACGAAAAGACCTTGCAGGAGCTTCTGGCCATCAAGGACCGGAACAAGAAGGATCTGGCCGACTATATGGAAAAGATCTCTGGCACAACCATCGATCCAAACTCCATCTTTGACATTCAGATCAAGCGCCTTCACGAATACAAGCGCCAGCAGATGAACGCTCTGTATATAATCTGGAAGTACAAGCAGATCAAAGCGGGGCACAAGCCCAAACGGCCCATCACTTTGATTTTTGGCGCCAAGGCAGCCCCTGCCTATATCATTGCCAAGGACATCATCCATTTGATCCTGTGTCTGCAGGACTTCATCGCCAAAGATCCCCAAGTAAGCCCCTGGCTGAAGGTGGTCATGGTGGAGAATTACAACATCACCTGGGCGGAGCATTTGATTCCCGCCTGTGATATTTCCGAGCAGATATCTCTGGCCTCCAAGGAAGCCAGCGGTACAGGCAACATGAAGTTTATGCTCAACGGCGCGGTGACCTTGGGCACCATGGACGGGGCCAATGTGGAGATCCACGATCTGGTGGGCAAAGAGAACATCTATATTTTCGGCAAGTCCAGTGAGACGGTGATGGACCTGTACGAAAAGAGTGCCTATCATCCCTGGGAGTATTACGGGGTAGACGAGGAGATCACGGATCTGGTGGACTTCATCATCAGTCCTCAGATGATGCGTCTGGGGGATCCGGAAAACCTGGCCCGGCTGTACAAGGATATGACCCGGAAAGACTGGTTCATGGCTCTTCTGGACGTGAAGGAATATATCCAGGTAAAAGAGCAGGCGCTGGAAGACTATGAAGATAGGGAGTCCTGGGCAAAGAAGATGCTCATGAATATTGCCAAGGCAGGATACTTCTCCTCCGATCGGTCTGTGGCAGAGTATAACCGGGATATCTGGAAGCTGTAATTCCGGTCTTTGCCCCTTATAGCAGGTTGCTTCGGGAAGGGAATCTCCGGGAAGTTTGCCTTGACTTACCAACGCCCCATAGGCTATAATCAAAAAACAACGAACCTGGTTTTTTCCCGGAAATGGGGAACAGCCCGGGGAAATCCATCCGGCCTTCCGTGAATTTTGCGGAGGTCTGCCCATGGGGGAGTAGTTTGCGGTGCGCCGCGGCAATGTCAACACAATGATCTCAGGATCTGGTATTGTCTGAAAAAACGAGACTCATGGAAAACGCCCGTTCATTCATAGAATTGGGTGTTTTCCGCGAGTCTTTTTTCATGCGCGGAAAACGCCGAAAAAACTTGGAGGTAGAAAAATAATGGGTTTGCTGGAATTGTTTTTGGTAGCGGTTGGGCTTTCCATGGATGCTTTTGCGGTGTCGATCTGTAAAGGGCTTGCCTTGCGGAAAGTCAATGTGGGTCAGATGGCCTTGGTGGGTCTCTGGTTTGGCGGGTTTCAGGCACTGATGCCTCTGGTGGGGTACTTTGTAGGGGTTCAGTTCCGGGCCCAGATCACCGCGGTGGATCACTGGATCGCCTTTGCCCTGCTGGCCATTATCGGAGGCAATATGGTGCGGGAGTCCCTTTCCAAGGAAGAGGAATGTCCCGACGCTTCCTTGTCGGTGAAAGCTATGCTGCCCATGGCCGTGGCCACCAGTATCGACGCCCTGGCAGTAGGCGTAGGATTTGCCTTCCTCAGCGTGAATATTGGGGCAGCCGTGTCCTTCATTGGAGTGATCACATTCCTGCTTTCCATGGTGGGGGTCAAAGTGGGCAGTCTGTTTGGAGCCAAGTACAAGAGCAAAGCCGAGTTGGTAGGGGGCATTATTCTGATCCTCATGGGGCTGAAAATTCTGCTGGAGCATTTGGGCGTTCTGGGGTAATGAAGGCCGTTTCCTGGGGAATAGGGAGAAGGAGGAAGTTTCATGGCGTTCTTTTCCAAGAAGAAAAAGATGCTGGTATTATTTGGATCCCCCCACGGCCAAGGGTATACCAGGCAGCTTCTGAATTGTTTTCTGGAATGTTTTCAAGAGGACCAGGGGTGGGAGATGGAGGAACTGGATCTGTACCGAATGAAAGTCCATCCCTGTACCGGCTGCCGGGTCTGTGCCAAGGAGGAGCGTTGTGCCTTTGGGGATCTGGATGGATTTGACACATCCTTTCGGGAGTGTGACTTGCTGGTGGTAGCGTCCCCTGTATACAATTTTTCTTATCCCGCTCCGGTGAAAGCCTGGCTGGACAGGACCCAACGATACTTTGAGGCCCGGTTTTCTCTGGGCCGGAAACCGCCGGTGAAAAAACATCGAGACGCGGTGCTGCTGCTGACCATGGGTTCCCAGGATGATTACGCTGTGGATATCTGTACCCATCAGCTGGAACGGGCCTTCAGCGTGATGAATACCACCTTGCGGGGGTGCGGTGTTTGGGACGCCACAGACCTGGGGGATGAAAACAAAGAGCAAGGAGAGGCACAAGCCCGCGCTATCGCTCTTGAAATCCTCCAAGAAATGTGATATGATGACTCGAAGAAAACTCTAGAGTGGATAAGGCGGTTGAATCATGTCAGGACATTCTAAATGGAACAACATCAAACGGAAAAAGGAAAAAGCTGACGGCGCCAAGGCCAAGATCTTTACCAAGATCGGCCGTGAATTGGCTGTGGCGGTCAAAGAGGGAGGCAGCGCAGATCCTGCGGCCAACTCCCGTTTGCGGGACGCCATTGCCAAGGCAAAAGCTGCCAACGTTCCCAACGACAACATTGAGCGAATCATCAAGAAGGCAGCCGGCGACGGCAACAACGACAATTACGAAAACGTCACCTACGAAGGATACGGACCCAGCGGTGTGGCAGTGATTGTAGAGGCCCTTACCGATAACCGGAACCGTACGGCCGCGGATGTGCGCCACGCATTTGACAAGTTTGGCGGCAACCTGGGAACGACGGGCTGTGTTTCCTTTATGTTCAACAAAAAGGGCGTCATCGTCATTGAGCGGGAAGGCTTGGACGAAGACACGGTGATGACCGATGCATTGGAGGCAGGCGCCTCTGATTTTGCCGCAGATGAGGACGTGTTCGAGATTTCCACCGAACCTTCCGATTTCAGCGGTGTCCGGGAAGACCTGGAGAAGAAGGGGTACGAATTTGTTTCCGCAGAAGTGGAAATGGTCCCCGATACTTACACCAAGATTGATGACGAAGAGGTCATCGTCAAGATGCAGAAGATGCTGGATCTTCTGGAGGACAACGACGACGTGCAGAACGTGTGGCACAATTGGGACGCTCCGGAAGAGGAAGAAGAAGAATAAACGGGAAAGCGCTGGGGCTGCCCTGCTTCCTGTTGGGCCGCCGCGGCGAAAGAACGCGGCGGCCTTTTTACGGAAACAAAAAGGATTCCATGAAAATAGATTTGAAAAAGAGTTTGGGAAAGGAAGGGACATTATGCGACATTTGATTGACCCCTTGGATTTTACCCGGGAGGAGACAGACCGGCTGTTGGGATTGGCGGAGAGCATTCTGGCGGATCCGGCAGCCTATGCCCATGCCTGCGATGGGAAAATTCTGGCAACGCTGTTTTACGAGCCCAGCACCCGTACCCGTTTGAGCTTTGAATCTGCCATGATGCGTCTAGGCGGCAAAGTGCTTGGTTTTTCCTCAGCAGGAAGCAGTTCGGCGGCCAAGGGAGAGAGCGTAGCGGATACCATCCGGATGATTTCCGGATATGCCGATATTGCCGCCATGCGTCACTTTAAGGAAGGCGCGCCCTATGTGGCGGCACGGTATTCCCGGATCCCGGTGATCAACGCCGGAGACGGGGGCCATCAACATCCCACCCAGACTCTGGCAGATATGCTGACCATCCGGCGCAATCGCGGCACCATTGACGGGGTGACCATCGGCCTGTGCGGTGATTTGAAGTTTGGCCGCACGGTTCACTCGCTGATCAAATCCCTGGTCCGGTACGAAGGGGTAAAGTTTATCTTTATCTCTCCGGAGGAGCTGCGGGTGCCCAGCTACATTTTGAAGGAAGTGGTGATTCCCTCCGGTCATCCTTGGCGGGAAGCCAGAGATATGGAGGAAGTCATGCCGGAACTGGATATCCTCTATATGACGCGGGTACAGCGGGAGCGGTTCTTCAACGAAGAGGATTATGTGCGTTTGAAAGACTCCTACATTCTCACCCAGGACAAGCTGAACCTGGGGAAGAAGGACCTGGCAGTGCTCCATCCCCTGCCCCGGGTCAATGAGATTGCACCGGAAGTGGACGACGATCCCAGGGCCAAGTACTTTGAACAGGCCCGAGGAGGCGTTTTTGTGCGCATGGCCCTGATCCTGACCCTGTTGGGTCTGGCACCCGGGGTTCTGGACCAGTGAGAGAAGAAGGGAGCGGGATTTCCATGTTGAATATCGACAGCATTGAAAACGGAATTGTCATCGACCACATCACCGCAGGACGGGGGATGCGGGTATATGAGCTTTTGGAATTGGACAAACTGGATACCTGTGTGGCCATCATCAAGAATGCCCGCAGCAGCAAGTATGGAAAAAAGGATATCATCAAGATTGAAGGCGTCATGAATATCGACTTGGATGTACTGGGCTTTATTGATGATAACGCCACTGTATGCACCATTGAAAACGGCAAACTGACCGAGAAGAAAAAGCCCTCCTTGCCCAAAAAGCTGGTCAATATCATTGCCTGCAAGAATCCTCGGTGCATCACCTCGGTGGAGCATGTGGACCAGATTTTTACCCTTTGTGATGAGGCCACCCATCGGTACCGGTGCCAGTACTGCGAGCAGGAATATAAAAAATAAAGTAGCGGAAGGAATGGTACCCTATGGAACCGACGAAAAAGCTTCCTCTGTTTCTGGTGACGGGCGCTTCTTGCGTGGGAAAGTCCACCATGTGCCAGGTGCTGTTCCGTCAAGAGCGGGAATACCTTGTGCTGGAAAGCGACATCCTTTGGGAAGAGCGTTACAATACGCCAGAGGACGATTACGCTGCGTACCGCAGTCTTTGGATGCGGATGTGTGCCAATGTGTCTCAAGGCGGGAAGCCCGTAGTGCTGTGTGGATGCTGCGTTCCTCAGCAGTTTGAAAATCGTCCGGAGCGCCGGTATTTTTCCACACTGCATTATTTGGCTTTGACCTGTAACGAAAAGGTGTTGCGGAAACGTATAGTGGAAGGTCGGAAAGTGACCGATTCCGCCTGGATTCAATCTTCCGTAGAGTTTAATCGCTGGCTGCAGGAAAACGGCGGAAAGACGGAGCCGCC
>ENA-OPRS01000819-OPRS01000819.1-human-gut-metagenome-genome-assembly--contig:-NODE-819-length-16790-cov-7.375381_pt1 | contig 16790 bp, 10 predicted proteins | sample MGYA00241795_ERZ501881 | MGnify/ENA primary metagenome ERZ501881 (study PRJEB25962, sample SAMEA2042440) | human gut metagenome | biome: human gut; feature: human-associated habitat; material: faeces... | reverse complement strand
AAGAACCGTTTGCCTGGAGCGGCGCCTCTCGAATGAAAGAACCGTTTGCCTGGAGCGGCGCCTCTCGAATGAAAGAACCGTTTGCCTGGAGTGGCGCCCCTCAATTGAAAAGAACGGGAGCCCTATCCCGTGACGGTGTAATACCAGGTCACATGGTCACCGTCACTCAGCGTGTACGACCCGGCGGACTGCATGACCACCTGTCCATTCACCATGTACTTCCAGCCCGAAACGCCCGGGTAGCGGCTATCGTTCTCAAAAAGGCCGCCGATGCCTTCGACGTAGATGCCCATCGCCGTGCTCGACGAGGTCACATCGGATCGAAGCGCGCACAGGGCGTCGTAGGGCGTGGCCCCTTCCTTGAACGTAAAGGTGCCCGAGCCGCTCACCGAGCCGTCTGCCGCGCTTGAATCAATCGACACCGAGACGGTAACGGTCTTCTGCTGGCTCTCCCCCTGGCTCGCTCCGCTTGATCCTCCATGCGATGACGAGCTATCGGAAGTGTCACGGTCTCCGCCGCTGGATGAGCTTTGGTCCGACGCACCCGCACCGGCGGAGTCGTCCGATTGATTCGAAGCACTCGATGGAGACGAATCGTCCTCGCCGCTCGGCGTGGCCGCCGCCTCATCGTCTTCGGCGGAAGCGTCCTCGGAAGCCGCCGCGTCGTCCTCAGGTGCGCGGAGCGCGGCGCTCCCCTGCACCGCGACTCCGCCGGGTGCAGGAGCGCCACCGTCCGTCGCGAGCGCGAACCCGCACACGGCGATAAGTGCCACGAAGCAAAGAGCGAGAACGGCAAGCACGACGCGCTGCCGCCCGCTCACGCGCGGCGCAGCCTTATGCGTCTCCTCCCGGGTTGGGGCTCCTTCCTGAGATGGGGCTATTTCCCGTGCTGGGGCCACTTCCCAGGTTGAAATCTCTTCTAGAGCTGGCACCTTCTCCCAGATTGGGACACCTTCCTGGGCTGGAGCCTTCTCCTGGACTGGAGCCCCTTCCTGGGCCGGCATCTCTTCCCGATGTCCTTGAACATCCCCTGTCTTGTGGTCGCTCATGTGGTCATACCCCTTCTGCGCTAGGAGCGCTTACGAACGATGGCGAGGTAGATGCCAATGGCAGCTAAACCGCAAACGCCAACGACAATGCCTGCAACAGGCACCCAAGAGGGCAGGCCGCGCTCGGCTGCCGCATCAGAGGCAAGCGCGCTCGTCGCCCGGGCCGAAGCCGAAGCCTGCTCTTCGGCATCAGAACCATCGGCGGCAGCGCCCTCAAGCGCTTCGTCATCGGAGGCTGCAGCATCTCCATTGCTTGCAGCGAGAGGCTGGAGCGCAGGGGATACGGCCCCCGCGGGGCGCCGGCCCGCAGCTTCATCATCGCCGTTCTCGGAAACAGCACCAGTATCGCCCGGAACCTTATCGGACTCGCTCGGCCTCTTCTCTGGAGTATCGCCCCCATCGCCCGAAGAGGACGATGCGCCCTTGATGGCGAAAAGGTTGCCCGAATCGTTGATGTAGTAGAGCGTGCCGTCGGAGCCGCAAACGACCGACGCCATGCAATAGTTCTGCTGGCCCTCAGCCGGCGTGTAGATCAACTCGGCCTGCTTATCGCCCACACGGTACCGGTACACGCCGCCGGGCGTGGTATTGCACGTGAAGTACACGTACGTGGAGCCACCCTGCTGCGAAACGAGGGGGCTCGCCTGAACCGCGGCAGGCAGATAGCCATCCTCCGTAGAGATGATCCTGCACTCGATGGCGAGCGAGGCCTCATCGATCACCGCAATCGTTCCGTAGTAACTCGTGCTTCCCCAGGAGTTCGCATAGCTCTCAAGCGAGGCGCCGCCGACATACACCTTGCCATCGGCTACCACCGGCGTAGAGGTTGAAGACGACCCAAACTTTACCGACCCCAGCTCAACGGCAATGCCCGTCCGACTATCGACGGCGATCTTGTGCAGGCAGCCGTCTTTTGTCACCACGATAAAGGTGCCAGCGTCCGTTCCGTTCACCACTTGAGAGCGCGAACCGGCATCCAGGGCGAGCGTCGACGCCGCCTCCCCCGTCTCTCTGTTCAACACCGTCACGGCACCTGCATCGTCTGCGATGACAGCCCATGGGCCCGAAACCGCCGCGCCGGCCCAATAGAACCCGCTCTGCGTGCTCTCGCGCTGCCACACGACGTCACCCGTCTTGATATCGACGCACAGCAGGTAGCCGTTATAGGAGCTCGACCAACTGGCCGAGGCCGTCGCGAAGTAGAGGTAACCGCCCTCCACCGTGAGCGACCCCAATGCCTGCTGGTCTCGACCCTGCTCGTGCGCAGGCAAGGCATCGGTGTACCACACGGTGGTGAGCGTATCGGCGGTGAGGGCCTGCAAGCGACCGTTATGCACGGGCACGATGATGAGCCCGTCGACCATGACCATGCGAGCGATGGAATCGACCTTCTCGACGAGCGTCGCGCGGCCGAGTTCCTCCCCCGTGGCGGCGTCCATCATGATGAGCTGACCGCCCGCGCAGATGTAGACCCTGCCGTGAGCCACGAGTGGGTCGGAGACATTCGTCTGCCAGTCTGTTACATCCTTGATCTTCGAAACCCACGATTCTTCGGCATCGCCAGCGGGTGTCTCGGCCGTAGTGGGCCCCTGGCCGAAGCCATAGGCGCCTTCCCAATCGGGTTGCTCCGCATCGGGATCTGCCACCACGCCGTTTTCAGGGTATTCTGCACCATACGCCGCGTAATACCAGGCAATCGACATGCCGTCTTCAACGGTAACAGAGCTTGCGCCCGCATCCGAGGCCGCACCGTTGACCCAGAACTGCCAGTACGCACCCGTCGCCTCATCCCAGGCCAGCACGCGCCCATCGGAAGAGGTCATGCTGTTGAGGTACCATCCGTACGTGGATTCCTCGGCATTGTAGGCAATGCCCGCAGCGCCGAGCATGCGCTCGGTCAGCTCTGCGGCGGTGGTGCCCTTCTCCACCGACAGAGAGTCGGTGGTCCATACCTCGGGGTTGCCCGAAGCATCGATGCCATACACCTCGAAGGTCGCCCGCACCATGGAAGGGAGCTCCCCCGTGGATCCGAAGACCAGGGCATACGAGGCCCCTTCGGTAGCGACCACGCTGCTGGCACCCTTGGAGGCAGACGCGCCGTCCACCAGGAACTGCCAATAGTTGCTCCCGTCGTAACTCAGCGTGTTGCCGGCATCGAACGGCGAGGTAATGCTCTGGAAGTACAAGCCGTACTCGCTCGGCGTCGCATCATAGGCGATGTTGTTCTCTTCGAGCGCCTGAACGAGGGCGTCTTCCGCAGTCTGCCCCTCATCGAGCGTGACCTCGTAGGGCGCGAGCCATTCCTCTGCATCGCCCGAGGCAGACATGCCATAGATGGACACGCTGACGGCCACCTGCTGGTCCTCGTCGTCCAAGGCGGCCGTCGAGCCTTTTTCGGCGGAACCTGCCGGCTGGTTGCTCCCTTCGGTTTGGCCGGAAGCGGTGCCATCGGCGGAAGCTGTATTGTCGTCGGCCGCGTTGGCATTGGCATCGGCTGCTCCGGTGATGTTATCGGCAGACTCCGATGCATCCTGCTGGCCTTCGTCGGCCTGCGCATCGCTTGCCTGCTCGGCGCCCGCCACATCGTCGGTCTGTTCGGCATTCGCCGCATCGAAAGAATCGCCCGAGCCTTCACCGCTAGAGCTGGTATGCGCCCCCTGGAGCTGAGCATTCGCAGCCGCAGCCGAGCTTGATTCTGCCGGCGCAACCTCGGCCCATGCAGCCGCAGGCACCTGACCCCACACGAGCAGCACGGCCAGCGCGGCCGCTGCCGCACGACGCGCGATGCCCCGCATAGTGGGAGCACCTCCCGAGCGCATGCGCTCTGGAATCGTATTGGACATCTTCAAAAAACCTCTCTATCCAGGACCCTGGCCGTATTGGGCCATGCGATGGAGAGGCGATCCGACTTGTCCGCGCGCGGCGATTCGCGCTGCGAGAGTTACGGTTACTGGTATAGCCGGGGACTTTCACCCCGATTCCCCTAGGCACCTGCGTGCCTGCGCAAAACGCGCCATCCATCAGGTCAGTTAAACAGATGTGCCTATTCTAGCCGTTCCAGAGGGAAAAGGGGCGGGCGCAGCGATGGAAGGCGGCGAAATGACGGAGCCGGCGATGGGCGGGCATGATGATGAAAAGCAGTGAGATGACGTGGCCGGCGATGGACAGGCGCAGCGAGGGAAGGTGTGAATTGACAGCGCCAGCGATGGGCGGCGGCGCCACGACGGGCGCAAGCGATGGGGCAACGCGCTGCCGAGCGCGACGGCAGACGACAGCGCGCCGACGGATGCAAACACAGGAGGCCGGCGCGCTTGCATGCTTATATATAATCGCGCTGCGGGCGCTTGGCGTGCAGCGCATAGGCGATGAGCCCGATGCCGATAACGATGAGCGGCAAGCTCAGCAGTTGCCCCATGGTGATGACATCGCCCAAGATGTAGCCGAGCTGAGCGTCGGGCACGCGCACGAACTCGATGAGGAATCGTACGATCCCATAGCCCAAGATGAACGTACCCATAAATGTACCCTGCGGAAGCGGCGGCTTGCGGCGGCTCATGAGATAGAGGACCACGAAGAGCACCACGCCCTCGAGAAACGCCTCGTAGAGCTGGGAAGGATGACGCGCCACATCGCCCGCGGCGCCACCGAACACCACGCCCCAGGGCAGGTCGGTCGGTTTGCCCCAAAGCTCGCCATTCACGAAGTTGGCGCAACGACCCAGGCAAAGCGCTATGGGCACGCCGATGACCGCAAGGTCTGCAATGGTCCACGCGGAGATGTGGTAAATGCGGCATACAATAGCGCCGCCCACAATTCCGCCCACGAGCCCACCGTGGAAGCTCATACCGCCGTGGTTGGTCATGAAGATCTCGAGCGGGTGCGTCCAATAGAATCCGTCGCCATAAAAGATCACATAGAAGAGGCGCGCGCCGATGACGAGCCCGATCACCACGCCGAAAACGACCATCATGAGGTCGTCGACCGTGAGATTGAGCCCCCAACGACGCTGCGTGCGGTACATCACGATACCCGTGATGAGAGCGCCCAAAACATACGCGACGCCGTACCAATAGATCGTGATCGGCCCAACCGAAAGGGCCACCGGGTCAAGGCTTTGATAGAGTTCTGTGAGCATACATTCCCTGCCATGTTGAAGCGGGACCGAACGAACCTATTACCCGCATGAGACAGTTGTGCCGGGTTAAACTGTCTCATGCCGGCGCCGCTGTCACACGAATCGTTAGAACGGCGCGTACTCGTCGTACAGGCTCGAAAGCCCACCGTCGGCGTTGTCGTTTACGGCAACGACGCGCGTTACGCCGGGGACGTGCTCTTTGAGCACGCGCTCGATGCCCATCGAAAGGGTGAGCTGGCTCATGGGGCAGCCGGCGCAAGCGCCCTGCAGCTCCAGCGATACCACGCCGTCCTCATCGACACCCACATACTCCATATCGCCGCCATCGCCCTGAAGGTTCGGGCGAATTTGCTCAAGTACCTGCTTGAGCAGCTCTTCATTTACTGCCACAAGGGCTCCTTTCATGCCAATGCGAGCGCGCCGCTCACAGATGCGTTCATGGTACTACAACGGTATACCCGTCTTCTCTTTCTTCCCTCGTTCTGGTTTACGGGCAGAAAATGTACGAAAAAGCCATCTGGGCAAGCTTCATCCGTAGATTTCCTGCCCGAAACCCTACGACCATGCACACGGGCGCACCGAGAGCATGACGACAACCTGCGAACATGGCGGCGATTGGTGCGAGCGGCGAACAGGCGGAAACCCTAGGAAAACGCTGATTATTGGGCGCCGGAGCCGTCCGCCCCATCGAGGTTTCAACTTTTGGGCACTTCCCGACACGGCGGGCGAGTATGGGCGAGCGGGGGAAGGGAAAGGCGCAGCTCAAGGGGCTGGCGCCCGCCTGGCGGCAGCGCGGCTACTCGGACCCTCCGCCCCGAAGTGCCCAAAAGTTGCAATCCCGATCGCCCGCGAAGATAAACTCAGCGGCTTCCTAGCGCTGCCGCCTGCGCATCTCATCTTCAGCTCGATACACATCGAGCTCCCAGCGCTTTCTGGTCGCCTTGGCCACGGTGTCCAAGATGCATCCCGTGCTAAACGCAAGCGCTCCGCAGAACACGAGCCCAACGGCTAGAATCGCCGAAGGCACCTTGCTCACGTACCCCGTCTGCGCGAACTCGGCGACCACGGGAATGCCCACCGCCAGGCCAAGCGCCACAAACACCGCCGCCACAAGCGAAAAGAACTTGAACGGCAGGTAATCCTTGAAGAGCGACCCGATTGCCATGAGCACGCGAACGCCATCGGAAACCGTCGAGAGCTTGGAGACGCTTCCCGCCGGGCGATCGCGATAATCGATGGGCACCTCCTTGATGCGCCAGCCCTTGTCTACCGCATGGATCGAAATCTCGCACTCCAGCTGGAACCCGCGCGAAACCACGGGCAAGCTGCGCACGAACACACGGCTGAAGGCCCGGTAGCCGGTCATGACATCGTGGAACGCGTAACCGTACATAAGGCGGATGAGCCAGCGCACGAGGTTATTGCCGAAATCGTGGAAGGGCCTCTGGTTCTCTTGCGCATAGCTGCCGTTGGAGAGACGGTCGCCCACGGTCATATCGGCTTCACCCGTAAGAATGGGGTCAATGAGAGCGGGCGCGGCATCGGCGGGGTACGTGCTATCGCCGTCGACGAGCAGATAGCAGTCCGCTTCGATGTCGCGGAACATCTGGCGAACGGTCACCCCTTTGCCCTGGCGCGGCTCAAAGCGCACCTGAGCCCCGTGCTCGTGTGCCACCTGGGCCGTCCGGTCACTCGAGTTGTTGTCGTACACATAGATGCTGGCCCCAGGAAGCACCCTCCGGAAATCATCGATCACCTTGCCAACGGTCAGCTCCTCGTTGTAGCAGGGAATGAGCACCGCCACGTGCCCCTTGGCGGCTGGGGCTGTCTCGGCAGCTTCGAGCGTGGCAGCGCCCGCCGCGGCAGCGCTCGTCGCGCCAGCGTTCGCCACGGTAGCCGCAGCCGTGGCCGCACTTGCAACCGCAACGGAGCCTGTGACAACATCTGTATCCGCAGCCGCAGCCGCAACCATGCCCACGGCCGCACACGCAGCCGTGTTCGATGGACTATCCATAGAAGACCCTCCTGTGGTCGAAATCGAAACGAACGTAGAAGCGCGGCGCGCGCAATCCCGGGGGTCGGGCACCATGGTGATCAGCGCCAGGAACGGCACGAGTAGGGCCACCGGATAGGCATAGCGAAAATACGTGGTGCCGTTACAGGGGCCCACGAGCGCAATAAGCAACACGATCCATGCCGGCGCGAGAAAGACCGCTGCGTGCGATCGCCGCCGTCGCACCGCATAGGCCGTAAGCAGCACGAGAGCCCAGTCGTAGAGCGCCGCCTGCATGGTGAGCGTGAGGAACGGAAGCCTCTGGAAGAGCAGCCGGTACCCCGAGCACAAACCGTCAAGCGCACGTACGAATAGATGATCAAGCTGATGAAACGAGAAATACGAGGCTATATCCGAATATATGAGGTTCGTCTCGGTGTTCGCCATGACCAGGCTGCTGAAGTACGAGGTGTAGCTCCAGCTCATCGCATGTGCAGGATAGAAGTAGCCATAGTAGTTCGCCGCCGTCGCATAGATGAAACAGCCGGGATCGCGAGCAAACAGCCTCGCCCATGTTTGCCAGAATGCGGAAAGGTCGTCGGATGAGGCCTGTTCCTTATACGTCGCCTTCACCGGGTCCGATTTGCTCGGATCGTAGAGGCGGGCGAGGCTCGGGGCATCGAGAACCCGATCGATGGCGCGAAGGTCCTCAGGCTGCACGGCATCGGGGCGATCGCGCATGAAGCGCGCGACTTGCTGCATGGGAATGGAGAGCGCCTCGCGCTTGCTCGACGGCGTGATGGCCAGAGCAGGATAGACCACGCGCGCGAGCAGCAGATTCACCGCTATGACGAGCGCCAGGGCGATCAGCGGAATGCGAAGGAGCGATCGCGCGGAGACGGGCCGGAGGCCCTCTCGTGCCAAGCGGCGCTGCATGCGCCACAGAAGCAAGGTTGCGGCGAGGGCACCGCCCGCCACGGCGACGACCATACCGCTTCTCAGCAGCGCGGTGCCAAGCGCCCCGGCCACGAGCAGCACCGCATGCCGGCGCGAAAAAGCGATTCGCCCGTCAAACGATGCAGCACAAAAGACCAGGTAAACAAGCTCGATCGCGAACAGCAGCAATGCAGATGCGAAGAGCACGTCCTTGGTTACCAGCACGCTGTAATTCGAATATGCCGGCACGAGCGCGATGAAGCCGAGCGCCACGAAACGCGGGGCACGAGGCGCGCCCACGATCTGGGCGATGCGAAACGCCCACGAGATTGCGAGGATGTCGACTGCCCACTGAAGCACCGCGTAGATGAATATGCCGAGGTTCTCGCTGCCTGCAAGCGAGATGCCCGCCTGAACGCAGAGGCCTACGAGCGCCGTATGCAGCGGCGGGTGGTGCTGGGTGAGCAACACGCTCGAATCGAGCAAATCGACGGAGCTGCTGATATGGTTGGGCAGCCCGAACCACTGCAGTATCTGCGTGTTCGTGTCCCACATGAAAAGCGCCGGAGCATACCCTATGAGCACCGGAAGCCAGCACAGTGCCAGCACAAGCGCCGGGGCCGCAAGGGGGTGCCGGTCGAATGCACCGAGAACGAGGTGCGCTGCGCGCCGCAACCTCCCGCACGACGGAGAAACGAACCGGGCGCGATCACCCGACGGGCACGCCCCATGCGCGCGAAGGCGATCCAGACCTTCGAATGCGAGCTCGACGAGCGCCCGCGCGGGCAGCAGCCACCCTATGAAATACCAGCACGAACGAATGGCGGGCGTGATGCCGCCAACGATATAGGCAGCGGAGCCGGTTTCGTCGAAGCTTCGCCCAAAGAGCATCGCCGCTGCGAAGAGCACGGCAACCACCCAGGCTGAAGCTCCTCCACCGCTGCGGGGCTTCGCGAACTCCCCCGCGTCCGCCGCAGAAGCACCGCGGGCAAACCTAGGCATACCGTCTTCTGCGGTAGAAGCGCTGCGAACGAGCACGCCCGTGCCCTCAGGCTCGGAAGCGCCGCGGTTTAGCGCGGAAGCGCCCTCCCCTGCAGGAGAAGCGCCGCGGCCCGCGCGACGAAACAGGGCGAACAGCGCCGCGGTAAGGCCGAGCACGGCCAGGGCCCCATCGCGCGCAGGAAGCGAGCAGAGCAGCTCCGCCACGATGTACGAGGCGCCATGCACCTCGCCGAACAGATGCGTTATCTCGCTGTAGGTTGAAGATGCTCCCGAGAAGTCGAGCAGAAGGCCCGAAGCGCACACGGCAGAACACAACAGTACCGCAGCACTTCCGCCACGGCGCACGCACAGAGATTTTGACATTACCCCCCCCCAGCCGGTTTTTCAATCTGAACCCAAAGATCCAGGTCCGGCTGAAACGGAACTAATTCACGCCCGGCGTGCCCCTAGCGACACGCCACGCCTTGCGCGCACGCGGTAGCCTATCACGGTCCCCCACCCGAATGCGAGCACAGCAGGCTGCTAGAGCCCAAACACTGCGCAATACCCATCAAGGTAAAGAAAGGCATAATACGATGTAAACGGACCCTTTCAAAGGTGCAACAAAAGGTTAAACAGCACGAAGACAAGAAGCACCTGCTGAAAAACCGCAGGTCCCGGTGCTTTTTCCGAGCGTTCACGATTCCATCATAGTTTTTTACTCTTGAGGTTCGTTTAAGGATTCGTTTTTATGCTGAGCTCACGCTCTGCGTCGTATGGCCCCACCTAGTTCTCTACGCAGAGCGCATGTCCCGCGCCGTCGTCAACCTCCCTTATTGCAGCAGCGGCCGGGCCCAGCACCCGTGCGCAGGCCCCCGATCTACTGCGCACGGGTTTTTGCATCTACCGCGGATGCGCCTCCGCGCACTCGCATGGAATATGCGCTATCGTGAAACCACGATGCCGAGGAGGGAGCACGCATGCGCGTTTTAGTAGCCGATGACGAGCAAGACATGGCCCGCGCTCTCGAAGCGATGCTCAAAAGCGATGGGTACGAGGTCGATACCGTCTACGACGGCCAAGCGGCGCTCGACTTCGGCGAAACCGGCACGTACGACTGCATCGTGCTCGACATCATGATGCCCTACCGCGACGGACTCGACGTGGTGCGCACCTTGCGCAGCAAATCGCTCCGCACGCCCATTCTCATCCTCACGGCGAAAAGCGCCCAAGAAGACGTGGTCGGCGGGCTCAACAGCGGTGCGGACGACTATCTCACCAAACCGTTCTCCATGGTCGAGCTCCTCGCCCGCGTGCGCGCCCTCTGCCGCCGCAGCGACACCTACGTGCCCGGCGTACTCACCGCAGGAGACCTCAAGCTCGACCGCGCTGCCTTTACCGTATCGTGCGGGGCGTCCTCGACGCATCTGGCTAATAAAGAATTCCAAATGCTTGAACTGCTTATGAGGCGCCCAGGCACCTATGTACCTGCCGACCGCCTCCGCGAACACGTGTGGGGCTACGACGGGTCTATCGAGAATAACGTGATCTGGACGTACGTCTCGTACCTGCGGCGCAAGCTCGAAAGCATAGGATCCAGCTGTAAGATCATCGCGAGCCGCGGGCGCGGGTACGCCCTCGAGCTGAACGAGGAGGGCGCGGAATAGCCCCATGGCCACCGATACCGTCACCGCCCTGCGACGCAAATTCATGATTGTTGCGATTGCCGCACTGGTAGCGGCGCTGCTGCTCATTTTCGCCGCCCTTAATATTTGGAACCACATGCTCGCCACGGAACGCGTGGACTCGGTCATCTCCGTCCTCTACGAGAACGACGGCGTCTTCCCTGAGGAGTGGAAGCTCAAAGACCCGCGCTACAAGCGGGGAACGTTCGAGGCGACTTCCGAAACGCCGTTCGAGACGCGCTACCTTGCAGCAACCTTCGATACCACCCGCTCGCTCACCTCGCTCGACGCCACGCACGTCGCTGAGCTCGACGAGCAAGAGGCCGCGGAGGTCATTGGACATATGCTGGATGGGGTGGCCAACGCCGGCTACTACGACCGATACCGGTTCCGCGTCTTCACCGAACAAGACGGGTCGGGCATGATCATCGCTGTCGACTGCTTCCAGCAGCTTCAGAGCTCGCACACGCTGCTCCTTATCTCCGCGGCGATCATGGGGGCGACGGTCACCATCACGGGCCTGTTCATCGTGCCGCTTTCGAAGCGCTTCGTCGATCCCTACGTGCGCAACCTCGAACGGCAGAAGCGATTTGTGACCGATGCCTCGCACGAGCTCAAAACGCCCATCGCGATCATCTCGGCCAACACCGACCTCATCGAGGCCACCGAGGGCGAAAGCTCCTGGACCAGAAGCACGCGCGCGCAAACCGCACGACTCAACAAACTCACGGGCGAACTCATCGAGCTCGCGCGCACCGATGAGCCCATCGAGCGCGCGCTCCGCGAAGATGTGGACCTTGCGAGCATTGTACGGCGAGAGGTTGAGGATTTCTTGCCGCTCGCCGAGGCATCGGGTAAAACCCTCGTCTGCACCATTGACACCTTCGAAGGAGCGGCGACGCGCGCGAGCGGGGCGGACGGGCTGGAGGGAATCTCCGCGCGCGAGGCGAGCAAGGCCGAACCGCGCATCATCGTGAGCGGAAGTCCCGAGGAGCTCGACCGGCTGGTGAGCGTGCTCGTAGACAACGCGGTCAAGTACTGCGACGATAACGGATCAATTCGCGTTCGCCTTGAGCAGCGCAAACGCGAAATCGTGCTCACCGTGACCAACCCGTGCGCCTCGCTCACCACGCAAGACACGCGACGCATGTTCGATCGGTTCTATCGCGCCGACGCATCCCGCTCGCGCTCGACCGGCGGAAACGGCATCGGGCTCTCGATTGCCCAAGGGATCGTCTCGCGACACGAGGGAAGCATTCGCGCGAGGAAGCTCGGCGCCGAGCTGGAAATGCGAGTCACGCTGCCCAACGGTTAGGCACGACGGGGCGCCTGCAAGGTGCTCGTGGCTCGAGCCGGAAGGTTCAGTTTTGCCAACGGTCTACCCCGCAAGGCCTGCCGCGACGCTGGCGAACGCCACGATTACGCCCACGATGGACTCGCCACCGAGCACACCCGAAGCCACCACGGCGCCCGTCTCTTCCGCCGCGCCCTTCTCGATTCCGCGCGCAGCCACCACGCGGTCGAACACAACGCGGATCAGCGCGCCCGCCGCCGTGGTTAGCGACATGTAGAACGGCAGGTACACGCCAAGTCCGAGCATCATGGCAGGGATGCCCGCGCAGTAGAGCACCGTGCCCGCAACGACTCCCACAACGAACGCGGGGACGCTCGGAATGCCCGAGACCATTGTCGCCACCACCTGTGCCTGAGCGGCCACGAAGAGATTGTCGCCACCGAACGCGTCGGTTCCGTATGCCGCTACGAGGGCAACGAGCACGGCAACGGCCACGACCGTGCCCAAAAGCGCACCGATAACCTGGCCGAGCCACAGGTCGTGCGGATCAGTGCCGATAATCTGGCCCGTCTTGAAATCGCTCATGACGTCGCCCGCAAGGCCGCAAGCCACGGCAATCACCCCGGCAACGAAGAAGAGCTGCACCTGGGTCACATCGGAAAAGGCCGCCACGAACAGCAGCACGATGAGCCCGAAGATCTCCATGGGGTCGATGCCGGACTGGCCGACCGATTGCGCGCTCATGATGGCCGTCACAAATGAGAGCAGCACGATGGCCACGGAGACGAACGGGCCGAACGAGAGAGCGATGCAGCACACGAGCGCAGCCGCCGCCACGAACAGCGCGAGCAAGCCGGCATCGAAACGCGAGAAGTAGTCGGTGAGGCCGCCAAGCGAGACGGGTGGCGCGGAGTGCTCGGGGGATTCATCAACGCGAGTTCCGCACGAGCCGGAGGCGCCAGCGGCGCCTCCACGCGAGCAGGACTGCCCGAGCGGGAAGGAATCTCCCGAGCACTCCGCGTTTCCGGCGCCCTCGCTACCCATCGCGTCCTCTCCACTTTCAGAAACAGAGGATGAGCTACGCCGAGCTCTCGCCCGCCGCACCAGCGGGAGCACGATATCGCGCAGCACGACACCGAATCCCGACCCCATCATGAGGCCCATGCCCAGGCTGCTCACGATGCCCTGCGCAGTTCCCAGGTCCCACAACCCCGCTGCAGTGCCGCCCACGATGATGCCGAAGCTGCCCAGCACAGCGCCGACCATCCACCATGCAATCGAGCGGCCCCCAACAAGGAACCCGACCGAGAAGCGCATGGGCGAGGCCTGGATACCGAACGAAATTCCCGGGATGGGCAGCGTGGCCACCAGCGACGGTATAATGCCGAGCACATCGCGAAGGATCGCCCAGAGCCCGGCGAACGCCATCGACCCGAAGAGCTTGCGCCCCGTCGACCCGCCCGCCGTGCTGGCGAGCAAGGTCTCGGCCGCTGCCGTGCCGATGGGGTATTCCAGATCAGAATCTTCAACAAACCGTTTGCGGATGAGCGCCGTGCACACGAGGCCCAACAGCGTGCCCGCCAGCGCGACGGCAAGCATCTCCTGCCAAGACACCTCGTCCGCCAAACCTAGAATCCAGATACCGGGAATGGTGAACGCCAGGCCTCCCGCAACCATGGAGCCGGCAGACATGATGACCTGCGTGATATTCGCTTCATTGAGGCTTGTGTGGCCGAGCGCCCGCAAAAGCACGAGGGCCGTGATAGATGTGAAAATGGTTGGCCACGGCAACGCGCCCATCTTGAGCGCAGTGTAAACAGACGAGGCCGTGATGATGACGCAGCCGATGCAGCCGATCAAAATGCCGGCAAGGCTCAGCTGCCCGCGCAGTGCGCGCGTGCGTGCTTGGTTCATATTCGCTCCTTCGTATATCCGCTCCCCCGCTTGGAGAGTCGGGTTACGGCTCAAGCGCGTTCAGTATACGCTAAGGAATCGAGAATCGAAACCTGCCCGAGCATAGTTCGACTCGCAACATGCGACAATGGAGGCATCTATCGCGCAAAGGAGGACTCGTGGCCCACGTACTTGCCGCAGACATCGGAAACACCACCGCTCGATTTGGCCTGCTCGAAACGGCCAAAGCGGGTGCTGAGGGCGCCCCAAAGCTTCTCAGCGCATGCGAGGTCACCACGCGCCAGCCCATCACGACAGACGAGGCGCGCATGCAGCTTGGGCAGATTCTCAGCGAGCTGACGGGCAAGGCATCCTCGCGCGGAGGCACGTGTCCTTCTCCCGAAGGCTCCATCCTCTCTTGCGTGGTTCCCACCCTCACCGGCGCATGGCACCGAGCGCTTGCGGACACCGCTCCTGGCAGGCAGCTCGTGGTGGGACCCGGCTTGCGATCGGGCGTTAAGCTGCGGTTCAACGACCCTTCTGAAGTCGGGCCCGACCGCATCGCGGACGCCGTCGCGGCACGCGCCGCCTATGGAGCGCCCGTCGTGGTGGTGGACTTGGGAACCACCACGAACTTCGAGGCGATTGATGCCAGCGGCGCGTTCTGCGGAGGCATCATCGCGCCGGGTGTTGCGCTCGGGGCGCGGTCACTCGCCGAAGCCGCGGCGCGCCTGCCCATTATCGAGCTTCGTGCACCTGAGCGCGTGCTCGGGCGCTCTACGCGCGAAGCCATGCAGTCTGGCGTCGTGCTCGGAGAGGCGGCGCGCATCGATGGCTTGCTCGATGCAGTGCTTGCCGAGCTTGCGAACAACGGCAAGAGTGCACGCGCCAGATTGGGCGAAGGCTCGGCTGCGCATGAAAACGAGCGCGACGAAGCCGATGCAGGTGCCGCCGTGCCGATGACCATTCCCATTGTCATCACGGGAGAGAATGCCGACGCCATCGCCGCGCTCCTGCACCACCAGACACTCGTCGACGACGCCCTTACCCTTCGGGGGCTCGCCCTCATCTGGCAGGCTAATCAACGAGGATAGCGCTGGACAAGCGAGGCACGGCGGGCCACGGAATGGCGTCGCGAAGGCACAGCGCGGCAGAGCACGCTCGCTTACCTGCGCAGCGCTGCCGCTGGCACATACGCTTGCCTGCACGACCCCGAGACAGGCCCCTCCGCCGCCCGCTCCGCCCCGCCGCAGGCACATTTGCAACCCGCGCGGCCCCACGGGGAAACGCATCTCAGCGGAAGAGACGCGGCGCAGCCCCGCGACAGGCTCATTCGGCTCATTCGCTACCTACATCAGACTGCCACGCGCCGCTTAACAAACTTGCATGCCGTTTTACGCAATAAGACGAAGAAAAATGCTTCTTATTGCGTAAAACGGCATGCAAGTTTGCAACAGACGCTTCAACCGCGTGCAAGTTTGTAGCGGGCTTGTCAACTACTTCTTCGGCCTGCCGTCGCCGGTCGCTCGATAGTCGCCCGGAGCGAGCGTGGAAGGCGTAACGCCTCCCACGGAGAGCAGATAGACAAGCCGACCCGAAGTGAGAACGTCATGCATGGAAAACCGCACCACCGGCATGCCGAGCAGCGTTAGATGCGACTCGCGCCGACGCTCACGCGCGAGCACCTCAGTCGTGCTCCGCCCCTGCGTGAGCTCAGGGTCGTCATACTTATCCAATCCGTCGAGTTCACCCAAGGCCGCAGATCCGTCTTTCAGAAGGAAGAGGAAATCTGGCCGCACCTCTCGCCAGAGCTCAACAGGATCCGAGAACGCAGGCTGGATATCAGACGGAGGCATGCCCGCCTCAATCATCACGGCGCGCGCAATCGACTCGCCGCCGCTCTCTGACCTTCCATCGGCAAAAGCCGCGGCACGCCGAGCAATCGCGGCACCACGCCTCGATTCGGCGAGCTCCTCAACGATGAATTTCAGAACGTCCCGATCGATATCGAACGTGCGGAGCAGCCCATCCGCCACCGCCAGCGCATCTGCAAACGGCGCCGACACCATACTATCCACCGCGGCCTCTACCAGCGATAGCACACGCAAGCCATCGAAATTGGAAATCTCGTGCGGCGTCATGCCGTGCCGCTTGAGCATTCCTCGGCTCTTTGACGGCGCGGATGCCTTCGTAACGCAATGAACCGCATCGAGAAGATGGTAGGAGACGGGCAGGCCATGGATGAGCGCCGCGCTATGGGAGCAGAACACTATATCCTGGTCGCGTGCAGCAAGCGCCCGCACGATATGAAGGTGCCGCGCATCGGGCCGCAGCGCATTCCAGTAGTCGTTCGTTGCGAACAGACGTGGGAACGGCTCTACCACAACACCCTGAGCAACGTGCCGCCGCAACAGCTGCACCTCATTCCGGTCGCGCGCAGCAAAGCACCTGCCACGCCCTTGCTCATCACGAATGAGCTGCTCGAGCTCCGCCCAGCGCTTCGACCTCCGCATAGCGCCACCCCCGACCACGAGACTGAGTTTGTAGCGCTCATTCTACATGCCGAATTACGCAATAAGACGGATAAAAATGCTCCTTATTGCGTAATTCGGCATGAGCGATTCATTTTGTCGATTCTACGCCCGAGAACGCCGCCCGGAGCGGGCACTCCTCCGCAAAGAGAAGCGCCCCCGCAGCCGGCTCCGCCCAAAATCGGGCGCCCATGCAAAGGGGAGCGCCTTCGCAAAGGGGGCGCCCGACATCATCAGGAGGTAGTAGCGCCGCCCGCAGACGGCTGAAAGCGGCATCACCCGACCCAGCTGAA
>ENA-OPRS01000803-OPRS01000803.1-human-gut-metagenome-genome-assembly--contig:-NODE-803-length-17106-cov-2.688112_pt1 | contig 17106 bp, 13 predicted proteins | sample MGYA00241795_ERZ501881 | MGnify/ENA primary metagenome ERZ501881 (study PRJEB25962, sample SAMEA2042440) | human gut metagenome | biome: human gut; feature: human-associated habitat; material: faeces... | reverse complement strand
GCCCCGGACGGCAACCGCGGCAAAAGAGCCGCAGGGGAGGCCGAGAACGAAACGTTCCGGGAAGCGGCGGGGAACGGTTGTCGGGAAACGGGCCATATGGGGGGGGGTGAGCGGAAACCGCCGCATCAGCAGGACCCTACGGTACGGAAAGAAGCGGGGGAGGGCATCCGCAAAAGGTCCGGGACACCTTCGGTCACACCCGGTCGAGCGGACGGCGGACGGCGGCCTTCTGCTGCTCGCTGAACTGCGGCATATAGCGGGCGGTAAATTCCTCCGGCGTCATACGGTAAGCTCCAGCACGACCGGGCAGTGGTCGCTGCCGAACACGTCCGTGCGGATCTCCGATGACAAAACACGCGGCAGCAGGCGCTCGGAGACGATAAAATAGTCGATGCGCCAGCCTGCGTTGTTTTCCCTCGCGTGGAAGCGGTAGCTCCACCACGAGTATACGCCCGCCAGGTTCGGGTGCAGGCGGCGGAACGTATCGGCGAAGCCGGAGGAGAGAAGCTCGGTCATTTTCGCGCGCTCCTCATCAGAAAAGCCTGCGTTCTGCCGGTTCGCCTTTGGGTTTTTGATGTCGATCTCCTCATGCGCGACGTTCAGATCGCCGCAGTAAACGACCGGCTTTTCCGCGTCCAGCCGCAGCAGATACGCGCGCAGCGCGTCTTCCCACTCCATGCGGTATGGAAGGCGCTTGAGGCCGTCCTGCGAATTGGGCGTATAGCAGCAGACAAGATAAAATTCTGGGTATTCCGCAGTGATGAGCCGCCCCTCGTGGTCATGCTCGTCGAGTCCGAGTCCATACCGAACAGAAAGCGGGGCCTGCTTCGTCAGAATCGCCGTGCCGGAATAGCCCTTTTTTTCGGCGGAATAAAAATAGCGGTGATAGCCGTCCAGCTCGAAGACGGCCTGCTCCGGCTGGAGCTTCGTCTCCTGCAGGCAGAAAATATCCGCATCCAGCGCGCGGAACGTGTCCGCAAAGCCCTTGGTCACACAGGCGCGCAGCCCGTTGACGTTCCAGGATACAAGTCGCATTTCGTGTCCTCCGTTTTCACCGCTACGCAGCGGTTGATCGTGATGCCCTGATCGTAGAATTTCGCCTCATAGTCGGTCATGACGCCGACAGGGCCGTCGGCGTGCAGATCGTGCGTGACCTCGCGCAGCTCCCAGCCCTCCTGCGCGAACTGCTCGAGTGAGAAGGCGAACAGCGGGCCGTTGTCGGTCTTGAACCAGATCTCGCCGCCGAGCGGCAGCACGTTTGCATACAGCGCCAGAAAGCCCGCATAGGTCAGGCGTCGCTTGTGCTGGCGGGATTTTTTCCATGGGTCGGGGAAGTTGATGTAGATGCGTGAGACCTCGCCGGGGGCGAACATGTCGAGCAGGTTGGCTGCGTCCCGGTCGAGAAAGCGCACGTTTTCGAGCCCGCGCTCGGTCACGCGCTCCATGCCGACGACCATGGCGTCCGGAACTTTTTCGATCGCGGCGAGGAAGATGTCCGGATTTTGTGCCGCGGTGTCCGCCGTGAAGCGGCCCTTGCCGCAGCCGAGCTCCAGCTGCAGCGCCTGATGGCCAGGGAAGTGCTCCAGCCAGTGACCGCGCAGCGCCTCGGGGTCAGTGATCAGCGTGGCCGCGCAGCGCTCCATGCGCGGGACGAGGTTGGGCTTTTTTCGCATTCTCATAGGTTGATGCTCCTGTCATAACAAGTCCTGATTTGATGTTTAGAGCATACCACACGCACCCGAAAACTGCAACGCAGAAAACCGTTGCGCATTTCTAAAGAATATGTTAAACTTTATTTTATGCAAATTGCGAAATTCCATATCCGGGTGTAGCGCAGTTGGTAGCGCGGGTGGTTTGGGACCATCAGGCCGCAGGTTCGAACCCTGTCACTCGGACCATAAGTCCACCGTAATTTCGATAGAATTACGGTGGGCTTTTTCTGTGCCTGGGAACTGTTTGAAATAAGACTTTTGGCCGTTTTGGCATATAAATTAATCCTGCTGCGGAGAAATTTCGCAGCGGGATTTTCATTTTATGTAGGCTATTTTTGTCATAAGTGTAGCAGTAATCGTTAGATTTACGTATATTCGTTGAATTTGTGTTGCCTCTTTCTGGATGAATAATTCATTTCAGTCTTGAAATATGGAATTAATTTCTTTATAATGAAAATGCGTGGATAACGCAGGCAAAACATATCATTAGAACGAAATGCGCTGATGATTTTTGGTGAAGAAAGCAAATGGGCTTCTAATGTACTCCATTTTACGGACTGAGCCGAAGTTGTATTTTCGTGGAGTTTGCCACTCCACGTGTAACGCAAAACATAGTTATTCTTTTGTATTATAGCACATTACATATTCAAATGCAATTGAATCAACAAAGAAATGGAAGAAAAAGTATGTTTTTGTCAACTTACGTTAATTTTTTGCGGAGAATTCCGTTGACTTAAAGTTCAGCGCAGTCATCCCAGCAGTCTGGATGAAATTAAAATAAGATCCACACCCAACATAATCACTGCACAAGGACCAACATAATCACTGCACAAGGAGGAATTACAAAATGGCAAAGGGTGAGAATATCTTCAGACGGCGGGACGGTCGCTGGGAGGCTCGGTATATCAAGGGTCGTGAGCTATCCGGAAAAATCAAGTATGGATACTGTTATGGAAAAACATATCGGGAAGCCAAAGAGAAAGCCGCAAAGCGCAAAGCAGCTTTGGCAAATGGAGCTCCCTTACCGACAGCCAGAACGCAAAAACCGTTCTCCAGCTATTGCTTGGAATGGCTACATACAAAGAAATGCACGGTGAAAGAATCGACGTATATTAAATACAGCGCCGCGGTCAATAAGCACATCATTCCAAAGCTCGGTGTGTGCCACCCTCTGGGCTTCACGACGGAATTGATGGACGATTTCATCAAAGAACTGCAATTCGAAGATGAACTGGCGCCAAAGACGGTGCATGATATTCTAGTCGTGCTGCATGGCATTTTGAAGTTCGCTTCCTCGAAGTTTGCAGGCTCATTTCCCGCGGTGGAGATCAACTATCCGAAGATCGGCAAGAAGGAGATGCGCGTTTTGTCCAGAGAAGAGCAGGCGCGCCTCGTTGCCTATCTACATGAGGATCTGGATTCGTGCCGATTTGGTATCTTGCTGGCGCTATGTACAGGCATACGAATTGGTGAACTCTGTGCACTGCAGTGGGAAAGTGTTTCTACAAACGATAAAGCTATCCGAATTGCAAAGGCCCTGCAAAGGCTGCATGATACCAGCGTATCGCAAGGTGCTCGAACAAGGATTGTGATTGGTCCGCCCAAAAGCGATACCTCCGTGCGAACAATCCCTATGACGGAATACGCAACCGGGCTTTGCAGGCGCATGAAACCGCAAAGTTCAGCTGCGTATGTTCTGACCGGAACGGAAGCGTTCATGGAGCCGCGGACATTGCAGTATCGATTGGAAAAGTACACGCAGGCATGCGGTCTGGAGGGCGTGCATTTTCATACGCTGCGCCACACATTTGCGACGCGAGCTGTTGAGGTCGGATTTGAAGTTAAATCATTGTCAGAAATATTAGGACATACCTCTGTGACGATCACGTTGGACCGGTATGTGCACGCTTCGCTGGAACTGAAACGGGATAATATGCAGAAATTGAAGGTAGTGGGTCTATGATCTACGCAGTCAAAACTAGTGTAAGTGAATATCATAAAAACGGGAAAAGCCTTGCATAGCAAGGCTTTTTCTTCGCTTTTGTAGTGGAGTGGCAAACTCCACGAAAGCTCCGCTGACACATCTGCATTAACAAAAGATGTTCGTTTTTGTGCAGCTATGGCGGAGGCGGTACTTACTTGAATTGCGCACCTTGAATGGATATTTTTGTACAGCAATTTGCAAATTCAATATCTGTGTAGAGCCTTTGCCCCTGGACGGCTTCGTGCTGAACCGATGGGGGGCAGAGATACAGATATCAATGTAGGGATGTGAGATATGTGACAACAACAGCGAGCAGCTGTTTGACAGAGGAGCGCTCTGCCGATGTGATCATTCAAATAGCAAAACCTGTATTGGAACAAAAGAAGCTGTACCTGATAACGAAGCGTGCTTTTGACATAGTATGTTCTTTCTTGGGCCTGCTGATTCTGGCAATCCCGATGATAATCATTGCATTGATCATCACTTTGGACTCGCCAGGTCCCCCAATTTTTAAGCAGGAGCGGCTCGGTCTCCATGGGAAGCCGTTTATGATCTATAAATTTAGGTCAATGCGTCTTGACGCAGAGGAAAACGGCCCGCAGTGGGCAGATGAACAGGATCCAAGATGCACACACTTCGGCCAAATTCTCAGACGCACCCGGCTGGACGAGCTTCCTCAGTTCTATAACATCCTGCGCGGCGACATGAGTTTCGTCGGCCCGCGGCCGGAGCGTGCTTATTTCTACGGAGAATTTGAAAAATACATTCCCGGTTTCTCCAACCGGTTAATGGTTGTTCCTGGCCTGACTGGACATGCTCAGGTGAATGGCGGATATTCTCTGAAGCCGGAAGAAAAAATTATCTACGATATGGAGTATATAGAAAAACGATCGATTTGGATGGATTTGGCGTGTATTGGAAAAACGATCCGCGTCGTTTTGTGCGGCGCGGGCGCCCGATAAAGAAAGATGCGTTTGGAGGACAATCCTAGAATATGAACGAAAGTAAGAAACCGTATGCTTCCGTGGGGGGCACAGAACTGTCACTATGGGATATTACAAAGATCCTGTTGGCAAAGATTCATTGGCTGCTCCTTGCGGGGGTCGTTGTTGCTGCGGGCGTTTATGCAGTAGTAACAATTTTTGTTACGCCGACCTATGAATCTCGAGTGAGTTTTTATGTATATAACAGTGCGGACAATTCTTCACAGGGAACGATCAATAACAGCGACCTCCAGGCGGCGGAGAGCCTTGCTACGACCTATTCAAAGATCCTGGCGAGCAATTCTGTTTTGGATTCCGTCCTGAGTGATTTGAGAGCAGAAACTTCATTGTCGAGAAAGGAACTTAGCCGCATGGTGAATGTCTCCGTTGTGTCGGATACACAGTTGCTGGAGGTGGTAGTGACCTCGACCAATTCGGAGCTTGCCTGCAAGATCGCCAATTCCTTTGCAAAAGTTGCGCCTACTGAAATCGTTCGTATTACCAAGGCGGGCGGCGTCGAGGTCGTGGACCGACCGGAGGTGGCAACGGAAAAATCTGCGCCCAGAACCGTATTTGACAGCGCGATTGGATTTGTGGTTGGCATGATACTGGCTTCAGTTGCTATTATTCTGCGAATGATGGCCGATACGACCATCTACCTGCCGGAGGACATTGAAAAGTCCGCCGGTGTGACTGTCCTTGGTCAGATACCGGACATCCATGCGACAAATGAGAATGCTGGCTGCTGGAAGCTGGCGGAGGGAGGTGCAGTGCTCTATGGCGAAAAAGAAAGAAAGCCGAAAGGTAGCGATTGAAGCTGTTCGTACAAACAGGAAACGTCTGCTGACCAATGAATCTCCATTTGCGATAAAGGAAGCCTATGTAAAGTTGCGCACCAGTTTGATGTTCTGCATGACGGCGGATAAGGAGCGCCCATGTACGAGCTTCGCCGTCACTAGCGCAAAGCCCTCTGAGGGCAAGAGCCTGACAGCAGCCAACATTGCCATTAGCTATGCAATGTTGGGTAAAAAGGTGCTCTTGATCGATGCGGATATGCGCAAGCCAACGCAGCGCCGCCTTTGGAGAGTGGAGAAGCCTACCGGACTGTGCGATTTTCTTGCAAAAATATCGAAGCTCGAACTGGACAAGGTGAAAGATCTGCCGCTCTGGATCGTTTGCACTGGAACCATCCCGCCGAACCCCTCCGAACTGCTTTCATCCGAGCGTATGAAGCACTTCGTGGAAGAAAGTGCAAAGGTTTATGACTACATTATTATCGACACGCCGCCGATCAATACGGTCGCTGACGCGCAAATTGTTTCGACCTATGTGGACGGTGTGGTACTCGTAGTCAAGTCCGGCGATACGACTGAGGATGAGCTGAACGAGGCCATCGATGCGGTACGCCGTGCGGGCGGAAACCTATGCGGCACGGTGCTCAACGACCTGAATATGAAATCCGTGAAGTATGCTTACAAATATAAATATGGGGGCAAATACGGATATAAGTATTCCTATTCTGAGTCGTATGAAGCGCGGTAATATGAAGCTCGACTTGTCGCTTGACTACCATGCCCATATTCTTCCTGGCTGTGACCATGGGAGCGATGGCCTTGCGACCTCGTTGAAACAGGTGGAGATGGCAGCTTCTGCTGGCGTGAAAACGATCTGTGCAACGCCGCATTTTTACCCGCATAAGGAATCCGTCGAGTCCTTCCTGCGCCGTAGGGAGAAAACTGCAGGGCTGCTGCTCCATGAGCTGCCTGAAAACGCTCCGCTGATTCAGCTCGGCGCAGAGGTGCTGATCTGCGATGGCATGGAACGGCTGGACGGCCTGAACCGCCTGTGCCGTGAGGGTACAAACGAGCTGTTGTTGGAAATGCCGTTTTATGCGTGGCCGGAGTCGATCTGGTACACGCTGTATCTTCTGTGTGACCTGGCGGATATTCAAATTGTCCTTGCTCACGCAGAGCGGTATCCTGCAGAGAATATTGAAAAACTGATTTGTGAGAGCGTGCCGCTCCAGCTCAATGCAGAATGCCTGACAAAGCCGCTGAAACGTAAACGGTATCTTGAATGGATTGAAAATGGATATGTAAAATACCTCGGAAGTGATATCCATATGCTGGGAGATCGGTACGAAGATTGGACTAAATGCCGAAGACTTCTAGGCAAATAATTGGAGCAGAAAGGGGCGCTTTATGAGCGCAGAGAGATATGGAGCATATTCTGTACTTATGTCAGTCTATAGCAAGGAAAACCCGGCATGGCTGAAACTTGCAATTGAAAGCATACAGGATCAAACACTACCGACTAGCGATTTTGTTTTGGTATGTGATGGGCCGTTGACTCCGGAATTGGATGGTGTCATAGCTGAAAAGCATTGTCAGATGGGCGAAATCTTAATGGTCGTGCGGCTTGAGAAAAACGTGGGTTTGGGGAATGCCTTGAATGAAGGAATAAAACATTGCAGGAATGAACTGGTTGCGCGTATGGATAGTGATGATATTGCATATCCAGACAGATGCGAGAAGCAGGTCGCAATCTTCAATAAGTATCCGATTGTAAGTATTTGTTCAGGCACGGTAATGGAATTCTCGAAGAACCCGGAAACTATAAACTGCAAAAGGGTCTTGCCGGAGAAAAACAAAGAAATCATTGAGTTCGCTAAAAAGCGGAATCCGTTTAACCATCCATGTGTAATGTATAAAAAATCGGCAGTAGAGGCAGTAGGCTCGTATCAGCACTTTTATCTGCTGGAGGACTATTATCTGTGGATTCGAATGCTGATGGCTGGTTATGAGGGATACAATATTCAAGAGCCGCTGCTCTATATGAGAGCAGGTACAAGTATGTATAAACGAAGGGCGGGTCGGCGTTACGCAAAAACGCAGATAGAATTGTTCCGTTTCATGTGGAAGCAAGGATTCATAAATGCTTGGCAGTATGCTGAGAGTTGCATTATCCGAAGTAGTTCTGCGCTGTCACCGAACTGGCTGCGCAAGTATATGTATATAACTTTTCTGCGTAGCTAAGGGTGCACATATGAGAGTACTGGAACAACATACGGGAATGACGGCTCATCAGACACTTCTGCTTGAAATGCTGAAAGATATTGATATCGTCTGCAAAAGGCGCCGAATATCATATCAGCTTTTTGCAGGCACGGCATTAGGAGCAGTCAGACATCACGGCTTCATTCCATGGGATGATGATGTGGATATTATAATGTCTCGCAGTGAGTATGAGCGTTTTTTCAAGGAAGCGGCCAAAGATTTTGACGAGACTTTATATTTTGCCCAGCAGGAACACAGCGCTCATTGGCCAATGCCCTACTCCAAATTGCGGCGAAACAATACGACCTGCATAGAGAAGTATTATCCAAAGGATTTGAAGACGCACCAAGGCGTGTATGTCGATATCTTCCCGTGCGATAACCTCTCTGATTGCACTTTGATGCGGAAGATACAGTTTTGTGTATCAAAAATCATTATTGCAAAAAGCCTATATGCTCGTGGGTATGAAACCAATAGCGTGATTAAGAAGCTATTCATGCAGGTATGCCGCATGTTCCCGCTCAAAGGGCTCAAGGCAATTTGTATACGAAAAAAAGATCAGAAATCGCAGTTAGTCCATACATTTTTTGGCGCAGGGAGCAAATACGAGAAAAATATATTCCCGCGGGCATGGATTGAGCAGTCCGTTGAGATGCAGTTCGAGGATGGAGTATTTCCGGTATCTGCCTATTATGACGAGCTGCTGACGAAGCTGTACGGCGATTACCACGCGCTCCCAAATCCGGAGGACAGAAAGTGCAAAGAGCATGTCGCCATTCTGGATCTGGAGCACCCGTATGAAGCGCATCTGTCGGAACTTCATAATATGCAGTTCGACGTTCTTACAAGAAGCATTCGATAAATGCGATTCCGGATATTTTCGAGGAGATAATATGGTAGAACCGCGAGTACTTGTTGTTAGTCACAATGTTTTCAGTTCTTCTGGAAACATGGGGAAAACAATGATGCATATGTTGGCTGGAATCCCCCCAGATAATCTCGCACAATTGTACTTCCATCAGGAGATTCCGACTCGAAGATGCTGTCTGCACTATTTCAGAATGACGGACAGCAATATTCTGCATTCGCTGTTTACACGAAAAACAGAGTTCAGGGTCTTTGATGCATCAGACATTGATGAATCGGCGGTGCAGAGCAGAACCGACACAGGCTGGCTGGCGAAGGTATATCAGTTTTCCAGACGGCGTACATCATTCATCTATTTTTTGCGGGACACAATGTGGAGATTCGGCAAATGGAAAACCAAGGCGCTTTTGGAGTGGGTGCAGGCATTTGCCCCTAATGTCATATTTTTAGCGGCCGGAGACTATGCGTTTCCCTATCGTATCGCCATCTGGCTGTCGGATTTCCTGCACATTCCGATTGTGATGTGGTGCGCAGATGATTTCTATATTGAGCCGCTGAATCATGGACCTTTTTTTCGTCGAATACAATGCCAACAGCTGGTGAAGCTGGCCCGAAAGGTCATTCATCGGGGCGGGACTATTGTTACGATCAGTGACATGATGCAAAGAGATTATGCACGCTTGTTTCAAGTTCCAACAAAAACGATCCGAATCTCAAGTGCAATTAACCATTACTCGCTGCCTGCTGATTTCCGGTCGGGTGTTGTTTATGTTGGGAATTTGGGAATCAATCGCATTGTACCGCTGACTGAACTGGGGCGTGCGCTCAGGGCAGCCGCAATAACTGGATTTGAGACAATCAATGTATACTCCGGTGAGCGGAATTCCACAATTCTTCAACAAATCAACAAGGGAAATGGATTGACTTATTGCGGATGTATTTCTGAGCGAGAGGTTGAGCGGCTCTTAGGGACAAGTAAGTTTATTATCTTTACTGAAGCCTTTGATAACAAATCAATTTGTCGTACTAAGTATTCCCTTTCTACAAAAATTGCAGAAAGCCTACGAAGCGGAGCATGCATTCTTGCGTATGGGCCATCTGAAATTGCAGCAATTGATTATTTGAGACGTTATCGTGCTGCATACATACTCGAAAAAGCAGAAGAACTTCCTAATGCAATACGGCATTTATGCGAAGAAGCCAATGAGTACAGTCATTATACACTATGCGCACAATCATTGGCCGAACAGTTTCATAGCGCTGAAGTTAATGAAGAATGTCTAAGAGATATTTTCGTGGAAGCAATTAGTAATTATAAAACTGCGGAGGTCAAGGAATGCAAGACGACAAAGTGACAAGCAAACAAAACAAAATCCGAATACGCCAAAGGAATGCAGGGATGACATATCGAAAATGGATATCAGTATTTTTGTGCGTCATATTCGTGTGTGGCCTGTTGGCCGGGTGCGGCAATGACAAAGTGCAAGAAGAACAGAATGATAATGTTTCTGCAAATACGATTCCAGAAGATGTAGTCGTTCATACGGACTACGGTGATCTGCATTATCCGGATCGTTGGCAGGAGTATGTTACCATTCGCCAGGAGCAGAACGGCAACACGATTGCGGTTACCTTTGAAACCAAGAGCGGAGAAGAAACCTATGAATTGTTCAAGGTTTTAATTGGTGATGACAGCAGTGAGGTTGTCGGCAGCCTGACGGACGACACGGGAACCCAGCGAAATGTTTATCTACATGTTGAGGAACTGCCTGCCGATTCTGGCTTGGAAGAGACAGAGCAGACCCGCTTCTACGCAATGCAAGAGGACTTAAATTATCTGATCGATCATTTAAGCTGAATGTAATTACAATAGGAGGAGAACTGTTATGACAAGTAGACTGGTGAAACGACATTTGTCTTTGTGCCTTGTTCTTGTGATGCTGCTGACAGCTATGCTGCCGGTCAGCGTCTTCGCGGCGGGCTCAAACGATGAAGGCTCTGCTGCTTCCGGGGGGAACGCAGCTGCAACTACGATGATTTCAGACTATGCAACATTCCTTTCCTGTTTCAAGGTTCTGGAAGGCTATGCCCAGACCTATGCGGAAGAAAATGCCGGTGAGGATGCCAATGCGCTGATCATCAACTATATCCGTACAGGCGTGGAGCGGTACACCTCCGGCACTTGGGAAATGGTCTGCGGCAAGGAGAATACTGCCTTTACCGCCTATGTTTCCGAGCAGGATACCGCGAACAATACCTCGGCTTCTGCACTGAAGAACTTGGGCAACTTCACATTGCCCAATGGCAATAAAGTTGACCTTGGCCATGTGTTTGGCGCAATGGATGTGGCCAACTATGCCAAGGCGCAGGGGATGACTGCGGCTGTTGTGCAGGCACGTGCCGATATGGGCAGCTGGGCCGGTGACATCGCGGACCTGATGTTCTGCGCCGAAAATGTGGACATCCCCGATAAGGTGGATACCACGGAGACGGACGTTGACATTCTGGCTGCCAACATTCGTACAAAATACCTCGGTGTAGATTACGGCACACTCAATAGTGTGGGTCACTCCTTCACTGATACGGACCTCTATGGCGACATGGATGCGTTCTATCTCACAACGGAGATGAACCGCGGCGGTGTGGCGTTGAGCACGATCATTGAGAACTACTTTACCGCAGGGCTTACAGACGCAAGCCGCGCTTCCTACTTCCTGACCAACCGTCTGGGCGGCATGGTCACCAAAGACGGTATCCGGAGCAAGGTTCTGAGCACCTATACCGGGAATACCCTGATCGGTGCGCTGGAGAGCTCGTACTCGCTGACAGATCTGCCCAATTGCGAGACGCTGCGCAAGGCCTGCTGCTATGCATTTGCGGATTATCTGTTTGATCTGGCTGGCGATCCCAACGGCACGGATCCCGTTGATCCCGACCCGGTCGATCCGGATCCTAAGCCCGAGCCGAAGCCGGATAATGCCTACTATTCTGTGTTTTCTTCGGACACGACGACGGTCGCGCCCGGTGTGACGCAGACGATCAACTATGCACTGACCAAGGACGACAAGCAGATCGTCTACTACATTGCCACGGCGGATATCGCCCGGGAGGATGTGAGCATCCACGCCAATTATCACGACAACGATCCGAGCCAGGGCTGGGCAATGTCCCGCGTGTCCGATCAGATGGCGGCGGCTCAGAAGCGGCATTCCGATCCGTCCGATGCGGCAAACTACGTCGAGCACTACAATGCAGTGGTCGGTGTCAACGCTGACTTCTACAACATGACCACCGGTGCCCCCAGCGGCGCTCTGGTTATGGATGGTGTCGAGTATCATGGCGGCACCTCCAAAAACTTCTTTGCGATCCTGAAAGACGGGACTGCCATGATCGGCGGGCCCAGCGATTACGCAGCTTATCAGGATCAGATCCAGGAGGCTGTCGGTGGCAGCGTTTATCTGGTCAAGGATGGGAAGCCTGTCGTGACTAGTGCGGCGGACTATTATAACAGCCGTCATTCCCGCACTTGTGTGGGTATCACTGCTGAGGGCAAGGTCGTCATGATGGTGCTGGACGGCCGTCAGGAACCCTTCTCCGCTGGCGGCACTGCTGAAGAACTGGCACAGATCATGCTGGACGCAGGCTGTGTGACCGCAATCAATCTGGATGGCGGCGGTTCCACTACCTTCGTAGCGAAGCAGGAAGGCAGCAATACGCTCACGGTTGTGAACCGTCCTTCGGATGGTTATGAGCGTTCCGTTAGTTCCTCTCTGATGGTGGTCTCCACGGCCCCTGTCTCTACGGAGTTTGATCATGCCCTGATCACCTCTGCTTATGATTACTTGACGAGCGGCGCCGCAGTCCGCTTGATCGCTTCCGGTGTCAGTGTGTCCGGCAGCGCTGCGGAACTCCCTGCCAATCTTACATGGAAGTCCGCAGATGAAACCATCGGTACCGTCTCTGAAGATGGTGTTTTCACCGCCGTCAAGAAAGGCAGCGTGGAAATTCAGCTCCTGTCCGGTGACACGGTGATCGGCAGCAAGACGCTTACCGTGGTCGAGCCGAATGGACTGAAATTTTCCAAGACAAGCATCAACGCCATCTACGGGGATTCGGTTCGCCTTCCCCTGATCGCAACCTATAATGAGAATCCCGTCGCTGTATGCGCGGGCGATATCACATTTGAACTGAGCAACAGCGCAGCAGGTACTGTGGAAGCTGCGAACAATGGCTTTGCCTTTACTGGCAGCGAGGGATCCGGCCTGCGCAACGTTACCATTACGGCTATGATCACGCGGGACTATTCCATCAGTGCCACGATCAAGGTCGCCATGTACAGTGCCAATCAGGCGATTTTCGACTTTGACAACGCCACAGGCGGCGACAGAACCTTCGCATGGACAAGAGAAGTCTCCAACGCGGAATATCTCCCCGGCGGCGACGGCGAGACAGACCGCTATCATGTGATCGATCCCAGCCAGCCCATGAACGTCACCTATGTCTTTGGACTGGATATGATGACGATCAAGATGCCTGAAAAGCTGGAGCCGCTTCTGTCCATGGTTGCTGGCGGCGATATTTCCGGCATCACGGCCTGGGATCTGCTGCTCCAGCTGGCAGAGCGTGTCAGCCCGAAGACTGAGGTGACGGTGAAGTTCCAGTTCGACCAGAATGTCGATGTGGACATTTCCAACCTGACGGTGTCGAATGATTATTTCCGTCTGACGTCCGCATCCATGGACGAGAATAATCTGCTCACGGTGAAGTGCAATTTCATCAAGCAGAGCCAGGCCATTGATCCTGAAACGGCCAACCCCATCTGCATTCTCAGTGGTGTAAAGATGACCGCTAAGAACGGCGCGAATCAGACGCTGACAATTACGAACGCTGGTTCGATCGGCTATGATATCTATCTTGGCGCAAACGCACTCTACAACATGGCCAAGCAGACCTCCTTCCAGGAGCAGTATGGGATCTATCCCTATGAGGAGCCGGAAAATGTCACACATCCCAAGGGCGGCCATTTTTACTGCGAATCGTATCAGGAGTTCACGGATCGTTTCATCCTGGACAACGGCTCCTGGTCCGGCTGGAAAACGGTCAACGGTATATCCTACTACTTCGTCGAAAACAATGCCTTGAAGGGTATCCACAAGGTCCCTGGCCTCAACGATGAAAGCAACGAGTATTTCTACCAGTTCAATGAGACGACCGGTGCTTGCGAGGGCAAGGTCACAGGTCTGTTCGAACTTGACGGCGCACGGTACTACGCCATCAACGGTGTGGCCAAGTCTGGCTGGTGGAACCTGACGGATGCAGATGGTGAGAACAGCTATTATTACTTTGATAAAGAGACATTCAAAGGACTGAATGGCCCGAGTAGAGCATTCTTCGAGAATGTGACGTACACGTTTGATAACGGAAAGCTGTTGAAGGGAGAATGGCTGACAACCGATCAAGGAACCAAGTATTATTATGGGCCGACATTCGTACAGGGAAAATGGTATACGGTTGAAGGCGAAAAGTACTATTTCGACCCGCAGGGCTATCGTTATACAGGGCTTAGATATGTGAAAGAAAGCTACAATCACGATGATCATATCTACTGGTATGACTTTGGCGAAGATGGGATTTGCCACGGCGTATATCAGCACACAGGCCTCTTCTATCTTAACGGAAATACGTACTACACCATCGACGGAATGGTCTGCTTTGGCCTGTATTTAGCGGAAGATGGATACTACTACTATTTTGGAAGTGGCAATTATACCGCTGTTAAGAACACCCGTCACTGGGTATCCTTCCCGAATGACACTGGTCTTGCACAGGCGTTCTACGATTTTGACGAAAACGGCAGGATGATTATTGATAATCCGGATCCGAGCAAAAACGGCATTGTCAACGAAGACGGTACGCTCTATTACTACGTGAATGGTGTCAGGAACTATGCCGGTCTGATTCAAATTGACGGTGACTACTATTACGTGAACAGTTCCTGCAAAGTAGTCACGAGTCAGCGTTACTGGGTATCTAAGACCAATGATCTGCTTCCTGCCACCTTCTATAACTTCGATGCAGACGGTAAGATGACGGATGCACCGATTCCGACGCCGGATCCTGACCCGAATCCCAATCCTGATCCCGGGGTGAAGAACGGCATCGTCAACGAGGATGGCGAGCTGTATTACTATGTCAATGGCGTCAAGACCTACGCGGGCCTGATCCAGATCGACGGCGATTACTACTATGTGAACAGCTCCTGCAAGGTCGTAACAAATTGCCGTTACTGGATTAGCAAGACCAATGATCTGCTGCCCGCAACCTTCTATAACTTCGATGCAGACGGCAAGATGACTGATGCACCCATTCCGACGCCTGACCCCGATCCTAATCCCAATCCTGATCCCGAGGTGAAGAACGGCATCGTCAGCGAGGACGGCGAGCTGTATTACTATGTCAATGGTGTCAAGACCTACGCTGGTCTGATTCAGATCGACGGCGATTATTACTATGTGAACAGCTCTTGCAAGGTTGTTACCAACCAGCGCTATTGGATCAGCAAAACCAACGACCTGCTGCCCGCCACCTTCTATACCTTTGGTGCAGACGGCAAGATGGTCAAATAACCAAAAGACCCATGGGGTATGGTGATTTTAGCGCCATACCCCATGGAAGATACGAATACGAAAAGGAGTACGTATTGCTTGATCTTGTATTTATCTGGCTGAAGGAGCATTCACTGATCGTGCTCCTGCTTCTGGGAACTATCTTCAATGTGTTCTGGCTGTACAGGATGCGGCGGCAGCTCCAAATGAAATGGTACGCCGTGATAGCATTCTCGGTGCTGCATACGGTATGTGGTGTTTTGAGTGTAAAAGCATTTGCGTTTCTGGAAACCGGAGATGCTGGCAACATGAGCTTATTCGGCGGAGTGTTCTTTATGCCAGTGCTTTATTTCATCAGCGCAAAGGTTTCAAAACGCAATATCAAAGCCGTTTTTGATATTTTTACGATTTGCATGATCTTCACGGTGATGTGCGCTCGGGTCAACTGCATCGTCTCTGGATGCTGCGCTGGCTTAGTCATACCGGGAACGCACGTTCACTTCCCAACAAGGGAACTCGAGATCCTCTATTATATTGTGATGCTGATTCTGCTCATCCCCAGAGTGAAAAAGAGCAAGAACCCCGGCAGTATTTACCCACTTTATATGGCATCCTATGGAGCGTTCCGCTTCATTGATGAATTCTTTCGGACGTCCTCTACGGGGATGCTATTCCACCTTTCTCATGTCTGGGCAGCCATCGCATTTGCGGCGGGACTCAGCATTTACATAGAAATAAACGCCAGAAATCATCAAAGAAAGAAGGTAATAAAGAAATGAAAAGCACATTGAAGCGATTCCTTTCGCTTGTGCTCTGCATGTGCATGGTCATGGCACTGCTTCCAAATGTGACCATGACAGCGTTTGCAGCAACCAGTGGCACTGTGACAGGTTTAACCGACGAAAATATCGGGCTGAGTTTTGAAGGTGATGCAGATGATGCTTGGTCGGCCAATGGTACGAGCATTATCGGCGCAGCTACCAGCACGGGTGGAACATGCGGCGATACATCCTATAAATCCACACTGACAATTACAAATAAGAAGTCGACAACAGCAACCCTTTCCTTTGACTACTCTATTGAGCAGAACAGCGGAAAAATTCAGGTGGATGGTGCAGAGGTTTCTTCGGGTGCCAGTTTTACCAAGGAACTGGCGGCAAACGAGGCCGTTAAAGTATACATCGAGTCTGGCAGCACCAGTGCTGCTACGAAGATCACCCTTACCAACGTGGTTCTGGTAAGCGATGTCAATGCAACTGCGACTTTCGTGCCTGCTGAAAACGGTACTTATACAGTAGACGGAAAACGCATTACCGAGGAATATAGCCACACGCAAAGCTCCATGACTGCTTATCAGGTAGTGGCGACTCCGGCGGAGGGCTACCGCTTCAAGGGCTGGTACGATGTGGACAGCGGAAAGTGCATCAGCACCGATGCCAAGACCGCCCTGAACTTTGACAGTAACCGTACCATCACGGCGCGGTTCATCAGCAAGGAGCTGGCGCTCTTTGAGACCGGCGGTCAGGTGTTTGACGACCTGAACGAGGCGGTTTCCTATGCAAAGGCAAACAGCCAGTCCAAGATCACCTTGGCTACTGATGGCTCCATCAGCGGCAACTATACCATTCCGGCGGGAATCACGCTGTTGATCCCCTTCGACGCGGCAGGGACACTGTATACGGATTCTCCTGCGGCGATTCGCACAGCCCCAGCTTCGAAGCCGTTCCGGACGCTGACGATGAGCGATGGCACGTCCATTACCGTCAATGGCGCGATCAGCTTGGGCGGCAGATATTATGCTGCTGGCGGTAGTGAGCAGGGACGTACCGTTGGTGATTATGGATACATCAAAATGGCGGATAACAGCTCCATTACAGTCAAGAACGGCGGTAATCTCTA
>ENA-OPRS01000802-OPRS01000802.1-human-gut-metagenome-genome-assembly--contig:-NODE-802-length-17124-cov-3.093913_pt1 | contig 17124 bp, 15 predicted proteins | sample MGYA00241795_ERZ501881 | MGnify/ENA primary metagenome ERZ501881 (study PRJEB25962, sample SAMEA2042440) | human gut metagenome | biome: human gut; feature: human-associated habitat; material: faeces... | reverse complement strand
GCCCTTAATACAAGCATAATATAAATTTTTACCAACACGTTTTGTCCTATAACCCGAAAAATCAGTTATCAATACCAGGATTTCCCGGATATTGATAACTGATTTTTTAGTTCAAAGTTTTGAAGCAGTCCTAATTAAGCGTTCTTAGCTGCATCGCAGATCTTTGCAAAGCCTGCAGGATCATTGATAGCGAGTTCAGACAGCATCTTGCGGTTTACTTCAATGCCAGCTTTTGTAAGTCCGGCAATCAGTTTGCTGTAGGTCAGGCCGTTGAGACGAGCTGCTGCATTGATACGAACGATCCAAAGCTTACGGAATTCTCTCTTCTTGGATCTGCGGTCTCTTCTTGCATAGTAGAGAGCCTTCATAACCAGTTCATTTGCTTTTCTGAACTGAGTATGACGTGCACCTCTATAACCCTTAGCCAGTTTCAGAATTTTCTTATGTCTTGCATGTGCGGTAACGCCGCTTTTTACTCTTGCCATTCTCTTAAATCCTCCTTATTAGCCGTTCGGCAGCAGTTTTGCTACACGTTTGTAATCAGACTTAGAAACCAGTGCTGCTGTTCTGAAATTTCTCTTTCTCTTTGGGGACTTCTTTTCGAGAATGTGGCTCTTGAAAGCTTTATTTCTCTTGAACTGACCGGATCCGGTTTCTGTAAAACGTTTTGCCGCAGCGCGACGGGTTTTCATTTTCGGCATTTTATTCTCTCCTTTATTATGCTTTCGGGGCGATAATCATAGTCATATTGCGCCCTTCCATTTTCGGTGGTTTTTCTCGAACAATTGAGTCTCCCAACTCTTTTGCAAAGCGATCGAGAACATCCTGACCTAATTCAGGATGAGTCATTTCTCTACCCCGAAACATAATGGTAACTTTGACTTTATTACCATCCAACAAAAAGCGTTGTGCATTTTTTAATTTGACAAAGAAATCATGGTCTTCGATATTCGGACGAAGCTTAACTTCCTTTATCTGGAAAACCTTCTGTTTCTTTTTTGCTTCCTTATCACGTTTCTGCTGTTCATATCTGTATTTGCCATAATTCATAATACGGCATACTGGAGGATGCCCGTTTGGAGCAACTTCCACGAGATCAAGGCCTTTTTCTTCAGCCAGACTGATCGCTTCATGAAGCGTCATGATCCCCAACTGTTCGTTTGCATCGCTGACAACACGAACCTCTCTGGCCCGTATTTCTTCATTGATACTGAGTTCCTTACCTATTCTTTTCACCCCCGAAATGAAATCATTAAATAATAAAAGCGGGCAGCATGAGCTGTCCGCTTTTAAATCATTGTTTAAACCCTAGTAGCTCTTAGCCTTGTAAGGTGAGAAGCGGATCACTTCTGCTTTAATAAATCACTTTTGCTATAATACCTCAATCATCTTCATCTGTCAAGTCATTTCTAAGAACTCTATGTGCCATTCCTAAAGTTACTTCGTTGAAATGTAAAACACCTACTTCAACGAATACAGCAACACAAAGATGTTCCTTCCATCTGGCAATTCCAATCTTGCCGCCTAAGTTCATCCCCATCGCCATAAGCTTGATCTGCTCGATAGCGGATTCCATGGCTCCGACAACGGACCCATCGCCAACATGTGTATCAGAGATAACATGCTGACGCTGGGCTGCAACAATGGCAGACTCATAAATTTTAGGGATGATATCCAGGAACTTGCCGCCAAAGTTGACTGCAACAGCACGAATTCCACTTTTTGCCAGTTTTTCACGAAGCTCGTTTTCATCGCTTCTGTTTTCAGAGAGTGCCATCCTGATGGCTGCTCTGGCTACATCAGCGCTCTGGAATTCTTTATACATAATCAGCCTTCTCTGGTTTTAATTTCACGAATCAGATTGGCAACAAACATGGCAACCGGCGTAGAACCTTCATCGCCATTTTTTCTGCTTCTGATCGAAACTGTATGAGACTTCATTTCCTTGTCGCCGACAATCAGCATATAAGGAACCTTTTCCATCTGTGCCTTGCGGATCTTGTATCCGAGTGTTTCATTGGCTTCTTCGACTTCTACACGGATATCAGATTCAGACATAGCGTCTGCAACAGCCTTTGCATATTCCAGATTCTTTTCAGTTACCGGGATAACCTTAACCTGTACAGGAGCAATCCAGGTCGGGAAAGCGCCGGCATAATGTTCAATCAGGATGCCGATGAAACGTTCAAGAGAGCCGTATCCTGCACGATGCAGCATGACAGCACGATGTTTGTTTCCATCTTCACCGACATAATTGACGTCGAATCTTTCCGGAAGCTGCATATCCATCTGGATCGTGCCGCACTGCCATGTTCTTCCAAGGGAATCCTGTACATGGAAATCCAGCTTAGGTCCATAGAATGCACCGTCGCCTTCATTGATCTGATACGGAACGCCGGCAATTTCGATAGCTTCACGAAGTGCATTTGTCGAAATTTCCCAAAGTTCATCACTGCCCATTGAGTTTTCAGGACGGGTGGACAGTTCTACATGGTATTCAAGGCCGAAAACTCCATACATCTTCTTATACATAGACATGCACTTGATAACTTCTTCCTTCATCTGATCCTGAGTCATGAAGATATGCGCATCATCCTGTGTGAAGCAGCGGACGCGGAATAATCCATGAAGGGCTCCGTGCAGCTCGTGTCTGTGTACAAGGCCGAATTCACCGACGCGCATCGGGAGATCACGATAGGAACGCTGCTGGCTCTTGAAGTAAAGAATTCCTCCCGGGCAGTTCATCGGCTTAATTGCATAGTCTTCATCATCAATTTTGGTGAAGTACATATTTTCCTTATAATGATCCCAATGGCCGGACTGGATCCACAGCTTCTTGGAGAGGATGACTGGTGTCATGATTTCAACATAGCCGAATTCCTTGAACAGCTGTCTTTCATATTCCATCAGCTGATTGCGGAGAACCATTCCCTTTGGATGGAAGAACGGAAAACCAGGTCCTTCTTCATGGAAGGAAAAGAGGTCAAGCTGTTTTCCGAGTTTTCTATGATCACGTTTTTCTGCTTCTGCACGTACAAAGAGGAAATGTTCAAGATCTTCTTTGTTGAAGAATGCAGTCGCATAAATACGCTGGAGCATCTTGTTGTGTTCATCGCCGCGCCAGTAAGCACCTGCAACGGTCATCAGCTTAAATACCTTGACTTTGCCGGTTGCTTTCATATGCGGGCCTGCGCAAAGGTCTGTGAAATCTCCCTGTTCATATAAGGAAATGACAGCATCCTCCGGAAGGTCTTCAATCAGCATGACTTTATAATCCTGATTCTTTTCTTTGAAGAATTCCAATGCTTCTGCTCTCGGCAAAACCTTTTTTACCAGCGGAATATTTTCCTTGCTGATCTTTGCCATTTCTCTTTCAATGGCATCAAAGTCTTCCTGGCTGAAGACATGTTCAGAGTCAATATCATAATAGAATCCATCATCAATAGCCGGGCCAATTGCAAATTTTACGCCTGGATATAAATGCTGGATTGCTTGAGCCATTACATGCGCTGCAGTATGTCTGAGTGTGAAAAGCCCTTCCGGATCCTTTTTTGTGAAGAATTCCACAGTGGTCCCATCCACGATCGGATCACGAAGATCGGTCAATTCGCCATCAACTTTAGCTACAACGGCCTCTTTCCCCAAGCTGTTGGAGATAGCTTTTGCAGCTTCGGAAAGTGCAACATTGCTTTCAAACTGCTTTTCCTTTCCATCTTTCAAATGAATTGTAACCATAACAATTTCACCCTTTCTATAAAATCTGTTTCGGGATACATCCAACAAAACAAAAAACTTCCGTCCCGTAAGGGACGAAAGTTATATTCCGTGGTTCCACCCAAATTAAAGCCTAAGCTTCACTCTGACATATAACGGTGTTCACCGGAAAGATTTCAGATCTTTCTGTTTAAGAGTGGTAACAGATCGACTGCATCGTCTATTCACACCAGCCATAGACTCTCTTGGCATGCCTGTCTGAAATGTCATGTCTCTTGCACTACATTTAATATAAACACTATAACCTTATAAAATTAGTTTGTCAAGAAATTAGCAGAACTTAATTGTAATTCCGGCAGAAATTTAAAACATTTCAAATTTCATGAACATAGGAGATTCCCTCAACGGTCTGCAAATAGGAAATATACTTCCCCTTTTCACCATGATGCGGCACCTTCATGGTCATAGTTGCGGCAAGAGCAGCCGCTCCATGCTTTTCTTTAAATACATTGAAGTTTGTAATCTCCACGCCCTTCTTCCTTACGTCCATCAGAAATGCTTTAATTGACTGGACATCGCTGAACTCAACATACAGGTCAAAATCCTTAGCCTGCGTCCGCAGATGCTTATCTACAGGCTCCAGCACTCTTAATACAAAGATTACAAAAATCTGTGCAATGATAGTCCCCTCAAAGAAACCGATGCCTGCTGAGAGTCCTATGATGGCACATGCCCACTGCCGTTGTCAGCCCTTTGACTTCATTTCTGCCCGTGACAATAATCGTACCTACACCAAGAAAGCCGATTCCGCTGATAACCTGCGCTCCCAGACGTGTCAGATCTGTATTGGATGCAGGATAATTTCGCAAAACATACTCATTTAATATCATTGCCATAGCGGCTCCGATAGAGACAAGCGCGTGGGTTTTTACACCGGCGCCCTTATTTTTATATTCTCTGTCCATTCCTATGATAACGCCAGCCACAGTCGCCATCAGCAGGCGAAAACATATTCCCCCAATGCTCCATTCCTTAAAAAGAGCATCTAATGTATCCAAAGCCACCACCTCAACTCACATTGAAATACAAATTCCAATTCTTTTCCCTATAAATATAATAACACTCAACTTCATGAAAACGTTTTAAAATATTACATTTTTTATTTATTCCTTTAATGCCGGGTGCTTTTAGCATATGCCTGAAAATTTCATCCTAATTAAAAAGCTTCTATCCGGAATATGAATCCTTCCAGATAGAAGTTTTAAACTCAATTACCTGACGCTCTTAACCTTTAAACGTCTTTCAAGAACCTTAAGACACATAGATACGAAGAATGTCATGATGAAGTAATACAATGCAACGATAACCAGCGGCGGGAACGGCTGGAAGCTGATTCCCTGAATCGTGGTAGCCGTATACATCAGATCTGCCATACCGATGACGGAAACCTGAGAGGATTCCTTGATAAGTGTAACAAATTCATTGCCGATGACCGGAAGAATATTACGAATCGCCTGCGGGATGATAATCCGGATCATTGATTCCCATTTGGAAAACCCGAGCGACATTGCCCCTTCGAGCTGCCCCTTAGGAATCGACTGAATGCCCGATCTTACAATTTCACATTCATAAGCCCCGGAATTGATAATAAGCGCCAACACACCTGCAGACAAGCGTTCAAAATCAACGCCTAAGATCTGGAAACTCGGGAAATGGATCCCAAGGAATGGAAGCCCGAAGAACACGAGCGAAATCTGTACGAGTACTGGCGTACCTCTGATAATTTCAACATAAACAGTAGCAATTGCCTGCAGAATTTTAATGCCGGAGATTTTCATGAATGCAAGAATAATCCCCAGTAAAAGGCCGAAAAAGCAGGAAAGCAATGAAATAATAATCGTAATTTTAGCGCCGGACATAAAGATGTCATTATATTTAACCGCTGTATCAATTACCAAATCCATAATAATGTCATCTCCTATATATCTGCATGCAGCAACCGTTTAAGGAATGTCTGCGTTCTTTCTTCCTTCGGATGAGTAAATATATCCTCCGGATTTCCTTCTTCTACGATATACCCCTGATCCATAAAAACAACATGGTTGGAAACGGATCTTGCAAACTGCATTTCATGTGTAACAACTGCCATCGTCATTCCAGCCAGGGCTACCTCTTTCATAACTGAAAGAACGTCCCCTACCAGTTCAGGATCCAAAGCGGATGTCGGTTCATCAAATAAAAGCATCTTAGGTTTCATCGCAAGAGCGCGTGCAATAGCGACACGCTGCTGCTGACCTCCGGAAAGCTCTCCCGGATAATAATCAGCTCTGTTTTCCAGACCGACTTTGGCCAACAGTTCCATCCCCTCTTCACGAGCCTGGCTTTTGGGCATCTTTTTTATATGGATTGGCGCATACATAACATTCTCAAGCGCTGTAAACATAGGGAAAAGATTGAATGACTGGAATACCATGCCGACATCTCTTCTCAGCATTTTGACATCCGTCTTTTCATTGACCCTCTTGCCTTCAAACCAAAGCTCACCGCCTGTCGGCTTTTCAAGTAAATTCAGGCAGCGAAGAAGCGTACTTTTCCCGGATCCGGACGGTCCTATGATCGTACAAACTTCCCCGTTCTCTATTTTCATATTTATATCCTTGAGTACTTCGACATTGCCGAAAGATTTTTGCAGGTGCTTGACTTCGTATATAATCTGCTTTTTATCAGTCATTATTCTCACGCCTTTCTATGCATCTGAATATAGCATAATTATACAATTAAGTCAATTAAATTCTGCATAAATCGTATAAATTATTATTTTTCATCTTTTAAAGCCAAGATTTTATGAACTGGATGTTTAAGAAAGACCTGGATCAAATCCTTAAATTCAAAATAAAACCGATTATGCTATACTAATTGAATAAGACATAAATATAGTTTCAGGTTCCAGACTCTTCAAACAGCAGGAGTCTCTAAACTATTTGAGGTGAAAAGTTATGCAAAAAATCAGAAAAGCTGTCATTCCTGCAGCAGGATTCGGGACACGCTTCCTTCCGGAAACGAAAGCGATGCCTAAGGAAATGCTTCCTATCGTTGATAAACCGACCATTCAATATATCGTTGAGGAAATAAAGGCCAGCGGTATTGAACAGATTTTGATCATTTCGGGACATGCCAAAAGAGCTATTGAGGACCATTTTGATTCTTCTCCTGAACTTGAACAGCATCTCTATGAATCCGGAAAGATGGATTTATTGAAAGAAGTCCGTCAGGTTGCTTCCGTTAAGATTCATTACACACGCCAGCAATATATGCGGGGTCTTGGAGACGCGATTCTCTGCGCTAAAGAATTTATGGACGGGGAACCATTCGGTGTCATTTTAGGCGACGATGTTGTCTATAATGGTTCCGGCGAACCTGCACTTAAGCAATTAATTTCCCAATATGACAAAACAGGCGGAACGATCATCGGCTGCCAGCTCGTACGTCCGGAGCAGGTATCTTCCTATGGCATTATCAACGGAACGCCAACAGAAAATCCCGATCTCCTCAAGGTTAAGAATATGATTGAAAAGCCTTCCATTGAGGAAGCTCCCAGCAGATTTGCTGCACTGGGCCGTTATGTCATCACTCCTGAAGTTTTCAAAATCCTGGAGCAGACCAAGCCCGGAAAAGGCGGGGAAATTCAGTTGACAGATGCCCTGCGTGTCATGGCCAAAAACGGAAACGTCTATGCTTATAACTTTAAAGGAAAGCGCTATGATACCGGGAATAAGCTTGGATATCTAAAGGCAACCGTGGAATTTGCCCTGAGAAGGGACGATATCGGTCCTGAATTCCGTCAATATCTGAAGTCATTGCTCATGGATAATAAAATTTAACATTCAGCAATAAAGAGGAGCCGGTTGAGCCGGCTCCTCTTTATTGTTCAAATTTCCTGTTAAATGCTTATGCCTCTTCAAAAGGTTCCTCATGGCGGATTTTTTTCTGCTGGGCCTGATAAAGTTCAAAGTACTTTCCCTTTCCGGCAATCAGTTCATCATGGGTTCCTTTTTCTATAATCTTTCCATGATCAAGAACACAGATGCAGTCTGCATTCCTTACGGTAGAAAGACGATGTGCAATAATAATTGTTGTTCTATCAGCAGCGAGCCTGTCGAGTGCTTCCTGGATTACTTTCTCCGTCTGCGTATCCAGTGCGGATGTTGCTTCATCAAGAACAACAACAGGCGGATTCTTCAGAAAGACACGTGCAATTGCAATTCTCTGCTTCTGCCCGCCAGAAAGCTTGACGCCGCGTTCACCAACTTTTGTGTGATAGCCTTCAGGAAGGTTGTTGATGAAGCTGTCTGCAGCGGCAAGTCTGGCTGCTTCTTCGATTTCCTCATTTGTTGCATTTTCCTTGCCATAGCTGATATTCTCTGCAATCGAGTCACTGAACAGGAATACATCCTGTTGCACAATCCCAATCTGCCGCCTTAAATCCTGCTGCCGGAAATCCTTGAGATTCTTTCCATCCAGTGTAATACGCCCTTTTGTCGGTTCATAAAATCTGAGCAGCAGGTTTACAAGAGTACTTTTCCCTGCCCCGGTTTCTCCGACAAAAGCGACCGTCTGGCCTGCCGGAATAGAGAGATTGAGGTCATGCAGGACGAGATGATTTGGATCATATCCAAATGACAAATTTTCGAACACGATATCTCCTCGGATATCTTTTACACTGGCCGGTTCTCTGCTGTCCTTAATCAGCGGCTCTGTCTTCATAATTTCCTCAAATCGATGGAAGCCTGCCATCCCCCGCTGATAAACTTCAGCAAGAATTGTCAGACGGAATACAGGGCGCATGAAGATATTGACATAAAGCAGGAATGCGACAAAATCGCTGACCGTCAAGGTCCCGCCGGCAATCATCATCCCGCCGACTAATAAAACGACAACGTTAATGATATTGGTAAAGAAATTAATGCCGCTGGAAAAATAAGCAACAAGACGGTATGATTCAAATTTTGTATCTCTTAATTCCCTGCTTTTATCTATAAAACGTTTTAACTCGAACCCTTCCTGGGCAAAAGCTTTAACCAGACGGATACCAGAAAGGCTCTCTTCTGCGCGAGCACTCACTTCTCCGGCTTTCACACGGTTTTTCCGGAATGATTTTTTCATAGCACGGTTTACTTTTACTGTGTGAATACTCTTGGCAATCAGCAATGTACCAATAATAATCGCAAGTTTCCAGTTCATAAGCAGCATGACTATTAAAGTTCCTGCCATTATGACACCGCAAAGAAGCACGTCATTAGGTCCTCTGAATGCCAGATCGCTGATTTCCGTTACATCACTTGTAATTCTTGAAAGAAGCTGTCCCGTCTTCTCATTATCAAAGTAGTGGAAAGAGAGCTTTTCTATGTGCCTGAATAATTCCGATCTCATATCGTGCTCTATGGAAGCACTCATAATATGCCCATAATACTGCACTGCATACTGCACGATAAAATTAACAATATATAAAAAGAGCAATACCCCTGATCCTATGAAAAGCTGGTGCATATTCTTTGACGGCAGTATCTCATTAATCAAGTATCTGACAACAATAGGAAAGATAAGATCAAGACCGGCCATGACAAATGTACCGATAATGACGCCAATGAGTATTGTCATGTAAGGCTTATAATACTTCAGAAAACTTTTTACCATAAAATATACCTCTGGAGCTTTATATGATTTCAGGAATAAAGCCTGCCTGTGCCTCCCTTAAATAAAACGGAATTTATCTATGCTTCTAAAATTATACCATCATATTAGAAAATCTTTAAATGATTAATCCTCTGTCGTCGTTCTCCAGATATGCAGCAGGGAATCTTCGGATAGTTTATCTACATGGAAATAAGATGCTCCCATAATATTTGCTAATTTTTCTGCCAGTCCCAGCCTGATATATCCGCTTTCCGTATCTATGACTGCAATTGGCAGATTCCTTCTTCTCAGGCGGGCTCCTTCTCTTAAAGCATCTGCTACAGGATCCGAATCAGGATTTGAGCCAGCCGTGGCTCGTCCATCAGTTATAAGAATGACAACCGGTTCCTGAGTTGGTTCCTGACGGTAAAGCATATCGAGCACGTCCTCCGCTTTCCGGAGACCGCTTGCCAGAGGGGTCTTTCCGCCGGTAGGAAGGTCCGCCAGCTTTTTCTGAGCAAATTCGACACTTCTTGTTATTGGAAGAAGGACTTCGGCTTTCTTCTTTCTGAAGGCTATCATGCCTACCCTGTCTCTTTTCTGATAGGCCTCAAGAAGCATTTTGAAAATAACGCCCTTGACTATGCTCATCCGCTTTTTAGCACCCATTGATCCGCTGGCATCAACAACGAATAAAAAGACATGTCCCGTACGTTTTTCTCTTACCTTGTCTCTAAGATCCCTGCTCTTGATGACAAATGCCAGATCCTTATTTAATAAATGACGGGCTTTTTGGTAAGGCGCAGCTGCTCTAAGTGTAGCGTCAAATGCAATGTCTGACACTTTTTCCCTGGGAAGCTTCGACTTTACATATCTTCCCTGTTTCTTGTCTGTCAGTACGAATTCACGTTTTCCATCCCCGCTTTTCTTAAGCCTCAATCTCTGGGGCTGAATCCACATAGGAGGCAGTACTACACTTAAATCCGCCTGATCGACCTGATCTTCCCGGGGAGCAGGGGCATTTTCCGTATTATCTTCCGGTTCACTGTCATCATTTGATTCATCCTGCGTGTCATTTAACTGCGCTGGTCTTAAATCCTCATTCTTCGGAGCCTGCTGTTCATTATTTTCAGGCCTGTCCTCTTTTTCCTGCTCCTGCTCTTTGTTCTGCTCAGTCTGCGGAGTATTGTTCCTCTCCGTATCAGGTTTTCTCATCCTGTGGGGCAGGACAAATTCAGCAGCTTCTTCAATATCCTTCGGCATAATGAACATGCGATTATATAAGGCAGCAATCGCTTTGGCAGCTTCGATCAGATAGATATCGGCTCTATGACCTGAAACATTTGCTTTCAGGGAATATACCGCAGCAAGCTGGATCATGGCATCCGGACACTCTACTTCAGGCAGGATTTCCCTTGCATTCCTGATTTTTTCCCTTAATACGGAGTTTGCATCAGCCCATTTATTTCTGAATCCGATTCCATCATTCTCGTATGCAAGAACGCGCCGGATAATCTCTTCCCGGTCCTTGATACCTTCCGTGCCTTCTATATTTACAAAAAGTCCGAATCGGTCCAGGGCTGATGAAGGGAGTGATCCGCCGTCAGGATTCATTACCGACAAGATGGTAAAGCGGGACTTCCTCTCTACAGACAGTCCGTCCCGTTCCAGTTTGTAACTGCCATTCTGCTGAATATCCAAAACAATTGACAATAAATCAGACTGCAGGAGATTCACATCATCTATGTATAGAATCCCCTCATTGGCTTCATCAACGAGTCCCGGAAGAAGAGTCCGTTCTCCTGTCTTAACCGCCTTTTCTGTATCTATAGATCCCAGGAGGCGGTCTTCCGTTACACTGACAGGCAGTTCGACCCATGGATCATCAATCAAATCTCTTGCCCCGCGTACCAAAGTTGATTTTCCCGACCCGCTCTTACCGGATATAATGAGGCCTCCCGCATGAGGATTCACCAGATTAATCAAAATAGCCTTTTTAGCCTTCTCCATACCTGTTATGGCGGAAAAAGGATATACATTACGCTTCATCATCAATGACCTTATCTACTTCTGACCAATCAAGCTCCTGTTCTTCAAACGGGCGTCTCCTCATACGGTGCGGCAATGCTAAGCGTGAAGCTTTTCTAATATCTTCTTTGGAAACTTCAAGATGCCCTTCCAAAGCAGCTATGGTTTCAGCAGTTTTTATCAATGTAATATCAGCTCTGTGTCCATCGACCTTTAGAATAATTGCGATCTTCGCTGCGATCAGGAGCATGTCGTCTGAAATAGAAATACGCGGCAGAAGATCCATAGCACGCTCTATACGGCTGACTTCCTTTTCCTGCTCATCCTTCCACTGATTGACGAACTCTTCCGGATCGGTTTCGTAAGAAAGGCGCCTTTTTATAATTTCGGCTCTCTTCTCAGGATCCTGTTCCCCTGTTACTTTTACCGACAGGGCAAATCGATCGAGAAGCTGCGGACGAATATCCCCCTCTTCCGGATTCATTGTCCCGACCAGAGAGAAACGCGCAGGATGGGAATAGGAAATGCCTTCTCTTTCGATTGTATTGATTCCCATTGCTGCGGAGTCAAGAAGAACATCTACAATATGGTCATCCAGCAGATTTATCTCATCGACATACAGGATATTCCGGTTGGCATCAGCCAGAATCCCGGGCTCGAATGATTTGTTTCCTGTCTTTATAGCTGCTTCAATGTCCAATGTCCCAACAACTCTGTCTTCAGTAGCACTCACCGGAAGTTCGATTACTTTCATGGACTGGAGCTTTACCGGTGGTTCCACATCCTTATATTTTTCACTGCATTCATCACACCAATTGGATTTGTCATTAGGATCGTCATGATAGCGGCATCCGTCTATGCACTTTCTGGGAGGCAGAAGGTCCGCCAGAGCCCTGACTGCAGTAGATTTGGCAGTCCCCTTTTCTCCCTGGATCAGCACTCCTCCCAATCTTGGATTAATCACATTCAGTTCCAAAGCCAGCTTCATCATATCCTGTCCGATAATTGCGGTAAAAGGAAATACATCTCTTCTTTTCATATTGACTCCTATCAGTAAATGATTAAGTTCTATCTTTGTGACATTAAATTCTTGCATTAATCTTCGTCATCGTCATCGTCGTCTTCTTCAAGGGTTCCTTCGATAGATAAATATAACTTCTCCAATTCTTTCTTCATACTATCCTTGGCATTCCACATCTTGCGTTTTTCCGCCTCCAGAAGTGTTTCGGCTATATTTTTCAGTGCCCAGGGGTTCACCTTTTCCATCCATTTTTTCATTTCAGGATCCAGCGCGTACTTTTCGGCATATTGATCATACATCCAGTCATCTATTACATCACTGGTAGCATCCCACTGGAAGCTGATTGCCATCCTGTTGGCAAGATCGGATGCGCCTTTATAACCATGCTCCATTAAACCCTTGATGTATTTAGGATTCATGGACTCACTCCTGAAAATACGTTTGACTTCTTCGTTGACGGTACGGATTTTAACATTGCCTCTGTTCGTGCTGTCCCCCACATAGGATTCGGGTGAATTACCGGACAGACTTTTCACTGCAGCAATCATGCCTCCATGGAATGCATTATAATCATCTGAACTCATAATATTGCTGTCGGGATTCTCTTCGTTTTTTACAGTCAGATCTATGCGCGCCAGCTGCTTTTTGAAAAGCTCAGGTTCAAAACATCCGTCAGCTCCCTTTCCAAAAGCATGTCCGCCCCATCTGACATATACATCAGCAAGGTCTTTCGTGTTTTCCCATTCACGGGTATCAAGAATCACATTGACACCTGCGCCATAAGTCCCCGGGGCATTGCCAAATATTCTGTACGATGCAGTCCGCCATGCTTCAGTCTCCTCTTTGCCTTTAGCTTTAAGAACTTCTGCATCACTGCATATATGCTTTCTTACAAAATTTTCTTCATTTCCTTCGTCCTGTTCTGCAGCCATCATAACTGCCTGATCCAGCAATTTGGAAATTTGCGGAAGCGTGTCACGGAAAAGTCCGCTGATTCTTGCAGTAACATCTATTCTCGGTCTCTTCAGTTCATTAAGCGGTATAACCTCTAATCCTGTGACTTTTAAGCTGCCCTTCTGCCATACCGGCTTAATCCCCAGCAAGTACAGGAATTCGGCGATATCCTGGCCAAAGGTTCTCATATTTGGCCCTGACCATAAAACCATTCCTATATTTTCCGGGTAATGCCCTTTTTCAGCAATATATTTGGCGATAGTCCTGTCTCCCAGCTTTACGCCTAAATTCCATCCGGCTGGGGATGGAAGTGTCCTGGGATCAGCGCCATAGAAGTTTCTTCCTGAAGGGAGCAGTCCTGCGCCTCCTGTATTAGGTGAACCGGAAGGTCCTGGATTTATATATTGCCCGGATAATGCAGAAATCGTGTTTGTCATTTCATCCGAAGTCCTGTGGATTGACGGAATCAGCTCATGTATAACGAAATCCAGCAGTTTATTCGATTCCTGTTTCCATGCATCACTGCCTTGTGCTTCAGGAAGGTTCATAATTTGTTCAATACAGTCTTCTTGCTGCATGGATTCTATCGCGAAGGAAATGACTTTTCGCGTTTCCTCACGAATTTTCTCCATTAACTGGCTTTTCGTCATATGCAGAGGCTCATAAATTTCATCCGGATGCGTCTGAATATCATCCAGCGTCAGATTATATTTTTTGGCCCACAGTTCAAAAACAGACGGAATATCCCCATTAGACAGTCTTAATATCTGCAGTACGCAGTCAAGTAGCAGCTTTCCTTCCGGTGCTTTCCCCAGTATATGAAGTCCCACGTGGACTTCGCTGTCTTTCAGTTCCTCTATATATGCATGCAGATGAGCTGCATAGTCCTCAAATGGCTCACTTTCATCATAATGTACCTCTTCATCAAGCTTTGCAGCCACAGACAGTTTTCTTATATCTGCTTCAATGCCGCTTATATCCGAAGTTCCCCTCTTGAGCTGTGCATATTCATCCAATGTCTTTTCCAGTTCAGCCAGTTCATCATATGCCCCTGCCTCTGCGATAGGAGCCGGAAGATGCCCGATCAGGCATGCTGAGGACCGTCTTTTTGCGATAATCCCTTCACCTGTGATTGTCATCAGGTAAGGATATATATTAGGAAGATCATTCAGCGCAATATCAGGGTAACTTTCATCGTCCAGCCCTACACTCTTTCCCGAGCCATTCAAGATTCCCATGAGTTCCCAGATGGATTACCGCATCAGCCTTCCATACATCTCTAAGCCAGTGATAAAATGCCAGGTACTGATGCGTTGGAGGTATTTTCGGGTCATGATAAAGCTTGACTGCATCCATCCCGTACTGCCTGGACGGCTGGACGGTTATGAATACATTTCCGTTTTCAAATCCGGGAATCAGGAAATTTCCATCATCATCCAGCATGACATCCCCGGGTGCTTTCCCCCATGTATGTTCCATATCCTGCTGTACTGCGACAGGAAGCTCAGAGAAAAAGTCCTGGTAATTCTCGCCGGATAACTTCATGGATTCTTCATACTGCTTATCTGTCATCATAGCAATATCATTTGTTACATGTGAGTTCACTGATTTCAGAAGATCAGCACCCGAGTCAGGGATCTGCTGGATCCTATAGCCTTCGCTCTGCATCTTCTGCAGCAGAAGAACAGCACTCTCCATCGTATCCAGTCCGGAAGCGCTCCCGATATTTGCATTCCCTGCGGGGAAATTATGAAAAATCAAAGCAATTTTTTTATAGCTGTTCTTCATGCGGTGAAGATGTCCCCATTTGTATGCTTTCGATACGATTCTTGCTATACGTTCATGAATCGGACGATACTCTAGAAGACCATTTTCCTTGATTCTTCCTGCGACAGGCACACCGTGAATGACGCCGTCAAGCTCAGGAAGGGCAGCAGAAATCGATACTTCAACAGCATTCATGCCTTCCGGATCCGCTTTCCAGTCCTCTTCGGGAGTAAGAAGCGTATAAGCATCAATAATAGGAACATTCAGTTCTTTTAATGTACCAATATCAGTCTTGCCAGTCCCAGTCAGGGAAAATTTCATCGTCGTGACCAGCACATCAATGATCGGTTTCCCGTCCTTCATAAAAAACTTGCGAATGGCTTTGGACAAGGATTTCTCATTTTTAGAAGATCCCATCTGGCTGTTGGCAAAAACAGGAATTACGGCACAGCCCTGCTTCTCAGCGGCAGCCATGAAATCATCCTGATACTTTAAATCGCCGCCTATCCATTCATCTCTGTAAAACAGGAGGCCTATAATGACCTGCTGCGGCTTTACACGAATTTTCAGATAATCTTCTGCACTTTCCATAAAGCTTTCTTTGACAAATGGTGCATAAATCCCTGATTCCGGTGAGATTTCGGGAAGCGGCGGATCTGCTTTATGCTCATCATTGAAAGATTCCGCATAAAGCCACAGATTTTTATAATTTTCAGGCCCCCCGTACAAGCAGTAAAGTTTAAACCGTGCCAGCTTATCATCATCAATAAACCGGCTGTCCTGTACATCTCCATCGTTAGCATCAATAAAAAAAGGGACCTTATTGTCACATAAAAAATCCCTGCAATGATTCCATAAAGGTGTGTTCATAGCATTTTTCATCAAATGAACTATAACCAGATTTGAACCTTGCATAGCTGCAGCCAGAGAAGCATCCCATTCCGCTCCGTCTTCAATAAATAATGTGCGGCATTGGGCCGAAATCTGACCTTCCGCTTTAAGTTCATCACAAACTCTCTTCATTGACGAATATTTGCGATCATGGTTTGTTATATATACAACGCCATTACCCATTTTCATCCCTCGTTAATATTATATAAATATACTATTCTATATGATTTAGAAAGAATCAAATTTTTTTGATTTCTTCTTTTTTATTATACTATTCCAATGTTATTTTAAACATATTGAAATATTATTCTGCGTATTGTTAGATAAGATACGCCTAACTTATTTAATTAATTTATAATAACTGCTTTCAATTATATTTTTATGGATAACTGTCTTTTATGAAAGCCGAGTATTCCTGCAGCAAAAAAGCTGTGAAAAACGAGCGCTCGTTTTTCACAGCTTTTCTTATTTCAGATATTGAGAGGCAATTGCCAAAGCAGAAAGTGTCTTGGCATCCTGCATCAATCCCTTGTTCACATATTCCCGGACAGTTTCAATCGGAAGCTCAATGATATCAAGATATTCACCTTCATCGAGATGCTGATGCGTTTTAACAAGATCTCTTGCCAGGTAAAGATGTATGGCCTCATTACTGAAGCCAGGTGTCGTATATACCATTCCAAGCTTGATCAATGATCCCTGATATCCTATTTCTTCCTCCATTTCACGGGAAGCGCAGTCCTCCGGGGTTTCGCCGGGATCCATTTTGCCTGCCGGAATTTCCAGAAGCGCCTGCTGCACCGGATAGCGGTATTGTTTAACAAAAATGATTCCGCCATTTTGCGTCACAGGAACAATGGCAGATGCGCCTGAGTGGAGGACGACCTCCCGGATTTTCTTCTTCCCGGCTAAATCGATTTGATCCACGCATACATGGATGATATGTCCATCATAAATCTCTTTACGTGAGAGCTGTTTTTCTATTTCCACACTCATAAGATTTCCTCCCCTATAAAAAATCAGGGTTATAGGACAAAACGTGTTGGTAAAAATTTATATTATGCTTGTATTAAGGG
>ENA-OPRS01000784-OPRS01000784.1-human-gut-metagenome-genome-assembly--contig:-NODE-784-length-17398-cov-24.234745_pt1 | contig 17398 bp, 23 predicted proteins | sample MGYA00241795_ERZ501881 | MGnify/ENA primary metagenome ERZ501881 (study PRJEB25962, sample SAMEA2042440) | human gut metagenome | biome: human gut; feature: human-associated habitat; material: faeces... | reverse complement strand
GATACGGCCCACACCAGTCCACACCGATACGGGCCTCACCAAACCACACCCATACACCCCTCACCTACTCACACCTATACGGCCCTCACCAACTCTCACCGATACACACCGAGCCTAGTAGAGCGGGAAGAGGGATGCTGACCAAGCATTAGAGAAAGCGGAGAGTGTGGGAGGAGTTATTTTCCCCTGCGAAGTCGCTACGTTTTCTGACGCATTTCACATTACTACAAAGCTAATATCACACAAAAATGGACAACCTATTGATATTCAGATAGATTTTCTTCATATTAATATGTCTGGTAGTCGGATTCTTGCTGTATTTAATGTAAATGGCATTATACAAGTTGCTGGTCGGGTAGAAATTACAGCTACTAGTATATTAAGGCTATCAAACAGTAGTGGTCATAGCTTTAAATTGCCGATGCTTACTTATTACAAAACTGAACACGATAATCAGTTATTCACTAATTTTCCCAATAAAACAGCTGGGACTGTTGAATTTACTTTAGGCACTTCTAGTGATGTAGGAAAACAATACAATGGTATGGTCATTTCTGGACAGGAAAGAACGCCGTTGTATATGTATGCACCTTAATATTAAACCCTCTCCAATAGGAGAGGGTTTAAATTTACGCTTCACATAGCGGGAAAATATGACTTACCCCAGCACCGCCTTTGGTTTTCCCTATACTGCTACTAACCATAAAATTAGTAGTAGGCTCATTTTCTGGGCTACCATAATATTTAAAAGTACACTGGTAGGGGCTTACGTCGCTAAAACCTTCGACATTGTCACTGGTCATAACTTTAAACTTGTCTGCTGTTGTTAGACCGCCAAACAAATGTCTGCTAGAAGTTATTACCACTTCAATCTCATCAGAGTAAGTTTGTGTATCGCAAAATACACTGATAAACAAATATCCAGAATTAAACCAAGCACTTACTTCTGGGGTAAGTCCACTTGCTACGCTTACCGAGATGTTAAATGTTACTTCATTTCCCTTTAATAACGTAGCCTTTAATTCTATTGCTTCGTTACCAGTTGCATATTTACCTCCCACACTCTCCGCTTTCTCTAATGCTTGGTCAGCCTTAGCGTCAGCGGATTTAGCGGCACTCTGTGCGTTCTGTGCAATCGTCTTTACCCCGTTCAACTGGGACAGGTTTACAGCGTCAGTGTTGGCAGTACCATTAGACAAGCCAGTAATTCTCTTAGATAGTACATTTACATTAGTCCCCGGATTCAGGCGCAATTCATTAGGTGCATGAATCTCCGTCAGGTGCAGTTCACCTGTTCCTCCCTCAGTCTGGTTACGGTTAATATAAACCGAACCCTGAGCATCAGGAACATTGATATCCAGATGGGAATTGTGCCGTTTCAGTACAGCCGCCCCGCTACCATCATAGAGGTTAATTGTTCCAGCACTGATTTCACCCTGCATGGAGCCATTCTGTCCCACCAGTACAGTATCAGCGGCCAAGTTAATCAGGTCGTCATTGAGTTTGACCGCACCAGAGTTGGGGTCGTTCTTCTTGCGGCGAATCTCGGTTACACCAGAAATAGCAATTTCTCCTCCTTCTCCATTGGAGAGAGATACGTCAGTACCCTTTAAAGCAACCGGACCAGTCTCAGACTTGACCACCATAGCGTCAGCGTCATTGTATACAGAACCCTTAACCATCTGGTCGGTGAGATTCCTTGCTCTTGCACGGGCGGCAATCGGGTCGTAGAACTTTACTACGGAGTTTCCGGTCATGTTGATATCACCGGTCATGTCTCCGCCAGTAAGGGCCAGATATTCACCGCCAAGCTCTCCGCCGATTTCCTGTTTGACCTGTTTGATACCGTCGTCAACATATTTCTTGTTGGCCGCATCACTGTCAGTGGCAGGGGCGGCAAGGTTGGTTACCTTACCAGCGGCTCCAGCAGAGCTGGACTGCACCTTAATTCCGGTAGAGGATTCCAGTACAGGATTTACAGCAGTGTTTCCGTTGAAGTTCAGAGAGCCAGTCATGGTATCGCCGCTCTTGCTCACTTTCGTGTTAACCTGTCCCTGTACGTTGCTAATCTGTTGGTCAACGTATTCCTTAGATACGTCAGTGCCAGTACCACCACCGCCAGTCTGCACAGCGTCATCCACATATTTCTTGGTAGCTACCTCGTTATCTGCGGTAGGCGCACGACCGGCTACAACAGTAGAGCCAGAGGTAAAAGTCAGATTACCAGTAAGCTGACCACCAGTTAGTTTCAGGTAGGGTAGATTGGTCTGTCCAGTGGTCATACTGTTAATCTGCGTTTCCAGATTAGTGATATTTCCCTCAATGTTAGTGATTTGCGTCTGGATTTTCTTGTCTACTGCGTCAATCTGGTTTTCCAGCGCAACGTCAGCGGCTTTTCTGGCAAGGACTTCCTGTTCAATAGCGTTGATAAGGTCATTATCAGCGGCGATTCTAGCGGCAATTTCGGCATCCAAAGCGGCCTGAATCTGGTTCTCTCTGGTAGTGGCACGGGTAACCTCTGCCTGTAAGTCACTGGCAATTTTGTTCTCGGCGGCGGTAGCACGGTTAGTCTCCGCAACAATCTTATTGTCCAGAGCAGTTTCAGCGGCGGTGGCACGTTCAGTCTCGGCATCGATTTTCTTGTCAAGAGCATCCTCTGCCGCTTCTGCCCGGTTTGTCTCCGCTTCAATCTTGTTGTCAAGAGCTTTCTCTGCGGCCTTAGCTCTCTCGATTTCGGCGGCAATATCTTTAGCGTTCTGTGTGATTCGGTCATCGAATGACTGAATCTGCACTCCTAGCAGGTACGTCTCCCATGCGTTCCGTCCAGTGGTTTGAACAAGGTCAGCAACCTCTTTCTGGAACGCATTATTAAAATTTGGGCATTTAGAGATGACCCAGTAAGCCAGATTCTTAGGCTCTTTGGCGTTTACGGGGTCAGTGGTCATCTGGCCCATGTACAACATACCTTCGCCAGTGGCGGCGGGAGTGTTGGTAGTAGCGGACGTTACAACAGCTGTTGTACAGCCATAGCCCTGTAAGATTCTAGCAACGGAAGCGATACCCATTCCCGGCTGATTCTGAGCGGAGCAGGAGAAGAAGAACACGGAGCCGGTCCCACAGTTGAATCCGATAGCGCAGACAGCCTGCTTCTGGGTCATGGCTTCCACACCGTCAATAATCTTACTGTCATAGATGATGGGCACGCAACCACCGATGACATCTACCATCTGGTTTTGACACAAGGTAGTCTCCGTCACGTCTCCCTTAAAGTAGCGCAGGGCACCATGACGATTGAATCCATAGACGTAGCCATCAGGGTTACTCTCGCCGGGGATAGCGGCTCCACGGTACATTGCAGGACCGAACCATTTATCAGAGCCAGCCTGAACAGCGGTCATAATGACGTTAGCGGACTTGATAAAGGACATGTCAAAGATTCCCTGTTCCACGCCGCTGTTAGTGGTGTTATCATAGGCAGGGGCCAAACTTACAAAGATAGGCTTTCCCTTTCGGTCAACAGCCTTCTTCTCTACGATTGCGTAGGCGCATCCCTCTGTGGTATCGTAGCCCTCTTGGTAGTTTACCTCGCAATCGTCATAGTACACGTCATTGGAACGGGCCGCCGCCACGCAAGCGTTCATAGCTTCATAACAGTTCTTGCTAATACAATTCCACTGATTGATACACATATTGGTCCGCTCAATAACCTTGCCCATAGCTTCATAAAGGCTAGAGCCTTCAATCACAGTTGGTACAGGGGGAATCTGTCCCATTACAGGCTGGGGCGGCTGACATACAGGGGGCTTTTGCGGGGGACAGACAGTAGGCGGTGGAGTACATCCACAGTCAGGTTTGGGCCTACAATCGTCCTGATAGGGGTTATTGGGTCTGGTAGGATAGTATTCCATAATGCGACCTCCTTATACATTTACCTTGTCGAGAATGAACATGAGCATTTCACGGGTTACGAATCCCTGTGGATTCTCGTTCGTGATTATCTTTCTTGCGGCCATTCTCTCCATGGCATTTTTGGCGTAATCACTTCCAGCGAAATTGGCACGCTGGGAGAGATATACCTCCATCATTTCGTTGAACTTGTTTTGGTCCATATCTGTTAATTCCTCCTTTAGTTTGTTGCATCTGTCAGTTACCATAGAACGGAAGTCATTCATTGTAAGATTAAATTTTTGCATCCAGTGGTCCGGGTCACCGTGTCCGCTTGCCCATCCCATGTCATGCCCTTCCTTATGGGATATGATAACCCCATTTTTGGTTGGGTCAAGCTTGAACGTAATACATAGACAGGCGAACAGGTCGGCGGCTTCGTTCAGGCACAAGGTGAGGTGGTGTTTATTAACCATACTGTCCTCACACATTTCAACCCCGATATGAGTATGGTTAGCGTACCCTCCACAATGCCAAGCCTTCATGTCCCAAGGTAACGTCTGTACTGTGCAAATATTTTCGTCTGCGGCTCGGCCAATAAACCCGTGTACGCATACAGAGCGACCTCCCGGTCTGGGCTGATTCCAGTGGTTATTGTACTTGTTGTACCCAAGGATATCAGAGCCGGGTACATATCTGGACACGTTGGGATTGTTTGCGCCTGTGGAGTGTAGCATTAGACCTTTTACTGTGAACCCCACCCCAGCTTTATAACAATCGTTCTTTTCCAGTATCTGCTTAATCAGTCTCATTGTTATCCTCCTCTGCATCATCGTATTTCTTCTCCATGCTGTCCAGTATTTTAACAATAAAGTACGGGACCCTAACGTCCATGTCAATCAGGTGCTCTAAGATGCTGATACCCTCTGTGGCTATAAAGTAGAATACAATAGCGTTTCTAACGTAGTCCATACCGAACAGATTATCAATGATTGTTCCTATGATGATAATGCACAGCATAGAACACTTTCTCAGTGCCCCTTTAGCCAGAGCTTCGGAAGAAACACCGTTGCCATATTTACTTAGCTTGAATACTGCGGCGCTTATAAATCCAAGAATGATATCTATAAGCATCAGTGTAAACATCGCCATTAGAGAGTAGTCAAAACCTCCCAATAGTTTCACGGCTGTTCCTCCTATAATTCCGGCTACAACGCATACATGTTCTTTCATTAGAACACCCCCATAAAGTCAACGGCAAGCTCTTTTATAATGTCCTCGTCAATATTCAGGAACGTGCTCCTGAACTTAAGCAACAACTCAGACTGACTTGCATTGATAAATCCCTTTACAGTAGCGTTGCTGTTCTTGGTTTCCTTTGTATCCTCCTGATTTGAAGAAGTACCTAAAGTGGTTTCCTTGTGCTTGTCAGCACCATTAGAGAATTGCTTATTATCCTCTTTGGTGTTTTCGTAGCCTTTGTTATTCTCCTTTTCAGTAGAATCTCCGGTAGTGTTTTGGTTTTCATTGAAAGTAGTTGTCTGCTCTCTTGTGTGGTCCTCTGTTTCGCTCTTGTCTAACTTTCCAGTAGTGTTTGTGTCCTCTGACGTGTTACCTGTGCTTTCAGTAGTCTTGCTAGTGTTGCTTTCTCCATTCTCTGTTTCTGTACTGTCTGTTTTAGTGTTCTTTTCTTCCGTGTTTTGCAGTTCTTCCTTGCTAGTCGAATTGGTCGTTTCATTAGTTGTATCTTTGGTGTAGTTGGTCAGATAATTATTCATTATCTCTACACCAGAGCTAGATACCGTACCTTGGGGAGTATCGGAGTACCGCTGTTCTTTTGTTCCGTTGGACGTAGCATTAGACGTTGTGTCTTTAGTGCCGCTCAGAGTATCCGACATTTCTTCCGTCACGTTTCCAGTTTTATTCACCTTTGAAGTGGTATCGGTTGTTTCCGTGACGTGACCAGTGGTGTCGATGTTAGAGGTCTTTGTTCCATTCTCACTCTGGTCAGTGGTCTTGGTGATATTGATTGTCTCGTTCAGATTTTCCGTGCTCTCCTTATTGGATGTTCCCTCCGTATGCCCGGTAAAGTCACGCTTATTTTCGTCAGTGATTCTGCGGTCATTTAACTGGGCAAGCGAGTTATACATATTCCGGATGGAATCAACATCGTTCCGGCTGGCGGAGACACCAGTAAAACCAAGTTCTCTTAAATCCTTGGAGTTTGTCTCCAAGAAGTGGTTATACAAGGGGATTATTTCCAGCAGTTCAGACTTGTAAAGCTGATTGTAGTATGGCATTATTCTTGCTAGATGCTCATTGAGATAGTGCTTGAATCTGTCAGGAGTTTCCTGACCAATCTCATAGAAGAAATAGTGTCTGATGATTTTATCACACAATTCCTTCTTGTGCATTTCCACAAATGTGGTCCAGCTATCATCGAATATTTCATATCCAGAGCCGACCAGCTTTCCAAGCTCCATTGTGTATCTACTCACTTGCCCCACCTCCAAAGCCGCTGTCATAATCATAGGTGGATAGCTCTTTGATATCAACCTCTATATTGGTGCCGTATCTACGGTTGACTTTCTCTATGTCAAGCCGTAGCTGTTTCAGGTTGACTTCATTAGCCATTTCCGTTACCATGTTATTGGCGTTTACTTCATCCACTAGAAGACGCTCTTTCTTGTCGTCTCCCTTGCTGTCAAGCCCAATAGCGGAATACAGGATATCTTCATACGTCCTGTATGTTTTCCACAGTTGGTCGATGTTCCCAATGGACGGGAGCGGAGCAACTTCAAAGTTAGATTTATCAATGCCGTAGTTTTTGAAAGCAAGTACAATATCTTCATTGTCCTTTATTCGCTTCAAGAGGTTTATAAAAGTGAGCTTCTGCTTTTCTTCACAGAGAATCAGATATGGCCGCTTCATTCTGGCACATACTACGTCAATAGAACGGAGTACGTCCATCATGCGCTTTATATAGGTGTATACTGTAAGTGCTGTTGGAGTGCCCGTAGGATTGTTCCTTACAAGCTCAAACTCACCAAAGGAAAGGGTCCTTGTGAATCCAAAGGAAAAAGCGTTGATTCTGGTAGGCTCATAAAATAGATTGTATTCAGAACCATTAGAACAGGGTAATGCTATAAGTCCATAGTCTTCATGCTCAAAGAAGCAAGCCTTTCCAACTAGATACAGGCTCATGTTGAGCAACCTCTCATTAACTCCTATGGGTAAATTCTTCCAGTCATACCGTGTGACAGCAATGTTAGAATAGCGGTTGTACATCTCCATAAACAGCTTGCTATTCTCCATCTGCGCTTCGGTTTTAACATACATATCTCCCAACGGGTTGTTTGGGCAGTATGTTGACGTTAGAAGCTCCATACCGAACAGACCTAACGGCATATAACCCCTCCTTTCTTATCTATTGTCTTTAGAGTAGTCGCCTATCTCAACACCATTTCCAACGTGCCAGAATGTAACCCCATTGTCTAGAGCCGCTTGTATGTTAGCTCTGTCTGTGCTGTTGAATGGGCCGCTTACAACGGACGGGGAGCACTTCACATAATTCCAATAGGGACGGGTATTTACGTTTGGCTTTTTCATACGACAGGTTTTATACCCGAACACGGAAAAGAAGTTGTCAATGCTCTCTATCACGGCGGCATCCGGGAACAGCAGGTTGACCAGATATCCCCAGGAATCAGCGGCAATCGCAAGGGCACCTGTGGTTACTCCACCCATAGCTTGGGCAGGGTCAACCGACTTGTCCATTACTTTACCGATGGTCCCAAGTGCGGAGTGTAGGGCATTAGTTACTCCCATAGTAGTACCTGCTACCGCCGCTCCCCCACCAGCAAGGACACTACCTCCTACGGCTAGAGACGTTCCACCAGTAGGGGCCGCCAACAACATACTGCCAGCAACTACAGCGGCTGTTCCAATGCCGCCTATAATAGAGGAAGCAAGCTGGGTCCTGTTCTGACTTACCCAGTTAGCAAAGGCGTTTCCTACCCAAGCACCCTGTACATTGATAGGAATGACCACACCCAGCGTCTTGTTAACTGCTTCGTCTCCCTCCATGTAATTGTTGGGATAGACAAGCACACCACCAGCCCCGGCTAGAAAAGCTCCGCCAGCCTGAAACTGCATGGTAGTTGGATTCGGGAAATACTCAGGGCGTAATTCCACAGAATCTCCCTGCCTGTTGGTAAGCTCCACCTTAAAGAACTCACTGCTGAAACACTTTGCGTTCTTTACGGAATATCCGTCAATATTATCGTACCCTACTGTGGCAACGTGTGTCCACATTTCAACAAAGTTATTGGATACCGCTATTCTGGTAGGACACACCCACATACCAAGGATACCGTCCAAACGTCCCTTCTCAGCATAATTCCTGATAGTAGCACCAAGTGAACTCATCCCACCGCTGTCAGCGGCGTATACAAACTTGTTTACACCAATGGGTACACCAGCGTTTATCTGGATGTTGTAATTTTCTTCCGCATTTTCGTCATAAGCGGACAGTACAACTACCGACCAATTCCGTTCAGTACCGTCAAGCATGACACGTCTTTTCAGGACACCAGTTTCAAGTCCTTCCGGTAGCAGGTTATTAAAGGAAGGTACAGCACCATTCCAGTCATCTTCCTGCATCTCCCTTTCTACCCAGCAGTCACGCCATATAATGGATTCAATAAAGGTCTGCATGGAATCTGTCTGAAACTCTATTTCTGTACAGTTGGGGTTGACAAACTCAATGGAAAGGATATTGCAGAAGATAGTCTTTCCGTTGTCGTTCACAAAGCTCATCATATCACAGTTACGGATAGAGTTATACTTTGCGTTCACTCTGGCATAATGCCTGTTCTCCCTCTGATAGCTTTGAGCCGTAAAGGACAGTGGGGAACGTCCTTCATACCATGACAGTTTGGCCCCTTCACTCTCAAAGTAAGGTTGATTCTGTGGGTCTACTCCTGTGCTCTGGTATAGACGTATCGTAGTGTTGGGCTGAAAGTCAGGCATATTTTCACCACCTTAAATAAGGCCCGGACGGGAAGCCCATCCGGGCCAGCTAAATCAGGCCGTATACTTCTCAGTTACGAAAGACACACCATTTGCCCAAGGACGGAGAGCAAAGGTGTCCCAGCAGTGCCACCAGTAAGTCCAAGCCATAACCTCGGAGTTATAGAACTCGGTCATCTTACGGAGACTGTCACGAATCTGGAAGGCACCACGGTCGCCAATCCAAGCATACATATTATCGGCCCCGTCAAACTTGTCAACAATGACCTGACGGGCGACATAATCAGCGTAGCTCAGATTAAAGGCCGCACTCAGCTTCTGTACATCCACGTTTGCGGCAACGTCAGCACGGATGAGAATGACCAAATCGTCAGTGGAAGTCCAAGAAGTGGCAGGACTGGAACCACCTACCAGCTCATAAGCGTTGTAGTCAGAGCTGGGGAAAGACATAGCGGAAGCGATACCACGCAAACTGGTCAGGAAAGCGGTAGCGTTTTCTGCGCTTACAGTGGGCAGGGCAAGCACTTCCTGAACCATCTTAGCTTCGGCGGTAGCTCCACCCAGCAGAGCCTTTGTCAGATTGAACTCGTCAATCGTGTTGCCAGTATACAGGCTGTTTACGATACCTGCAATCAGGTTTTCAAGAGCACCCCAGCTTACAAAGGCGGCGGTCAACTGCTCGTTGCGGATAGTGACCTTGTACTTATCCCTACGGTTACGGCGATAGTAGGCCGCCTTTACGTCAGGGTCAACAGGGGTCAAAATCCCTTGGAAGTTAGCAGGCTCATAGCTTGCACTCTTGGCGGGATTGATATAGATATCTTCAACATCCAGCCCCAGAGGGATAGAACCCTTCCGTAGAAATGCCAGAGGATTCTCAAACATCTTCTGGTCCACAATGGTAACGGCAATCTTATTTACCATAGCAGTCAGAAATTCGTTCTGTACGGACTGGTATTCCAGAATGGGGTTACCAACGTCCTGAATGTTTCGGGGAGTAGCTACGGGCACAGCGTCACGATATGCTTGGCTGGCTTCATTTCTAATAGCGTTTACTGTATCAACAGCATTAGGAATCTTAGTGTTAGACATTTACTTTACCTCCTTGAATAAATCCTCGACAGTGATTGTCTCGGCCTTTGTTTTTTGTTCGGTGGATTGACCACTTCCACCTGTCTTGTCAATGTTTTGCTGACCAACCCGTAGGAATAGCTCTAAATTAGCTTCTTTCAGTCTGGTATTTTCCTGTTTCAGTTGTTCGTTTTCAGTAGATAGAGTAGTATTAGTTGCAAACAGGCCCGTGTATTCGTCACTGGCTTGTGTAACTAAAGAGGTTAGGGTGGCTTGGTCATTCATGGCACCGATGACCTTCTGCATATGGTCGTTCCATTGTTCGATTGTATATGGCATACTGATTTACCTCCTTAAAATCATCAGGGAATTGGATATCAAATTTTTGGCTTTCATAGTCGTAAACCTGACTTCTCCCCGGTAGTATTTTTGTTGCAAAGCTCCGAGCCATATAAGAGCGTCTTTACTGTTTCGTAGCTCTGTTGTCTCGTCATGCTCATCTACACTTAGAGAAATATGCTTATTACAGGTAGGGTCATAGCTTTCTGTAATGTACCACAAATCAGAGCCTAATATAGTATATACTCCAAGCTCATTTCCCGATACTCTGATGGTCATTATACACGTTCCGGGGCAAGGCATCTTTTCGATGAAACTGGCAGTATCCCTCAAGAACTCGTTTTCCATAGCGTATTTCCCGTACTCTGTTTCGGCTATAATTTTTCCGAATCTGGTTGACTTTGCTTTCTCCGTGTAAGATGGACTGTCTACCAGCTCAAGAAGAATATCATTCTTGCGTAGTATCTTCTGCCCTTTCTGCAAAGACAAATCGTAATACAGGAAGTAGGGGTTAGTGAAAGTTATTGCGTTGGAGAGGAACAGGACCGTAACGTCCCTTAGTCTCGCAATCGTTGAGTACATCTCATTAAAGGTCTGTACTTCATCGGGCAGATACCTTATCAGCCCTTGGTCTATAATGAACTCGTCAAACAGAATCTTGGTTACATATGGGAACGGTACCGACTTGAATTGAGAAGCCCTAGACAAAGGCAGTGCCCATCCAGCAAGTTTACCGTCAATGTAAAAGCACTTCTTTTTCACAGCCAGAGCATGGTCTTGAAACTCATGCTGAATATCATCGAAAAATAGGTCAATCTGGGACGACTTGATTTCCGTTTCATATCGGCGCAGATAGATAAACTGCTGTCCCTTAGTTATAAAGTCTTTTATGACCCTTCGTTTACAGGAATACGTCTTTCCCACTCCACGGGGTCCAACCACAAAGTTGAACAAGCAGTTATAGGAAAGCGTCTTATTTACATCGTACCACATAGCTTCACCTATGAGAAAAGGGATAGTATGAGCGATTACAAATAGTCTGTGAAAACCTTGTAACACTTCTGGCCGACTCTCCGCCGTCACACCCAGCTAGTGATTTATAACCTGTCTCATATATCCCTTTAGAGTATTGTATCATAAAAATCACCCTTTGTCAACCCTTAATTTGGAAGGGCCGCTCCACCAGAACCACGCCGCCCTTTATGTTTTTCGGGACCAGCTTGCCCTCAAATATCTGACCCGGCTCCATAGTGTTAAAATTAAACAGGTGCCGTGCTGAAACAGGTAACCCAGCGCACTTCTTATCAAGCTCTCCGTCAAACTCCTCAATGTAACATTTGGCTCTGTGATATTTGGCTCTTGTGAACTCACCTTCCAGCTTGAAAGCACCCAGTCTGTAATTGTCTATGTCCAAGTCTACCTTTTCCCTTCCCAGTACATGAACGCTATCAGTGTCCGCATATATGAACCTGTCACCACAAGCATTAGCGGCCCTGATTATCTTGTCTCTGGCATAAGAGGTAATGAACGCCGCTACCGGGATATACCCGCCGTTGCCAATTTCAGGCATTAGCCGTCTGTACTTTACTATGTCGTCTGTCTCATCCAGATATGGATATTTAGAAGCCTTTTCAGGATTTGAACCAAACTTCCCATATAGTGAATTAAGCATCAGTTTAGCGATATGGTACATAGCCTTGTTACCTTCCACCTTTGCCTTCTGCTTCACATCATACCAGTAGTCGATATACTCAGAAAACAACCCTGTCTCTCCCCTGAACTTGTAACCGCCTATGTAGGTTATATCCCACACGTCATAGTTATCGAACAAGAGCTTTAAGTCAACACTTGTCAAGTGAAGTATTACAGGGTCATCCCCGCTTTCCTTAATGTACTCTGTACTGGAAAACCTGAAACTGTTCTTCAACTGTATGCTGGGATAGTGGCCTTTTTTCAGACTGAAACAGCATTGAAGGCATTGAATATAAAGAGGGTAAAACTCATCCGGTTTATACTCCCCATCGTAGTAGTAAGGGTTACCGAAGGGAAGCATACAATATTTCATAGCCCAAGGGTACATGGAGTTTACGTCATATACCTGACCTTCACCTACCATCATTCCCTGATAGGCTTCGTTCAGATATGTCCAGCCGCCTTTATACGATTTCCTGCAATCCTTGTCCACCGCATATTCAATCGGAGGGAACCTCCTCTTGAACTCCTTGTTTGACAATACTTTCTTATAGTTGTACAGTGCGTTGCTTGCCGCTGTCATTTTAATCAGGCCGTTTTCGTGCATGGCTTTTATGCCCTTTGCCACAATCTCCACGTCTGCCTTAACGTATGATATTTCTTCCTCTGTGGGTACATGGTTGAAATCCCTGTTTTCGGCATAGTCCAAGTCCAATTTATGAACGTCCAGTCCGAAAGCTTTTGGAATGTCCCTTACAGGGAGAGTTATGAGCTTGTAACTGTCTATGAACTCAACTACGCTACCGTTGAAAAAGTGAACCGTGCAAGTATAAAACATTCCCATGTCTGATATCAGCGTTGCGAAATACCCCTCTTTCGGCTTCCTCTCACTGGTATGCCTGTATCCGTTATGAAACAGCCAATAAAACATGAATTGAACATCGAATTTAATGTTGTGAAAATACGCCTTACAGTCAACAGTAGATATCTCCTCCATGAAACTGTCAATATCCGTCCCGTATACAAACGTAGTACAATCTATGTCACATTTTCCCCATAACCATACACGGGTTTCGTTGGGGTCAACCACTGTCTCAAAATCAACACTATAAACAGGTTTTTGCACATCATGTACGCCTTATAAGCTCATTCCACACATCGAGTATGCGTTCAAGAGCCGCTTCCCTTCCTTTTTGGTCGTACAGAAAGTTAATCTGCAACACATCGCTATACGATGACAGTTGACCTAAGAGAAAAGTGGATATGTCCATACCAGTCACCAAGTCGTATATCTGGTTAGCCAATCCCATACTCACAACATCCCCGGCAAAGGTAGCAGGTCCCAGCATCTCATTTATAAGAGCATTGATATAATTCGTTCTCCACAGTTCAGCTTTCTCCCTGTAATAGCCTTCCTCTATCTTCTTTAACAGTTCTTCATATTTGACCGTATCTCCTGTCTTTAAACCAAGGTCCCGAAGAAAGAAGTCATTGTCAGAGGGAAATCTGCCATAGGGATTTAACCTTCCCACCTGTTCTTGCGTTTTTACGCCGGGTCTAAGCTCATCGACCTTTTTACGTCTCTGCCTGTTCCTTTCGTTTATCCGCTTTTCCCGTATCTCTATTTCCTTACGTCTCCATGCCGTTGTCAAGTCGTTCCCATATGTCTCCGGTATAAGCGTCTTAGCAGTTGCCCTTTTAATTGCCGCTAAGTAATCCCGATATTCCTGTAAAGTCTGAATCTTCTCCATAGCTTCGCTTGCCGTCTGCTTTTGAGGAAGTATATATGAAAGGTCACCAAGCCTAGATTCTGCTGAACGTATCCTTCTATTAAAGTTCAGTACCTCTTTTCTCAGCTCATTTTTGCGAGCTTTTGTCCATCGTATTTTAGTGCTCTTTGCCATGTGATTTCCTCCCCATTAAAGAAAATGAGAAAACCTCTGCTCTCGACCTTCCTGTACAAGTTAACGTCCGTCAGGTCCTTACTGATACGAAAGTCCATCTTAAATCTGTTAGACAGGCTATCCTCTGTTTCTTCATAGAAGCCATTTCGCAGGGCAATAAAGCGGGTCTTTATGCTATCGCTGGAAAAGCAATACTCTATTTCATTAAGATTGTCATATTGTACAGTGTAGGTAAAGGGAGACTTTTTAAGGTCGTGCTCTACACCATATCTCGTCATCGTTTTTCACCACCTTATAAGTACGGCCCCCTTAACGGGGGCCGGTTCGTTATACCATTTTCAAGTTGATTGTAAAGCCGTTCTTAGTCTTTACTTCGTAAGGAATCAGCTTCACAGGGGTTTCAAAATGCAGACCGCCAAACAAAGCGTTTAGCTTCTTAATGCAGTTATACACGCCCCAGGAGGTAGCGGAGTAAACACCATCTTCGCAGATAAGAGACACACGGGGACAGGTGTTCTGGGTGCCATCTTCATTCTGTACCTGTACAGGCTGTACAATAACATCTAGGACATGTAGCTCCTTGTTGATAGCTTCCTTTACCGTGTTGTCACCGCCGTTCATAGCGTTGAACATCTTAGCCTTATCTTCCAGTGTCTCAGGAAGGAAGGAGCAATACACCCCGGCCCCTTCCTCGGTCAGACCGTTTACGATAGACTGCTCGGTATCCTTGCGGATTGCAATAGCTTCCTCTGCGCTCATAATCTCGGCAAAATTCTGTTCCTGCTTCTTCATTGTTAGTTATCCTCCTTCTCAACGATAGTGGCGTTAGCAATAAAGGTCTCCAAAGGCATAGTGTAAGTCTCCTCTACCGTGGTCACCTTTGCCATAACGTACCCATCCATGCCGTTGGATTCCATGTAGGCGGCTGACGTTCTCGGCCCCATCTTCTCAGCACAGATAACCTCTTTCATATCAGAGATAGTCAGGTCATCGTTCATCTTTACAAAGGTGTGCTTGTAGCTGGTGATGGTTCTAGTGATGTTTTTCATGATTGTTCCGTCCTTTCTGTTATTCCCTCTTTCGAGGATATCTAATTCTATCACAAAATTTCGTTTTTGTCAATACTTTTTCCGAAAAATTTTACAAACTTTTTGCTAAAAGAAACTGACCCATATTCAGCACGAATGAGATTGCGAACATAGCACAGAGCAAGTACCCTATAAGCGTCATGGTTAGAGAAAACATACCCGGCTCATTTTCGTTGATATAAACCAACGTCAGGCCGACTACTAAAAGCCCGATACTGCAAAGAATAGCTACCAACTTAGGATACCCCCTATAAACACGGAATAAATCAGACCTATAAATCCAAAGGACATAAAGCACATCCCTACTCCTCTGAATATGTACTTTAGAACCCACCATGGTGGCTCTGAACAATACATCATACAACCGTAGAAAATAAGGGCAAGAAAGAAGCCGACTATCAACACACTAATCCACATCTACACCCACCCCGTTAAACATCTCATTCCACTGAACAATGCCAATAACAATCATGTTATATAGCTTCTGCTCCTGCATGATATCGTATGCCTTACGGCTTGCCTGTTGCTTACTGCGAGCCTTTATTTTGTACTGCCTGAACTTCCCGTTCATATCAGTACAGGTGACACGGTAGTACCGCTCCGACATATTATACATCGTCCTCATCCTCCAATAACTCCTCTAGCACTTTCAGCATTTCGTCATACAGGTCATTGGAAGCCTGTCGTGCTTCCGTCACTTCGTCTATCAGCTTCTCTACTCTCCATCTCTCGGCTGAACTCATCGTAAACCTCCCTCACTCTCTTTAAGGTTTGAAGCCTTTCACGTTGTAGCCTAGTTTCTGTATCCACCACTCCACGGACGCTTTCCGTGTAGATATATTCCAGCTCTGCTTGTTTAATGGCTCTTGATAGCCATTTATTGAAGTCCATTGGTATCTCTCCTTTCTATCCCTAGCAATCGCATGATATAGCACAGTTCAACCCATCGGTTTTTGAAATAGGTATCTCCCCTCTTTATGCCTAGTACATACAGCTCTCTTTCACGTTCCTGCAATAGCTTTACCATGTTTTCGTCCATTATTTACCCTCCTCATCAAACAGCAATAATAAGGCTTTTAATAAATCTAGTCTGCCATTAGCATACTCACTAGTTTCTTTCGTGCTCATTTCGTCCATTAAGTTTTCTATAACGGAACGATATAAAGTAATCTCGGTTTTCATGTTTGTTCCCTCTCTTTCAAACTGCAATAACATAGCTTTTAGTAGGTCAAGTCTGCCATGATTGTATTCGTTCAAGTCTTTCTTGTTTACATCGTCAATCAGTCTCTCAACCCCGGAACGGTAAATCACTATTTTGGCTTTCATAATTAAGCTCCTTTCTTTACGATGGTTGTTTTAGTGTAAAAGTGATTAGTATAAGCTTCAGCAAATATCTTAGCGTTTACATAGTCTGGAAACTCCCCAGCTATATATTCCACCTGTGCTCCCTTTTCTAATAACCACTTAATGGCTAAAACCTGATATTCCATGATTACTCTTCTTTACCATTTATCGTTCTCGGTTAATAGAATCTGTCTTAGCTCCTCTGCCCCTACGCATCCGTGAGTGCATACGGCAATCCATACATTATGTAGCTCGCTCATGATTCGATTTATAGACCGTCCCTCTGCCTTGCATGTCTTATATTCAGATATCGCCCTCTGAATCATATCTTCCCGGTCTTTATTAGCCATCGTCGTTTCTCCTTTTCAGTATCTCAATTCCCATGTCGTGCATTAGCTGCCAAACACTATGCCATGCGGCCCGTCTACGCTTTGCTTCTTGTGTTTTTTCCCCGAACACTCTTTCTGCCAATCTTAGGTCCTCATACAAATCAAGCTCTCTTTCCTGCATCGTAGTTATCATGGTTGCTTTAGTCATTTATTTCCCCTCCCTAACACGTTTATAATGCCTTCTACCATATCTGCAAATATATGTTTAGCCTTGTTTATTACTATTGCCAAAATAGATTTTTCCTTTCTATCCTCTGGTATATGCAATTCTTTTAACGTAGAATTAATATACTCCCATACTTCCTTTGTCCCTTTTGCCTGTGCAGAATCTTTTCCATACAGTTCTATAATAGTATTGTACATTTCCCATAACTTTCTCTCCTGAATCTGTAAATCTCTCTGCTGTCTAGTCATCTTAATACTCCTTTCTAAGTTGGTCATTACAGATTGTCCTTTCCTATGGTCTTATTTTACCACAACACATATCCTTTGTCAACACTTTTCTAAAACTTTTTCAAGAAAATTTTACGAAACAATTTTCTGGCGGCGTGTACAGGTGTGTTCAGCCGAGGTGCGTAAAGGCTCGAGTTGGCGAGGCCCGTATCGGTGCGAATTGGTGAGGGCCGTATGGGTGCGGACAGGTGAGGGGCGTATG
>ENA-OPRS01000780-OPRS01000780.1-human-gut-metagenome-genome-assembly--contig:-NODE-780-length-17438-cov-3.689352_pt1 | contig 17438 bp, 15 predicted proteins | sample MGYA00241795_ERZ501881 | MGnify/ENA primary metagenome ERZ501881 (study PRJEB25962, sample SAMEA2042440) | human gut metagenome | biome: human gut; feature: human-associated habitat; material: faeces... | reverse complement strand
TCGTATTTTGTTTCCGGGTTGCCAAGACCGGCGATCAGCCAGATGTCATTTGTATGCATGAGTGTTATATTTTCCTTTTTGTGATAAATTGTCCGATGCAAGTCCTAAGTATAACATACGCGCGTGCAAAAAGATATACATTATAAGCGAAAAAGATGCACCTGCAAACAAAAACCGCCGCGCAGGGCCATCCTGTGCAGCGGTCTGTACGCGAAAAACGGACAGCTTACTTGCTCTGCTCGTCTTCCAGCTTCTTTTTTTTGGCAATGTAGGCTTCCATCTTGGGTTCTGCCCAGCCCTCCAGATTGGTCTGGCGCTCCCGGGCGATGCCCAGCGCCTGTGCGGGCACGTCCTTGGTGATGGTGCTGCCGGCGGCGGTGTAGGCACCATCGCCCACCTTCACGGGGGCTACAAGGTTCGTGTTGCAGCCGATGAAGCAGTAATCGCCGATCTGGGTGCGGAACTTATCCTTGCCGTCGTAGTTGCAGGTGACGGTGCCGCAGCCGAAGTTGCAGTACTTGCCCACATCGCTGTCGCCGATATAGGTCAGGTGGCTCACCGTGTTGCCCCGGGCAAAGTTGGAGTTCTTGGTCTCCACGTATGCACCCAGATGCACGCCGTAGTCGGTGACGGTGTTCACCCGCACATGGGTGAAGGGGCCGATGTTGTTGTGAGGACCGATGTGGCTGCTGTACACCTGACTGGCGTTGACGGTGCTGCCCTCGTCTACGATGCTGTCCTCGATGAGGGTGTTGGGGCCGATGATGCAGCCCGCACCGATGACCGTTCTGCCGCGCAGGATGGTACCGGCCAGAATGACGGCACCCGGGGCGATGACCACGTCCGGTGCGATCTGCACGGTGCGGCTGTCGATGATCACGCCGTTTGCGATGTGCTGCAGCAGAATGACCTCGCGGGCGGCTTCGGCGGCATCCAGCTGCTCACGCGCTGCATTCAGCGCAGCAGAAGAAACAGAATTTTCCATACGATAGATCTCCCTTCCGGCACGGCGGCTCCCGGCGGGGGGGTGATAAGGCCTGACCCGGAAAAATGATGCATCCATATCCAAAGATGGATACAACAGAAGCTTTGCGCCGACAAAAAAGAAAAGCTGAAATTACAGGGATAGAAAGTTGTATCCAACAGACGGATAATCCGCGTCAGAAAACAAAAAACCTCTCGAACTTTCTCCCATTTTATACTACCTTAAAACTTGGCAAATTTCAAGGGATTTGCATAAAAAATAACAGACAAATTCGGGATTTTGCATGGTGGAAAGGAATGGATTTTCTGGTATAATAGTTTAGCATTCACAAACAATGTTCATCGGTCGAGTTTTTAAGACAAGGCAAACGATGAGACTGCGGTGCGGCTGTGCTGCAGTCACGAATGGGAGGTAAACAACGCATGAGCAAAAAGTATCTGTACTACTTCAGCGAAGGCAATGATGCTTTCGGCGGCGACAAAGTCACCATGAAGAATACTCTGGGCGGCAAGGGTGCTGGTCTGGCAGAAATGACCGCAGCCGGTATGCCGGTGCCGCAGGGTTTCACCATCACCACCGACGCCTGCACCCAGTATTATGCAGACGGCCGTCAGATCAATGACGAGATCACTGCTGATATCTTTGAGCACCTCAAGGGTCTGGAAGAGATCACCGGCAAGAAGTTCGGCGATAACCAGAACCCCCTGCTGGTCTCCGTCCGTTCCGGCGCACGTCAGTCCATGCCCGGCATGATGGACACCATCCTGAACCTGGGCCTGAACGACGAGGCTGTTGAGGGTCTGGCAAAGAAGACCGGCAACGCCCGTTTTGCATACGACTGCTACCGCCGCTTTGTGCAGATGTTCGCGGACGTCGTTATGATGGTCCCGAAGAGCCTGTTCGAGGTCGAGATCGACAAGATGAAGGAAGCCAAGGGCGTCAAGAACGACGTGGACCTGACTGCTGATGACCTGAAGGAACTGGTCGGCACCTTCAAGAAGATCTATGAGGAGAACGAAGGCCGTCCCTTCCCGCAGGATCCCCGTGATCAGCTGATCGAGGCTGTCAAGGCCGTCTTCCGCAGCTGGGACAACCCCCGCGCAAATGTCTATCGTAAGATGAACGAGATCCCCTACGAGTGGGGCACCGCTGTCAACGTGCAGCAGATGGCATTCGGCAACTCTGGCGACCGCTCCGGCACCGGCGTTGCATTCACCCGTGACCCCGCCACCGGCGCTAAGAAGCTGATGGGCGAGTACCTGATCAATGCACAGGGCGAGGACGTTGTGGCCGGCGTGCGCACTCCTTCTCCCATCAGCCACCTGAAGGATCAGATGCCTGAGGTGTACGATCAGTTCGTTGAGATCGCGACCCGTCTGGAGAACTACTTCCGCGATATGCAGGATATGGAGTTCACCATCGAGGACGGCCACCTGTACATGCTGCAGACCCGTAACGGCAAGCGTACCGCTCAGGCTGCTCTGCAGATCGCATGTGATCTGGTGGACGAGGGCATGATCACCGAGCAGGAAGCTGTCCTGCGCGTGGAGCCCAAGCAGCTGGATACCCTGCTGCATCCCCAGTTCGATGCCGCTGCCCTGAAGGCCGCCGAGGTCGTCGGCAAGGGTCTGGCAGCTTCTCCCGGTTCTGCCTGCGGCCAGATCGTCTTTACTGCTGAAGAGGCAGAGGAGATGGTCAAGTCCGGTAAGATGAAGAAGGTCGTTCTGGTCCGTCTGGAGACCAGCCCCGAGGACATCGTGGGCATGCAGGTGTCTCAGGGCATCCTGACCGTCCGCGGCGGCATGACCAGCCACGCAGCTGTTGTTGCCCGTGGTATGGGCACCTGCTGTGTCTCTGGCTGCGGCAATGACAACGAGGTCAAGATCGACGAGGAAGCAAAGACCTTCGAAATCAATGGCCACAAGTTTGCCGAGGGCGACTGGATCTCCATCGACGGCTCTACCGGCAACATTTACGGCGAGCAGGTCGCTACCGTGGCCGCTACCGGCAATAAGAACTTCAACCGCTTCATGGGCTGGGCAGACGCTGCTCGTCAGCTGCTGGTCATGACCAACGCTGATAACCCGCGCGACGCACAGCAGGCAGTGGATCTGGGTGCTGAGGGCATCGGCCTGTGCCGTACCGAGCACATGTTCTTCGCCGAGGATCGCATCAAGGCTGTGCGTGAGATGATCTGCGCACGTACCGTGGAAGAGCGCGAAGCTGCTCTGGCCAAGGTCGAGCCGTTCCAGCAGGGTGACTTCGAGGCCATGTACCGCATCATGGGTGAGCGCCCGATGACCATTCGTTATCTGGATCCGCCTCTGCACGAGTTCCTGCCCACCAAGGACGAGGACATCAAGGAGCTGGCTGCCGATATGGGCATGACCTTCGATGATCTGAAGAACGTCGTCGCTTCTCTGCACGAGTTCAACCCCATGATGGGCCACCGTGGCTGCCGTCTGGCTGTCACCTACCCCGAGATCGCAGCTATGCAGACCCGCGCTGTCATCAAGGCAGCTCTGAACGTCTCTGCTGAGACCGGCTATATGATCACCCCGCACATCATGATCCCGCTGGTCGGCGAGGTCAAGGAGCTGAAGTTCGTCAAGGACGTTGTGGTCAAGGTCGCCGACGAGCTGATCGCTGCTGCAGGCGTTGAGATGAAGTATCAGGTCGGTACCATGATCGAGATCCCCCGTGCAGCCCTGACTGCCGGCGAGATCGCCAAGGAAGCCGAGTTCTTCAGCTTCGGCACCAACGACCTGACCCAGATGACCTTCGGCTTCAGCCGTGATGATGCCGCCAAGTTCCTGGGCGCATACTACGAGAACAAGATCTACGAGAGCGATCCGTTCCAGCATCTGGATCAGATCGGCGTTGGCAAGCTGGTCAAGATGGCTGCCCACGACGGCCGCGAGACCCGTCCTGATCTGGGTCTGGGCATCTGCGGCGAGCACGGCGGCGACCCCACGAGCGTGGAGTTCTGCCACAATGTCGGTCTGGACTATGTCAGCTGCTCTCCCTTCCGTGTGCCTATCGCACGTCTGGCTGCCGCTCAGGCTGCCATTAAAAATCCCAGAAAGTAAGATTGTTGCATGAAGATGCACTAATCGTGCAAAACATGGGAAGATAAGCGTATGATAAATCTCCCCGGTGAAACTGAATGGTTTTGCCGGGGAGGTTTTACTTTAGGAGGACAGGTCAATGGATGAGAAAAATGCCTATATCGAATTGGTTAAGCAAAATAGAGCTAAACACAGGGCGAAACTCAAAGCGTCGAAAGAGATTAAGAAGCTTGAACAGAAGAAGGAAAAAGTTATTTTAAAATACGAACAGGCGGCAAAAGATAATACCTGCATAACATTCCATCAGTATTGTAGAAAGAAATGGGCATCGGAGGCTGGAATAGAGAGTGTGCCAGACGATGACGAGACTGATGTAGAATGGCAAGAAAAATTGAATGCTAAACAAAAAGAAGAAGATGCGTGGGAGGATGTGCCAGATGTTGGAAATGGACTAAAGAGGGTGAATGAGAGGCTTGTAGCTAGGTTAAGAGTGATTCTTGGAACGGAACTTGTAGATCACGATTTGAAATTGGGGGCTAAAACAAACATAACAGCGCAAAATGCGGCTTTTTTTGATCTACTTCTATTATTTGAAAAGAAAGAAGGTGTGCAGTTATTTAAAAACTTTATGGCACGAGCTTTAGACGAGGCAGCAAGAGAAGATGGCTGGTGGCTAGATTCCCTAGATGATTCGGTGATGAAAGCTGGAGATGAAGTTTTAAAGGAGATTATAATCAGAGGCATACGATCTTTAGAAATGAACCGTAGGTTAGGGTTGGAAAAAGAGAAGTTAGAGCTTATTATAAAACTACATTTTCCGAAAGAGGTTGAGGATAACAAATCTTGTATGATAAAAACGTTTGAAGAATTATCTGATATGGTACAAGATTATGAATATAATTGTCCACATGATATAGACGCGAATTTAGTTATATATGAAAAGATGAGCGAGATATTGAATGAGTGCATGGGAAAGCTTAAAGAGATATCTAAACACATGGAGTTTTATGAAGAAGAGGATGTATATGAAGAACTAGAACGACTTTTTGGAGATCAGGAGATGGAGTAAAAAGAAGAATCTTGCAAGGAAAAATCCAGAGATGCTATGTGGAGCGGCATCTCTGGATTTTTTTTATTTTAAATTTTGTTCCTTGATTTAATGCGAAAAATGAAATGGGTTTTATAGAATAACGATAAAACGACAGTTTAATTGAGCGGAAAATCCCTATGTGAATAAACTGTGAATGAATATCGGATGAAAAGATGATTTTCTATGATAATCACCAGTCGTGAGCAAATGAGGAAAGAGTGATAAGCTATAGCTGCAAACGACAGATACGTTGTCGGAGCAAATCATTATTTATTTTGGGAGGACACAATTATGACACAGAAGAACAGTGAAAACATCTACAAAGCACTGAAGGAAGAGGAGCGCACTCTGTTAGAAAAAAATGTTACGTGGATGGAAAAAGCTTTCAAGAGAAAAGAAGGCTACGTAACCTTTGGGAATGCAGGGGGTGAACTTGTATTTTGCGAAGGAGAATTTCTTTCCTACCTTGAAGGATTTCAGACGATTATTTTAAAGGACGGAAAGCAGATTGCTGCATACAACTGGAAAATCGAAGATGGAATTAAAAATTTTCAGGTTCTGTGCAGCATGAAAACTGACAAATCCGGAAAAATCTTCTTCTGTCTTATTATCAGAGGCGATGCGCCAATTATCGTTGGTCATACCGAAGAGATTGAGCAAGAAAGCCAGTATAACTTACTGATTCATGCTTGGGATACAGAAACTGGCTACATCTGGGTTGGCGACAACCGGGATGACGGACTGACAAGAATTGACTACCTTATTTCAGGTAATGCGACAGGTAAGCAAAACTTCATCGAGAAGCTTACCGCGCAAAGTTATCTTCAGAAAAATTCTGAGGAGGTAAAAAAACATGAGTAAGGTCAATTTCAAGCAAAAGCAGAAGAAACTGCGTGAACAACGTGTGCGACAGACTGGATGGTCGGAAGGTACTTGGGACTGCAGTTTCAGCGATTCTAATGAGGTTCTCCAATCCGATGAGGCTGAATCGCCTAAGGGCGTGTCACAGGCGGTCTTTGACGAAAGGCCAAAAGCTCGCGAGAAAATCAAGAAGAAGCTAGAAGCGGCACGGCATAAACCAGATCCATCGGTGCCCGCAGAAAAGCTTTCGGACTATCTTAGTTCTCTCAATGCGAGGGACGCAGTACCACCGCCCATCTTGGTGCGAGATGACATACCCGATAATGTGCAGGAAGGCACATTGTCTAAGCCAGCAAGTCGTCCGATCTTTGAACCTGCTATCAAGAAAACTTCTAAGACTCTGTCCATTGTGGAAAGGGCAGGAGAACTGAAGAAAGATGTTCATATTATTTCCTATGGAAATACGCTGTATTATCACAACAAATATTACTACACACAGCTTGATGCAAAGCAACTGATAAAAAAGTCTATGGCCCGGAGCATGACAGAGGCCAGCTTCCTTTGCCGGATGGAATGAGCTGGGAAGAAGCCGTAGACCGCATCCGCCGTGGATTTGCCAACCCAGACATTGAACAGGTGACGGATACTGCGGATGCCATGACCTTTTACAGCAAAAAGCGTGGTACTTATCAACTGAAAAACACAGCCGATGGTCTGAAAATGACCATCCTGACCAAATCGTCCAAAAGCAGTAAGAAAGAATATCTGTATGCGGTTTTCAGCAGTGTTTTGCTTTCTCAAGTGATCGCCATCCTGTATCCCGAAAAAATCTCTGCAGCACAGGTGGAGGAAGAAAAGGCGGCGGTCAAAAAGCTGTTCAAGGCGCATAAAATGCCGCTGCTGATCGAGCTGGCAATTGCAGCAGCGTTTATTGTGTTTGCAGGGTACATGTTTTACAATCTCTTTTATTCTGATTCGGCACGGTCGAAGAATATCTCGGATAGCTATCTGCCGCAGGTATTCCCCGCAGAAGCCACTGTGGGCGAAGTGCTGGACGACTTTTTTGCAAACGGTAAGTGGGAAAACTATGAGCAGGACGGTGTAACCTTTGTCCACTACAGCGGTGAGTGTGCCAACACACAGACCGGCGAAAAAATCATCATGGGCTTCTACTTCAAGTTGGAGGATGACTCTTTCAGCATCGACCGTATGACCTGGGCCGGCGAGACAATGAACCTGCTGGAAAGGTACGCCGTGCTTTCCAAAATCAGTGAGAGCTATTGCCAAAATCACGGCATTGCCAGCAGCAATGCGCTGGACGATGCATTTGACGAGTTGGAAAACGCTCTGGATGACGCACTTGCGGATTCTTCCAGTGTCAGCAGCGTTAGTACGGCAGAACCTGTAAGTGAACCGGAGAGTGAAACATACGCGGATGACACGACTTCAAACACTTCGACCCGGACTGCTACCCAATCGGATCATATGCTTATTGGTACGAATGGAGTAGATACTTATTCGGAACTTTCTGGCGACATCTCCGTAGACATCAATCACTATGAAATTGGAGAAATGCCGGCGAGCACGAAAGAATATTATCTCAGCTATGGCAATGATTTCGATACCGCATGGCTGAATGCAATGTATACGGACGTATACGTATATAGCGGAAAGTATAGTAATCTGGACGCATGGGATCAGTTTACACAGTATATTGCATTTTATGATGAGGTAGTGGACTACGACAATGAGCGAGCACCAGCACCAGAGCTCTATGACGTATATTACGCATACGATCCAGATACAGAGAAAGAGGCGGGTCAATGCGTGGATGAGGTGATTCGAATTGCAGAGGAAAGCGGTGCCGAAATTCAGTTCTACTAAAAGATAATCACCATGAGGCGGAGCTTTTGCGCAGATAAAATGCTGCGGGAAGCTTCGCTTTTTGTATAAATGAAAACTTTTTACTCTTTGATTTTACTTTATAAAATTGATGTGAGAATAAAATTTTCTGAAATGCTAGAATAAAAAGAAGAAATGAGCTATAATAATAGCAGAAAGGAGTTGAAAGAATGCTTTGCCAGTTTTCTTTTCAGAATTTTAAGTCTTATAAGGATGAAACGACATTTGATTTCCGTGCAATGGCAATTCCGGAGTTTCAGGATGCCTTGATTCGGCAGGAGAAAGCGGAAGATTTGCTTCCGGTCAGTGCAGTCTACGGCCCCAATGGTGGCGGTAAGACGAATCTGCTTCAGGCATTCTTTTGCCTGATTAACCTTGTTGTGAAGCCGATTCATGCATTGGAGAAGAATCGGCAGCCAATGATTTTCCAGCAGGGCAGCAGTGTGGCTCCCTTTATGCTGGATGAAAGTTCTGCGAATGAACCTACGATTTTTCAGGTGTTCTTCCGTGTAGACGAGAAGGAATACCAGTATTACATTGCGCTCAAGGAAGAAATTGTCTTTGAGTCTCTTCTGTGGCGTACACTTGGTGGTAAGAAGACAGGACTGATTTTTGAACGAGACGGCCAGAAGATTGAATTGGGTGCAAGTATCAATAAGGCAAGCATCAACTTGGACGTCAACCCGAAGATGCCGTATCTTTCTTTTTTGGCAATCAACTACAATATTCCTGTGATTGCAGAAGTGCAGAATTGGTTTGAATCCTGTATTACACAGAGCTACGCGAACCCCAGAGCAGAAAACATTGTGCTGGTGTCCAAGAGTGAGACGACTAAGGAAAGCCTGATTCATGCACTGAATGATGTAGGTATTGATTTGTCCGGTTATCGCTATGATGAGGATAGCAAGCACCTGTTTACGCAGAGAACAATCAATGGCAAAGTCTATGAGCTTCCCTTTGAAGCGGAATCGGATGGAACCAAGAAGATGATTGCAGCCTTGCCGGTTCTGATGGTAGCATTGCAGGAAGGCCGCACAGTGGTTGTAGACGAATTGGATGCCAAGCTGCATCCGAAGCTGCTCCGGTATGTGATTCAGATGTTCAAGAACCAAGAACTGAACAAGAAGGGCGCACAACTGTTATTCAGTTCTCACGACCTGACTACGATGAAAAACACTGTTTTCCGCCGTGATGAAATTTGGTTTGCTGCGATGAATGATAATCATGAGAGCGAGATTTATTCGCTTTACGAATTCCGGCAGGAGGACAATACTCGCGTCAAGAGCACAGCGGCCTTTGACAAGCAGTATCTGGAAGGCCGATATGGTGCAGACCCCTACCTTTCCAATATGCTGACAGGGAGGGATTGGACATGAGTCTGAAACCTCCAAAGAAAAGTGACCTTGGGAAAAGCTGGATGAAGGATCGCCGCGATAAAGCGAGGATGATTCAGCCGGAGTACCATTTGATTGCATCCGAGGGTACAGAAACAGAACCGCAGTATTTTGGTGCAATTCAAAAAATTATCAATGCTAATTACCGTGATAGAATCCAGCTAAAGGTAGAGGGTATTGGCGACAATACGGTGAACCTGCTGATGAAAGTACGTCAATACGTTCAGAACTACGGAATTGTGTTTAAGCACGTCTGGATTGTCTATGACACAGATGATTTTCCGGCAGAAAATATCGACATGGTGGCACAGTTGTGCAAAGAATACAGTGTGCAGGGTGAAACAATTTACCACGCTGTATGGTCAAACCAGTGCGTAGAACTGTGGTATTTGCTACATTTTATGTATATGGACACTGATATTGATAGATCTCGTTACTGGCCGAAGCTGAGCGATTGGATGAAAAACATTGGTGCAGGTGGTTACGAGAAGAACCGCCCGGATATGTATGAAGTGCTGCGACCTTACATGGACATTGCGATTGCCAATGCAAAGCGCTTGGACAAGCAAAACGAAGGACGGAAGCCGTCTGAATCAGCACCCGGAACGAAAGTCTACGAACTGGTTGAGATGTTGAAACCTTATCTTTCGAACACGCAGTGACCATTATTATAGTAGAAGGGTGATTGTGCCTTCTCAAAAATAAGTTCTTAAATGCCTATGGATTTCCCAATAGAATCCATAGGCATTTTTCTGTGAAGGATGGAAGGTTCTTGTTTTATGAGTGGTGGGACGGTATAATTGAGTTACAGCTATGAAGATGAAAGGCAGGATCTTTGTGAAGAAGATATTTGCAAAATATAAATGGCTACTGATTGCGCTGCTTATGATCTCAATGATCGCTGTTCCAATCGTGGTTAATATCCTCTTTAAATTTTCCAGCGCTTTTCCGGCTGAATGGTCGGCAGGAGATGCGCTTTCTTATGTTTCTGGCTTTCAAGCCTTGTTTGGGACTGTTATACTTGGCATTATCACTGTTGAGCAGGGGCAAGACGCACAGAAAGTCAATGAGCGCTTGAGCGAAGAAAATAATAAGCTTCAAAAAATAATGGCGCAAAAATTGTTGCCGGTTGTGAAGATGACAAATCCATCTTGCAAACCAACAGAGCCTTACTGTACAAAACTTTTTTACATGCCGCAATGCAAATGTTTTAGGATTGCTAGGTCGTATCGTGGCAATTCTGCACAACATGAAATCAATGATGTTCTCGTGAATATTGATTCTTCAGTTGAGGAAATAAAGCATATTAAAACAGTAGAATTTTCCCTGCAAAATATTTCCGAATCAATCATTCGGCATATTCAGATTGATAGCGTTGATATCGTTGGATTTGAGGGGAAAACAGAGTTGGTGACATGTCAAAATTCTGGGCAGGGAGGAATAGGAGCACTGCTTGCAATGGGTGATTCAGTAGATGTAAGCCTGAAATTGTATGCCAATAATGCCATTTATAAGGAAATTTGGGATAATGATTTGGCAGGAGTAGACGTTGTGATGCATTTGACGAATACTACGATTTCTGGAACGACATTTTCGGAATATATTGAAGTTAGGATGCAGAATAACGGCCATTACCATATTAACTATGGAGAGTCTCTCAAGCAGACAGGGCAAGCGAAGGTGGATTGAACTAAACGCTCTGTAATTTTGGCACCCGCTCAGGCTGCAATTGAAAATCCGAGAGCATAAGAATCTTATAGCGAATTATCGTTGAAAATCAAGCGTAAAATAAGGATCACTGTCAATTTTGGCGGTGGACCTTATTTGCTTGCTCATGTATGAGGTGAATTGCGTTTAACACAGGGCCGCTTTCTAGAAGCATCACAGATATACCTCCACGGTCAGGTCGGTCCACGCTGCACGGCGGAACTGGTGGGGCATTTTGTTGGATTCCCGGTAACGCTTGGCGGTCTCAAAGTTGATGGTGAAGGTGAGGATGGGCTTTTCCGATACAGCCATCAGATCGGTGCGCTCCTCTTTGGACTTCTTGTAGCCGGTGTTCAGCTTCCAGCGGTAGGAGTAATCGGCAATGGCGGTGACCACTTCAACGAACTGGTCGATCAATTCGGGAGCAAGACAGGCATCGTACACATCGACCTTCTGAGAGAGAAAATCGTAGATCACTTTCATGTCCGAAGAAGCCGTCTGCACGCATGGTAGCATAGTTCAGATTGCGCTTTTTGATCTTGCTCTAAATGAGTGCGGCGGACATGGTGTTAGCAGAACGGCTGTTCTGACAGGATTCAAGTATTTGGCAAGCACGGAGAATCGCTTTGTTCCGGTCGCTCCAGACCTATTCAAAAATCTATTATACCATTACACGGCTTTCTTGTGGTATAATAGAAATATTAAAACCGAGGAGGTATGATGGATGAGCGTAACTTTTGATTATGGCGTGTCCAACTACACCGAAAAAGCTTTGGTCGAGACACTGAATGATCTTGTTCAACATGTGGAAAACGAGGTTGTGGAATTTAAACTTGCGAGCAATAATTTTGATTTGCACAAACTTGGACAATATTTCTCTGCTATTAGTAACGAAGCAAACCTTCGAAATAAAAAATACGGATGGCTCATTTTTGGCGTAGACGATACTACTCATGAATTTCGCGGTACAAATTATAAAAATAATCCTGTATCTTTGGAGAAATTAAAGCTTGAGATTGCAAAAGAGACAACCGGAGCAATTTCATTTATGGATATTTTTGTGGTGCATCCGTTTTCTTTGGAAGGAAAGCCTGTTCGCATCGTTATGTTTCAAATTCCTGCTGCGGTGACTGCGATTCCTACAGGATGGAAAAATCGTTTTTATGGCCGTGTGGGGGAATCTCTTGTTGATTTATCGCAGGAAAAAATCGATAGAATTCGAGGTGAACGCAGAACCGACTGGACTAGAGAGATTATTGACGGAGCTTCGTTATCACATCTAGATACAAAAGCTGTTTCAATTGCCCGAACTAATTACAGAGAACGCCTTTCCAATGCAGCTAATTCTAACGCAGTGGAAGAACTTGACAAAATGGATGATTACCAATTTTTGTCTAAAATTAAACTTGTTCGGAATGGAAAAAATAACGAAAGCAGCATTCGTTCTGCTTGGAAACAGCGATTATTCGGATTTCTTTGAGGTTCCTCCGCAGATTATGTGGAGGCTTTATGACCATAAAGGAAATACAATCGACCATGAAATTTTTGATATTCCGTTTTTGTGCGCTATAGATTCGGTTTACAAAAAGATTCGTAACTTGACGTATCGCTATATGCCTAATCAGCTAAGTTTATTTCCGACTGAAACGCAACAATATGATTCTTGGCTGCTGCGAGAGCTGCTCAACAACTGTATTGCGCATCAGGATTATACTGCGGATCGAAGGATATATGTAGATGAATTTGAAGATCGTATTGTAATGTCAAACGCAGGACAATTCCTGCCAGGAAATATTAAGTCTGTATTAGAGCCAGCATATGCACCGCCGTATTATAGAAATCCGCTTCTTGCACAGGCAATGGTCAATTTTAAGATGATTGATACTGCCTCAATGGGAATTCGCCGTGTTTATTCTATCCAAAAAGAAAAGCTGTTCCCTATGCCAGACTATGACTTGTCAAGATGCGATCAGGTTCGTGTTACGGTTTACGGAAAGGTTTTGAACGACAACTACACAAAAATTCTTTTTGAAAATCCCAATATGGATCTAGATACAGTGTATTTACTTGATAGAGTTCAGAAGGGAGAAAATATTAGCAGAATGGAAGCCGCTGCATTGAGAAAGCTTGGATTGATAGAGGGAAAAATTCCAAAGCTATTTATTTCTGCAACGGTGGCAGAAGCCCTAGACCAAAAAGCTCAATATATAAAAAATAAGGGATTTGATGATCAATATTATAAGCAATTGATTATTGACTACTTGAACAAATGGGGCAAGGGGCGAAAAAGTGACTTTGATAAATTGCTGTTCGATAAATTGCCTGATTCCCTAACAGCTGTACAAAAAAATACGAAAATTCGAAATTTGCTGGCATCACTTAGGATGGGTGGTATTATTGAAACCGATTCTGAAAACCATCAGCGCTCCAATTGGGTGTTGACGAGAAAATGAGATTTTTTCAAGCTCTAATCAAGCTCTAATCAAGCTCTAATCAAGCATGAGTATAGAAAAGTACAGGTATCTGTCGATTTTCGTAAGCTGTTATATGGTGTAATTAAAGGCCTATGAACTGCCCGTTAAAATAGAATCGCATGAATAATACAAAAAGGAGTTCCACAGCATAGCCTATTGTAATCGTTTTCCTGTCGCTCTGTAATTTTGGCACCCGCCCAGGCTGCGATTAAGTCTCCCCGAAAATAAAATCTGATAGGACAAAGAAGGTAAAAGCTCTTGGCTTCTGTAATGGAGGCCAAGAGCTTTTTGCATCTTGTTTTGTAAGCGGAAAGAGGGTACAATGATAGCAGAAGTACGCACATCAATGAGGTGATACTATGCTGAACATTTTTTTCGGTGATATGAAGGAAGCTGTGTATAATACAGCTTCCTATTTCAAATATGATTACGAGGAAGGCTGGATCGTTGACCCGATGGTCAAGGAAATGATTCAGGATGTGGACAAGTCTGTTGTTATCGACAGTGGTATCATTGACAGCCCGGTCTTGGGTAAAATTCCACCGATTGGTTTGTCTGGTGGCGTAAAGACCCTGATTTTGGTGAAGTTTGAGCCAGAGAAAGTGTTCAATGCATCGACTTGTGGTAACAACTGTGCAAAGTGGCTACTCAAAATTGCAGAACAGGAAGATCGCACGGTGAATCTGCACCACCTGATGGATTTTGGTAAAAAACCATTTACAGTAAAAGTGCTGAATACAAATCAAATCGTTCACAGCATGGAAGAACTGATTTTGGCCGCAGGTGAGTTTGTGTAAAGGGGCTGACAGAAATGAAAGGCATTCATAAAGTGGTTGTCGGCACAAAGTATCTAAAGTATGAGTTTGAACTGCGGCGCAACTTAACCGTCATTCGCGGGGATAGCGCAACGGGTAAAACGACCCTCGTGGATATGATTCGTACGCATATGAACGATGGAGAAAGTGGGCCGGTCACTCTAAATTGTGATAAAGGTTGCTATGTGGTAGAAGGAAATCTTTGGAAGGGACAGCTCAACAACATTCAGGACAGCATTGTTTTTATCGACGAAGGAAACGAGTTTGTCAAGACCAAAGATTTTGCGCGTGCGATTCAGCAGACAGATAACTATTATGTTATCGTGAGCAGAGAGGGTTTGCCTGCCTTGCCATACAGTGTGGAAGAAGTGTATGGTATCCGAACCTCTGGAAAGTATGGGATACTGAAACAGAGCTACCATTCGTTCTATCGAATTTATCCGGACAGTACAACTGAAAATATTAAGCCGGAGAAAATTCTGACCGAGGACAGCAATTCGGGGTATCAGTTTTTTGAGGCGGTCTGTAAAGAATGTCAAATGCAGTGTGATACTGCAAATGGAAAGTCAAATGTGTTTTCCTATTTGAAGGCTCACAAGGATGAAAAGGTTCTGGTGATTGCAGACGGTGCAGCATTTGGTCCGGAAATGGATAGGGTGTTGCAGCTTGTGCAGACAAGAGAAAATCTGACACTCTATTTGCCGGAATCTTTTGAGTGGTTGATACTTTCCTCTGGAATTCTGAAAGATGCAAAGGTTGCACAGATTTTGCAAACACCTTCTGACTACATCGATGGCAAAGACTATTTCAGCTGGGAACGTTATTTTACGGCGCTTCTGACGGAGAAAACGGCTGGAACATATCTGAATTATACCAAGAAAACGCTGAATGAGGCCTATCTGAAGGATGGCGTGAAGAACGCAATTTTGAATCAGATGAAAGAAGTAAAGATGTAGTGATATGAATTGATATAGATTCTGCCAAACTAAATTTCTGGGATAAGCAATTAATTGGGTGAAAATGAGGAAGAACTACAATGAACTGTCAAAATTCCCTTGTATCGCTTGCATATATTGAAACGAGTAAAAATCCTCTTCAGGTTTTCTGTAATTTTATATTATATTTATTGCTGAAGGCACCGAATCAGACGCTGAGAGCTGACGAAATTAAAGAACAACTACAGTCTGACTTTGGAATTTCAATGCCCCATCAAATTATCAGTAATTGTACTCGAATCCTGGAAAGAAAGCAAGAGGTTATTCGATTACCTCATGCTGCAGGATATAAAATCGGAGATACTTCATTTGATATAGATTCGTTTGAAAATACTCGCCAGCGTTTTGCTGAACATGAAAACAAATTGTTGAACTCGTTAGTTGAATTTGTTTCGTCTCAGTATAAACAAAAGTGGAGCGAAGAGGAGGCAAAAAAGTATTTATCGAATTTTCTTGATACAGAGGGATATGGTACACAGTTATTCCTGAAGAAAAAGCTCGAACTTGAGCAACACTACATATCTCCGTCTTTTTATATTGGCCGATATGTTGACTCTATTCAGAGGCAAACTGATAGTGTGGAAAAAACGTACCTAGAAGAAATCATTTATGGAATGATGGTTCTTCAAGGAATTCGACAAACAGGAGATTACCAGCAAAATCGGCAACAGAAGTTCAAAGGAACCGTTTTTTATTTGGATACAAAGTTGGTCCTTCGGGCACTTGGCTTTTCGTGGAAGGCGCAAGTGGACTCAGTAAGGGAAACTGTGCGTCTTCTTCGTGAAAAATATGATGCCGAAATTGGAATCTTTCAAGAAACTAGGACAGAAGTGCAGAATGCACTGTCTATAGCAGGGAGGGCATTTCAAAAACATCGTCTAATCGCGGATGGAGAATTGAAGCTGTACTGCGAACTTAACCCTTCGGAGGCTAAAAGATTAGAAGATTATGCAGATTCGTTGGATGCTCTATTGGAACGTGAATTGGGGATAAATTCAGTAACATCTATTGATAAGGATGATCCTAGGATAAAAAAGTATAACATTGAAACGACAGAAATTGCTGACTACATTGAAGCTGAGTGCGGCTGGCGACGTGGGGCGATAGATTACGATGTCAAAATTATTGAGCAGATAAATGCTATTAGAGAAGGCGATTATTCTCAAGCCTATGGGGGAAAGAAAAAACTCCCAGTTTTTGTTACATCTAATAGTAAGTTGGCATATACATTTCGAGAGTATATTTCGTCAAATGAAGATGAAATTCAGCAGTGGAACACTCACAACCTTCCGGTTATTTCTGATAATATGCTGCTTTACCGAATTTGGTTGCCTTTTGCTACAGAATTTACACAGTTACCGTCACTTACTCTTTCTAGATTTGCCTATGCTGCTCAAAGCGAAGGGGTTGTGTTTTATGAAAAGCTACGGAATACAGCAGCTGAACTTGAGCAAACACGAAATATCGATTTAATTAATACAACAGAAGTTGCAAGGCGAAAAATAGAGGATATTTTATTGCGTGAAAGCGGAGGAAATCTTGATTCTGTGACAGATGAAGTAGTTGCGGCATCTCTTGATGAGTATATCCGGATGGAAAAATTAGATCTTCTCCAAGAAAATCGTGATTTGTTGAGACACAGCGATATGCGAGATGAGCAAGTTGTAAAATTGCTCGGAGATAGTTATGCAAATAAAATCGGGGTGATAGACCGGGCATTACTATTTTTGGCGAAGTGGTTTTGGATAATAATAGCTGCTCTATTATACGGTCTTTTTGACTGGGTTGGCAAAAATCCGTATTTAAAAGGTGTAGCGTTGCTTCCTGTTGCTATACAAGCTATTCAGTATTGGCTTGATAAACAAAGTGATGATCATAATTTTCGATTTTTCTTATATCCAATTGCACTTGAGTTTGTAAAAAAACGATACATTCAAAAAATTACAATGGAGCTTGAAAGTAAGGGATACCCACAGGATACAGAGGCTGTAGTGCAATATTGCATACAAAATACTAAGATTTTTCAAAGATGAAACAGACAGATTGATTATGAAAAATGACGACTTATCGCTACTCCGAACGCTCTGTAATTTTGGCACCCGCCCAGGCTGCTATCAAGAATCCCCGCAAGTGACCGTGCGAGCGCT